>Ga0335075_10015038_pt1 | contig 11600 bp, 9 predicted proteins | sample Lox_Sample_24_FD_206723 | JGI IMG/M metagenome (GOLD analysis project Ga0335075, IMG submission 206723) | Soil microbial communities from Loxahatchee National Wildlife Refuge, Florida, United States - Lox_Sample_2.4 | ecosystem: Environmental > Terrestrial > Soil > Wetlands | place: USA: Florida...
GAAAGAGCACTGGCCGAGTGTCCCCAAGCCCTGAAAAAAATGCTAAAATTGGTATTCAATCCTTGATTCTATTACCCAAATCTACCAAATATATCGCACCAAAATCCTAGTTTTCAAACCCAGATAACGATGCCAACTAGTGCAGGCAGAACGGCCACCAACAGATAATCCACACTTTGCCGCCCACCACTTCCCGTGAATACCGCTAGCGAGGTCGATGCAAAACCAGCGCTTGGTGCAGACGCGGTCATATAAGGGACACTTGTAACCATTGTCGATGGCATATAGTACGGCGGCGTTGCCATGGCGGTTGCCATAGGGGTATTGGCGACATAGCTATCGGACAGTGACATGGTGAAGTCTTGCGCTGCGACAGAGGCCGTGATGAGTCCAGTCCCGAAGGCTTCGGTCATGGTCACGTCCTCGATACATCCGGTGCAGGAGCTCATAGTGAAGACATCGAACGTCATTTCTGCCGATGTCGAGTCCGTCATGGTTGTGGCTGCGGCCATGTATGATTCCTCGGAATAGACCGCCATTGATTCCGTCATCGTCGTAGCTGCAGTCATATAAGATGACTCAGAATAGACGGGTATTGTATAGGATTCATAGATGTAGGATGAAGAAGCCATTGTAGACGTAGCCGTGTACGTTTTCAACTGCTTCATGTAGTCATTGGCAACACTAGTTGAGTTGTAGTGCATTTTATGCTGGTGCATTGAGTGCAAGGAATCAGTGTGCATGATTTTGGAATATGTCTTCGTATGATCATGATGTGTCTTAGTTGTATCTGCTAAATGTGGTCAGTAAGTATTCTATATTGTTTTTGTTCATAAATGAGGTATTATTACCATGTGTAGTCTTGGTTTTATCGTAATCCTTATCTTCATACCCATATTTATGGCCCTTAGACGTCATAGTGGTTTGAGGAGCATCATGAGTATGGACGACAGTTGATGCTTTTGAAACCATTCGTTTCGAAGTTTCTTCGCCGGTGCCAGCTGAATAATAGTCTGAAGCCTCAGCGAGGACTGAAGAGAGAACGAAGGCAAGTAGATATTTGCTGAACTGCATGATGAAAGTGTCGGGACGTAAAGGAATGACTGCGGATCGCGCTTCGTGACAGGATCAAATTGTACAGAGAACAGAAGGCCGATAGTCAATATCGGGTGAAAAGAATGGACGATGGTCAAAAGACACGATCAACGTGGACGAAGGAAACAGATGAACAATGAAAGATGGATATCTAGACAGAAGAATGCACGGGAACAAACTCTCTGGGGAGCCGCGCAAAGGATATAAAACTGCATTGTTGCTTGAGTCGAGCCGTCCGATGTGAATGTACATCCGGAATTAGGACTGTGAGACGTTATGCGGACTGGGGGTACAGGGTTCATGGGGCCTCGCCAAGCACGCGGGACAGACGGGAGCGCTGATCCCAGACAAGGTCGAAAGATGGTGCGCCCACTTCATAATAAAAATCCCATGGCAAGTTATCGAGTCGAATGATGAAGTTGATGGGGACTACCGGTGTCCGCAGGAAAGTTTGCGTTGCATTTCAAGCCAATCCAGGGGTTACCCTCCTGATGTCATCAAATCCACAAGATCTTTTTCAGGTGCCAATACTCCTTTGGAAGAGTTAAAATTTCTTCACCAAAAGAAGCATCCCATAGTGCTTGCAGATGACAATTTCCTAAGGCACAGTTGTGTCTCCCTGTAGTAGATAGAGTTTGACAAAGTCGATCAAACAGCCACCTACAGCAACCTGAGACGTGGGGATGTTGGTTCGTCTAAGCACTTGCCGCAAGTCGCCTACTAGTGACCAATCAATTCGCATTCCCGGCACCTTCATCCCGATCTCAGACGATATCTTCCACATCTCAAACCCTCTTTTGCTGCATCATCATAGCTGGGTGAATGTACAATATCTCCCTTACGCGTCATCCCAATTACAATGAAATAAGGACCAAACACTTTAGTTTAGCAACATTTCGGACTGCGCTACATAGCAATTAATGAAAGGATTTGGCAAGGTCGGCCCTGCTATTGCCATCCAAGTAATTCATGGCGACTGCTGGCTCGAACAACGAATAGATTTAATTGTTCATCGATTGAAAGATCTACAGCTACCAATTACTCATTGAGCTGCACGCATTAGTGTCGCAGTCTCAAGATGTATGACGTAGTAGAGAATTTGATGCTTATTTCATTGCGAGTGCAGGTATTCAAGGTTTCTGATCACTCCCACGGCATTACAAAGCTGGAGGCGAGAACAGCGCGATCTCTTCCGGCCTAGGAGTTTCCTCCGAGCCTAATCTTGACTCATACAGAGCAGGTGTCTTGTGGAGTCATTCAATAAACTAGAGATAATTGGGGTTTGCGCCCATAGATCTTGTATCTCCCGAATCATGTAATCTTAGTGACAGCATGCCACAGCCCTTGGCCCAAAGAAAGAGCAGATGCTCCTCGTAGTAAAATTGATGATTTTCTACGAGGTTTGCCTTCCAGAGATATCAATACGATCTCCGCTTCTACCCTCGAGCTCAGCATTACTAACAGATGGCTGCTTGTCCATCTGACGTCCCGTCTGACTGAATCACAAGTAGCCATCAGCGCATTCTCCACGGCTCTAGTTTGATTTTGTGTGGCATTACATGGAGCTTGAATATTCTCCACTTGCTCGGGAGCTTCTTCGTGATGCTGCTGGATGTTATCTATTCCGCCCAGCTGCTGTGTATAGAAATCAATCATGTCTCCGTCCTCAACTTCAAGCTGCAAACCAGTTTCAGTCCTTAGCAATGGAGCAAAGGGAATATTATACCATCGGAGCTCTCTTAGATGAATTCGTACTCCATTCCCAAAATATCGAACGTTGTCTTTTAAAGAATCCCAGCGTCCGCAAATGTGGTCCATGAGTTTCCCCATCAGATCCGTGGATATAATGACGAAATATATCACATCACACCTTTTTTTTTTCTCTCTGTAGCAAACTGGGAGCTTCAATCTAGGTGCATCAATCTGCAGCAAAGGTGGAGAGTTGGCCCTGTACGGAAGTGCCAAGCGTGCAGTGATTCTATCGTGTTGGTATTGAGGATGATAACAGGACCTCTACTCTGGAAGCGTAAAATGAGCCATGTTGATGGATTAGTCGAATTCTGGAGGGTAAGCACTGTGGAGTGGTAGTAAAGCGTTGCAAGTGGCGAGACTGATGCTTAAATGCCTCAACGAGGTCGAAGAGAATGATCCTGAATATAAATGATTATATTCCGACGTCAGAAAATGTTAGTCGATTACAACTCGCCATTGTGCGCCACATCTGAGATCTTTCAAGCCGAAATGGGATTCATTCTTGTGTCTGATTTTTTGGGAGGGGGACAAAGTTTCTTGCAGGCACCAAATCAGAACTATCTCCGCGAGTACCTGAAAATTTTGAAGAAGAGCTCATCAACAAAAAGACTCCATAGGTTTCCAAATAGGCGCTCACCACAATTTATCGTCTTTTAGAAGCTTAATGTGAACTATTCAACCCTAAACAGGAGCAAACTTTAGAAATAAGTTCTTTGAAAGCTTTTGATAGCGATCACATTCAATTATCGACTTCAACGTCCACTGTCACAAAAAGCTTAGATATTTGCATGGACCGAACTGGAATTATTTTTCTATAGTCTCGCCTTTGGTATCTTTGGAGCACTAGAAACTTTAGGATGATCACCCGCAAGCTGCAAACCAGTCAGTTCCTCTAAAGTCGTGACGGCATCGTAGGTCATTCCGAGATTGACCTTGATAGTTCCAAAACCAGCCTTCCTTGCTGCCTTTAAATTCTCCCCAATGTCGTCCAGGAACACAATATCTTCTGGCTTTATCCCATCAGCCCAACCGAGATCCTTGCCTTTGGCCGCAGCATGTTCTTTCGCATGCTTGTTCAACTCCTTGACTGCCAATTCATATATCTTAGGATCTGGCTTGCGCAATCCGACATGTGCGCTGGAAATGAACACATCGAAGCAACCTCTAACATCGTCAACGGGAGCACGACTAAACGGATGATCAGGAGGAAAGATGACGGTATTGCTAAGAGCTGCAATGATATATCGTCCACTAGCTTTGAGTTTCTGTAGAGCCGGCCACATCCAAGGGTCTGGCGTCCGAGAGGCGCTCATCATGTTAAAGAACATATACTCGCCGTCAATTTCAGGAACAGGCGGTATAGTTCCAATTTCAAGATTCTGTTTCTTCCTGGTCTGCGTCCAGAAGTCTTTCCATCTTTGAGGATCCCGGAGATCTCGGTTGAAACCTTTGAAATACTCTGCGTCCATAGGGATCTCTCCACGCTCCAGCTTGTGCCACGTCCCATTCGGGGAAGTCTTTGATATTGAGTAATTAACCCATCCAGGCGGTATTCCTTTCGAGATCTCATAATTCAAAATGCCTTGGAATGGTGAGACCACCTACGAGATGTCAGCAGACGGTATGATAAACAATCAAGCATGACGCTTTAGATACAATTGGTATGACGAAGATGATGTGATCCGCGAAAGAGTCACAAAAAGATACTATTATATGAAAAACCATGTCTAGACAAGACATAATCTAAAACATGTGCGGAATCAACGAAAGATCATCACGTACACAGACGCCACCAATGTCAAAGAGAATCACTTTTGGCTGCTTCTGAGGAGCCATGACACTCTCAATGCTATCTAGAACAAACTCAACCGGGTAGTCTTCTTGAGACATAGTATGCAGCAGGGAGGCACAACATTATTGATCATAGATATGATCTAATGTCTTCGGCTTTCACGAACCTCGGCATGTTTCCTGATGTTGATGTCTTATGTATGAGGCACCAATCGTCGCCCACCTTGCCACCCATTCCGGCTTCATTGAATGTTGCTGGCCCTAAGCGAAAAGTGCGCACACGCAAATATTGAAATTATCACACCTCGCACTTCGCATTCCAACAACAACTCCAGTAGCGGCGGAGAAAGTCAGCCAATATGGTAAGTTCAATTGTGCCTTGCGATGAGAACTCATTCTGGGCTTCAATTACCCCTCTCGACGATTTGAGATGAGAGTCTGTGCAAGATGCTTCGGAATGGGATCTGAAGCGCAAATTGCTGACTCGTGGATTTCTTACAGCCTTTCACCAAGCTGGTCAAGAACAGTGCCTACTATAGGTGAGCATCTCTACTGATTTCACTTTCTATATGTGCTGACGTGTCACAGTCGTTACCAGACAAAATACAAGCGCCGTCGTATTGGAAAGACTGATTACTACGCTCGCAAGCGTCTCATCACCCAAGCCAAGAACAAGTACAATGCTCCTAAATACCGTCTCGTCGTCCGCTTCACCAACCGTGATATTGTCATGCAAATTGTCACCTCCGAGATCTCTGGCGATAAGGTCTTTTGCGCTGCCTACTCGCATGAGCTCCGCGCTTATGGCATCGAGCACGGTCTTACTAACTGGGCTGCTGCATACTGCACAGGGCTTCTGATCGCTCGTCGTGTCTTAAAAAAATTGGGCATGGATGAGGATTTCCAAGGTGTTGAGGAGGCTGATGGAGAATACAAGCTCACTGAGGCTGGTGGTGATGATGAGCGACGACCATTCCGTGCTTTCCTTGACGTTGGTCTTCACCGAACTTCAACTGGTGCCCGTATCTTTGGCGCCATGAAGGGAGCTTCTGATGGTGGCATTCTCATTCCTCATTCCGAGAACCGATTCCCAGGTTATGATATGGAGACTAAGGAACTCGACACCGATACCCTGCGAAAGTACATCTATGGTGGCCATGTCGCTGAATACATGGACACTCTCGCTGATGATGATGAGGAGCGATACAAGTCACAATTCCAGGGTTACATTGATGATGAGATTGAGTCGGAGGGATTGGAGGAGCTGTATCAGGAGGCCCACAAGGCTATCCGTGAGGACCCATTCAAGAAGGTTGATGATGCCCGGGAGAAGAAGAGCAAGGAAGAGTACAAGAAGGAGTCACTGAAGTACAAGGGCAAGAAGTTGACTAGGGAGGAGAAGATGGAAAAGATCAAGGCCAAGATCGCTGAGCTTAGAGAATAAACCAATTGACTTCCCATGTCTGTAGTTTCAGTTAATTCAAAGGCAAGTCCGTGCATGGTGTTTTAAGTATTTAGGTCTCGGATGACTTCCGACTGGCCCGGAACAGAGGAAAGCTAGCTATAAGAACGGAAATCAAATTTCTAAAACCTTATCTTCTAGTGCGAAAGCACTAAATTTCCGCAAGGGGCTATCGCTCGTATGCAGAGCACGGGTTAGGTCGGAACTGTGGCAAGCCTGCCTCAACTTCACATATATACAATGCCTTAACATAATCGTGTACATCATTCTAGAAATTACACTACATGGAAATTGCTGACCGAGCATGCGCCAAGCCGGACTGGGCGTTATCATAACAGTAGAAGTCGTCCGACTCTTCCCACGGCGTCATCGGCAAATGTTGACAGCGATTTATCCCGCCCGCCCTTCTTCACCTTAGGCTTTTAGGATCGGCGTTGGCGCCGCCAAATACCTCAGCTGATAATCTACCTCCGCATCAAATTACACTATCACAAGTTACGACTGAGGATCGCGTAATCACACGTCGACATTTTAAAAGAGCGCAACTACCTGGCCCCTAGATGACCATGGACTCCTACTACTCCGACCGGCGTTATCAATAACGCGACTCATGTTAGTGAGCAAAGTAAGTGATTGAGCGTGGTGCTGGGGACTAGCCTGCCAAAAACGACACCATTCCAACTGGACCAAGGACTGCGACCTTAAATCTGATTTCGAACCCTTCAAAACCGCTATAGGACATGATATTGAAAGCAAAGATGGAGAGCATACATGGAGTTGACGTCTCTTGGATCCACAATACTCATAATAAAGGTGAGCGCAGTTCGGAGGGCCGCGGGGTATGCTCTGGTAGCGTGGCGGGTCCAGAAATGTCACTTTGAGCCAATGAACGGCTATAAGTAGTCTAAATCTTTTGCTAACTTCACTGTTTGGGATAGATCACCCACGGCATCCGAAAACTCATTCGAACACCATCGACAATGGTACTCCTGTTGCAAACGGACCGAAAAGCCCTCAGATAAGCACAAAACCCATTCAGAATGGCGAGGTACAACCGCCAAAGGAGGCTCCTTCTACACCGCCAGTGCAGACATCACAAAGGCCTGCATTTATAAGGAGAGAGTCTTCAGAGAAGATGTTAACCATACCCAAGTCGGGAACGCCTTCACCGGGCACAGCACGGCGCAACTCCTGGCTTTCGAGCATATCCTCCAAGTTCTCTTCCTCCCCTGGAGCTCAAAATAACCACCATAATGGCACCACTCCTGTGGCCAAGACACCGACAATACAAGAGGATCAGACATCCCGCACAGCTGTCTGGACTCCTCCGAAAGCTGCAGTCCTACCGCATGGTATAAAGCCAGAAGGAGCTGCGCCTTATACTCCAGCACCGCCGAAGGCAGGACAATCGAACTTTCTGTCTAGTGCTTTACGTCGGCTATCATCGTCATCTGGAGGTCAACTATCTGGGGCTGGCAAATCACCGCATTATGGTTTATGCGCGCGAAGAGTTCTGAACGTTGATACTCACCGAGAACGATCTCTAGTCCCCGAGCTCGATCAGTCAAAATTAAGGAGAGTCTCATTCTGCGTTGATGTAGAAATTGCCGGTGGGCCGAGATATACAGAAGAAGACGGCGATACACGAAAGGAGGAGAAGAAGCAAAAGAAAAAGATGGTGGAGAAAGGCGAAGGTGAAGCATTGAAACATCCAGAAGCTGTCAAAGAGGAAAAGGAGAATGAAGGTGTCCTTAAAGCTACCGAGGAAGAGCTGCCAAGGGAACCGGAGCTAGAAGCACCAACTACCACACCGGATGGCAAAGACGAAGACCCTGTTGAAAAGGATAGCACAAAAAAGAAAGAGAAGAAAAAGCGGAGTGAGGAAGAACGAAAAGCGAGGAAGGAAAAGAAACGCAAGTTGGCAGAGGCTAACGGAATGTTGCCGGTGGAGCTTATAATGGATGAAAGTGATAGTTCTTTGGGAGAGGACACTCCAGCTACAACTCCAGCTACAACTCCAGGCACGCCAAAGACACAAGCGGCACCAACCACTGATCCGGCTCGGATATACAGAAGATGCTGTCAACTTCGCGAGTCTCCTATTTTGAAGAAGATCACAGAACAGCTCTCGTCGCCTCTAAATTGCGCTATCGACAGGCCAGGAGTTGTCACGAAACTCGATTTATCTGGCTACTGGCTGCAACTACCCGATTTAATTACTTTAGCCGACTTTTTAGCAGTTGTACCTATTAAGGAGTTGGTCATGGAGAACTGCAGTCTAACCGATGAAGGAATTCGAGTGCTACTTGCTGGACTGCTTGCGGCTAAATACCAAGATCCTATTGGACGCCGGAAACGTAGAACTAATAGGAATTCTCTGCTTGTCCAGCAAGGAGGTGTGGTGGAAAGGGTTGTGTTCAAGAACAACCCGAAGATTGGCCGAGATGGATGGGGACATGTTGCCCTCTTCATTCATTTGTGTCGGTCAGTAAAGTACATGGATCTGTCGATGATTCCATTTCCACAATCCGTCTCAGCGGCAAATGGTGCGACCGCAACACGACCAGCGGATCCCATTGAAATCTTTACCAAAGCCCTCAGCGAGCGACTGGGGGGACCTGACTTGGAATTACTCAATATGGCCGAAACTGGACTGACAACAGCGCAACTTGGAATGTTGATAGACGCCGTGAACAAGTCTGGTGTGCGGCGGTTAGGACTTGCGGGTAATCAGATCACGGCCGAAGGTATGGGACATGTTGCACGATATTTGAAACATGGGAAATGCGAAGGCCTGGATTTGGGTGGTATTGATATGAAAGACCGTTTGGATGTAATTGCCGACTCCCTCGATGAGAACCATCCATTATGGGCATTGAGTTTAGCAAACTGTGCTCTTACGCCCGACTCCTTATGGAGACTTTTTCCCGTTCTTGCGAAGCTCAAGAACTTTCGTTTCATTGACCTGTCTCACAATCATGACATGTTTCTTGCTATACCTAGTGCTCTATCTTTGTTTAGAAGGTGAGCACTTTAAAATCAACTAATTTCGTCGTTCGTATGCTAACCCTCAACAGATATCTCCCAAGACTGGAAATGCTAAAGCGTATACATCTTAACGATGTCTCGATGACGGCAGAGCAAGCAGTTGCATTGGCTGAAATCCTACCGGAGGGTCCCAGTCTGGCACATGTCAGTATCATGGACAATCCCGAACTGTCCGCTCTGGCCCATGCATCGAATGAAAAGCAACAGGAAGAAGCATGCGCGTTATACGCGTCACTTATGGCTGCAGTACGGGTCTCAAAGTCACTTGTCTGCATTGACATCGACGTACCTGTGGCTGAGTCAAGTGAAGTTGTCAAGGCCCTGGCTAAACAAGTGGTTGCTTATTGCCTACGCAATATGGAGCGTGGAACAGCCGCAGAGATTGCGGAGGCTGCTGCAACTAATTCTGAGCCACAAGGTGGTGAGAAAGAAGTCGCTGTCCCCGATGTCTTACTTCATCTTGTTGGTCACGTAGAAGGCTTTTCGGAGAACCACGATGGTGACGAGCCTGCACCTGATGATGATTATGTCATTGGTGGCACTGGGGTGGTGAAGGCGCTTGGCATATGTTTAAGAAACAAGATCAACGATTCCAGGAGACCGTCAACAGATCGCTTGCACTCTGAAGACACCAGTGGAGCAAACACTCCAAAGACGGTTTCGAGTGGCAAGGCAAAGGACATGTCCAAGAACTTGCTTGGTAGTGCCAGGAAAATCAGAGCACGGTTACAGCCCGCATTGGTGAAGGAGGCACAGAGCGGTGATCACCATGCATATAGTAAGTTAATAATGGGTCTCATTGCCTGTATGTCGTATGAAGTGCTGCATGGTGCTGACTGTTCAGACCGACTAGTTTTCCTTGATAAAACGCTTGAGCGGATGATCCAGCGATTCGAAGATGAGTATCCGGAAACTCGATTACCCGCGTCTCTGACGTCTCCGCCTTTACCTGGTCCAGCGACCTCAGACATCGCGGTGAGCCTGGATACTCAAAGTTCAGACGCGGAACCAGCACTTCCAGAGCCAACAGGATCTGATGAGGAAGATGCTGCTATCCGGCCCACTCTATCACGGCACAACTCAGATGTTTCTCTCGCATCTAAGGCTCTTTCACAAGAAGAAGGTCGTATGCTCCGCTTTGGGCAGAAGTTCAGACGAGATATCCTTAAGCCAGACATGCCTGCAGACTCAGAGCATGAAGTATTGGCTCCGCATCTCGAGATGCTCAGATCAATGATTGACGGAATTGGAGGAGATGAAATCAGGCGGAAAATCGAGGAAGCGGGCCAAGAAGCTGTTTTTAAAGAGCTGACTGAGGAGGCGTCGGTACTAAGGCAGAAGTTGATCGATTGCGACCCCGAAGGATGGGAGAAGTTCCGCGAAGCGATGGAGACTGCGGAGAGGAATGTACGCAGGGTAAATCGTATGGATACCGGCACGAGCGCGATTGTGGATTGACCAACTGGTCAGCAGACAAGACAAAAACATCTATGGTGCAAGATACAGAATACCTCCTGCAGTGAGGCGTGATGGCTAAGTGGCTGTACTGGCCACCCCTTTTCCTTTTGTTTTATATATATAGCATATCGGAGAATCCAAGGGTATTTTTCTTCTGGGAGTGAGGGAGCAACGGAACGGAAATGAATATGGGCGGGGACCATCTGCTAGGAAACTGGAAGCTTTCTTACGCGCAGTCCATCTGATACGGTCGTTATATGATTGGTATCATTACTTTTGGGAGGAGTGAGAGCTGGGATGACACAAAACTGCTCTGTGGGCTTGGAAATGCATGAATGTATATATGATCGGCAATTTACTGGATTACCAACTACCTCTAATAAAACTTTTTTTATACCGAACTGCTCACAATGTAATTAAAGCTACTCCCAACATTAGCGACCGATGGAGAGCTTTTATTTAGGTCTTTAGCTGTAGTAGGCAATCATACAGCTATACCGTTAGTATTGGTTAGTAAGAGACTTTCCTAGGGCATGCTTGCAGGCTCTTCGTCCCTAAATTCCAGCACACTCATCAACTATTTACAAGTCCGCTATGTTCAAAGCGCAATCTCACCATCTAGTATTATTATTATTTTTTTTTTTATTTTTTATTTATTTTTTATCTTTTTTGGTTTCACGATTTACTTCTACAAAAGAGAGGAGCTTATTTAAAGTTTTAAAGTAAGCTCAGAGTTAAGTGGGTTTGGACAATGTATTTGTCAAGATACGGGGTCAGGTGGCAGTTCAGTAAATAAAAAAGTTTAATTAGTGGTACTGTAGTTAAGTAATTTCGAAAGGTTTTTTGGGTGGCAACCCAGTAAATTGCCGATGTATGGTTTGCCAATCAAGACGCTTTCTGTCCGGGTTCTGATTTTGTCGTGAGCGAAGACCAGAGTTACGGAGATGTGAGGTTGTTGGTACACCAACCAGGCCGCTGTAGAGCATTCGACTAT
>Ga0335075_10015039_pt1 | contig 11600 bp, 8 predicted proteins | sample Lox_Sample_24_FD_206723 | JGI IMG/M metagenome (GOLD analysis project Ga0335075, IMG submission 206723) | Soil microbial communities from Loxahatchee National Wildlife Refuge, Florida, United States - Lox_Sample_2.4 | ecosystem: Environmental > Terrestrial > Soil > Wetlands | place: USA: Florida...
GTCACCGGGCTCGTCAGCAACACCCTTCCGGCCGTGACCGGAACCGTTGCCGGGCTGGCTGGCGGCGTGGTCCAGGCGGTCACCGGCCTCACCGGAACGACGCTGCCTGCGGTTACCGGCGCGGTTGACCACCTCAGCGGTGGCATCGTGCCGGTGGTCATCGGCACCGTTACCGGGACGATCGGCAGCCTTTCCGGCGGCACCGGCCCGGCGACGTCCGGCACGCCAGTGGCAGGGCCGACTTCCGCGCAGCCAGCCGGGCCAGGGGCTAGCGCTGGAGGCACTGCGGGCGGGCTTCCGGGTATCACGGGGACAGCGCTCGGCACGTCGATACCCCATCCCGGCACTTCCTCGCCAGGCGCTCCCTGGCCGGGCGTTTTGTCGCCAGGCTCCGCCTCGCCAGGCGCTTCGTCGCCAGGTACGTCCTCGGCAGGTGCTTCGCCTTCACGTGCTTCGCCGTCAGGTGGCCTGGGCGGAGCTGGATGGCTGCCCGGCCGCGCCGGAGCGAGCAGCAATATGGCCGCCAGCAGAGGGTCCCCGTTCTTCCCTAGCCAGCCAGGGAAGAGTCCGGTGCCGTGGACGGTCGGCTCCCTTTCCGGGCAGGACATGGCTGGCGGCTCAGGCTCGGGGGGCGGATCGGGCCTGGTGGCCGTGCTGACGGCTAGACAGCCCGTGACGGTCGGCGTCCTGTGGCGACACTGGACCGTGATCATCCGGCCACGTTCGGCGTGGCTTCGCGCTCTCGAGGTTCCCGGCTAGCTGGCCCGACGGCCAGCGTCATCCGGGCCACGTTCCTGGCCCGGTTCAGTCCGGAAACCTCAGTAGAAAGAGAGCTTCATCAACATGTCTGCACAGTGTTCCAGTTCCAGCATGCACAAAATCACCGCACCGATCCGGTTCGCATCCGGCCAGGCAACGAAGACATACAGGTCCGTTGTGGCCGCCGCGCGGCTGCACCCCGCGGGGTTCGCCGTGCCGAGCGCGGTCATCGCCGTGGCCGTCGCCCTCATCACGTTCGTGATGGCGGTCGTCGTCCGGGTGATTCCGCCGAACCTGTTCGGCTCTGGGGGGCCACCCATCATCCAGCCGAGCACCAGCCAGCCGCGGCACAGCGCACATGCTCGGCCGGTCCTGGCCGGCCCGCCGATCCTGCCGCGCCTGGCCGTGAGCATCAGGCAGGGCTCGGCCGGAGGCAGCGGGCAGTGCTCGGGCGCGGGTACCGGACAAGGCTCGCCGCCCACCACGCTCCCTACGCCCCCCGCACCTCCGGTCGGTCCAGGCCCAGCGCCTGTAACGGGGCAGAACCCGCCGCCTGGGTCGTCCAGTACGACAACGGTGGTGCCCGTCACAGTAGGCACTAGCGGTCCCGTCACCCAGGTGACCCAGACCGCGACGGGCGCTGTCGCGACCACGGTAACGACCGTGGGCCAGGCAGTGCAGGATGTCACCGGAACCGTCGGGGCGGTCACCGGTACCGTCGGCGGCGCGCTGACCGGTACCGCCGGCGCGGTCACCGGTACCATCGGCGGCGCGGTCACCGGTACCGTCGGCGCAGTCACTAGTGCCGTTACCGGTAAGGTCGGCGCGGTCACGAACACGGTCCGGCCGATCACCGAAACGGCCAGTGCGGTCACCGGTACCGTCGGCGGCGCGGTTGCCGGGACGGTCGGCGCGGTCAGCAGCACCGTCGGCGGCGTCACTGAGACGGCCAACGCGGTCACCAGTACCGCAGGCGGCGCCGTTGCCGGGACAGCCAGCGCGGTCACCGGCACCGTCGGTGCGGTCACCGGGACGGCGCAGGCGGTTACCAGTGCCGCAGGCGGTGCAGTTACCGGAACGGCCAGTGCGGTCACCAGGACGGTCAGTTCGACAGTGACGTCCGCGGCGCCGGTGAGCGAATCTGCCCCATCCGGTGACTCGGGGCAGGGCAGCTCGTCGTCGGCAGTGGCGCAGGCCTCGACCCCAGCCGTGCAGGCCGGGGTATCGGCAGGCTCGTCCGGCACGTCCGCGAGCGTGCAGGCCTGGGCGGACAGCACCGATTCGGCTGCGGGTAGTTCGTCTGCGGCTCCCTCTGGTTCGCCATCAGGGCAGACGCCGACCGTCAGCGTCACGGGCCAGGCCGGGGACGATTCGCCGCAGCCGGCGGTGACCGTGTCGGTCTCGCTTCCGGGTCTGGGCTAGCCCGCCGTGATCCGCATCCTTATCGCCGAGCACGCCGCCCTAGTCAGGGTGGGGCTCGTCGCCTGCATGTCGCGGGAACGCGACATCGAGGTGGTGGCGGAAGTCGATAGCCGCGAACCGGTTCTATCTGCCGTTTCGTCGCTGCACCCGGACGTAGTGGTCATCGACGACGAGATCGCCGGCGACGACGAGTTCGCTGTCATCCACGCCGTGTACTCCGCCAACCCGTCCTGCCGCACGCTCATCATGGCCACCAAGCCTCGGCCGTGCGATCTGCGCAAGGCGGTCGCGGCGCACGCGACCGGCTTCGTAAGCAAGGACGCGTCCCCGGAAATAATCGGCGCCGCCATCCGCCGGGTCGCTTGCGGCAAAAAGGCCCTGGATCCCGACCTGGCGTTCGCGACGCTCGATACGCCCGTTAACCCGATGACACAACGAGAGCGCTCTGTGCTGCAGCTTGCCGCAGCCGGCGTGCCCACCTCCGAGATCGCGGGGCAACTATGCCTGGCGGCCGGCACCGTCCGCAATCACATCTCGAGCATCATCATCAAGCTCGGGGCACGGAACCGGGTGGACGCAATCCGGATCGCCGAGAGCTCCGGCTGGCTTTAGCCCTGGGTTCCCGGCCAGGGACCTTTCGCCTTGGCCGGGATTCGTACCTCACCCCGCGGGCGTCTGAAGCCATAGCGGGCCTAGTCTGCCGGCGGCCGACTCGCCGCCGGCGGACTGGGCGTGAACCAGCCCGCTATACGTGCCCGGCCGGGCCAGGAGTTCCTGGTGCGTCCCGGCCTCGACCATCTGGCCCTGCTCCATGACGAGAATCAGGTCCGCGTTACGAACGGTGCTCAGCCGGTGCGCGATCACGATCGTGGTCGCCGAGAGCACCTCGAGGTTGCGGTAGATCTGGCGTTCCGTCACCGTGTCAAGCTCGCTCGTCGCCTCGTCGAGCAGCAGGATCGGCGGCTGATGTACCAGGGCGCGAGCCAGCGCGATGCGCTGTCGCTGACCTCCGGAGATCGAGGCGCCTCCGTCGTGCAGCGGAGTGTCGTAGCCCATCGGCATCGCCACTATGTCGTCGTGAACGCAGGCGACCTTGGCTGCTTCAACGATCGCCTCGAGCGGCAACTCCGGGCTAGTGAGCGCGATGTTCTCCCGGACGGAGGAAGCGAACAAGTACGGGCGCTGAGTGACGATACCGAGCTGACGGCGGACCGATCCGGCGTCGAGGCCGCCGAGGTCCAGGCCATCGAACTCGATACGTCCGGACGTCGGCCGGTACAAGCCGAGCAGCAGGTGCGCGAGGGTCGACTTCCCAGACCCGGACCGGCCGACGATGCCGACGTGCTGGCCCGGCCGGATCTCCAGACAGACGCCGCTTACGACCGGCGGGGCGAGCGGACTGTAGGAGAACGATACGTCGTCGGCGCGGATCCGGCCGCTGAGCCTCGGTGCGGGACGGACATACTCGCCGTGCTGTTCACTCGGGGTGTCGAGCACGTCATTGATGCGCTGCATGTAGCTGCCGAGCATCTGCAGTTGCAGGCCGCTGGAAACCAGCGTGGCCAGAGGCTCGAGGAACCCGGCTCCCAGGGCGGCGGCGCTCAGCATCGTGCCGAGCGAGATCCGCCCGTCCACTACCTGGAAGGCACCCACCATCAGGATGACCAGCGGCGATGCCATCTGCAGGGTGCTGGTGACGGAGTTGACCCCGGCCATCAGGCGTCCGCGGGTCAGGCTGATGTTGACCTGATCGGTGAACAGCCCGCCCCAATGGTCGACGGCCTGGTGCTCTGCGCCGGACGCCTTCAGCGTCTCGATGCCGGCGAGCAGTTCGTAGGCATAGCTCTGAACGTCCGCTTGCGCCTGCAGGCTTACGGTCATCAACCGCTGGCTCTGCCGCCAGGACAGCACCATCACGGCGACTTCAAGCACGGCCAGCACCAGCACGACGAGGGCAATGACGGGGCTGATGATGAACAGCGTGATCAAGTACAGGCTCGCGAAGGTACCGTCCAGCACGGCCGACATGGTTCCGCTCGCGAGGATGTCGCGTACCGCCATGTTGCTACTCAGGCGCATCATAAGGTCGCCGGATGATCTCCTGAGGAAGAAGCCGTACGGCAGCTTGACCAGATGGTCGATGAACCCCATCGTCAGGCCCATGTCAAGCCGGGTCTGCAGCTCGAGCAGGAGGTTGGCGCGCAGGAACGCGGACAGGAAGTTGTATCCGATGATCACGCCGACGCCGACGGCCAGCACGAGGAGCAGATGATGGTCGTCGCGCGGGACGATCTCATCGACGACGAGCGCTGTGAGCAGGGGCAGCGCGAGCGCGGCGAGCCTGATGACCAGAGATGTCGTAATGACTCGGACCATGTTTCTCGACTGGCGGAGCATTGGCCGCAAGTACCGCCAGGTGCCCTTGGTGCGGGAACGGTTGCGGCCGAAGTCATCCGAGGGCTCGCAGATGATTGCGACGCCGGTGTAGGCCTGGCGCAGGTCGTCCGTTGATACCAGCCGCCGCCCATGTGCCGGGTCGACCACTCTGATCCCGTGGCGCGTGATGTGCTCGAACACCACGAAATGATTGAACTCCCAGTGCAGGATCGATCCGCGCGGCAAGTGGCGGAAGTCATTGAGATCTGCCCGGACACCTCGTGCCTGTAGCCCGCAGGCACGCGCGGCGCTGACCACCGACAGCGCGTTGACGCCGTCGCGGTTAGCCCCGGTCAGGTCCCGCAGCTCACGGAGATCGACGCGCTTGCCGAAGTAGCCAAGCACCATGGCCAGGCACGCCGCTCCGCAGTCGGCATGCTCCATCTGCCGGATGAACGGGATGGTACGTCTCATGGTGATGTCCCGTTGCTGATCATCGCGTGGAACTGGCGGCCGACGAGATCCGCCAGCGATTCGGAACGCAGCACGACAGACGCCTGGGTGCGCAGTTGAACGTCCCGCGCGACCGAGGCAGCTACCTCGCCGGGATTCAGCTGACCGGTCACCAGAATGGCGGACTGAGCCAGCGGTGAGAGCCCGGCCTTCCGGATGGCGGCGTCGCTGGCCAATTGCGCGTGCAGTCCGCTGACCTTCACGGAGCGCTCGCCCGGGAGCGTCACGGTGAATTCCTGCGAGCCGGTCAGGTCCAGGCCGACCTGGGCTGGCAGCAGGATCGTGACCGTGCCGGTCCGGCCATCGACTACCGCCGGGCCCGAGGCGCTCTCGTCCGTGTGGACGACCCACAAGCCCGCTACAGCAAGGACGACCAGGACGAGGGCCGTCCGGTAGATCCAGTGGATCCAGCGGGCTCCAAGGCGTACCACGCCGCTCGGGGCGTCGCGCCCGCGGACACGAAACTCCAGCGCCTCCCGCCGGAAGATCGCCTCCCGGCTGGCCGTCGGTGCAGTCGGACGGCGGGCCAACTTCAAGGACGGGCGGGCATTCTGGCTTGGACGAGTTACTGGACCCGATGGTGGGGCGGCTGAACTGGCTCTGGCCGACTCGGCGGGCTGGGGCCGCTGCGGATCGAGCTGAGCACGATCAGCTTTGGCCAGATCGAGTCCCAGGGCCGCTTCACCGAAGATGGCGTCCCAGTCGCTCATGAGGACCCCCGGGCCGCTTGCGAGCTGTAGGCCCGGTCGAGCAGCTCGTAGAGAACGAGTTCCTGGGCCCGGTGGGCTGAGCGCAGCATCCGGTTGACGTGCATGTGGGCGAGGCTCATGGCCAGGTCGCTGATGTCTACAGAAAGCCGTCCCGTGTCCGCCATGGTGTGGAGCTCCTGCGCGATCGGCGCGAGCGCCGTCGATCGCTGGTGCAGGGCTTGGAGGCTGGCGGCCAGCTTCGCCGGTGGATCTTGGTGCGGCTCGAGTAGGGCCTCCACGTACGCCCGTTCCTTGCGGTATCGCCGGCTGACCTCACGGGAGAAGTCACCGTCGATGCCGAACTCGCTCCCGTAGCCGCGTCGCGCATGCCGCGCGACGGCACGTTTTTGCTCGAGGGTCAGTCCGAGGTCATCGAACAGCATGTCGATGCCGCGCAGAGCCACTCGCCACCGCAGCTCTGCTCCGGCGTCCCCGGCCAGCTGGCCTACGACAGCGAGTACGGCATCGCTGTCAGCACCGAAGATGCGTTCGGCGAGGCGGATACCGGCCTCGCCGCCGTATCGCTCAACCTCTTGCTCGTAGGTGTCGAGCTGGACGCGCCAGAGCTGGCCAGTCCCTAGCAGCGGTGCCATCGCGCGGTGCAATATGGGCAACGTCTCTTGGAGCAGCTTCGCCGGCGCGCCATGGATACGGAGCCGTAGGTGCCAGTCGGGGTCGCCGTAGCGAATGAAGTACCACTGGTCGGCCCAGCCGGCGGTGAGCGAGGACGCGACGGCAGCCGCGGCCCGCAACAGCACCTGATCCGCGGTCGCCGTCCCGGTGAACATCTTGATGTAGAGCCACTCAGACCCGGGCGGGAAACGACGGGCGCTCGACGTCGCAGCTGGCCGGCTTGGTGACTGGGCCAGCCGCGGCGACGAGGACCGGACGAACGGCACGATGACCTGATGGGTAAATGACCCCTCCGGCCCGTAGGCGCACAGCTGGTCCGGGCCGGGAACCATCTCGACGAGCGGCGCGGCTGCCCGCCCGCGCACCTCGTGCGCGAGCGTTTCGACGCTCAGCACGTTATCCAGGTCGACCAGCAGTTCGTTGTCCCCGTCAGCGAGCGCCACGTACCGAGGCAGGAGAAGTCGTTCGCGCAGTCGCTGGACGGCGGCGAACTGCCCGGCTCCGGGCGGCTCGCGGAAGGCGGCGAGCTCATCCTTTCCGAGCTTCCAGCGGGCTCTGGACAGGATCACCCGTCCGCTTACGACACGAGGCAGGAACGGCGCCTCCCCCAGCGGCCCCCAGTCCCACATGATCCCCGGGTTGACCTGCTGGTGCTGCAGTGCGCACAGGAACCGGTAGACACCGAGACCGCGCCCGACGTAGTTGTGCGCGGTGGTGAGCCGGGGGACCACCTCGCACCCGAGTCGGCGGGAGCGAAGCACGATCCGTTCATCCTGGACCGATACGAGCAGGTCAGACACGGGCAACTGGCGATCGGCCGGCGCTCCGGAGCGTCCGAGATACGGGATCTCGTAGCCACGCAGTACCGGCCGACACAGGATATTCCCGACCCTTCCCTCCGGCAGGTGCACGAGCTCGGCGAATACGCGATCTGGCTGGAGCGCCTCCTCTGCTGCCAAGTGCGCCCGGACATGCTGGTGAAGCTCGTCGTCGGCGTGCAGGAAGCGACCGAGCAGCCGGGCGCCTGACGGGCCCGACACCGCGTGCAGCAAGACGTGGAAGTCACCGGATATCGGGCCTTGCTTACCGTCGGCCACGACGGCGGCCTGCACGTGGAAGGCATCGGGCAGCGCCGGTGTATCGCTGTCGCGGACCGCTGCGGCTTCGGACGCCGTGATCGTGATCTCGCGGCTCCCGGCGGCCAGGGCACAGGCGAGCTTGCCGAGGAGAAACGTGTCACGGCGAGTCCACGGGGCGGCCCGGTCCTGGCCAGGCCTGAGAGGCAGTCCGGCCAGCAGCGGCGCTGCCTCGGCGGCCGGCGAACTGGACCGCTCGAACCCGATGCCGTTTTCCTCATCGAGCACCTGCGCCAGCGGAACCTCGCGTGTCTCGTAGCGCTGGGTGAACTGTTCCCGGAACTGCCGGAGTCCTTCGTGCCGACGGTAGCGGTTGAGAGCATGGAGCACCTCGACACCCCGGAGCAGTTCGGTGATGACGCTGGCGCCGAGCATGACATCGCTGGCCGGCTTGGTCAGATCGACCTGCACGAAACGTGACAGTTCGGGGGACACCGGAAGGCCGTCAAGGGCCGCCGCGACGGCGCGGTAGCGTTCGGTCGGCGCGCCGATACCGTCCTCGTCGAGCGCGGCGAGGCCGTCTGCCACTTCCTCGAGCTGGCGGGCCAGGCCAGCGCCGTCTTCGTGGCGGCTGAGCGTCGCCACCATGCCATCCGTCGGCGGGGCTCCGGTCAGCTGCGGCCGGACGTCCGACACGAGGATCTGGCTGGCGGCGAGCTCGGCAAGGTACTCATCGGCGTCGGCATGCGTGATGTCGTCATCGACCAGAGCGGCGGCCAGGGCATCGAGCCGTGCGCCGTCCCGGGCACGGGCGAGCGTCTGCATCAGGTACGGCGTGGCGGCCACGGCTACCAGCCGGTAGGAGCGCCCAGTCCGGCCCGGACGGGCCTCGGCGAACAGCAGCCGGTCACCGACCTGGTACAGGCTGGAGTTCGGCCGGTACTCAAGTTCTCCGCGCAGCCGAGGGTCCTGCTCAACCGCCTCCGCCAGGGACCACAGGTAGTCCATGTCCAGACGAGTGTGGCGGCAGTAGCGATCCGAACCCTCGAGCCGCAGGCAGGTGCGACGGCCAACGGTCCCGGTTGTACACCCGGCGAACAGGCCGAACGGGGTGGGCCTGGCCGCCGCCCGCATGAGGTAAGAGACGAGCGAGCGTTCGGTAGCGCGACCCTTGTCACTGTCCGGATCTTTGCGCCACGGGTCGACCGCTGCCGCCAGGCTCGGTGAGGCGACGAACAAGGCGTCCCGGAATTCTCGCGTGGTGACCATGTCCTCGAGCCGACGGCGCAACTGGAGCCGGTCCGTAGCCACTGCCTCGTCGAGAACGTCAAGATCTTTGGTCGCCATGGGCGCCTGCAGTCCGTGTCCCCACGCGAGCACCTCGGTGAAAGGCAGCAGCGGCGTCCGCAGCACGAAGAACCCGGACGGCGTCGCGGCGAGGTGGGATGCGTCGCGCCCGGTCACGCCCGCACCCCGGAGGTTCCCGTGGTAGAGACGAGCAGCATCTGATCCCATACAGGTTCGGTCGTGGTGCACGCAGCCTCCAGGGCGAGCGCGACGCCCGCGGCGCCCTCGAGCAGCCCAGCGCCCTTCCACGCAGGCTGCGCGGCATCGGTTGGTCTCGCGTCCCGGCCGGGCGCTGCGCTAGCGCACAGATCGAGTGTCCACTCGATCCAAAACCGTGCGGCGTCGGCGAGTACCGGCTCGGCGGTCAGCTGGTACATCCGGTTGAACAGGTGGGCCAGGCCGGCCGACCCGTGGCAGAGCCCGGCGTCCACCACGCGGGTCTCGCCGGGCGGGCGCGCGGCGGCGCGCACCGCGAGACCGGTCGCCACCGCCGCCCAGGCCGACTCGCCAACGTCACGCGCCGCGAGCAGCAATGCCGCGGCCACGCCCGGATCGCCGTAGCACCAAGCGGAACGTGCCGGTCCCGGCTCGACACCGTCGGCGATGAAGAAGGGGACCGTCGGGCCGGACGCTGTGTCGACCATGTGGGCCAGCAGCCAGCATACGGCTCCGTCGAGCAACGGACCGACGGTCTCCCTGGCCAGCCCCAGCCTATGCACCCGGGCCAGGAACGGGATGACACCGGCAATGCCGTGCGCCACGCCGAGATCTACTCGGCCGGGCTGGTACCAATCCCGTTGCGGACCGAACCACGACGGTGGCGTCCACCACGACACGCCGTCGCGGTCGTGCCGGGCCAGCCGGTCGAGTTGTTCGACCACAGCCAGGAGGCACTCCGTGGCGCTGGGACGAGGCCATCGGGCCAGCCCGTAGACGCCTAGCCCGGTGAGCCCGTTGATCAGGTCGTACGGCCCGGTCTCCGGGTACCGCTGCAGCAGGCTCGTCACGGCCTCGTCGATGTCACCGTTGCGATCCTCGCTTTCGGTGCGGAGCAGTCCGTCCACCAGCTCGGCAGTCCAGGCAATCCCGGTGAATCCTGAATAGAGCGAGCTCATCAGCGGCTCGGTCGCCATCACCTCGATGGCTTCCTCAAGCCGGATCAGCGCGGCGCTGGCGGCATGCCGGTCGGAGCGCGTCCGGGCGAGCTGACCGCTGCAGACAGCCAGGCCGGCCGAGCCAGACGCCAGGGACGCGTCCCGGCGGCCGGACGCGGGCGCTGGGCCAGGAGTTTCTACAAGTGTGCCGACCAGGTGGAGAGCGCGGTCCTTGAGTGCGCCGGACAGCAGCGGCGGGCGCGATGCCCCGGCCCCCTCAGAGACCGGGGCATCGCTGTCCGGTGCAGCATGCACGCGCATCAGCCGGCCCTACCCAGGAGCGGCCGAAGGGTCATCTGCTGCTTCGATTTCATGCTGCTCGCTAGACGCAGATGAAGCCGCTGCAAACGCCCTGGCTGGCGTTGAGGCAGTCGTTGCTGATGCAACCGACGATGGCGAAGGACTGGACGTTGTTCCCGCCGCCTCCACCGCCACCGCCGTTGCCGTTGCGGTGGCAGTCGCCGCCGCCGCCGACGACGTCGATAAGCGCGTCGTCGTCCAGACAACGCAGGGTCTCCTTCGACAGCGAGAGCTTCTTTGCCTCGTTCATACAGGCCTCCTCGGCATGTAGGGACAGAACACTTTTCCAGATTCCGCGTTCTATCGTGGCCTGCACAAGTGGGCATTATAATCAATTCACCATGACAGTTAACATGCCCATGACGCTTGACATGGGTGAATCGGACAACATATCGAGACCCGAATCCGTTTACCTTCCGGTTCGCCGGGGAGCGTGTGATCGGAATAATCGAGTGGCCGGTAAACGATGTCGGCAAGCAGGGGTCGGCAGCGTTCTGACCAGGCAACGGCGGTCCGAAGGTTCACAACAGCGGACCCAAGTATTACATTTGGAATATGACTATAACGGCGACGCCAGAAACGGTCATCCTGCGGTGCGAACTCGGCTGGGCGGAGGTGCGCGAGGTAATGGCGGCGTCACGCCTACTCGCCCTCATGCGCCGGTCCTGGCTGGTGGCTGGAGTCCTTTTCGTGGCACTGCTAGCAGTGTCGCTCGTTCTGCTAAGGCACGTCGCGACCAGGCCAGCGGCCTACGGCGCTCACCGGGGTCTCCTGCAGGATGAACTGATCGCCGGCGCATGCCTGTGCCTGCTGCTGGTCGGCTGGAGCGCACTGCGGGTGTGGCGGCTGTCACCCGGGCGGCAGGCCCGCCAGGCGCTGGCCAACGGCGTGTGGCCGCGCGGGACATACGAGTACAAGCTCAGGCGCGACGGCGTGGCCTGGCGGGCGCCAGACGGGTCGGCCGTGTTCCTGCCGTGGTCGGCGCTGGCCGGCACGTGCGAAACCGGGCGGCTGTTCCTTCTCATGGACGCCGAAGGCCGTAACGTGCGGGGCTTTGTCCCCAAGACCGGCCGGAGCGACACCTATCCGGACGCGGACCTGGGCAGTCTGATCCGTGAGCGGATCAGGTCCGGTGTCTCCTGATCCCGTGTTATCCACGCGGCTTGCGCCACAGCAGGGAGTAGCGCCACAGCAGGTGGCGGCGGTAGCGCACGCCGGGGAGCAGCCGGGTGGCCTCGGCCCTGACCTCGCGCCAGCTCATCTCCGGGTCC
>Ga0335075_10015040_pt1 | contig 11599 bp, 13 predicted proteins | sample Lox_Sample_24_FD_206723 | JGI IMG/M metagenome (GOLD analysis project Ga0335075, IMG submission 206723) | Soil microbial communities from Loxahatchee National Wildlife Refuge, Florida, United States - Lox_Sample_2.4 | ecosystem: Environmental > Terrestrial > Soil > Wetlands | place: USA...
GGAAGCGTTATCCGGAACGGTCCCGGAGTGGCTGCCCCGGCACCCTCGATCCGCACCGTGGCCGGCGTGCCGGCGTCGCTGTCGCCGGTGGTTTCGACCGTGACTCTGACGACCTGCAGCGGCTGACCCGCACTGCCCTGGAAGAGGTCGGTCGATTCCACGCCAGTGATCCGCATGCCCCCATCGTTACACGCTGACGCAGGTGCGCGCGCCCCTGGGGAATCGTCCGTGTCGCCGCCGTTTTCCAGTCTCTCGAAACAAATCTTCCGAGAGACTTGTCAAAAGAACTCTTTCGAAGGTAGTGTTTCGAAACATGAGTTCCGAAGACTCCAGCCGCCCGGCTGACGCTCCGGCCAGCACCCCGGCCGACACCTGGGACGAGCCGCTCAAGCTCACCGATCCGAAGGCGATGCGCGCGCTCGCGCACCCGGTGCGGATGGAGCTGCTCGACCTGATCGGCGTCGCGGGCACGCTGACCGCCACCCAGGCCAGCGAGCTCATCGGCGAGTCGCCCGCGAACTGCGCGTTCCACCTGCGCACGCTCGCGAAGTACGGCTTCGTGACGGAAGCGGGCGGCGGCCGCGGCAGGGAGCGGCCGTGGACCAGGACCCGGCGCACGATCTCGATCTCGTCGACCCAGCAGGACAACCCGCAGTCCGCGGTCGCGGCCAGCGCGCTGGGCTCGGTCTACTTCGAGCGGTGGGTGGAGCGCGCGAGGCGCGTGTTCGGCAGCCACGACCGGCTCCCCGGCTGGGAGCGCGCGACGCAGATGAGCAGGAGCGCCGTGTTCATGACGGCGGAAGAAACGGTCGAAGTCGGACGCGAGATCCAGGCGATCATCGACCGCTACCGGGGCAGGGAGCGCGACGTGTCGCAGCGGCCGGCCGACGGGATGCCCGTGGAGGTGTCGTTCTTCATCTCGCCGCTCACTGAGTTCTCCGGCGTGAAGTCGACCGGGGAATCTCAAGACATATCTTGACAGGACTCATGAACGAGATACATCGTAAGTAGTGCGTTCGGCGTCGTGACGGCGGACGCAGCCAACCTGAGGAGTCAGCATCATGCATCCAGAAATGGCCAGCGCCCTGGCCAGCCAGCACCGTCACGAAATGACCGCCAAGGCCAGCCACCACGTCCAGGCCGCGCAGGCAGGCGACGCTATCCCGGCCGGCCAGGCCCGCCCGAGCGCGGGGCTCCAGCCCGCGGCGAGCCCACGGGGGCCTCGCCGCGGCGCGCGGCGCCTGCCCCTCCCCGGCGCGCTGCTGCCGCGCTACCGCGTGAGCTGGTCGCGGACCGCCCTGTCGACGGCGGCCGCCGACTGCGCCAGGCGCGGCCACTCGTGGGTCATCGTCATCTCCGCCACCCGCGGCGCCTGACCCCTTGCGTTCCGCCGGTCCCACATCGTGAGATGATCATAACTTAGGAGCAGAGAATTACGCCAAAACGCTGATAACAGCAAGAAAAGCGTAACGCTCTGCTCCTAAGTCGCGGCGGCCCTGATCCGGGGGCCAGCGAGTCAATGTCCTGGTCACGCGTGTTACCAGGCTGTACTGTTGGTGAAGGGGCGCGGGACGTCGTTTTCCTTCTCCCGATCCAGGGTTTGCCGCGAAGGCGCGCATCACTGACGCGTCAGCGAAAGAAGGAGTGTGATGGCCTTGTCCGACCGGCCCGCGACGCTGCGGGATGTGGCGGCCGCGGCGCGGGTGCACCCCGCTACCGCGTCCCGGGCGCTGAACCCGGGTACCCGGTTGCTGGTCAGCGAGGAAACCGCCCGCCGGGTCACCGAGGCCGCCGAGCGGCTTGGCTACCGCCCCAATCCGGTCGCGAGGTCGCTGCGCACCCGGCGCTCGCACACCATGGGCGTGCTCATCCCCGACCTGAACAACCCGCTGTTCCCGCCGATCGTGCGGGGCCTCGAGGACCGGCTAGCCGAGCATGGTTACGTCGTGCTGATCGGCAACACCGACGGCGACGTGGCGCGGGAACGGATGGTCTTCGACCAGATGCGGGCCAGGCACGTCGATGGCTTCGTGCTGGCCACGGCGACGCTGCGGAGCGACATCCTGGACGAGGCGACCGAGGCGGACCTGCCGGTCGTGCTGATGAACCGCACCGCCGAGGGCTACCCCTTCTCCTCGGTTTCCGTGGACAACGAGCAGGGCGTGCGGGCGGCCGTGTCGCACCTGATCTCGCTCGGGCACACCAAGATCGGGCACATCGCGGGCCCGCAGCAAATCTCCACCGGCCTTTCCCGGCTGCGCGGGTTCCGCGACAGCATGCAAGCACGCGGCCTGTCCGTTGACGACAGCCAGGTCGTGTACGCGAGCGCCTTGTCGCTGGCTGAGGGCCTGCGCTGCGGCCGTGAGCTGCTCGAGGGTAACGGCGACCTCACCGCGATCGTCGCGGGTAACGATATGCTCGCGGTCGGCTGCTACGGCGCGTTCGACGAGCTCGGCGTGCGCTGCCCGCAGGACGTGTCGATCATCGGCTTCAACGACATGCCGTTCATCGACCGGCTGCGCCCGCCGTTGTCGACGGTCAGGTTCCCGCACTACCAGCTCGGCACCGAGGCGGCCAACCTGCTGCTCGAGCGGATCGAGACCGGCGGCGGGGGCCCGGTGAAGATCCTGTACCTGGCGCCGGAACTGATCGTCCGCGGCTCGACCGTCCCCGTCGCCCCGCAGGCGGTGCCCGACCTGGCGGATGAGGGCGACACACAGGACCAAGCGTCACCCGGGGTCGCCAGCGCGGTCCCGTTGCGCCGCGGCCAGGCCCGCCACGGACGGTAACCGCACCATCGCCCGGTAGTCGGCTTATCCGGCCAGTGACGACGGGAGCCAGCACAAGATAAGCACCCAGACTTTCGGGTACGACGCTGCATTCGGCTGCATCCGTTTTCATCCGCATATGCCATTGGATATACGGCATCGACAACCGGCGTGCGGGGTAGCACTCTCAACTGCAAACGATTGTGCAAAATTGGAACATAAGTCAGCGCGGACAATCAAACGAGGATGGGATGACTGAGGAAGCTGACGCACTCCAGCTGGGCTGGCTGGGCACCGGCCGGATGGGCGCGGCGATGGTGCGCCGCCTGCTAGCGCAGGGCTGCGACGTCACCGTGTACAACCGAACCGCGGCCAAGGCCGTCCGCTCGTCGAGCTCGGCGCCAAAGCCGTCGAGTCGATACCGGAACTGGCCGGATGCGATGTGGTCTTCACCGCCCTCAGCACCCCAGCCGACCTGATCTCGGCGCTGACCGGGCCGGAAGGCCTCATCTCAGGCTCCGCCTCCCCGAAGATCATCGTCGACTGCTCAACGGTGTCCGCGGACGCCTCGTCGGTCGTCAGAGCGGCTCGCCGATCGCGGCACCGCGTGCTGGCGGCGCCGGTCATGGGGAACCCGCGGGTGGTCGAGACCGGACGGATGACCGCCGCTGTGTCCGGCCCGCGCGACGCGTTCGACACCGCCGAGCCCTACCTGACCATGCTGGGCAGCGGAGTCACCTACGTGGGGGAGGGCGAGCTGGCGCGCACCGTCAAGCCCTGCCACAACCTTTTCTTGGCGTGATCGCGGCGTCGATGGCAGAGGTCACCATCCTGGCGCACGCGAGCGGAATCAGCCACAAGGCATTTCTGTCCTGCCTGAACAAGAGAGTGGTGGGTCTCAGTTCACCCAGTACAAGTCACCGGCGTACGTGACCTCGATTTCGAGCCGACATTCACCGCAAGGCTGCTCCGCAAGGATTCCGGCCTCGGACTGGCAGCCGCGCGCGAACGCGAGGTCCCAATGCCCGTAGCCGCGATTGTGCATCAGCTCATTCAGGGTCTGGTCGGGCGCGGTTACGGAGACATTGATTTCGCCGCATTTATCGCCCAAGAGGCGGAATTGGCCGGTGTGACCCTCGAAAGCGAGCACGCCAACGTTTCCGACGGGCTCGACCCCTGGCCTTCGCGCGCCCGTCAGTGCTTCAGAGCGACCGTGAGGCCGTCGCCGATGGGCAGCATGATCAGCTCCACCCGGTCGTCGGCGGCGGCCTGGTCGTTCATCGCGCGTACGGCGATGACCGATGGGTTGTCGTTGCCCGCATCGAGCACCCGGCCGTGCGAGAACGTGTTGTCCACCATGATCAGGCCGCTGCTGCGCACCCGGGGTACGAGCTCGGTCCAGTACTTCGGGTACGAGAGTTTGTCCGCGTCGATGAACGCGACGTCGAACGCCTCCTCGGCGGGCAGTGCGCGCAGCGTGTCGAGTGCGGCGCCGAGCCGGAGCTCGATCCGGTCGCTCAGCCCCGCCTTCTCCCAGTATTTGCGCGCGACTGACGTCCACTCCTCGCTGACGTCGCAGCACAGCAGCCGCCCGCCAGGGCCGAGCCCGCGGGCGATGCAGACGGATGAGTAGCCGGTGAAGGTCCCCACTTCGATACCGCGCCGGGCCCGGTTGAGCCTGGTGAGCAGCGTCAGGAGTGTGCCCATCTCAGGGGCCACCTGCAGGGTGATCTCGTTAGGGAAGCGCTCCGCTGTCTCGGTGGCCAGCTCCCGCAGCACCGGGTCCGGCGGGGTGCTGTGCGCCGTCAGATACGCGTTGAGGTGGAGGCTGATCTGCTCGCTGCGCCGCGTCATGCCACCAACTTAGTTCAGCGGCCGTCCCGCCGACGCAAGCGGGCGCGACTGGGGCATCACAAGCAGCGCGAGAAACCTGTGAACGAATGGCAACAGTATGAGCACTGGTCTGCATTCGCCCGAATGTTTCGCTTGGTATCGCATTAAGGTAGCGGCGACACTGTGATCTCGTGGGGCGGTTGGGGAAACTCTCCTCGTGCCCGGTCCGCCGGTTTCAGGTCGATGAGCGGTTCCAGCGCGACGGGCTGGACGAGAGCCTCACTACCCCGGACAAGAGAGGGAACCGGCCGTTGAGTTATGCATATCGTCAGGACTTGAATTGGCTGGTCAGCCACTTCGCTACCCGGGTCGCGGGCGTGGCGCACGCGGCAGTGGTGTCCGCCGACGGCGTGCCGCTCGCCCTGTCAGGCGGGATTCCCCCGGAGATCGCCGAACAGCTCGCGGGCATCACCTCCGGCCTCGCCAGCCTCATGGCCGGGGTGGCACGGATGTTCGACGGCGGCGTCGTGACGCAGGCGCTGGTGGAGATGGCGGAGGGGCTGATCCTCATCGCGTCCATCAGCGACGGATCGAGCCTATGCGTTCTCGCATCCCTCCAATCCGACGCTGGCCTGGTTTCCTATGAGATGGGCAGGTTTGCCGAGGCCGTCGGCCGGGTGCTGTCCCCCGCGCTGCGCGGCGTCGAACAGCCGTCCGGCGTTGCTAACCGGTTATGTGACGTTATTGGCTATGCGCGGACGCACCATGCGTTCCGGGCTTACAGTGTCCGCAGGACAAAATGGCGTGAATGTCATGACTTGGCGGGCTGCCGCAACAAAGCGCCTGGAATCACACGTTGCCTGCGCGGGCTCGTGATCGGCGGCGACATAACGAGGAGAACGACGGGCCATGAGCATCGGGACGCGGGCCAGCGGCGCGGGCAGGCGGGCGAAAAGGCGCGAGCCCCACAAGCGCAGGTTCGCCCTGCGGTACTTGTCGGTGTCGTCGCGGCTCATCGCGGTAATCGTGCTTGCGCTGATCATGGGCCTTGTCTTCGGCGGCCTGCGAGTGGCCGATGGGGTTGGCAGCGCGGACCAGTTCGGCCGCGTCGCCCGGCTCGCCAACCTCGGCGAGCAGGTCACCATCCTGGTCCAAGACATCCAGAACGAGCGTGACGAAACCGCGGCCGTCATCGGCGGGGTCAATCCGTCGGTCCTCAAGCCGCTGTACGCCGCGACGGACGCGGCGGCGGTAACGACGAGAACGGACGCTAACAGCCTCGGCGGCGGCATTCCGGCGAACATTGTGTCCGGGGTCGCTGCAGTAGTGGCGGACACCGGGAACCTGGGAGCGGTCCGCAACCTGGCGAGGGCCGAAGGGAACCCCACGCTGGTCATCACGGACTACTCTGGCCCGATCTCTGACATGACGGCCCTGACCAGCGAGATCACCCAGGGTGTCTCCGACGCGACGCTCTCCAACGACGTCCGGACCCTTGACTCGCTCGCCGCGGCGAAGGAGGAGGCAGCGGAGCAGCGCGCCCTGCTGTTCAACGCGGTCACCCAAGGGTTCTTCGACATCGGCGTGCAGACGGCAGTCAACGCCGCCGCTTCCCAGCAGCAACTCGACGAGGCCGCGTTCCAGACAACGGCGACACCAGCGCAGCAGTCCGCTTTCGCGCAGGACTCCGGTTCACCGTCGGCCAGCGAGGCGGCCACCGTCGAAAGCTTCCTGCTCACCGACGGTGATCCGTTCACCGACATCGTGAACCTCGGCATCAGCCAGCAAAAGGCGTCGGCGACGTGGTACTCGCTGATGTCTGACGAGGTGAACCAGATGCAGGGCACCGAGCTTGGGATCGCCGCGGACATCGCTACGCGGGCCGAGTCGCTCCAGCAGGGGGCGACGCGGTCCGCGCAGGTCAGTGCCGTCATCACCGGCGCTGCCCTGTTCATCGTGCTGCTGGCGGCGCTACTCGTCGCCAGGTCCCTCGTGCTTCCGCTGCGTCGGCTGCGGGACGGCGCGCTCGACATCGCCTCGGTCCAGCTACCCGAGCGGGTCCGGCGGCTCAGCGAGTCCCCCGACCCAGCCGACGACTTGGAGGTCGCGCCGATCCCCGTGCTGTCCGATGACGAGATCGGGCAGGTTGCTCGCGCGTTCGACCAGGTACACGCCGAGGCGGTGCGGCTGGCCGGGAACGAGGCGCTGCTGCGCTCCGCCTTCAATGCGATGTTCGTGAACCTGTCACGGCGCAGTCAGTCGCTGATCGAACGGCTGGCGCGCATGATCGAGTCCCAGGAACAGAACGAGGACGACCCCGACCGGCTGTCGAACCTGTTCTCCATGGACCACCTGGTCACCCGTATGCGGCGCAACTCGGAGAACCTGCTGCTACTGGCCGGGCACGAGAGTCCGCGCAAGTGGACAGAGCCGGTGGCACTGGCGGACGTCACCCGGGCCGCAAGCTCCGAGATCGAGCAGTACAGCCGCGTGGTGCTCAACGTCCCCCCCGGCGTGGCGGTCGTTGGCCTGGCGGTATCCGACGTCGTGCACCTGCTCGCTGAGCTCATCGAGAACGCCACGATCTTCTCCCCGAAAGAAACTCCGGTGCAGGTGTCCGCGCAGGAGCTGACGAGCGGCGGCATCCTGATCGAGGTCACCGACAAGGGCATCGGCGTTTCTGAGTCACGAATGGCCGAGATGAACTGGCGGCTGGATCACCCGCCCGTGATGGACGTGTCGGTGTCCAGGCACATGGGTCTGTTCGCCGTCGCCCGGCTCGCCGAGCGGCACCGGATCAGGATCCGGCTGCGCTCCGCCACTCCACAAGGGCTGACTGCCCTGGTGTGGCTGCCCGACACGGTCATCGAACGGTCGGTGCGCACCTACCGCGGCACCGGGTCGTGGCAGTCGGCCGCGCAAGAAGGCCCCCTCCCGTCCAGGCATCCCTCCGGCCAGCACAGCATCGCCGCCGCCTCTGCGGCGAGCCAGCGTGGCACTGGCAAGCACAGCATCATGCAGCCAGGCGACTCCACGGCCACCCAGGACCGGCAGGACAGCGTCACTGTGCGGCCGCCCGTCACCGAGGCGACGTCGAACTGGTTCCGAAGCCGGCATACGGCGCTGGGCGCCCAGGCGCGGATGCCGGCCAACGACGGCGGCAACGGCAACGGGCAAGGCGCCGACAACAGCGAGGCCGTCGGCGCGCTCTCCGGCACTCACGGACAGCAGCCCAGTGGCTGGGGAGCCGCCGACCTAGGTGGCTGGGGGACCGGCAGCCGGCAGCCGGCGGATATTGTCGCCGACCCGGTGCAGGGCGACCAGACATCGGCAGGCCTGCCGATGCGCGTCCCGAAAGCCAACCTGATTCCAGGGTCCGCGCTCGGCGCCCGCACCAACGGCGGAACCGGCAGCCGCAACGGCCTCGCGGCCAGCGTGCTGGGGAGCAGCAGCAACGAGATGCACCCGCTGTCGGCTCCGCTGCCGCAGCGGTCACCTGACTTGGCTCGCAGCCGCCTGAGCGGCTTCCAGCGCGGCGCCCGCCGTGCCGAGAGCCAGCCATCCGCGCAGGAGAGGGAACCGACTGTTGAGTTACGTGTACCGTCAGGACTTGAACTGGCTGGTCAGCGACTTTGCGATCCGCGTAGCGGACGTGGCGCACGCGGCTGTGGTGTCCGCTGACGGTGTGCCGCTGGCTCTCTCGAACGACATCCCCGAGCCCTTCGCGGAACAGCTCGCGGCCATCACCTCTGGTCTCGCCAGCCTCATGCACGGCGCCGCCCGGATCTTCGAGGCGGGCCTTCCGACACAGGCGCTCGTAGAGATGTTGGGCGGCCTGATGCTGATCAGGTCGGTCAGCGACGGGTCGAGCCTGTGCGTCCTCGCCTCACCGGAATGCGACACCGAGCTGGTCTCCTACGAGATGAGTCGGCTCGTCGAGGCGGTCGGCGAGGTGCTCTCTCCGGCGCTGCGCGGCAGCTTCCAGCAGTCGCAGGCGTACTACCAGCAGCCGCAGCCCTACTGACTGACCTGACGACGGCCCCCGACCTGGTCGCGCGGGCGGCCGCGGAGCAGGCCGGCGCGTTGCCTGGGCCGTAAGCGGCCCGCCAGCCCATCCGTCATCTCCCGATAACAGCAAGAAAAACGTCGGCTCGCGAAGACGATGGGCCAAAAGGCACACCAAAGGATGCACTTTGACCCATCATCTTCAGGCGACGTGGTACACGCGTACCGTCTTGACGGGCTTGTCTTCGAGGACGGTGAGGACGGGGACCTCGTAGCTCGCAAGCGGGGTGAGCGTGTCGGCAGGCAGGAAGGCCCGGCCGGGGTCGGCGACGAGGACCGCGGCGCCGGAGGCGGCCGCACCGCGCAGGAAGCGCAGCGCGAGTTCGGCGAGTTCCCGCTGGTAGAACACATCCGCGGCGAGGACGACCTGCGCGCCGGACGGATCATCGGTAGCAAAGTCGAGGACTCGCGCCGTAATGGCTGCCACGTCGTTGGCACAGGCGTTGATCCCGATCGCGGCCACGGCGTTCGGGTCCAGGTCGCCGGCGATGACGCTGGCCGCGCCGCCCTTGGCGGCCGCGATCGCGACCAGCCCAGACCCGGAAGCGACGTCCAGCACGCGCCGGCCGCTCACAACCTCCGGATGGTCGAGGACGTACCGCGCGAGCCCCTGCCCGCCCGCCCAGGGGAACGCCCAGAACGGCGGGGCGTCGCGCTTGGTCAGGTCCCACAGCCCGAACGGCTCGGGCGCGGTCAGCAGCCTGATCTCCGGCACGAACGGAACAGCCGCCCAGCTCGTGCCCGACCGCACCAGCACCTCAGGCGTCATCACCCGAGCATACGGCGGCCCGCCAAGCAGGTCACCGCGTCATCGTGCGCACGATCTTCCCCCAGATGGTGCCGGACCCAGGTCGCGATCTGCGCCGCCGTCTCGGCGGGGGTCAGCATGCTGGTGTCGAAGCACGGCTGGATGTGCGTGCGGAGCCACCCGGCGAAACGCTGGTGCTCCGCGATCGCGGCCTGCAGCGAACTGAACCGCCAGGACGGGCGGGCGCGCAGGCGCGCCGCCAGCACATCGTCGGGGCAGTCGAGGTCGCAGAAGTGGATCGGGCCGAGCAGCTTGCGCGCCGGGACCGCGTCGAGCTGGTCGGGCAGCAGCGAGCCGCACAGCACCGTCACCCGCCCGCTCAGCGCCTCCGTGTGGGCCACTCGCAGCCAGGTGTCGCGCCAGGTCTCCCAGCCGAGCGCCGCGACCTGGAGGGTGAGATCGACCTCGAAGACGGCGCAGTCCGGCAGCAGGCGGCGCAGCGGCCCGGTGACCGTGCTCTTGCCGGCGCCGCTCGCGCCGGTCACCACGAACAGCGGCAGCGCGGGGACGCGCTGCGAGTCGCCGCACCGTGCGCAGCGCAGCACCGGGACCCGGGGATCCCGCTCCAGGACGGCCGCCGGGCCGCAGGTCATGCAGAAGATCTCGTCCGGCGGCCGCGGCGCCGTCATACCCGGTCGAAGGGTTCGGGATAGGCGAACGTGCCGCGCACGTCCGGCCGGTACGCGGTCAGCACGCGCACCTGGAAGTGCGGCTGCCACCGCGGCACGGGCGGGGCGATCCCGTACTCGTCGCTGAGCCGGAACCCGAAGCGACGGTAGTAGGCGGGGGAGCCGAGCAGGGCGACCAGCGGCTCGCCGAGCGCGTCGCCCGCGCCGAGCACGGCGTGCACGAGGGCGCTGCCGACTCCGCGCAGCTGGCTGTCCGGCCGGACCGACAGCGGCCCGAGCCCGAGCACCGGCGCCTGCCCGACGTGCCCGCGCGTGCAGAGCACGTGCCCGATCACCTCACCGGCCCCGTCGACCGCCACCAGGGACAACTCAGGCAGCCACGCGCCGCCGGCCCGCAGCTCGTCCACCAGCGGCGCCTCCGCAGGCACCCCGTCCGCACCCGGCTTGCCGAACGCGGCGGCGGTCACCGCCCGGATGGCCGCCTCGTCGCCAGCAACCTCACGCCGTATCAGCACGCCACCACAATGTCCGGTCCGCGGCTCATGCCACAACCGAATATCCGCCCAGATCGTCGCGCCGCCCATGGCCTTGCGGGACTCGCCCGTCTAGCGTTGCTTGCGTGGAGAGCCAGCCGGTGCCGCCCGAGCAATGCCTGCGGTCGCTGACCGCCGAGGCGCTGCTCCGGGCCTGGCCAGGCCAGGATCTGCTTCCCGATTCACTCGGCGTGATGGCCACCGCGAACGCGTTCGTCATGCTCGGCCTCGTCGCGGAAGATCGCGCCGAGGAGATTCTGGCGGCACACCGCGCCGCACTGGAGGCCAAGGGCGTGGCACCCGGGCGCGGCGTCAACGCCGGCGAGCTCACCGTCCGGCCTGGCGCCCACGAGTACTGGACGGCGCGCGGTGACAGCGTCGCGGAGCTCGGGGGCCTGCCGCTGCGCGTGCTGCCCGCCGGGGTACGGCTGCCGGTCACCGTATCCGGGCAGCCCGGCGAGATCTGCTTCGAATGGCTGACGCTGACGCCGTCCGGCTGGCGGATGACCTACCGGGCGACCGGCAGCCGCACGGCGACGGCGCCCGGAGCCGCGGCGCATCATCCCGAGCCTCCCCGCGCCCCGGCCGAGCAGGTTCTCGCGCAGCTCGCGGTCTCGGACGACTCCGGTCACCGGTATCAGCTGACCCCCGGCGGGCACGGCTGGATGCGCGGCGGGCGCGACGACTGGGAACTGCACGGCGAAGCGGCCGCCGATCCTAACCCGCTGGCCGAACCCGCCTGGCTTGAGTTCAGCTCGCCCGCGACGACCGCGGCCGCCGCGGCGGGCCACCGCCGGCGGATCCAGCTGCCGCCCGAAGTACCCGTCGGCACCGCCGAACCACCGTGGCCGACCCCGGCCGAGGCCTTCACCGAGCAGCTGGCCAGGATCAACGGCATGAACCTCAACGGCAGCGAGCTGACGCCGGACCAGACAGCCGGCATCGTCGCGACCGTCGCCGACT
>Ga0335075_10015041_pt1 | contig 11599 bp, 7 predicted proteins | sample Lox_Sample_24_FD_206723 | JGI IMG/M metagenome (GOLD analysis project Ga0335075, IMG submission 206723) | Soil microbial communities from Loxahatchee National Wildlife Refuge, Florida, United States - Lox_Sample_2.4 | ecosystem: Environmental > Terrestrial > Soil > Wetlands | place: USA: Florida...
GGGGCTACCGGGCCCCGCCCCGCCACCCCCCGCGCCTCCATGACTTCCACGCCCACCGAATCCGGCGGGGGATCGCGGCAACCTGCCGCCGGCCGCGAGGGCAGTCTCGAGGCGCCCACCCGCCATCCGATCGACTGGCGGAATCCAGCGTTCTACGACGAAGCCGCGCTCACCAAGGAGTTGGAACGCGTCTTCGACATCTGCCACGGCTGCCGGCGCTGCTTCAGCCTCTGCAACTCCTTCCCGACGCTGTTCGATGCGGTGGACGCAACCGATTCCGGTGAGGTGGCGGCGGTCGACCGGAAGGTCTTCTGGCAGGTCGTCGACCACTGTTACCTCTGCGACATGTGCTTCATGACGAAGTGCCCGTACGTGCCGCCGCACCCGTGGAATGTCGACTTCCCCCATCTGATGCTGCGCGCAAAGGCCGTGCGCGCCCGCAAGGAGGGCATCAGCCTGCGCAATCGCGCGCTGTCCGCGACCGACACCGTGGGAAAGATCGCCGGCATTCCCGTCGTCGCGGAAATCGTCAACGCGGTCAACCGCTCGCGGCCCGGCCGCGCGGTCCTGGAAAAGACGCTGGGGGTCGATCCCGGCGCGCCCATACCCTCGTATTACTCGCGCACGGCGCGCAAGCGCCTGCGCCGCCTGGGCGAGACCGCCGGCCCGAAGCCGGTCGCGACTCCCGAGACCACCGGCAGGGTGGCGCTCTTCACCACCTGCTACGGCAACCGCAACGAGCCGCAGCTCAACGAGGACCTGGTCGCGGTCTTCGAGCACAACGGCATCGCCGTGACGCTGATCCCGCAGGAGCGCTGCTGCGGCATGCCCCGCCTCGAGCTGGGCGACCTCGAGGCGGTCGCGCGCCTGAAGGAGCACAACATCCCGCAGCTCGTCCGCGCGATCGACTCCGGGCTCGACATCGTGGCGCCGATTCCCTCCTGCGTGCTGATGTTCAAGCAGGAGCTGCCGCTGATGTTTGCCGATGATGCCGACGTACGGCGGGTCGCCAAGCGCATCTTCGATCCTTTCGAGTACCTGATGCACCGCCACCGGGCCGGCCTGCTGCGCACGGACTTCAAGCTCTCGCTGGGCAAGGTGAGCTACCACGTTCCCTGCCATCTGCGGGTGCAGAACATCGGCCTGAAGACCCGCGACGTGCTGCGGCTCGTCCCCGACACCACCGTCGAGGCGATCGAGCGCTGCTCGGGACACAATGGCACCTACGGCGTGAAGAAGGAATTCCGCGCCGCCTCCATGAAGATCGGCCGCCCCGTGATGCAGCGCGTCCAGGCGGCCGCCGCCCAGCACTACGCGAGCGACTGCCCGATGGCCGGCCGCCAGATCGAGAGCGGGCTCGAGGGCGGCCGCGAGCCCGAGCACCCGCTCACCCTGCTGCGGCTGGCATACGGAGTATAGGAGCGCGCCATGGACAAGCTCACCGTCACGGATCTCATGAGCCTCGAGCACTATGCCCGCGAGCGTCCCGCCTTCCGCGCCCGCGTGCTCGAGCACAAGCGCGATCGCAAGCTCGCGGTCGGTCCCAACGTCACCTGGTCCTTCGAAGACCGGCTGACGATGCAGTACCAGGTGCAGGAGATGCTGCGCGCCGAGCGCATCTTCGAGCCCGAAGGCATCCGCGACGAGCTCGATGCCTACAATCCCCTGATCCCCGACGGCAGCAACTGGAAGGCCACTCTCCTCATCGAGTTCCCCGACGTCGCCGAGCGCCAGCGCCAGCTCGCTCTGCTGATCGGCCTCGAGGACCGCTGCTGGGTCCAGGTGCGCGGCCACGACCGCGTGTATGCGATCGCCGACGAGGATCTCGAGCGCGAGAACGCCGAGAAGACTTCCTCGGTGCACTTCCTGCGCTTCGAGCTCGCCCCGCCCATGATCGCCGCATTGAAAAGCGGCGCCGCGCTCGCCGCCGGCGTCGATCACGAGCGCTACCGTCATTCCATCGATCCCGTCCCCGACCCCGTGAGAGCCGCCTTACTTCGAGACTTGAAGTAATATCCGCGGCACGATGAATCAGTCCTATACCGCCTCCGACATCGAAGTCCTGAGCGGCCTGGAGCCCGTGCGCCGCCGCCCCGGCATGTACACGCACACCTCCCGGCCCAACCACCTGGCCCACGAGGTCGTCGACAACAGCGTCGATGAGGCGATCGCCGGCTACTGCAAGCAGATCGACGTCACCCTCTTCAAGGACGGCTCGCTGCAGGTGGCGGACGACGGCCGCGGCATGCCCGTCGACATCCATCCCAAGGAGAAGGTGAGCGGCGTCGAGCTGATCCTCACCCGCCTGCACGCGGGCGGCAAATTCTCCGACAAGACCTACAAGTTTTCCGGCGGCCTGCACGGCGTCGGCGTCTCCGTGGTCAATGCGCTCTCGAAGAACCTCGAATGCTGGATCAAGCGCGGCGGCAAGGAATACAACATCAGCTTCCGCGACGGCAAAGTCCACTCCAAGCTGGAAGTAGTGGGCACCGTCGGCCAGCGCAACACCGGCACCACCGTGCGCTTCTGGCCCGATCCCAAGTTCTTCGATTCCGACAAGTTCTCGGTGCCGCAGCTGAAGCACACCCTGAAGGCGAAGGCCGTGCTCTGCGCCGGCCTGCGCATCACCTTCGGCAACGAGGCGACCGGCGAGAGGGACGAGTGGTTCTACACCGGCGATCTCGGCGCCTACCTGCTCGAGGAGCTGGCCGACAACGAGCGCCTGCCGAACGAGCCGATCACCGGTCAGCGCGAGGAAGAGAGCGACGCGGTCAACTTCGCGCTGGTCTGGGCCCCCGCCGCGGAGACCGCGATCGGCGAGAGCTACGTCAACCTCATCCCGACGACCGAAGGCGGCACCCACGTCAACGGACTGCGGTCGGGCGTCGCGCAGGCCGTGCGCGAGTTCTGCGAGTTCCGCAACCTCGTGCCGCGTGGCGTCAAGCTCAGCCCCGAGGACGTCTGGGACAAGGCGAACTACGTCCTCTCGGTCAAGATCCACGAGCCGCAGTTCGCCGGCCAGATGAAGGAGCGCCTCGCCACGCGGGATGCCGCGGCCCTGGTCGAGGGCTTCGCGCGCGACTCCGTGGCGCTCTGGCTCAACCGCCATCCCGACGCCGGCGAGAAGATCGCGCAATTCGCGATCGCCAACGCCCAGGAGCGCGCCAAGGCCGCGCAGCGCGTCGTGCGCAAGCGCATCGCCGGCGGCCCCGCGCTCCCCGGCAAGCTGGCCGACTGCGCCAGCCAGGACCCGCGCCGCTCGGAGCTCTTCCTGGTGGAAGGCGACTCCGCCGGCGGTTCCGCCAAGCAGGCGCGCGACAAGGACTTCCAGGCCATCATGCCGCTGCGCGGCAAGATCCTGAATACCTGGGAGCTGGAGCCCGGCGCGATCGGCTCCTCCGAGGAAGTGCACAACATCAGCGTCGCCCTGGGGGTCGACCCCGGCTCCCCGGACCTCAGCCAGCTCCGCTACCACAAGATCTGCATCCTTGCCGACGCCGACTCCGACGGCCAGCACATAGCCACTCTTCTCTGCGCTCTCTTCCTCCGCCACTTCCGGCCTCTGGTGACCAACGGCCACGTGCACGTGGCCATGCCGCCGCTTTACCGCATCGATGCGGGTAAGAAAGTGTTCTACGCACTCGATGACGGCGAGCGTGACCAGCTTCTGAAGCGCATCGAGAAGGAAAACGCCCGCACGAAACCCACCGTCACCCGCTTCAAGGGACTGGGCGAGATGAACCCCGCCCAGCTGCGCGAGACGACGATAGACCCCCGCACCCGCCGTCTGGTCCAGCTGACGATCGACGGCAAGGACAACACCGACCAACTCATGGACATGCTGCTGGCCAAGAAGCGCGCGAGTGACCGCCGCGACTGGCTGGAGCAGAAAGGCAATCTGGCAGACGTGCAGGTTTGAACGGAGTAACACCCAGCGCAAGAGGGGCCGCGCCCGAAAAAAAATTTTCCGGGAGCCTGAAAAACAGGACGTTTTTCCGGCAGCCTACAAGGGTTCGCCGCATGCGGCGAACGCCCGCGCGGGACCGCGCGGGCCGGGTGCCCTGCCGCCAGGGAAGGCCAGGGCGACGTGCCCAACGGCGGTCCCGGAAAATTTGTTTTTCGGATGCGGCTCCGGATGGCACTTCTCACGAATAGAACATTCCCATGACCATGCAAGACCAGGAACTGAACTTCGAAGGCGTGGAGCGCCAGCCGCTGCGCACATTCACGGAGAAGGCTTACCTCGACTACTCGATGTACGTCATCCTCGACCGCGCTCTCCCCGCCATAGGCGATGGCCTGAAGCCCGTGCAGCGCCGCATCATCTACGCCATGGGCGAGCTCGGCCTCGCCTCGGTCAACAAGCACAAGAAGGCGGCGCTGACCGTCGGCGATGTGCTGGGCAAGTTCCATCCGCACGGCGATACCGCCTGCTACGAGGCCATGGTGCTCATGGCGCAGCCCTTCTCCTACCGCTATCCGATCGTGGATGGACAGGGCAACTGGGGCTCGCAGGATGACCCGAAGTCGTTCGCGGCCATGCGCTACACCGAAGCCAAGCTGACCCGCTACGCCGAGGTGCTGCTCGCCGAGCTGTCCCACGGCACCGTCGACTGGGTGCCGAACTACGACGGCTCGCGCGAAGAACCCTCGATGCTGCCGGCGCGGCTGCCCAACCTGCTGTTGAACGGCACGACCGGCATCGCCGTCGGCATGGCCACGGACATCCCGCCGCACAACCTGCGGGAAGTCGCCAATGCCTGCATCCACCTGTTGGAGGAGCCCGAGGCCACCACCGCGCAGCTGATGAAGTTCATCAAGGGCCCGGACCTGCCCACCGGCGCCGAGATCATCTCGCCGCGCGCCGATCTGAAGGAGCTCTACGACAACGGCATCGGCTCCTTCAAGGCCCGGGCCACTTACGAGCTCGAGGACGGCAACGTCGTCATCACCGCCTTCCCGTACCAGGTCTCGCCCACCCGCGTGCAGGAACAGATCGCGGAACAGATGCGGGCGAAGAAGCTGCCGATGGTCGATGACCTGAGAGACGAATCCGACCACGAGCATGCCGTGAGGCTCGTGATCGTGCCGCGGTCGAACCGCATCGACATGGTGGAGGTGATGAACCACCTCTTCGCCACCACCGACCTCGAGCGCAATTACCGCGTCAACCTCAACATCATCGCCCTGGACGGACGCCCGCGCGTCATGGGGCTGAGAGCCATCCTGACGGAATGGCTGGACTTCCGCATCGCGACCGTCACCCGCCGCCTGCAGCACCGGCTGGAGCGGGTCAACCGGCGGCTGCACATCCTCGAAGGCCTGCTGGTCGTCTACCTCAACCTCGATGAGGTGATCCGCATCATCCGCCGCGAGGACGAGCCGAAGCCGGTGCTGATGAAGCGCTTCAAGCTGTCGGACGAGCAGGCCGAGGAGATCCTCAACACCCGGCTGCGCCACCTGGCGAAGCTCGAGGAAATGAAGATCCGCGAGGAGCAGAAGGAGCTCGCCACCGAGCGCGAGGAGCTGGAAGCGCTGCTGAAGAGCAAGGCGAAGCTGAAGAAGCTCGTCGCCGCCGAGATCCGCGAAGACGCCGAAGAGCACGGCGATGACCGGCGCACGCGCATCATCGAGCGCGAGGCCGCGCAGGCGATCGACGAGACCACGCTCATTCCCAACGAGCCGGTGTCCGTGGTGTTGTCGACGGGCGGCTTCGTGCGCTCCGCCAAGGGCCACGAGATCGATCCGCACACGCTCTCCTACAAGAGCGGCGACGGCTTCCAGTCGATGGCGCGCGGAAGGAGCCTCCAGGCCGCGATATTCATCGATAGTACGGGCCGGACGTACTCGCTCCCGGCGCACTCGTTGCCATCGGCGCGCGGTCAGGGTGAGCCGCTCTCCGGCCGTCTCAATCCGCCGGACGGCGCCAAGTTCGCCGGCGTCATGATGGGCGAGGCGGAGGACCTCTGGCTGCTGGCGAGCGATGCCGGCTACGGCTTCACCGTGCGCCTGAAGGAGCTGATCACCGACCGCCGCGCCGGCAAGACGATCCTCAACGTCCCCGACAACTCGATGGTTTTGCCGCCCGCGCTGGTGCCGTCACCCGACTCGCTGGTGGTGGCGGTCAGCAGCGAAGGCAAGCTGCTCGCGTTCCCGGTGAAGGATGTGCCGGAGATGCCGCGCGGCAAAGGCAACAAGCTGTACGACATCCCGGGCAGGAAAGCGGCGGCGCGCGAGGAGCTGATGACCGGAGTCGCGGTGGTGCCGCCGGGCGGGTCGCTCGTCCTTTGGGCGGGCGAGAAGCAGAAGACGCTCGACTGGGGCGACCTCAAGGCTTACCGCGGCCAGCGCGCCCAGCGCGGCGCGGTGTTGCCGCGGGGCTGGCCGCGAAAAGTCGAGAGATTGGAGACCGTCCTGCCTGTGAGTTGATTGGCCGAAACAGGCCTGCGGCCGTTTCGGCGAGCGCGCCCATGGACTCGTTCGACCCCGCGGGCCAAGGGCGGCCTTGGCCCGCTCCATCATTCGCTTTCGCTCAGCCCATTACTACCTCTTCGGGGGCGTGGACGAAGTAGCCCTGGATGTACTGCACCGAGAGCTGCCACAGCACGGCCATGGTGTTGGCATCCTCGACGCGCTCCGCGATGGTCTGGATGCCGCGCTTCTTGGCCGAGTCGACCAGCGCGCGCACCCGCTGCTGCAGCTGCGAGTCGCGCGCCAGGCCCTGAACCAGGGCGCCGTCGATCTTCACGAAATCGAGCGGCATCGATTGCACCAGCGCCTGCGGATCGCGGCCGGAGCCGAAGCTCTCGAGGGCGAAGCGGAATCCCCGCTGGCGCAGTCCGCCCGCCAGGAGTCGCACCTGCGGGAAGCTCGCCGCCACTTCCTCGGTCACCTGAAAGCAGACCCGCTGCGGCTCCGCGCGGGTCGAGCGGATGTGCCCGTCGAGCCACTCGACGAAGGTCGCATCCCGCGCCGTATCCTTCGAGAGCCGCACGAAGAGGCATTGCGGCCGCCGCTGCGCGGCGAAGGCGAGCGAGGCGCCGACGACCCAGCGGTCGATGTTCTTCAGCAGGTCGTTGCGCTCGGCCGCCGCCATGAACTCCGACGGCAGCACCTCCTTGCCCTGCGTGTCGACCATGCGCACCAGCACGTCCCACATCTGTGGGTCGTCGCCCTGCAGGCTCGCCACCGGCTGCTGCGCCAGGCGGAACCGGTTCTCCATGAGCGCCGCCTTGATGTGCTTGACCCAGACCTGATCGTAGGACTGGACGCGGTTCTCGACGTCCGCCCGTCCGGAGGTCAGCGCCTGGTTGCCGCCCTGCTTGACGCCCTTGGCGCAAGCTTCGATGGCGTCGGCCACTATCGCGTCGAGCTTCGGTTCGGTCGCAGGCACGATGGACAGGCCCACCGTGCAGGTGACCGCGACGGTCCTGTCATTGACGCGCATCGTGTGTTTGTGCACCCGAGCCAGGAGTTGCTTGCCCCATGCCTGGATGTCGTTCTCGTTGCCGCGCTCCAGCAACGCCAGGAACCTTACTCCGCCGAAGCGGCCGACGATCTCGTTGGGATAGAGCGTCTCCTTGAGGAGCGCCGCGAATCCCATCAGCACGTCCTCGCTGGCCGTGGCGCCGACATCGCGCTCCACCGCCGCGAACGCATCGAGCTTGACCAACGCCAGACAGCGCATGCCGCCGGGGCTGGCGGCCTGGAGGCGCGTGTGCAGCGCTTCCATCAGCTCGCGCCGATGCAGGAAGCCGGTGGTGTGGTCCGAGTGGACCGCGTGGCTCAATTCCTCGACGAGGTTCTCCTCGTCGCGTGCTTTGGCCGGCACCACCAGCCGCACGCTCGGCTCGCCCTCGTGATCCCCCAACGCCAGCACGACCTCCACGCCGATCGTCTTGCCTTGCGGGAGGAGTGCGGTCGCCTTGAGCGCCAGATCGTGCCAACGGCCCTGCAGGCAGGCGGCGAGCGCGCCTTTGAGCGCCGGCTGCGTGGCCTCATCGAAGAGGTCCATCACCGGCTGACCGACCAGCGAGTCCTTGACGCCGAAGAGCTCGAGCCATGCCGGGTTGGCATCGATGACAATGCCCTCCTGCACCTGCACGATCGCATCGTTGGAGCGCTGCAGCACGTTTTCGAGCTGATTGCGCGCATCGTGCGCGGACTTCAGCGTGGAGGTGAGCGCGCGCTCCAGGCGAAAGGCGCGCAGCTCCCGGCTGGTCACGGCGGCCAGGCGCGCCGGATTGGCCAGCGAGACCACATCGCGCGCGCCCTTCAGCATCGCACCGGCGATGATGCGCTCGTCCACCGCTTCCGCCACCAGGATGACCGGGACCGTGGGCGCGACCTGATCGCGTATCTCGAGGACGCTGTCGAGGTCATCCTCCGCCCCCGGGGCATCGATGAGCAGCTCGGGGTTGATCTGCGGCAGGGCGTCGGGCAGGTCCCGCAGCGCCGGGATCCAGGTGCAGTGCACCGCGTGGCCGGCACGGCGCAGGATGCTGTTGATGGCTTCGACCGGATCCCGGGTGGGAGAAAGTACGATGAGCGGAACGGGGTTCTGCTCGGTCAAGGCGCTCTCCGGTGTTGCGGCGGACCTGGGACTGTGAAGCCGGGCAGAAATTCTAGCACCGGGCCCGCTCGCGGCCCGGTCCCAGGTCTCAGAATCGACCGCCGAGCGCGACCTTCGCCGGGGCGCCGGGCACCTCGCGGACCAGACGCGGAACGAGATATCCGGGCAGCCGCGCGGCGAGCTGTCCGGCCAGCGCCCGCGCGCGCTCGTCGTCAACCGCGAAGTGCGCCGCACCCCGCACGGGGTCGAGGGCGTGGAGGTAGTAGGGGAGCACGCCCGCCTCGAAGAGGCGGCGCGACAGCTCCGCCAGAACCTCCACGTCGTCGTTGACGCCGGCCAGCAGAACCGACTGGTTGAGCAGGGTGGTCGCCGTGGCACGCAGCTTCGCACAGGCGGCGGCCAGCTCGCCGTCGAGCTCGTTCGGATGGTTGACGTGCAACACCACGACGACCGGCAACACGGCGGAGCGCAGCCACTGCAGCAGCCCCTCGTCGACGCGTGAGGGCAACACCACGGGTTGGCGAGTGTGCACGCGGATGCGGCGCACGTGAGGGATGGCGGCAAGCGCGCCGGTCAGGCTCTCGAGGCGCGCGTTGCTCAACGAAAGCGGGTCGCCGCCGCTCAGGATGATTTCCTCGAGCGAGGCGTCGGCCGCGATCTCCGCCAGCGCCTCGCTCCAGCGGGGCCCGTCCCCTCCCTGCTCCGCATACGGGAATTCGCGCCGGAAGCAGTAGCGGCAGTGCACTGCGCAGGTCGGGGTCGTGATGAGGAGCGCCCGGCCGCGATATTTCTGCAGCAGCCCCGGCGCACGAAGGGCGCCGTGCTCCCCGACCGGATCGTCAACGTAGTCCGCGCTGTCCCGCAGCTCCGCCGCGACCGGCAGCACTTGGCGCAGCAGCGGGTCGTCCGGATCGCCACGCCGCATGCGCGCGACGAACCCCCGAGGCACGCGCAGGGGGAACTCGCCGCCTGCCGCGTGCGCATCGGCAAGCAGCCCGGGGTCGAGCCCGAGCGCGGCGGCCAGCTCCTCCGGGGTCGTGATCGCCTGCGCAAGCTCCCGCTGCCAGGTCAGTGGCTCGAGCTGGCGTGCTTGCGACGACATCGTTATCATACGCGACCCTTTGGAAGCCTGAGGCACTGGGCAGCCGGCAAAAGTCGCGCCTTTGGCCGGCGGAAACGGAGCCAGGGTCCGCCTTGCCGATGTGCTAGGGCGCCGCAGGCGACTTTTTCCGATTGACTACCGGGCCGCGCATTCTGCCGCCCCAGCCACGAGAAAGAAATGGCCAGCTACACCACCAGCGAGATCCGCTCGGGCATGAAAGTCCTGCTCGAAGGCGATCCGTACGCGATCGTCGACAACGAGTTCGTGAAGCCCGGGAAGGGGCAGGCCTTCAACCGCATCAAGGTGCGCAATCTCAAGACCGGCCGCACCATCGAGAGGACTTTCAGGTCGGGCGAGTCACTGGAGGCGGCCGACGTCGTCGACACGGAGATGCAGTATCTCTATCAGGATGGCGATTTCTGGCACTTCATGGTGCCGGACAATTTCGAGCAGTACACGGCCGGCAAGGCTGCCCTCGGTGACAACGCGCAGTGGCTGAAGGAGGGCCTGGTCTGCATCGTCACCCTCTGGAACAACGAGCCACTGGCGGTGAACGTGCCGGCGCACGTGGAGCTGAAGATCGTGGAGACCGACCCCGGGCTGCGGGGTGACACCGCGACCGGCGGCCAGAAGCCGGCGAAGCTCGAGACCGGCGCCGTGGTGCGCGTGCCGCTCTTCATCAACGAGGGCGAAGTCATCCGCGTCAGCACCGCCACCGGCGAGTACGTCTCGCGCGCGAAGCAGTAGACGGGACGTTTACAGCAGCTGTTCCAGGCGGCTCGCCTGCACGAACAGCTCCGCCAGCCGCTCCAGGCCGCGCGCATCGACGGCGTCGAAGCGCGCGAGCCGCGGGCTGTCGAGATCCAGGACTCCCGCCAACCGCTGCGCCGCGAGGAGCGGCACCACCACCTCGGATTGCGAGGCCCCGTCGCAGGCGATATGCCCCGGAAACGCGTTGACGTCCGGGACGATGAGGGTTTCCCGCTTCGCCGCCGCGGTTCCGCAGACGCCGCGTCCGAGGGCGATGCGCACGCACGCCGGCTTGCCCTGGAACGGCCCGACGACCAGCTCGCCTCCCCGCAGAAAATAGAATCCCGCCCAATTCAGGTCCGGCAGCGCATCGAACAGGAGCGCGGCGGTGTTGGCGGCATTGGCGATCGGATCGCTCTCGCCGGCGAGAAGGCCGCGAAGCTGCGCCGCCAGCCGCTCGTAGCCGGCGCTCTTGTCGGTGAAGTCGTGCGGCTCGCCGTGGTAGGTCGTCATGGGATTGCCTGCGGAGTTCGATTCAGGCCCGTTCGATCGGAAACGGGAGCACCGCGTCGATGCGGTCCGCGCCCGCCGCCAGCATCAGCGTGCGATCGAACCCGAGCGCGACGCCGCAGCAGTCCGGCAGCCCGGATTCGAGTGCCGCGAGCAGGCGCTCGTCGAGGGCGGCCTGCGGCAGGCCGAGCCGGCGTCGCTCCTCGCTGTCGCGCCCGAACCGCTCGCGCTGCTCGCGCGCGCAGAGGAGCTCACGGAAGCCGTTGGCGAGCTCGATGCCGTCGCAGTAGAGCTCGAAGCGCTGCGCGGCGCGGGCGTCGTGCGGGTCGAGCCGGGCAAGCGCCGCCTGGCTCGCGGGATAGGCGTGCACGAAGCTCAAGCCGCCGCGGCCGAGCCGCGGCCCGACCACCGTGCCCATCAGGAGCTCGAGCAGCTCGTCGCGGTCCGTGACTTCGCCGGCGAAGCCGGCCCGCCGGGCGTGCTGCGCGAGCTGCGCGAGAGGAGCCGTGAAAGGATCGAGCCCCAGCGCGCGCAGAAGCGCCTCGCGATAGCTCACGCGCTCGGTCGCGGGCGCGGCGCCCGCGCGGCCGAGAAGATCACGCACCAGCTCTTCGACCTCGCTCATCAGCGCATCGAGGGAGAGATCGAGGCGATACCACTCGATG
>Ga0335075_10015043_pt1 | contig 11599 bp, 15 predicted proteins | sample Lox_Sample_24_FD_206723 | JGI IMG/M metagenome (GOLD analysis project Ga0335075, IMG submission 206723) | Soil microbial communities from Loxahatchee National Wildlife Refuge, Florida, United States - Lox_Sample_2.4 | ecosystem: Environmental > Terrestrial > Soil > Wetlands | place: USA...
CCTCACTCCCAAATCTCCTTTTATTAACTGACATGTTGGTTTTGGTTTCTTCAGTACTCGGCCTATGTTTAGCTGCTCGACTCGGTCAGTGGTTGGCCGTCCAAGTAAGGCCTCGCTTCCCCCACAGACGACGGGTGGCCACCCATCTTCCAGTGCGCTACAGCGTACTACAAGCACTCCACAGGACGCTCCCGGGATTCATCGCGTCCCAGCTGCCAGATCCAGCCCCGCCTCTGCGCATGGGAAGGGTGCCACCCAGCGCTGCACCCCACCACCACCCAGACTACCCGGCGCGCTCGATAGACACCCTCCCGCCCTATCCAGGATTCGTCGCGCCTGATTCCCGCTCCCCCTCCGACTCCCGCCGCTTCCTCTTCCTCGTCCCCATCATGCCCATCCTCCACGCCTTCGCCGGACGTCCCAGCTCACCAACCCTACACCCTCACGGTTCCGCTACAGCCGTAGGAAGTGCAGCAACGATCACGGTACTGCCGATAGAGCTCCCGCCACCGGATTACGACACCCTCACGCCACCGGATTATAATGCCCACAATGAGAGAATGCCTGCCGCTCACAGCGATACTCCCACACCAGCTACTGCTCAAGACCGATGAGATACCCCGTTGGTAAAAATTGATTGCCCACGGTGGCCGTTCGGAGGAATGAACCACCCCTTGGCCGAGACATATCTCGACTTTCTGGATCACCACAATAAACTATACGGATTTTACGTCACAATCCTCACGTTATTATGTTTGCATTGTTGTCAGGAGGTGACGCTCGGGAACCTTTTGTCTCTTGATTGCCCCGGTCCTCTCCTGTCCTGTATCTTTCGGAAGGGTTGACCTCATATTCGTTCTGTATACTAGGTGTGACATTCACTAATCAAATCGGAATAGCTCCCTTTTCCGATTCCTGCTCTTGGATCCCCGGACTGTGTAGCCCATCAATCCATTTATGACCATAGGGAAAAATTCTAGTAAATTCAATTCCACGTAGAAAACGGACAATCGTCCGCCACTTCCTTATTACTTCAATGCAAGAATTTTTTTCCACGTAAAGAAAAAAACTACCCGAGCGCGGCCACCTCGGCTTCCTTCGCCTCCGCAAGCCTCATCACTTCGGCCAAGAACACTTGCTGATCCATGTTGAGAGCCGTAGTAGATGCTTGGTATCCCGAAGGGTTCCTCATTTGGAAGGCTGTAAGGAGAAAAAAAGATGGACCTCGTTAAACCAAAACGGCCCAAAACGAAGATAGAAAGTACCCACTGGCAAGAGCCTGCTTGAATGCGAGGTAAGGGTCAACAGAATCCAACGGGCTGATGTACCCGAGCTCCTCCTCAATTTCCTCGTCGGAGAGAGACTCGTCATCGACCACATCTTCCTGACCTGCTTCCTTTGCGGCGTTTTGCAATCGTTCCGTCTGAGTACAGGTCAGATATTCGGTGCCTCTAGGAGCTTATCGCATAGCCTACCTCCCGCGCCATGACATCGCGAATGGCAGTATCTTCGTCATACACGTCCTCTAACGAATGGATCAGATTTTGGCAAGGCAGGAATGCCAAAGGCCCTGACCTTCGTCACCATGATCGAGAATCAGTGCCTCCTCATCCTCGTCGAGTTCTTCATCGTCTTCCTGCTGGAGCTCATCCTGCAACTTCTTCCTCTCTACCAATTATGGAAGTGGTAAGTGGAGAGATCAAACAAGGCCCCCGAACACTCACGCAAGATGGCGTCAGGAAGCTGCTTGAAAATCGACAGCAAAGCCGGGACGATGCTCCCCCATCCGTCCTTCAATGATGGGGGGATCTCGCTCTCGTTGAGTTCCAGGAGACTACATAGGGCCATAACGCTGAGCTTCATGTCATGCACCCGAGGGAGTCCACCAGGTTCGTTCATCGATTTGAACCATTTGTCGAAGACAAGGCGAGAAAAGTTGGGGCTGAGGCCCTCAATGATTTGGAACGCAACGGGCGTGTTGTAGAGAATAGCATTGACAAGAACATTGAGATTGGCGAGACGGAGGGATCGCGTTTTTGGTGGAGGATCGAAATGTTTCATTGCGACTGTGATGATGCGGGCTAGTTTCTGCTCAAAGAGTCAGAATCAAATACGGGGTAAGTGGTGAAACACGGACGTCATCGACGTGTTTTCTCAGGTTGAGTAAGAACGCCTCGATCAGTTGGCATGCATTGACCCGGTCATTCTCTCCAAGGTTGGGAGAGGCCATGGCAGTCTCGTAGATGTCCACGATCATCTCGCAATAATCGGAGCGGACAAAGAAGACCTCTTTCCCGTAGCTCATGAAGTTATCGAGGGAAGGGAGCATCTCTGTGTGGGTATCAGAACATATCCACCAAGCAGGGCAACGTATGGACCTTCAAGGAAATCTATGGTGCTGTTCTTAAACAGGTGATAAATCTGTTCAAATATGGGCCACATTTCAGCAGAAATCGCCTTGGTGTTGAACGTGAGGCTGTCTACTAGATCCAATGCATGGTCCAGAACGTCTACAAACAAGTCAATGTCCAGTGTATGGTATCGGAACGCAGGCCACCTACCGATGAGGGAATGCCGGAGAGTTACCAGGATGGGAGGGATCAAAATTTGTTGTAATTGGGCAGTGATTTCCACAGAGCCATCCATGGCTGTGACGATCTATGGGCCGGTTCAGACTTCCGTTTTAGCCCAAGAAAAAGGACCCACTGTGCCAATAGTCTTGAGCAGTGAAGCGAGGGTAAACATCTTGTTCTCGCTTGCTTCAAGTACTTCATTAGAAGGCTCTTCAACTGCCTCCACCTGAATGACCTCTTGGATGTACCGCATGTATGTTGTCGCCTATAATCGGCTTAGTGAAGACCCATAGGTTAAATACGTTAACAAACCAGCCGAGACGTCAGCTGAGTGGCCACGGGCAGTAGCTCTTCGGCATACAAAGACACAAACGTATCCATTGTGCTATTCAGAGTCTCAAGCTCGGTCGTTTCCGAAAGCTCAAGGTATGCTACGTCCGGTCAGACAGTACCACCTACAAGAGAATCGCGTGCTCACTCTGGATGACCTTGCCGATAATCTGCTTGACGGCATCTTTGACTAATTAATAACGTGGAGAATGAGTCAGATCTTCATCCGGATGTGTGGGGTATTTACCATATGTATGACGCAGCATCTCAGCCAAAGCCAACGCAGCATGGACTCGAACCGGGGTGTCTGGATCATCCATAGCCTTGACAATGGCACTGTAGCATATAGCAAGGCCCTAAAGAAGGAGAATTACACAGGTTCACGATTCAGAAACCATGTTCGCACCTCTGGAGTGCTCCAAGTGACGAAACGTTGTTCCAGTGCACCAACCACTTCGGCAGCCTATTTAAAATTTATCACAAACCGATCCATTCGTTGTCAAATGGGCGCACCACTGCCCGGAGATAGCCAATTTCAGATGACAAAAGGGGGATCACATTGTTCAGCATGAACGTGTCGATGTCCCCTTTGACAGCTGGGTGAGCCATGATCACACTGGAGAGGCATACGACCATGTTTAGAGCGCCGAACCTCTGCTCCGGTTGGGTGGACCTGGTGCTTATTAATGAATACTCGCGAAAGTATATGCGAATGCTTACTCTGCAGAGAGAAGGTTCTGTACAAACGTCAATGTAGGTATGAAAGTGGCGGATGTTCGTGTTTTGGCAAGAGTAAGTAGGAATGAGGTCGCTGTGGAGATTCCACTCTGGTAGTCGTCGTACTCCTCTGCAGGAGAGTGAGGATGGATTACCTATGTGCAAAAAGTTGGACCTACCAAATGTGCTCCTCAAGTATTCATTGGTGTCGTCGCGCCAGAGCTCCTTTTTCTCGGCGGTGAAGCAGAGCTGAGGAAATGCAAAGTTCGAGACCAAGGTTTCGAAGTGTGGCTTCAATAGCTGCCACGTCGACTTGGGTTTGACACTGAGGTAAGAGGTAAGATAAAATCAGCGGTAACAAAGACATACGTACCATTCGCTGAAGAACTGACCAAGGAAGTACAAGGCCCGCTTGCTGAGCCAGACTTCCTGGGCTACGTAGAGCCGTGCCTGCTCCAAATAAACGGTTAGGATCTGCGGCGCGAACGAGATGACGAAGTTTTCGGCGAATGGTTTGTATTTCTTCGCGAGACTAGCTGGCATTTGCGACGGATTTCCATAGCTACGAAGCGAGCATCAGGAGCCATTCCGACAGAAATATACTGCCCATACCGTGAGAAGAGTAGATTGAGACAAGCATACGCCCATTTCTTGGCCTTCCACCATTCATGCTTCTCCATTTCCTCCGGGTCCGTATTCGTCAAGGGCACGCGCAAAGCGACGATATCAAGCATCAATCGACCCCACGGCACAATACTCTCGGCAGTCATCTGGGCGGGCAGCAACGCATTGAGGCACGCATTCTTATACGATTGGAAGATAAGGTGAAGGAACTCTGGAGCCATAGGCGTTGTAGGGTTCGAAGCGAGTTGCTGGCCGATCCTCAAAAGAAGAGGAAAGGCCAGGGTGGTGATCATCTCGAGATTTTTGGGCTCGCTGCGATAGCGGAACGCTTTGATGGGTTCTACGGTCGCAATGAGTCCTACGTACACCTCCTGAGGGTTTTGCGACGAGAGGAGGGCGACGACATTATCGAGATAGCCCGGCCACTCGTCTGGAAAGTCACGGAAGACGACCGATCTGAGCACGTTTGCGAGTTGAACGCGGAGGGGCCGGGATGTAGCAGATACCAAGAGCTGAAGAAGTCCGGATTTGAGGGCTGCACGGTCGGATGGGGCGACTGGCGTCTGGTCGGCCTTTGGGCCATCGGGCCCAACAACATAAGCTCTCTCGACACGATTTTTGAGCCAAACGGCACACGCTTGACGAATGGATCTGAGAATGGTGGTAAATAAGCTTTGAAACTTTTCGCGATCGAGCAGGCTGGAGAACACCCAACTGGTCCACGGATTCTGCGCCGATGATCTGCATCACAGCGGGCAGCATTCCTTCTTCTTTCGAAAGCTGTCGCATTAAAAGAGTCAAAAACGCGTTACAACGCGTCCGATGGGGGTATCGGATGTCACTCACTGCCCGGATCTGAAGTTCAGCTCGTTTTCGTGTGTTCGTATCAGGACTATATGTCGTCCCGAACAAGCCCGAAAGTGCTTGCGGATCCATTTTTGGCGATTTTGTTGGCTCTTTCTGGGATAAAAATTTGGTTGGTCAGAAGGGCTGGGTTCAAGGAACTCGACTTGAGGCCACAGCCCAACAGATTTTGGTCATTTTATGCATCCAGTATCCTCTCCGGCCCAAGCTGCTTGTTTCCATGAAAGATTTGTTACGCTTGGCATAAATTATGGTAAATGCCACCTCCACTAGCGGGAAACCCTCTGTGGCTTTGTCGCATTCATCGATCTGGGCATTTAATCGTGCTTACTGCACGCTTAGACTTCACATGAGTACCAAGAGGCAGAAAAAATGCATGTACATCCGATATATTTTGGGTCAATTTACAGGAGATTATGCTCCGACAGCAGACTCGACGTCCTGAGTGGGAGGCAATTAGTATGAATGATGGGTGGAACGCCTATCTGGATACGCATTACAAGGTGTCACATTTCCAGGGAAGGAGAAAGCATAATATGCAGATATGGTGGGACTCCAGGTAGTCGAGCGTGCATTTGTCCACAGCTGATCCATGAGGTAGGATCCACAGACCTCCGAGAGGTGACAAGGACCCGTGAGCATCAAGACCTCCTGAAATGCTGGAGCACGCAAGCTCGCCTGTCACGCTTTGAGAATTTCCCCTTTAGCAGGTGAAATGAGACAAGCGCCATACAAGCCCGAGCTGCTCGGAGTCTCCTTACCACGAACGCAATGTTGACCCGCATACCTCTTTGGTAGCCACCACAATGCTCTGAGGGGAACATCGAGGATCACGCCGTCCGCGAAACTCCTCCCTGGGTGAAGGAAAACGAGGCAATAGAGTCTATGGCGAATTCCCCCACGAGACTAGATGCTCCCATGAGAATCCCAAACACTATGAGCCAGTGGGCTTGTCGGTGTGAAGGTTGGTGCACTTGAGGTCTTGCAGACATCTCGAGGAATCGATCCTGATGGCATCAGCATTTCGAAGCCGAATGACCCGTGGAGAGTGCTGCCAGTGAGGCGATACAGGCTAACCAGGATGCGAGGCACCCGAGGAGTGCGCAGTGGGGAGGACGAAGGGAAATCCACCTTGCAACCAGGTGGCACGACACAGAATGTCCCACAAGTCTCGTAGGATGTACAGCCCATGTTGCTGTTGGTTACCGTACGGTATCAGAGCTTGCGAGAAGTTGAACGCGTGCGGGGGTTGGTGAGCCTGAAGAATTCTAGAGTCATTGTATCCACCTGGAGAATTCTAGAGCCATTTGTATCCAGGAAAAGAACAATTTAGGATCGAAATTGGGACGTTTCTACGCATTTGCAAGTCCAAATTCAGGGTCGGATAGGGGTGGGGACGGCTACGGCCTACGGTCTTCCAGTTCCCGGATGGTCAGGTCGAGTTCGATGTTTCGCGCTACCAGGCATACAACTTGGCGCTATCTCCCGTCGTTCCGTCGTTATTCCCCTCAACCCATGTCCCTGCCGTTTCGAAGCAACAACACCGCGCCTCATCTAGAGAGCATGACAGCATTCCACGCAGGCCCGCATGGAATTATAGAGCAAATCTCGTCGTTGTTCTCTTTCTCTTGGGCTCGCCGGGGGAGTGATACATCTCCAGGCAGGGGAATAATTGCGTAGTCGAATACACCGGAAATAAAGGGTCTTTCTCTCCTTAGTTCAATGGCCGATGACCATTTAATGTCTGTATAGAAGAAATACTATGCAACGGATAGACGAAAAGCTGTTCCAGAGGGCAGTGTCGCCACCCAATTGACCTCGTCGTTCCGCGACCGGCCCAAACAGCAACAGAGCGAAAGCTGAATTGGATCGCGAGAAAGGATAACTGCCAGTGCGTACAACTGAAACGGGGAGAGTTTACCGTCGACTTAGGAGGGCGGCGGGTCAATGGTTCATCAGCTGATTCCACAACCCGCCACCACTGAACGCGATGCTGGAGGCGCACGCCAGGGTCCACGTCCTCCCGGCCCGATGTCCCCTTCCTTCCAGCGCGAAAACCACGGGACGGTGTCGGGGACGTGACCACGGAATCCCATTCAGGTCCGTATTTCTCGCTCGGGGCGCCCTGGCATGGGAATGCATCGCAATGGGTGGTTCGCAGGGGCGAATGGACGCGCACACCCGTGGAAAAAGGGATGGCATCAATTGTCCCGTATTGCGGCTGAGCCCGAGGCGATGGCCAGGACAGCTGACAGTCAGCGTGCCTCTGGCTATTCAGTACTGCCGTCAGCCCTGGTGATCGGCATATCTCGTTGCTGGCAATCTCCCTTAATTAATCACAAAGCCGTTTTCTCTCCCCTGAAAAAAATGACGGAATTTTATTTGTTACAGTATACAAGTAAAAAAAAAAGACCCTTGGCACGAACCATAATAAACAACAATGCGAAGTCACCGGTACAACCTGGCTTCGAAACATGAATGAGCGCGAATTAGACGCAAGATGATTCTCTGTCACATTTCGAGGACCCGGATTGCTATCCGGCAACATCAAGACGGAGACGTAAACCTCCTAATAAATAATACCGCGCGGATGCGCGAGGTGCTATGCATTGAGAAACGCAGCCATGCCATACACGGTTAAGTCGGGGGTGAGTTAGCAGTAGGATGCATATTCTTGACGCTAAGAAAAGGGCGAAATTGTAAGTTGCGTTGTATTGGTGGGTGAAGGGAGTGACACCCACTGTGTACGCATATTGTCCAGTCTAGAGAATGTCTTGTCACAGTTCTCCACCTCGCAGCGAAACCGCTTTCCAGTATGTATTAAAACGTGCCGGTTAAGATGTCCGACCTTTTTGTACACTTGAGGGCAGTATGGACACGGGTAGTAATCTTGTAGTTGCTGTAACCGTGATGGACCTGGTGACGAACCAGGCGAGGAGGACGGCGAAGGCGTTCTGCTCTGATGCCAGGTAGGTAGCAGAGGAGGAGATTGCCGTGGTATTCCATGAGATGCATGATGAACGAGATTTGTCTGTTGTTTTGTCCGCTGAACAGGCGGATGCGACGTCAACGATGGCATTGGAGCCACCGCACCCCCAGAAACGCAAGAGATGCCAGATCGAGAAATTTCGGGGGCATGACGCGACGGTGAAGGAAAAGATGATGACGAAGAGGATGAGTCGACAGGCGAGCTCTGGGACATGAATGGCGAAAGCGATGATGAAGAGGAGAGTGAAGGGAGGACGACCGAGGTAGGCCTTGGGTGTTTGTGAAGCTAGGCCCTTTATACAGAGCGCCCGAATAGAAAGATTTTGACTTGTCTCGGCTCGGGATCCAAGCAGAGTTAATATTTGGTTTGACATATTCGGGTTGACTTCACCGGAATATGCTTATGGCTGTTAGACGTGGTGACACTAACAAGTCGGCGCAAAAGGTAATATCTGGTCATCAGGTTAAGCCGGGGGAGGCGATGCCGGTAGTCTCCGACTCACGGTTTCAATAACTTAAGTCCGGTCGAAGAAGTTCGCATGGTAATAAAGGCGAAATTACGTTAGCAGTCCTTTGGCACTGTCGGTCTGCGACCACCTTTTTTCGGTGTTTGGCGAGCTACGAGTGCACTGAGGGTGCCGGATGATCCAATTTTGTAAGACATTGATTAGTGCGCTTTCATAGCATGGATTCCCCGCCTTTTTTTTCCTACGCTCTTTACTCTCGTTTCACAAGGATGAATACGATCATTTATTCCCGATAGGGGCGCGGGTGAATGAGGCGCCCAAGGTCTAGCCAGGTCAAACGAATGGCAAAACTGAGTGCCGCGGCCTCATCCACAGGGCAGATACGGATCGAGAGACCGGTTCCCAAACCGGATTGAGTAGTGGCGTTCGACACGACCTTCTTGAGGTGAGACACTCTGGCCTGTGGGGGAGATAAAAGGAAGACCTGCAGGTTGATAACGCCTACAATATGCAGAACAGTTCGGTTTACATGCTCAGCTTGTGAGCAACGAATTATGGTGCCCGATAGACGGTCCCTTCGACCCTGGTGCATAGCCTCCGATCCATATTCAGCGCCAAAATCGCTGGATGTTTGGTTTTACAACCGATATAGTGGTTAGACCATCTCATTCAATCCCCCAAACGGCCCGCAATCGAGGAGATCGTCCGGCGGTAATAAGCAGCGGTTGAATCGCGAAAGGGTTTGAAACCCTGGCTTCATGGCAAGTTCCGAATTGTATGGGAGAATGGGCTCTAACGCCGCCCACAGAATTCATACAACTTACCAAATAATATGTTCTGTGGCGAACTCGAAGTCCAGGGTGGCTGATTGACGCCGTTCGCAGGCTTGGAAGCAGCCTAAATGTTCGCAATGAATTCACCAAACGCCATCCTCACAAAAGGCCATATAGGGGCTGCGATCCGTTTTCTCCGACAAGGTCTTCCTAGGTCTGGGATCGATAATGATCAAAACAGGTGCGATTGGCAGCCATCCCGTTTCGATTGGGCCCCGACCCCCCCATCGCCTCACGGTCGCCTAACGCCGGAACTGATAAACCATACTGTTGCGCTTTCAGACTCGTCATTGCATTCTACTGTCTTGCTACTCTTGATGTACTTGGGGCAGTAGACACGGCAATCCCCGAGATCGAAAGGAAGCAGTGGAGGGACTGGTTCTGGGCTCAGCAAGTTGGTGAGTACGTTCAGAAGCTTTACGTCACTATTTATTCATCATTATTTTCAATTACAGCAGGCTCATGGGGCTCTGGATTTCGGGGATCTCCATCTGCTCACCAGGCAACCTCCTCTGTGCGCACCCAGTTCGTTGAACGACTATCTGAGTGATAAACGGGGTTTTCACTAGGAATATGACTCTCCCTTTCTAATTATGACCTACGCGGCTTTGCTCTCTCTGGCCATCCTTCAAGATCCTTTCACACGTCTCGATCGCGACGGTCTCTTGAAGTACCTCAAGGTTTCTCAAAGAGAGGACGGTAGGTACGCGATGCATCTTCCTTTGTCGTAATACTGCTCACTCCCGCAATGTTCTCGCACGTATTTCCAATTCACCATCTATGCCGAAAGCTTTAGGCTATATCCCACATCGGACGAATACGACCTAAGAATGACCTACTGCGCATTTAGCATCTGCTCGATGCTCAATAACTGGTCGAATATCAATCTCCCTGCGGCCGTGGCCTTTGTTCAAAGTTGCCGGGTACGTCCAACTGCTGCACGCATGCATGTGCTATGACCCCCTTTCCAAAAAGCTAATCCTCATTCGTAGACCTACGAAGGTGGTTACGGTCAAGAACCATTCAACGAGGCGCATGGTCAGTAAAGTACCCCCGGGTGAACGGCTCGGATTCCACCCCATCCCTATTTGCGCTTATTTAAGTCCCAGGTGGGAGTACGTACTGCGCTTTAGCATCTCTCCACCTCGTCCCCATCCATCCAGGGGCTCCTTTACCCCTCACGCCCGCAGAATCCGCACGAACGACCCGCTGGCTTGTCCACTGCCAACAAGAGGGGTTCTGCGGACGCACAAACAAGCTCCAAGATGCTTGCTACTGTTTTTGGTGTGCCGCCTCCCTCGACGTACGTACCCATCTTTCTTTCCTTCTTCACCCCTCCCCCTCCTTCCACATACCAACCCATGCTCACGTGCACCACCAGATCCTGGGGAATGCATCCCTTGCGAACGAGCCGGCCAACGCAACCTTCCTATTAGACTGCCAATTCCGCTACGGAGGGATCCGGAAAGACCGCGAGTCGAATCCCGGTATGTCGTCTCTCATCTTCCCTCCTCCCTCTCGATCCACCCTTCCTCCTCCCCTTTGCTTTTTTGCACGTGATATCGTTTTCTGACGCCACCGTGACGATATAGATCCCTACCACACCTATCTGGGCCTCGCGGCACTAAACATCCTCTCGAAAGACACGATGGCTTCCACGTTCAAAGAGCCCCTGGACCCGTTGTGGAACGCGCGTGCGGGCACCAAGCGGTGGCTGAAGGAATGCCTTCAGGGTAAGACATAAGACGGTGCCTGCCAATGTGGGACGACAACCCAGGTTCTTCGTTGCCCCTATACGGAGCGGATAATAGAAGGCATGGACGTAGTCGCCAAAGGTGTACCACTATGAATCTATATCTGTCAGAATCATGACCCGGGACGATATTTTAAACCTCATCACGCGTAGTAGGTAACATGAAGGTATCTAGGAGGGTCCCTCCCTTTCATGAATCGATAAACTAATCAAGCGAGACAGCACAACTACTTTGTACAGAACACTGCATTTCTACACAGCGGACAACATTAGCACAGATAATACGTTAGGTCGAAAAGATCCATGCCGCCTCGAACCTGGGGTAAGTGGCGGTACGCGCGGTTATGTAGTTATTCGGTTTTTCTCATGTCCATCTGACAAAGGAAAGCAATGCATCGATATATAGTCGACAGGTGATAATAACTGTAAACAAAAATGTAAACGAAGAAT
>Ga0335075_10015044_pt1 | contig 11599 bp, 3 predicted proteins | sample Lox_Sample_24_FD_206723 | JGI IMG/M metagenome (GOLD analysis project Ga0335075, IMG submission 206723) | Soil microbial communities from Loxahatchee National Wildlife Refuge, Florida, United States - Lox_Sample_2.4 | ecosystem: Environmental > Terrestrial > Soil > Wetlands | place: USA: Florida...
CGTTACGAACACGACAGCGAAGGCGGCCGAACCGGTCTCGACCAAGCATTCCAGCCGGCCTCCGGCGTTCTGTCACACGGTAGCCCGGTGGGGCATCCAGGCAGCCGAGGCGCTGGAGCATGCGCACCAGTTGGGCGTGGTGCATCGCGACATTAAGCCGGCCAACCTTTTGGTGGATACGCGCGGCGACCTGTGGATCACGGACTTCGGCCTAGCGCATTGCCACCACGAAACCGGGCTGACGATGAGCGGCGAACTGCTCGGCACGCTCCGCTACATGAGTCCGGAACAGGCCTCGGGCAAGCGCGGTCTGATCGACCACCGCACCGACATCTACTCTCTCGCCGTAACGCTTTATGAACTCTTGACACTGCAAGCAGTATTCAATGGCCGCGATCGGCACGAGTTGTTGCGGCAGATCACCTTTGACGAGCCGCGCGCTCCCAGGAGCTTGAACAAGGACATTCCGACCGAGTTGGAGACAGTGGTGCTCAAGGCGATGGCCAAGCACCCGGACGAGCGCTATGCTACGGCTCAGGAACTAGCGGACGACCTGCGACGCTACCTGGACGACAAGGCCGTCCTGGCCAAGCGGACGACACTGGTGCAGAAAGTAAGGAAATGGGCAAGGCGGAACAAGGGCGTAACGAGGACGGCACTGATTTCCGTGGCCGTTTTGCTGATAACAGTTTCCGGCCTCTCCTCCCTGGCCGCTCTTCGTCTCGCCGAGGAACAGGACGCTACCCGCAAGCAATTGCAACTTACAAAGCAAGGGCTTTATTCCTCTCTGGTGGCCCAGGCGAGGGCCAGTCGGCTGAGCCGCCGCATGGGGCAGCGCTTCGACAGCCTCAAGACCCTGGCGGAAGCGATCGACATGGCCCGCGAGATGAACCTGCCGGAGAACGACTTCCTCCAGCTGCGTAACGAGGTCATTGCCTGCCTGGCCCTGCCCGATTTGCGCGTCGCCAAGGAATGGGACGGTTGGCCCAGCGGTAGCATGTTGGTCGATTTCGATGCCGCCCTGGAGCGCTATGCTCGCGTGGACCGGCAGGGTCTCGTTCATATACATCGTGTGGCCGACAATGCCGAGATTTACTGCCTCTCCGGCTTCGGCCCAGCAGACTTTGGATTTTACCAAGCATGGCCGCAATTCAGCCCGGATGGGCAGTTCCTTTTGCTCACACGGGCCGACCGGGTGAAGCTGTGGAAGCTGGTTGGCCAAGAACCGGTCGTGATACTTGAAAAACCTGTCCGCATGACGCAGGATTTCTTTCCGTTCAGTCCGGACAGTTCGCAGCTTGCCCTTGCCCATTCAGACGGTTCCATCCACCTGTATGATCTTTCTTCTGGACGGCAGCTCAAGCAACTGAGGAACGGACTCGCCATCCGCGGTCTGGCGTTCCATCCCAAGGCTCGACAGCTGGCGTTGAGTCATGCTACAGGCGTTCAGATCCTCGATTTAGCGACCGGGGACGTGCTCGCGAACCTACCGGAGCCGGGCGGGGTTAAGTGCATCGCCTGGCACCCGGATGGCAAAACTCTAGCAGTAGGCGACGGCATTATTCATCTTTGGGACGTGCCAACGCGCACGCGAATCGCTCGACTGGAGGGGCACTCGAATCCCGGCCTCAAGTTTGCCTTCAATCATTCCGGCGACGTGCTGGCTGGTACGGGCTGGGACTGCATCTTGCATCTGTGGAATACGCGGACGGGCAGGCAGTTGTTCAGCACACCGACAATGGTGCAATCTTTCCGCTTCAGCCCGGACGACCATCTGCTGGCCGTGGGGCGCAACATCAACGACAACAAGTTGCAGATATGGCAAGTCGCTCTCCCCCACGGCTATCGTGTGTTGGTACGCCAGCCGATTCTGGATGGTGCAGGTTATAGTGTCTGTGCCACTAGTCCCAAGGAACGGCTCCTGGCCGTCAGGATGGCGGACGGCGTTGGTCTTTGGGATCTGACCAGCGGCGCCCAACTCACCGTTCTGCCGTTAGCAGACTCTTATGTCTTATTTGAACCGTCAGGGGCGCTTCTCACCAGCGATACGGCGGCCTTGCAGCGCTGGCCGATCCAGCGGGATTTGGCCGAGCCGCGCTTGCTGCGGATCGGACCGCCGCAAAAACTCCCTGTGTCCCGCCCCACGGGCGATCTAGCGACCAGCAAAGACGGCCGCGTGCTCGCGATCAACGTCGTCGGGTCGAGCTGCGGATTGGTCTGGCACCGAGACCTGCCGGGGCCGCCGGTCTCGCTCCCCGATCACTACGATCCGCGTTCTGTCGACGTCAGCCCCGATGGCCTATGGGTTGCCACTGGCAGTCACTGGGGCACGAAAGTGAAAATCGCCGAAGCGAGGACAGGAAAATTAGTCCGGCAGCTGCCGGTGGAAGAAGGTTCGGGCGCCCGCTTCAGCCCGGACGGCCGCTGGCTGGCTACATCCGGCGGCGGCTGCCGCTTGTGGGCCGTCGATTCCTGGCAGGAAGGAGCCTACATCGGCGGAGGAAATTACCACGGCGGGGGAAGTCTCGCCTTCTCTCCCGACAGCAAACTCTTGGCGGCGGAAACCGGCCACGGTGCGGTTCGGCTGGTCGATCCGGACACCGGCCGAGAATACGCCCGGCTAGAAAATCCCAACCAGGACCGTTCCTTTCATATTTGCTTTAGTCTGGACGGCACCCAACTCGCTATCACCAACAATGACAGCAGATCGATCCAAGTCTGGGATCTGCGTATGATCCGGGAACAATTGGCCAAGATGAAGCTGGACTGGGATCTGCCGCCGTATCCGCCAGCCGAGGAGAACGCCGACAGGCAGCCCTTGAGGCTCCAGGTGGACCTGGGCGAGGCCTTGAACCGGAACCTTGCCCTGGCGAATAATAACAACGCTTGGCAGTTGGCCACCCACGCCGATGCGAAGTTGCGCGACCCTCTCCGGGCCGTCGAGCTGGCCCAGCAAGCCGTCGCGTTGGCGCCCAAGGAAGGAATCTTCTGGAACACCCTGGGCGTGGCCCACTACCGCGCGGGCAACTGGGTGGAAAGCATTGCGGCGCTGGAGAAGTCGATGCAGCTTCTGCACGGCCAATTCGAGAGCTTCAATACCTTCTTCCTGGCCATGTCTCACTGGCAGCGCAACGACAAAGAGCAAGCACACAAGTGGTACAACCAAGCCGTTCGGTGGATGGAGAAGAACAAGGAAGCGCTGAAGAAGAATAAAATGTATGAGGAAGAGTTGAGCCGCTTCCGCGCCGAAGCGGCGGCGCTGCTGGGGATCTAAGCAGGCGGAGATGGTTTTTTCTCCCTCCCCCACAAGGGGAGGGGATTTTATATCGAGTCACGCAGACACTCACGCGTTCATTTCTTGTCCCAAAAAATCGAGATTGTTGCGGCGCTAGAGCCACTCTTTCCGGGTCTAGAGACTCAGAGGACAGCCACATTCATAACGGAAAAACTCCTCGGAGCGGGGGCGAGATGGGTCCGTCTCTATAGGGTCCGTTGCGTCCGCTGAGGACAACTTGAGAGTCATTTACCCTGACCAGAAACGTTTGAGGAAAGGGAAAGGTGACAACATGTATCGCAATAGGTGGACAAGTCTGATTAAGCGTTGTTTGTCTGGCTCGCGTGATCCGAAGCGGGTCCGCTCCACGAGACGGGCGGCGTTCCGGCCAATCCTGGAACACTTGGAAAGTCGGTTGACGCCGGCCGTATTCAACGTCGGCGCCGGCGACGCGGGCGCGCTGATCTCCGACATCACTACGGCCAACAGCAACGGCCAGAGCAACACCATCAACCTCACCAACAGCATCTACAGCCTGCCCGGAGTGAACAACTACTGGTACGGACCCAATGGGCTGCCGGCTATTTCCAGCAACCTGATCATCAACGGCAACGGCGCCACCATCTTCCGCGATTCGGGCGATGTCCCTTTCCGGTTCTTTTATGTGTCGGGCGGATTGGAACTGCCGGCCGGGAGCCTGACGATGAACAACCTGACCCTGGAGGGCGGACTTGCCGAAGGCGGCAACAGCAATCAAGGCGGCGGCGGCCTGGGTGCGGGTGGCGCGATCTTCAACCAGGGCACGCTGAAACTGACCGCTGTGACGCTGACGAACAACGAAGCGCTAGGCGGCAGCAGCGGCGCCTCTGGTGACGGCGACGGTGGCGGCGGCATGGGTGGCGACTCGCCTGCTAGCGGCAATGGGGGTGACAGCGGCGATGGAGGCGGCTTCGGCGGAAGTCTCGCCGGAGGCCCTTTCGGCGGTAGCGGCGGCGAGGGCACCTTCGGCGGGGGTGGAGGCGGAGGCGGAGGGTTTGTCTCGGGAGCAAATGGAGGGACGGGCGGCACCGGCGTCGGCATCCTCGGCTACAGCGGCGAGGCAGGCGGTCTTGGAGGCTTTGGTAGCGGGGGCGGCGATGGAGGCTATGGCGCCGGCGCTGCGGGTATCAGTGGCAACGGTGGCAGCTTCGGAAACGGTGGACTCGGCGGCAGCCCCGGCGGCAGCGCGAATGGCGGGGGTGGCGGCGTCGGTGGCGGCGGCGGCGGCGGCAACACTGGCGGCGGTGGTGGTTTCGGCGGCGGCGGCGGCGCCGGCGGACTCAACTCTGGCGGTGATGGCGGCTTCGGCGGGGGCGGGGGCGGGGGCGGCGACGCGCCGGGCGGTTTTGGCGGCGGCGCCGGCTCGGAAGCCAACGGCGTCGGCTTTGGCGGCGGCGGCGCCGGTCTGGGAGGCGCTATCTTCAACATGGGCGCCGACTCCACCGACTCCGGCAGCGGTCAGGCTGTCCTCGTCAACTGCACCCTCGCCTCCAACACCGCCCAGGGCGGCACCGGCGGCGTCTCCGGCAACGGCTTCGGGGGCGCTATTTTCAACCTCGACGGCACAACCACCTTGCTTAGTGACACGCTCGCCAGCAACACCGTCGTCAACGGAGGCAGCAGCAATCTCGGCGGCCCCGCCGACGGCGGCGCCGTCTACAATTTGGCCTTCGGCAACGACATCCGCACCGGCGCGCCGGTCACGGCCACGCTCGCTGTGGGAAACAGCATTCTCGCCAACAGCAGCGGCGGCCCCGACCTCGGCGGACAGGCGATCAATGGCGCGGGGACAAACACGGCCACCATCAACGGCAATCACAACTTGGTGAAGGATGTGTCCAGCAGCATCACTCTCTCTGCTGGCAACATCACGGGCACCGATCCCCAACTCGGCCCGCTGCAAAACAACGGTGGCCCGACGCCCACCATGCTGCCCTCAGCAACCAGTCCGGTCATCGGCGCCGGCGCCACGGGATTGCTCACTCCTTCCACGGACCAACGCGGGCAACCGCGCCCGGCGGCCGGACCCATCGACATCGGCTCCGTGCAGGTGTCGGTCCCAGTCTCGCCGACGCCCGCTGGATCGCCGCCCGGTGGATTGCCGCCGCCCGCAGGAACACCGCCGTCACCGCAACCTACACCGCCTCCATCGCCCATTCAGTCGATCATCGACCTCTTCATCGACCAGGTCGAGCTCGACATCGATATCGACACCCACTCCGAGATGTTCGGCGGCACGACCGAGTTGACATCTGAGATCGACTTCGAATTCCAATACGCCGTCATCTTCGGCATCAACATCGGCACCCTCATCTTGCTAGACGCCAACAACGCTGTCGTGGCCGCAGGATTCCCGGCTCCTTCTCAGGTGCTGGCGAGTACTTTCTAATCCCTCCAACGGGATGAGCTTTGTTGGCCGACAACGTTGACCGCGCCGCAGAGCCCTAGTCGTTACCTTGAGGGCCAATGGCGAGTGGGAAGTCCTCCGACCCGTGGACCTGCGAATCCACGGGTCTAGCAGCGGCTTTTCTCCTGCCGCTGGCAACGTGTACCAGCGGGGAGAGACGACCAGATCAGCAAAGGAACTAAACCATGTTGTGCAACCAATGGTGTCGGCGTTGGCCGTTATCTCTGTTAGCCGCATCCGCGCGCAACCGCACTCTGCGGCGTCCGTCACGCCGGCGGATTCGGCCGATGTTGGAGACGTTGGAAAGTCGGTTGACGCCGGCCGTATTCAACGTCGGCGCCGGCGACGTGAATGGGCTGATCACCGACATCAACACCGCCAATACGGACGGGCAGAGCAACACCATCAACCTCACAGCCAGCGTCTACGACCTGACGACGGTGAACAATTACTGGTACGGACCCAACGGTTTGCCGGCCATAAGCAGCAATCTGACCATCCACGGCAACGGCGCCACAATCCAGCGCGATACGGCTAGCATCACGCCGGACTTTCGCTTGTTTTACGTGTCGGGCGGCCTGGAGTTGCCGGCGGGAAGCCTGACGATGGACGACCTGACCCTGAAGGGCGGATTGGCCAAGGGCGGCGACAGCAATCAAGGCGGCGGCGGCCTGGGTGCAGGTGGTGCGATCTTCAACCAGGGCACCCTGGCGCTGACCGGCGTGACGCTGGCGAACAACGAGGCGGTGGGCGGCAGCAGCGGCATCACCACTGACGGCAATGGCGGCGGCGGTATGGGCGGCGATTCGCCTGTTAGCGACTCGGCCGGCAATACTGGCGATGGGGGCGGTTTTGGCGGCGGTCTCGCTGGAGGGCCTTTCGGCGGGTTAGGTGGTGGAGGCATCACAGGCGGTGGTGGAGGAGGGGGAGGTGGGTTTGTGACGGGGGTCAATGGAGGAGACGGCGGCACCGGCGTCAGCGGCAAGGCCGGCGGTCTTGGTGGCTTTGGAACCGGGGACGGCGATGGCGGTTACGGCGGCAACGCTGCTGTTTTCGGTCTCGACGGTGGCGGCTTCGGTAGCGGCGGCCTCGGCGACAGCCCCGGCAGCGACGTGAATGGCGGCGGCGGCGGGGTCGGCGGCGGCGGCGGCGGCGGCAACTCCGGCGGCGGGGGTGGTTTCGGTGGCGGCGGCGGCGCCGGCGGCTTCCAAGGCGTCGGCGGCACCGGGGGCTTCGGGGGTGGCGGAGGGAGCGAAGTCGGCGGTGGCAACGGCGGCTTCGACGGCGGCGGCGGCGGCGGTACTGGCGGCGGCGGCGGTGCCGGCATGGGCGGCGCGATTTTCAATATGGGGGCCGCTGATCCCGGCAGTGGTCAGGCCACCCTCATCAACTGTACCCTCGCCGAAAACGAAGCCGCGGGCGGCGATGCCGAAAACACAGGTGGCGGCGGCGGAAACGCAGTCGGGGCCGCAATTCTTAACCTCGACGGCCACGTCACGCTCACCAATGATACTGTGGACGACAACCACGGCGATGCCGGAAGCGGCACTCCCACAGGACAGGCCAGTGGGACTATCGTGAACCTCGCCTTCGGTAACGACATCGACAACGGCAACGGCGTGCCGGCCACGCTCACCTTGAACAACAGCATCGTGGCGCAGGACTCCGGACCTGCTCTCGTCTCTGCTGGATTACCCGGTGACACGGCGACGGTCAATGGTAGCCACAACCTGGTCACAGGTGCTGTGGGAACTATCGGCGCGGGTGTCATCACGCTCACGGCCCAACCCGACCTTGGCCCACTGCAAAACAACGGCGGCCCGACCCCCACCAAGCTGCCGCTACCGGGCAGCCCCGTCCTCGGCGCCGGCGACCCCAGTCTCTCCCCTGCCACGGATGCACGCGGCGACCCTCGGCCGCCGGGCGGACCCACCGATCTAGGCGCCGTGCAAGTTTCGACGCCAGGCAACAGCGGGATGCAGCCGAACGCAGGTTTCATCGGCTTGGCCATCGAGGAATTCGAGCTGACGATTGACACCTTCCTCAGCGAGATCGAGGGTCAGCTGGGCATGTCCACTGCCTCCCTAGATGCGACCATCGCTCAGTTGCAGGCGTTGATTCACGCCGACGTGTCGTATCCCACGTTCCTGGGCGAGGTGGCGGTCTACCTCGGCCAGAGCGCGGCCGAGCAGGCGATCAGCCAGACTTGAGCCGCGGCTTTTCAAGATGTAGCGAGGGCGTTAGCCCCGTGAGCCGCGACAGCAGTTGTGGCGGCATGGCAATTTAGTGTCTGTCGTGCAGATCCTCCTTCGGACCTGCCCAGAGGAAAAAGGAGCTAGAATCATGACTCACCGCTTTTTCTCGCGTTGGCTGTTCTCTTTGTTACCCGCGTCAGCACACAACCGCACTCAGCGGAGGCTGTCGCGGCGGTCGATTCGGCCGTTGTTGGAGACGTTGGAAAACCGGTTGACGCCGGCTGTGTTCAACGTCGGTGCCGGCGACACGGCTACGCTGATCGCCGACATCAATACGGCCAACAGCAACGGCCAGAGCAACACCATCAACCTCACTGCTAGTATATACTACCTGACAACGGTGAACAACTACTGGTACGGACCCAATGGTCTGCCGGCCATCAGCAGCAATCTGACCATCCACGGCAACGGCGCCATCATCCAGCGCGATCCGGGGGCGAACACGCCGGACTTTCGCTTGTTTTACGTATCGGGCGGGTTGGAGTTGTCGGCAGGCAGTCTGACGATGGACAACGTGACACTGCAAGGCGGGATCGCCAAGGGCGGCGACAGCGACGAAGGCGGCGGCGGCCTGGGCGCAGGTGGCGCGATCTTCAACCAGGGCACGCTGGCCTTGACCGCCGTGACACTGACGAATAATGAGGCGTTGGGAGGCAGCACCAACGACTCCGCCGCCGGCTTCGGCGGGGGCGGCATGGGCGGCAATGCACCTCTCTTTGATGCAGCAACCGGCTACAACGGGGGCGGCTTCGGCGGCTCTCTGGACGGTGCTTTTGGGGGAAGCGGCGGCGCCGCCGTTTCCGGAGAGGGCGGCGGCGGCGGCGGCTTTGTGTCGGGGGCGAATGGAGAGAGCGGTGGCGTCAGCGGCGGCAACGGCGGCGGTAAGGGAGGATTTGGTGGCAATAGTGGCGGAACGGACGATGGCGGTTCGGGCGGCTCTAGCTCCAAGGACATAGCTGGGAGCGGCGGCAGCTTCGGCGCTGGAGGCGACGGCGGCGGCGTCAGCGCCACCGGCGGCGTCGGCGGCGGCGTCGCCGGCGGCGGCGGCGGCGGCGGCGGCGGCATCGGCGGCGGCGGCGGCCAAGGCGGCGCCAGCGCCAGTGGCGGCGCAGGCGGCTTCGGCGGCGGCGGCGGCAATGGTATCGTTTCTGGTGTCGCCGGCGGCGCCGGCGGCTTCGGCGGTGGCGGCGTCGGCGTCGGCGGCGGCGGGTCTCAGGACAGCAGCGGCGGCTTTGGCGGTGGATACGGCAACTACTCCGAAAGCGGCGGCGGTGCTGGGCTAGGAGGAGCCATCTTCAACATGGGGGCCGACTCCAACGATCCCGGCAGCGGTCAGGCCACCCTCGTCAACTGCACCCTCACCGCTAACTCGGCTGTCGGCGGATACAGCGAAGATCCCGCCCAAAAAGGCAGCGGTTTCGGCGGCGCCGTCTTCAACCTCGATGGCAATGTCACTTTGACGAATGACACGTTGGCCGGCAACACTGTCACTGTCGAGAACATGGGCCCTCCCGGTTCCATCCTAGTCCCCACTGACGGCGGCTCGGTCTACAGCCTCGCCTACGGCAACGACATCCGCACCGGCGCCCCGACAACGGCCACGCTCAACATGAACAACAGCATCTTGGCCGCCAGTACCGGCAGCGGCAGCCACGAGCTTGTCTCGCAAGCGATCAATGGAACATTCCCCGGCGCGGGGAACAACACGGCCACGGTCGGCGGTAGTAACAACCTGGTCATGAGCAGCAGCGGCACAATCGCCGCAGGCGTCATTACGCTGACCGCCGATCCTAACCTTGGCTCGCTCCAAAACAACGGCGGCCTGACTCCCACCATGCTGCCCGCCGCCAACAGTCCGGTCCTCGGCGCCGGCGACCCCAGCCTCAGCCCCGCCACGGATCAACGCGGACAGCCCCGACCGTCCGACGGACCCACCGATCTCGGTTCCGTCCAGGTGTCGAACGAGACTGTCCCGAGTCTAAGCATCACTCCGACTTCGTTGCCTCCCGCCGAGGAAGGCGTGAACTATAGCCAGTCGTTCGCGGCGAGCGGCGGCACGTCTCCCTACCAGTTCGCCTTGGTCAACGGCCAAGGTTCGGGCTTGCCTGCCGGCCTGACCCTCAACAGCAACGGCACTCTTTCGGGCACTCCAACGGTCAACGGCGCCTTCACCTTCGAGGTTCAAGCGACCGATTCTAGCCCCGCACCCGGCCCGTACACCCAAACCAGCGCGCTGCTGACCCTGAACGTGAGCGCCCCGAGTCTAAGCATCACCCCAACGTCGTTGCCTCCCGCCGAGGAAGGCGTGAACTATAGCCAGTCGTTCGCGGCCAGCGGCGGCATGTCTCCCTACCAGTTCGCTTTGGTCAGCGGCCAGGGTACGGGCTTGCCTGCCGGCCTGACCCTCAACAGCAACGGCACTCTTTCGGGCACTCCGACGGTAAGCGGCACCTTCACCTTCGAGGTTCAAGCGACCGATTCTAGCCCCGCACCCGGCCCGTTTACCCAAAACAGCGCGCTGCTGACCCTGAACGTGACTGTCCCGAGTCTAAGCATCACCCCGCCGGAAAGCGGCGGCGGTGGGGGTAGCAGTGGCGGCGGACGAGCAACGCCCACTCAGCTTCAGGCGATTGAAGGGCTGCTCTTCGACGGCATAGGATTGGCCATCGATATGCTGACGTCTCGGAACATCATTGATGCTCCGGGGATAGAATCCAACATCGCCTTTGACATGCAGTACGCTGGACCATTCGGCCAAATGTTCGTAGACCTCAGCTACGAGGCCACCATCAACGCGTTTCTGAAGGCTAACCAACCGTCCCCATGAGACAGCGATGGCTATAACGACGGCGATTGATGCAGTAGATTCCCGGTCCTTCCCCAACCGCTCCCGAACGGTCGCGGCTCAGGTATTATCCGAGCCGCGACCGTTCGGGAGCGAAATCGCCGCCGCTCAGGGAGGGAAAAAGGGGTTGGGACTCGCTGATCTTGCCATCGGAGAATCCTGTGCTGCATAGCATTGGCAATCACCAGCAACCGACGGGCTGCGGCCGTCAGGATCACCTTTGGCCGCTTGCCCCGAGCCGACGACAGACGCTCCCGGAAGACGCGGAACACGGGTGAAAACAGATAACTCACGCTCGTTCGATCATCTGGATGAGGTTGCGCAACAACATGGGGGCGCGGTCGGTGAGGGTGGCTAGCTCGTGGCGCAAGCCGGAAATGTTCCAGCCGAGGCGGTAGAAATCGAACAGCGCCATCAGCGACGCCGGGTCGGCGGGCAACAGGGCGGCGGTTCCAGGCACGGCCCGGTATTCCTTGAGAAACACAACCGCGGCCCAGCGCTGCCAGAAGCGCGCCCACGGCTCCAGGGCCGGCACGTCCTCGCGGCGGACGCCGCCTTGCGCGAGAGCCGCCAAGGCCGCCTCCTGCAAGGAGCGGTGCAGGCTGGCCAAATCGCGCACCGGCGAACGCTTGCGGCGACGGTGCGTCAGCGAACGATCCGGCTCGCCCTCCAGATCGATGACGAGGAAGTCCTTGCCGGTGTAGAGCAAATGACCCAAGTGCAAGTGGCCGTGACAACGGATGCGCTGAGTCTCGATCATGCGCTCGAGGATGCGATGG
>Ga0335075_10015045_pt1 | contig 11598 bp, 9 predicted proteins | sample Lox_Sample_24_FD_206723 | JGI IMG/M metagenome (GOLD analysis project Ga0335075, IMG submission 206723) | Soil microbial communities from Loxahatchee National Wildlife Refuge, Florida, United States - Lox_Sample_2.4 | ecosystem: Environmental > Terrestrial > Soil > Wetlands | place: USA: Florida...
CCTGCTGCCGGGCCACCTCTTCCTCGCGGTACCGAATCCTGACCCCGGGAGCCTCGATCATGGGCTCACTATCCCCCGGACCCCGCCTCGTGCCGCAAACCATTTTCCAGGCCGCGGCACGGCGGTGGACGAGATGAGGTCCTCGCTGTAATCGCCGGGGTTGCTGAGCCTTCGATCTGATCGGCAGCTTTTGTATGATCGATGCGCTCGAAAGCCGTGCGGAACAGAACGACCTGATCGGTCATGCGAATGCCGGAAGACGACCTCTCATCTGTATGTGTGAGTCATCTGCATGTGTGAGCAAGCCGGCCTTCGCCGCCATCAGAGGGCTGTGGCGCCCCGCTCCTCTGGACCGCCCGCGACTGCCGGTGATAGCCCGCGACCGCCCGCGACGGCAACGAGGTGCCCGTGCCTCGAACCCCCTGGTGAGGGGGTTCGGGTGCCCCGAACCCCCTTTTTCCGCAAGGGGACGGGGCGCCAATAACAGACGTGCCCCTCGGGGATGAATCTGGCGGAAATAGAGATTCCGGCACAATAATCGGCTCTGGCGCATTCGCCGGGAGGTGGTCTCCGACGACACGGACACCGCAGGTGCGGTGAGCGGCCAGAACGGGACATAACACCCGCACGGTCAGCGATTCCGGCTATCGTGTGCAGTTGCACCCCCCATCGGGGGTGCAACTGCACACGATCATTCGATTAACCGCCTCAGCCAGTGAGGTGACACAGATACACCCTTCGGGCGGCCAGGGTCGGCAACCGGTCTCCCTTAAGTGTGTGCCACAGCCCAATAATTGGACTCCGGCCCCGGGAAACGTCCAGGCAATTGCGCGGACGTTCCAGCGGGAACGCAGACGCAATTGCGCGGACGTCCCCGCGGGGACTGCGCGCGCTCATGCCGCGACGAGAGCGTTGCACTCAACTCACGACCTGAGAACAGCGGGCAGTGCACCGGCGCTCCTGTGCGTCTTTATAACTGATTGATCCTGATCGTAGCGCTACGGGACCATTTTGCGGTATATATGCGTGTCGTAGCAGGTTGTTATCCTTGGGGTCCGCCGCGACGGCGGATGGGGCGGGCGTGTTCTGCTGATGGATGATCTCCAGCCTGGAGACCCTGCCGCCATTGGCGGCTACCGGCTGCTGGGCAGGCTCGGTGCCGGCGGCATGGGGCAGGTGTTCCTCGGGATGTCGCCGGGTGGCCGCAAGGTCGCGGTGAAGCTGATCCATTCCGTGCATGCCGGCACTGATCATTTCAGGGAGCGTTTCGCTCGTGAAGTCGAGGCGGCACGCCGGGTCGGAGGGTTTCACACCGCCGTGGTGGTGGACGCCGACCCGGATGCGAACCCGCCGTGGATGGTCACCGCATATATCGAAGGCGCGTCGCTGCAGGAGAAAATCGACCGGGACGGGCCGCTGCCGCTGGAGAAGGTCCGCGAGCTCGGTGCCGCGCTAGCCGAAGGGCTGTGCGCGATCCATGCCTGCGGCCTGGTGCACCGTGACCTCAAGCCAGCCAATGTGATCCTGGCTCCAGACGGGCCGCGGATTATCGATTTCGGCATTGCCCGCGCGGCCGGGGCGACGGCGCTCACCACAGCGGGAGTGGTGATCGGCACGTATTCGTACATGTCACCCGAGCAGGTCAGCGGCGATGCGGTCGGGCCGGCGAGCGATGTATTCTCTCTCGGCTGCGTGCTGGCGTATGCGTCCACCGGACGCCTGCCGTTCGGTGCCGACGCGCCGGCTCCGGTGATGCTCCGTGTCATCTCCGAACCGCCAGACCTGTCCGGGCTGACCGACGGCACGCTGCGCGATCTGATCAGCGCCTGCCTGGCCAAATTTCCGCAGGCCCGTCCCCCGATCCAGGCGGTGCTCGGCAGGCTAGCCGCCACCGGCGGCCTTGCGCCCGTCGTCGCCGCGCCAGATCCCGCGGCGCAACGTCCCGCGGCGCAACGTCCCGCGGCGCAACGTCCCGCGGCGCAACGTCCCGTGACAGCCGATACCGGGCCACCGCGGACGCTGCCGCCGCACGCGGCCGGGCGTACCTCCGCCAGCCCGCCTACCGTCACGGGCTGGCGCGCCCCCGCCGGGATCGCGGCCGGTCCCGTATCGCCCCGGGCCGGAGAATCTCGCGCCGGCCGGTCACGGCGGTTCGCGGCCCTGATAGTCACGGCGGCGGTCGCTACGGCACTCGCAGTTGCTCTTCCGCTCGCGCTCAGCACTAGCCATCCGGGATCACGGGCAGTCGGCCATGGTCCGAGCCCGGTGCGCGGCACGCGCGGCCTGCGGCCGCGCACGAGCGTGATTGACACCGTCCCGGCTCGCGCGCTTAACCTGCGGAGCTCGGACGTCGGCTACTTCACCGACATGTCGTTCAGCCCGGACGGAAAGCTCCTGGCTGCCGGTGCCGAAAGCGGTCCGGGCGGCAATGACATTTACCTATTCGACCTCGAGACCGGTTCGCTCGCCGCAGTTCTTGACGACCCGGGCAATTACGAATTCGATAGCGCGGTCGCGTTCAGCCCGGACGGTGCCGTGCTCGCCGCCGCCGTGACCACGAAGACCAGCACCCGCGTGTTCTTGTGGGACGTCGCCGCCCGGCGGCTGATCGCGACGCTGGACGGCCCGGGAGCAGCCCCGATCAACCAGGGGCAAGGGATCGTAGCGTTCAGCCCGAACGGATCGCTGCTAGCAGCCGTAGCGGCCGGTGGCGTGGACATCAGCATTTGGGACGTCGCCAGCCGTCATCCCGCCACCACGCTCCGCGCGGCCAGCGGTGTGGGCGGGCTGGCGTTCAGCCCGGACGGAAGCCGGCTTGCGGCGGTTAATAACGGCAGCCAGACGTGGATATGGAACACCGCCACCGGCCAGCAGGTCGCCACCCTGCGCAGCAAGCCTGGCGCGAGTTACGGTCAGCCAGGCTTCATCGGAGGGAACACGGCAGGTCAAGGGCTCGCGTACAGCCCTGATGGGACGATCCTTGCTACGACGAGCGACCACGCCAGCATCTACCTGTGGAACACCGCCACAGACAGCCTGACCGGCATCCTGCCCTCAGCGCGGCCGCTGAACCAGCCGCCGAGCAGTCAGGTCTGGGGTGTGGCGTTCAGCCCGGACGGCACCTTGCTGGCTGGACTGGGCCGGGTGACGAATTCCGTCTTCGTGTGGAACGTCGCGACTCACCGGTCCGTCGGTATGTTCAGCACTCCTGATGACGTCGTGGTCGACGGGATCGCGTTCAGCCCGGACAGCAAGGTCCTGGCCGTCTCCTCCGGCACCCAGATCTTCCTGCGGCCAGTCAGCCAGCTAACCGGGTAACGAGCACGGGTCCCAGGGGCCGGAGTCCGGCAAAGGCCCAACCTGACGGGACGTCATCAGGCTTCACTGGCCGCCGGTGGGCCTGCCGCATGCCTGGCCAGGGCGGGCGACACGCCCGGGATGACCAACTTGTTAGCAGACGCGGTCCATACGACGGTTGACCCTCCACGTTGCGGCAGAACTCCACGTTAAAAGACTCTGGCGCACTTTACGGGGAGACCGGTTGTCGGGGAAACCGGTTGCCGGCCCCTGGCCGCCCGACGGGTGCTTCTGTGTCATCTAACCGGCCGGGGCGCACAGGCTGCCGCCGATGGCCAGGAACGCGGCCTCAACCTCGGTCCGCGGTCTGGACAGGGGCTAGAGCGGCCCGTTCCCGCCGGGATGATGCGGGTAGTGCCCATCGAGGATCGACGGGCCACCCGGATTACGGCTTGCGCGCGACACCGCTCCAGGACGCCGACTTGTGCCTTACTGTCAGGTCAGAATCCGGGCGCCATTCGCATTGCGCCGCGACGCCCGGCTCGACGAGTTCGAGACCCGCGAAGAACCTGGCGACCTCGTCGTGGCTCCGCGCGTACGTCTTCTCTGCGACCAGCCGGTTGGCCTGCTCAAGCACTGGCCCGAATGTCTTGGGCGCGATGTCGCTGGCGACGTGTGAGATCGCCAGGTAGCTGCCGGGGACGGTGGCGGCCATCAGACTGGTCGTGATGTCGTAGGCTGCCTGGCCGTCGATGAAGTGCAAGACGGCGCCCAGCACGACGGCTACCGGCCGGGAGAAGTCGAGCGTCTCCTGCGCCGCGGCCAGGATCTTGTCGGTGTCCCGCAGGTCGGCCTCGAGGATGGCGATCGCTCCCTCCGGCGCGCTGCGCAGCAGGGCACGGGCGTGCAGGATGACCGTCGGGTCGTTGTCCGCATAGACGACCCGGCTGGTCGGCGCGATCGCCTGCGCGACCTCGTGTGTGCTGCCGGCCGCCGGGATACCTGGTCCGATATCAAGGAACTGCCGCATCCCCGCTTCGCGGGCCAGGTACCGCACCGCGCGGACAAGGAAGGCCCGGTTGGCCTTGACGACCCCTACCACCTCGGGGAGCAGGGCAATCGCCCTTTCCGCGGCGTCCCGGTCGGCGGCGAAGTTGTCCTTGCCGCCGAGCAGATAGTCGTAGACCCGCGCCACGTGCGCGACGCTGGTATCGATATGCTGCGGTTCACCGGACCGCACGGAGCCTGCCACACGAAAAGTCTAGCGGCGCGTAAGAGCCGTGCAGCGGCTTGGAGAGCCTACGGATCTTCCTGAGCCGCCAATCAGTCCCTGGGCCGCTCTCCTCGTGTCAGGACCCGGATAGAGCCGGTCAAGATCAATGAGCTGGACACGCCCGCGGCTGCTCGCGGCCGTCTCGGCAAGCTCTGATGTGAAGCCGGTGCCGCTGAACAGGGCGAGCACGTGGGGACGCTGATCGCGGGTACCGAGCAGGTCAGCGACCTACTTAAGCCTGGCGAGGTGTCCGGTGTCCATCCGCTTGCCCCACTTGGCCTCGCTGATTGCCAGCACACGGCCGCTGGCGTCCAGCGCGGCTATGTCGACTTCATGGCTGGCGCGGGCGGCCGGATCGCGGACCACTCCGGAAAGGACGCGCGCGGGCTGGCCGCCAAAGGTCTGCGGGTCGGCGATGTCCTCGGCCCACATCCGGCACATGCGCTCGAAGACCGGCCGGCGACCTTGCTGAGGAAAGGTGTCGCGCGATGCGGCCCAGATCCGCTCGGTGCGCCCGGGCCGGACACGCTCCAGCTGCGCCCAGGCGGGGCGCATGATGCGTGGTAGAACCGGACCAGCGGCTCGGTGATCCGGTACTCGGACCTGTTCTCCCGGAACGCGTCTGGTTCCCTGGTTAGCAGGCCGGCGTCCTCGAGTACGGTCAGGTGGTGCGAGATGTCCGCGAAGCGGGCAAGGTCGGCAGGTGTCGCGCCGCGCAGGTACTGGGGTCCGGTAGACGGGGGTTCCGCCGACGACGAAGTACAGCAGGGCGGCCAGCCGGTGGTTGCTGATAGTCCAGAACTGCGCGGCCTGGCGGAAGTCGAACGTCGGCACGATCAGCTCGAGTGTGCCCTGCCGCGCAGCGGTGCGCCGCCGCTGAGCAGCCCGCCCATGAAGGAGATCGATGACCCGCACAGCCGGCAGGACCGGGCGGACCCTTGACATTAAGCCATGGATACAGGGATTCACACTCGTCACCACTAGCTCAGCGCTGCGGACAAGCGGCTGACCCGGCTGAGGTAATAGGCCCAGCGAACTCTCTGGCCTGAAAGCCTCTACCATCGCGGGGTGTATCCGCTGTACCAGACTCCGTGTCATAACGAGCTATCCCGGCCTGCACTCGACCTCTATACAGAGCAGACGGCGGCAGTCGAGCGGTATACCCTAATCTCCATGCTCCTCATCACCTGAGCCCTCGAATCAGTCCAGTCACGCGCACGATCGCCGATCTGACCAAGCACAAGACATGATCGGCGGCACCATCGGCCACAGGGACATGTCGACGGCGGCCAGCTACCGAGATAACTCTTGGGTCGTGTCAAGGATGACCCTGCCCAACCTCGTAAAAATTGCAACCCTACCGTCTACCCCGAACATAAGCACCTGCACAGGTTGAAGGCATGAACAACGTGAGGGCTAGAGAAATGCAAGTGCCGAACCCGCGGCGCTCGTCAGCGCGTTGCGTGACGGACCATCGTCCGCTCGACCCAATACTGTTGCGGGCAGACGGAAGGCACCTATAGTGGTCTGGCTCGCAAACAACTATAATGTCATTCTGGCGGGCATCATCAGCTCTGTAATTGTACTGGGCCTACAGATATTCGTTCCGCCAATTTCAATAATTGTTTACGACACCTTCACCCGGAGGCGACCGACGAAAAAAGTCTGGGGCATCGCAAGCCCGAAGCAAATATATATTGTCTCAGGCAGCATCGGAACGATGACCAGCCCAACAGGTCTGGCATTCTTGGCCGCGCCCGACGCCGAGGCAGTGGCAGTAATTACAGTGTCCCTGAGGTTGCTGTTCCCCAAAGCCCAGCTTGTCCACACCTATTCGCCCAACTTCTCACCCGACATGTATGGTGCACACGTAATATCCGTCGGAGGTCCAGTAAATAATACATGTACCCGAACGCTCATGAAGGCGACGGGAGTCCCGGCGTCATTCGATCATCTTGATCTTATTACCCCGAATCGACGATATGAACTTAGTCCGCCAACGAAGGACGAGCCTATAAACACTGACTACGGCCTAGTAATTTCGACGGCAAATCCATTTGCGTCAGCAGCGCGATGTATAATCATCGCCGGGTGTGACACCCATGGAGTGCTCGCGGCAGCAAACGCGCTTTCACCAGATCGTCTACAGAAACATTTCCGGACCGCTGTAGCAAGGAGCCAACGGACCTTTAGATTCTGGAAATATTACAGCTACTATGCGGTTGTGAGCGCCAAGGCACTCGCCAATACGGTAGGGACGCTGAACATAGAGGAGGTCAATAAGCTTTGAATTCGACGAGTGCAAATCTGCTGCGCAAACCAAAAACCGACAAGCCAGGGGCGCAAAGGGTCTGCTGCACGATGGCGCTAACGAGCAACCCCGCCTATCAGTGTCTAGCCGAAAATCATCTCACGTGCAGTCTCCATCTCTACATGGATGCCCAATGGCGTCCACATTGCTACACCTGTATGACAGAACTCCCATATAGACCGTTCCACGGACCGCTCGTCTACAGGACCGCAGCAGGTCCATCTAGAGTCCTCCGCAAAACGATTGTGGTGGTTCTCCACGCACTTCACATGTGCGGCACCGCACGGCACTGTCTGGAACTCTCAAGGGAACTGCGCCGCAAAGGCTTCAGCGTCACGATATTGGCGGTTGGCGGCGGTGGGCACTGGGCCCATCGCTTCCTTGACGCCGCAGACACCTTAATCGTGGCTGCGCCGTCCGATACTTGGATAAATGTCATGAATTACATAGACGAGTCCAATGTCATGTTCATAACTGCCCATCATGACCCGGCCATCTCCTGGGCCATAGCCAATGCGCCGACGAATGTGCCCGTATTCGCCCATTTTCATGTCGAGCCAATGGCGAGTACTGCAACGGCAAACCTTCTGTCAGCCGCTGCGAGGCGTTGCAAACGTATTCTATTCCCCAGTGATCACACGCTGGAGCAATATAAGGCGCTGGTGCCGATCGAACACCACCGCGTCTTTGGTGTATTGGAGAACAAGCTCCCGCACGACCTCTTTCTGCATCCCACTCTGATAGATAAGATATCAGCGTGTCTTCCACCGTGGTCTAAGCACACAGCCTCAACCAAGCACTTGGCGATAATTTCTCGACTCGACAGCGATAAGTTCTCAATTCCCTTGTTCATTGGTACGCTGCAGGCGGTGATACGAATAATTCCGCAGCTAGCCGTCAGCATAGCGGGAACTGGCGAGATTCAGAACCAAGTCAGAGAGGCCGCGACAAGGGCCGGGTTGTCTCCGCTTCTAAATTTCCTCGGCTTCATTGACGACATAAGTAGCCTGTATCGAGCAGCAGACGCAGTTTTTGTACCATCCTATACAGAGGCGATGCCGTACACTGCCTTGGAGTCCGCGTCGGCCAGAACTCCATGCATAATGCCCAGACTTGGCTATTTTGCCGACACTAGAGCCATGCTGCCGTACGTGCATCTCTTCGATCGTGATGACCATCAGGGTGCGGCCGACCTCATTGTCAGCGCGCTTACACAGCGACAGAGTTACCGACCCTTCGTTCCTCCCAAACGCTCATACCGCGCGTGGGCCAGGGCGGTATCGGCAGCATATCATCTGGAGACATCATGAAAATGCGCATGGTACATATAGTCCACGACACGACAGTATCGTATAGCCATGCAATTGCCAGCTTGGCGGCGACACTCGAACGGGACGTGCCCTCGGCCGAAGTTGACCTCGTGACTGTGCGCACAGACGATGTAGCTCTGAATGTCCGGATTCTCTTGGACCAGGACTCGGATTTTCTGCTTTTCTCGTCCATGTCTAATCAGTGGCAGTATGCTTGCCGACTTGCGTCCGAGATTCGCTCTCTTGAGGACCGGCCTTGCTTGGTCGTTGGTGGATCTCATGTCATCGCCTCGCCCTCATCGGCCGCTTCCTCTCCGTTTGATATCGCAGTATATGGAGAAGGGGAAGAGATTCTAGCCGACCTCGTCCGCAAGCCACGCCGACTCGACCGCTGCGAAGTGGTCAATGGCCCGATAGTGCAAGACCTGGCGACCTTGGCGATGCCACAGCTCTCGATCTTTAATACTGAGGATATCTTGGCATACCCGAGCGTGATGTTCTCCCGTGGCTGCCCCTACAAATGTAACTATTGCATGAGCCGACTCGGAGGGCTCGGTTCCAAGGTTCGCTGGAAGTCTCCACAGCGCGCTATATCAGAAGTTACGCAACTTATACATACTTCTCACACGCAGGAAGTTTATATAGATGACGACACGTTCCTCAAGAATCCAGCATGGGTGCGAGACTTTTGTGACTACTACGCCAAAGCCGTAAAGACCCCATTTTTTTGTAATGCGCGACCTGAAACTGTAAAACGTGACATCTGCCAGGAACTCGCGGCTGCAGGTTGTGCCGCAGTCGGCATCGGAATAGAGAGTGGCAGCGAACGGATACGACGGGATGTCCTTAACCGGAGGATGTCGGATGACAAGGTCCTTCAGGCTTTCGAGCTTGTGCACGCTGCGGGCATGAAGACATGGTCATTCAACATGGTTGGAATTCCCGGTGAAACGCCTGATGATTTGCTGGCTACCATCGCGCTGAATGACCGCGTCAAAACCGAGTATGTACGCGTATCAGTGTACACGCCTTACCCGGGTACGCCTCTATACCGTGAAACCGATGAATATCTTTACGCTAACGGCTATATACAGCCATCCATCGCACTTAATACGGAAATGCAAGACATTTATGCACGCTGGCTGCAGAAGCTTGCAGAGGAAGGACGCCTCTGGTTTACTCGATCTGAGGCGGCGCTGCTTTGAGCGCCGTGCGTAACGCTTTCCGCCGCCCATATTGCCGATCTACCATTCTTAACGTTTCGCAATGCCGCCCTGCTCAATTTCCCGTGAGCCCGTATTATCACCCTCGGAAAGGCCACGTTCATGTATACCCGTATACTTTTCCTCGGTGACTCGGTCGCCGCTGAGACAGCAATCGGCTTTGTGCCGATGACGGTTCGGATACTTAGCGATACTGTCGACGTTTCTGTCAGCTCGGTCAACTCGTCGGTTCCGAGTAGCAACGTGCTCGACCTCCTGGACCGGGTTCAAGAGCTACTCCCCACGCAAACCGATCCATTCGCCGTAGCCTGCATCCTCGTCGGTATCAACGACAGCAAGATACTCGCCCAGTTCCACGAGCCGCTCGTGCCATTGGCACTCTTCGGCAGCCGACTGCGTATGCTCGTCGAGCGCCTAGAGGGCACAGGCAGTACAGTCGCCCTGTGCGGCCTGCCGGATCTGCACTTCGCGCGCATCGAGGCTAACAAAGCCCTCCGCGAGTTTTGGTACTGGAAGCCCGAGGACTACCACGCATATAACGCGGTTATCCGCGACCTAGCAGGCGCGTCCCACACACGGGCGTTCGTCGACTTGGACGCCGCTTTCAAGGCAGGTCAAGCGGACCTTGACATGCTGTTCGGACCCGACGGCGTGCATCCCTCGGCTCTCGGCCATGCCGTTATAGCCGACGCCGTCTCCGCCGGTCTCGCTAGCCTTCTCCGAGGCAGTCACTGTACGGTAACTGGCTAACTGGCTAACTGGGGTGCATACTGCATTCTGGCTAGACACCACGGTGCCGCGCTCGGCGTGGCGATACTTGATACACTGCGGCGCCTGACCCCGCGCGGCTTCCGCTCTAGCTGGCTCTCTCACGTATTTACTGTGACCGCCGAGCGCGAGACCTCTGTAGTTCGGTGAGCACGGAGGTTGACACGATGATAGAAAAGTCGGCCGTGGTGCTCGGCGACTGTGATATTCATCCTTCTGCATACATCGGGCACTTCACAGTTCTCGGCAGTCCGCTCGTGAAGCGCGGCTTTGGGCGTGCTGAATGGCAAGTTGTCGACGAACGTGACCACTGGATGCCAAGCAGAGGGATGCGGGTTGGACCCGGTGCTACCATCTGTTCTCAGGTGAACGTCGGCGACGGCACAACCATCGGTGCCCGTACCTTCGTCTCCAATGGAGTTCGTATAGGAAACGATGTCACTATAGGCGAAGACGTTGAAATATATTATGGCTGTGAAATATCTAACCGCGTATCCATCGGGAATAAGGCGTGGGTCGGCGGATTCGTGTGTAACGACGCACTTATCGGCAATGAGGCCGTGATGTTCGGTAATCTTATCCATCGGTTTGTTGAAGGCGTCGTTGGCGTCCCAGAAGAACCTCCCACAGTCGAAGATAATGCATTTGTCGGTACGAGTTCCATCATCATAGGCGGCATCACGGTCGGCAGGGGCGCGTATATAGCCGCAGGTAGCGTGCTCACTCATGATGCTCGTCCAGGCCGACTTTACATAGGCTCGCCAGCAAGAGAGCGCGGTGCTGCACCGCGCTCATTTCGCGATGGCCCCAGCCGCGAATATCCACCACGCTAGCCCATGCCTGGGCAAAAATATACTGCTAGGCGGTTTCCGGATGAAGGCATATGATCAGCTGTCGCTCAAGTATAGCAAACTGGACGCTTCGACCGCGCGTCTAGCTGCCCTCCTTGAGGCCAACGGTCTAGCGATACTGAAGGACGCTTGGCCCACGGCCCTGGAAGCCTCCGCTCTAGAAGCCTCGCGTGCGCTATTCTTGCAGTCCGATGAGTGGAAGGAAGCGCATCGTACGGCCAATCCTCGCTCTGGCGGCTTTATTGCATACGGGATGACCCATGCGCTGGACACTGGCATCGCTAATCTGCTGGAAGGATGGTGCTTGTCGCCTGCCTCAGATGCGCCGCCGCTGGATATTCCAGGTTCGCAGATATTCCAGCAAGTTGCCGCCGAGCTTCATGTTATCGCTGATAATGTAATTGTTGCTCTTCGAGATCACCTCGATGGCCTGGCCGCGATCGAGGGACTTGTCGAGAGAAGCAGTTATCAGCTATACGCGCTCTACTATCCTGCACGATTGCTCGGGAAAGTCGATGGGGCTGTACGGCAAAGCCTTCATGCAGATTCCTCAATCTTCACTCTC
>Ga0335075_10015046_pt1 | contig 11598 bp, 8 predicted proteins | sample Lox_Sample_24_FD_206723 | JGI IMG/M metagenome (GOLD analysis project Ga0335075, IMG submission 206723) | Soil microbial communities from Loxahatchee National Wildlife Refuge, Florida, United States - Lox_Sample_2.4 | ecosystem: Environmental > Terrestrial > Soil > Wetlands | place: USA: Florida...
CGAACCGGGCGAAGAGATCTTCTTTCACGGCCACCCGTCATGGCGGTCACTGGCCCTGTTCTACGCCAAGGGGTTGTTGCTGGCGTTGGTGGTGGGAATCATCGCGGGCGTGGTGACCCGGATCGCCAACCATCACGTACAGGCCGGTTGGGTGGCCGTCGCCGTGGTGGTGGTGTTCCTCGCACTGGTGGTCATCGGCCAGCTGCGACGGATCGCCACCACCTACTCGATCACCAGTCAGCGGCTCACCATCCAGACCGGGATCCTCTCGCGCGACGTGCACCAGACCCGCCTGGAGCGCATCCAGAACGTCAACTCCAGCCAGTCGCTGTTCGAGCGCCTGCTGCTCATCGGCACCGTCCAGTTCGACACCGCCGGGGAAACGCAGTTTGACTTCTCGTTCCGGGGCGTCGGCAATCCCCACGGGATCGTGCGCACGGTCGACCGCGCCCTGCACGCGCTGCGCGGCGAGCCCTCGCCCGCCTCGGACATCTGACGGCGCTCAGCGCTTGACGGCCACCGTGACCTGCGTGGTCGAGTCCGCGGCGCCGCGGGTCGAGGTCAGTCCGACGCCCGTGATGGCGCGGAGGTCGGGCATCAGCCGGGCGGTGAGCGACCCGGCGCTCGATCCGGACTGCTGGGTGGCGCTCAGCAGCGCGGCCACGTTGGCGAAGACCAGCGAGGTCGTCTGGCTCGTCGCGCCGCCGAGGACGGCGTCATACCCCGGGTCGTGGGCCAGCGAGCGCGTCTGGTCCGCGACGTCCTGCACTCCGGCCAGGCTGGTCGAGATCACGACGAGGCCGTGAAAGACGGCGTAGTCGAGCTGAAAGCCCGTGGTCAGCTGGAGCTGATGGGCGGTGACCGCGCCGAGCTGGCGGTCGTTGAACACCGGCTCTGAGCTCTGGTTCTTGCCCGGCGTGGAGAACAGCTGCGCCAGGGGTGCCTCGAGCTGAGCGAGTTCGTGCTGGGTTTGCGCCTGGTCGGTGGTGCGCGCCACCACCACCAGCGCCGGTGACTGCCCACCGCCGACGACGGCGACCGCGGCCTCGTGGCGGAAGATCGAGGTGAGGTCAGAGACGTTCACCCCTTCCGAGCGCAGGGCTGACCCCAGGCGGGTGAGCAGCGGGCCGATGCCGCCGGCCACCCCCGCCGCCGAGCCGGCGTCCAGCACGGTGGGCGCGACCCGGGCCAGGTCGGCGACGTCGAGCAGCAGCGACGAGGCGGCGGGCATCAGCGCGGGCAGCGTGGGCGTGAACGCGGCCGGGGGCGACGCGTTGGGCCCCACCTTCTCGAGCGCCGGATCGAGCGCGCTGTGGATGCGGATCGCCGCCCCCTTCTGGGTTGGGGTGAGCGCGATGGCGACCGCCTGCAGCGCCGGCTGCGACAGCAGGCCGCCGATGGCGCCGAGGATCCCGCTCTGGTCGGCCAGGACCCGGCGCACACCGGCGGCCGACGCGTAGGCATCCAGAACCGAGCCGCTGCCCTGCCCCTGCGTGGCACGGCGGTAGGTCGGGCTGGCCGCCAGCGACGGCCTGGCTCCTGCGGCGACATCGATCGCCTCGCGCACCGCGGCGTCCTGGCCGATGAGCAGCTCACCATGCGCGAAGGCCAGCTCGTCGCCGTTAGATGCCGTCAGCAGCGCGTGACCCCGGTAGCTCCCGCGCGCCGTCGCGCCGGCCGACCGCAGAAACGAGCGGGCGCGAGCCTCGTCGGTGACGTCGACCACGATGAGCGCGCCCGCCGTCGACGTGGTGGTGTTGAGCAGCGCCAGCGCTGCGCCTCCGCCCAGCCACGGCGAGACTCCGGTCGAGAAGTCCAGCGACTGCCCCCCGAGCACGGAGCCGAGCCGGCTGGACGCGGCGGTCGCCAGCACGGCGAAGTCCGGGAGCCGCTGCAGCACCTCGAGCGCCTGGGTGACCGCCGGATCCTTGCGGTTGATATCGAGGTCGACGTAGGCGAGCGCGTCGGCGGGGACGACCGCCGCCGGGGCGCCACCGCCTCCGCTGCTGCCGGCGCCGCTGCCACCGGTCAGCAGGACGACGACGAGCGCGACGAGGGCGGCGACGCCCAGCAGGCCGACTGCCGCCGCGGTGCGGCGGCGGCGATACACGCTCGGGGGCGGCGCGGAAACCGACACGCCGGCTAGCTACCCGTCAGGCGGCGGCGTCTCTCGCGGCGTCTTCGACGGGCGGTTCGGACCCGCCGGAGCCGCGAGCGTCCTTGCGCGCCCGCGCCGAGCGACGCTCCTCGCGATCTGAGGGCGGCCGGCGCTCGTTGCGCTCCACGAAGTCGATGATCGTCGGCACGCCTTCCAGGCGATAGCGCTCGCGGAGGCGGTTCTCGATGAAGTAGGCGTAGTCGCGGGTGACCCGGGTCCGTGAGTTGACCTGGATGGAGAAGCGCGGCGGGCTCTCGGCGGTCTGGGTCATGAAGATGAGGCGCAGCCGGTGGTTGGCGGCGGCCCCGCGGGCGTTGGCGGGCCGCTTGCCCACCGGGGGCTGGCGCGCGGCGACGATCTCGGAGAGAAAGCGGTTGAGCTGTGGCGTGGGGATCCGGGTGCGGCTGCGATCGGCCAGCGCCACCGCCTCCACCAGCAGCCGCTCGACGTGGCGGCCGGTCTTGGCGGAGGCGGTCAGCAGCCGCGGACGCAGCCGCAGCTTGCGGTGAGCGCGGGCCCGCTCGTGGTCAAGGTCGACATCCTCGGCGATGTCCCACTTGTTCAGCACGAGGGCGGTGGCGCATCCGCTGCGCATGGCCAGCTCCGCGATCCGCAGGTCCTGGGTGGTGACGCCGTCGGTGGCGTCGCAGACCACCAGGGCGACGTCGGCGCGCTCGGCGGCGCGGCGGGAGCGCAGCGAGGTGTAGTACTCCAGGGACTCCCCCACCTTGGCCTGGCGGCGGATGCCGGCGGTGTCGACGAGGATCAGCTCGCGGCCGTTGAAGGTGATGGGCAGGTCGATGGCGTCCCGCGTGGTGCCCGCCACCGGCGACACGATCACCCGCTCTGAGCCCGCGAAGCGGTTGAGCAGCGAGGACTTGCCCACGTTGGGCCGGCCGATCAGCGCCAGGCGCACCGCGCCGTCGTCATCGTCCTCGTCGGCAGCCTCGGGCGCGAGCGCCGCCATCCTGTCCAACAGGTCGCCGGTGCCGAGGCCCTGCGCGGCCGAGACGGCGATCGGGTCGCCCAGCCCGAGCGCGTGGAACTCGGCGGCCAGCGACAGGTCCTTGGCGCTGTCGATCTTGTTGGCCGCCACCAGCACCGGCAGCGGAGAGCGGCGCAGGAGCTCGGCCATCTCCTGGTCCCCCGGTCGCAGCCCCGCCTTGGCATCGACGACCAGCACCGCCGCGTCGGCGTCGGCCAGCGCGGCCCGGGACTGGTCCTGGATCTGGCGGGCCAGGCTGTCGCGATCCTCGAGGTCGACCCCGCCGGTGTCGATCAGCGTGAGCGCCCGCCCGTTCCAGTCGGTGCGCAACTCCTTGCGATCGCGGGTGACCCCCGGCTGTTCGTGCACGACCGCCTCCCGCGACTGGGTGAGGCGGTTGACCAGCGAGGACTTACCCACGTTGGGATAGCCGACGATCGCGATCTTCATGGTGCGATGAGGCTAGTGCACGGACTCGATCCCACGGCGATGACGCAACGGGCCGGCCTCCCTGCCGGCCCGGGGTGCGTCGGTGTGCGTCGGTCAGTGACTGCGGTTCAAGACTTCGGCTCGGCGTGTGCGCGCCGGCCGGCACTTTCCGGTCTGAGCTCTGAAACGCTGCCGGGAGGGGAAACTTGCGCGATCCTGGTCAGGAGCGCTCGGGCACCAGGGCGACGATCGCCGAGACGACCTCGGGCAGCGTGAGATCGGTGCTGTCGACCGTGCGGGCGTCGGCTGCCGCCTGCAGGGGCGAATGCTCGCGCGCCGTGTCGCGCTCATCGCGGATCGTCTGCTCGGCCAGGACCGTGGCAGCGTCGACCCCGAGCTCGGCGGCGCGCCGCTGCGCGCGGGCCTCGGGGCTGGCGGTGAGAAAGACCTTGACCTCGGCGTGGGGGGCCACCACGGTGCCGATGTCGCGCCCCTCCGCCACCCAGTCCCCGTCGCCGAGCAGCCGGCGCTGCTCGGCCACCATCGCCTCGCGCACCGCAGGCTGGGCCGCGGCCACCGACGCCGCCTCGGTGACCTGCGGGGTGCGGATGTGCTCGGTGACATCGCGCCCGTCCAGCAGCACGCGCTCGCCCAGCTCGATGTGCAGCTGCGGCGCGACCTCGGCCGGCGGGCGGTCCCGCTCCAGCGCGGCGAGCGCGACACAGCGATACATGGCGCCCGAGTCCAGGTAGGTGAAGCCGAGCGCCTTGGCCACCGCGCGCGCCACCGTCGATTTCCCGGCCCCGGCCGGCCCGTCGATGGCGATCACCATCAGGCGGCCGCCAGGGCGGTGATGTCCCGGACGAAGCCCGGATAGGAGACCTCAGCCGCCTCCATGCCCACCACCTCGACCCCCTCATGCGAGGCGAGGCCCGCCACCGCCCCGAGCAGGGCGAGCCGATGGTCGCCGTGCGCGTCGATGCGCCCGCCTCGCAGCCCGCCGTGCCCGCGGACCACGAAGCCGTCCTGGAGGGCATCGATGTCGGCCCCGAGGCCTCGCAACCCGTCGACCACGGTGGCGATCCGGTCTGACTCCTTGACCCGCAGCTCGCCTGCGCCGCGCACGACGGTCTCCCCCTCGGCAAAGCAGCCCAGCAGCGCCACCAGCGGCAGCTCATCGATGGCCAGCGGCACCTCGTCGGCATCGACCGAGGTGGCCTCGATCGGACCGTGGCTGACGTCGAGGTCGCACACCGGCTCGGCGGCGGCGAAGGTGCCCGGCTCCTCGACGTCACCGACGACGATCGCCCCCATCCGCTCCACGATCCGCAGGAAGCCGGCCCGGGTCCAGTTGACCCCGACGCCCTCGAGCACGAACCGCGCCCCCGGCACGAGCACCCCGGCGGCGACCAGGAAGGCGGCGCTCGAGAGGTCCCCCGGGACGCGGACGGTCTCGAGCTCGAGCTCGTCGGCGTTGCCCACGCTCGACGCGTACCCCCCGCTGCCGGTCGCGCGGCGCTCCACGTTGGCCCCGGCGCCGGCGAGCATCCGTTCCGTGTGGTCACGGCTGGGAATCGCCTCCAGGACCGTGGTGCGGTCGGTGGCCAGGCCGGCCATGAGCACGCACGACTTCACCTGCGCGGAGGCCACGGGGAGCTCGTAGGTGATGCCCTGCAGACCGGCGCCGTGGACGGTGAAGGGCGGATAGCGACCGTCGGTCGCCTCCAACCGCGCCCCCATCTGGGCCAGCGGGCCGGCGATCCGGTCCACGGGCCGGCGGCGGATGGAGTCGTCCCCGTCGAGGGTGAACGCCGCGCCCTGCTGAAAGGCGAGCCACCCGGGCAGCAGCCGCATCAGCGTCCCGGCGTTGCCGACGTCGATCGGCTCATTCGGTGGGTGGGCGTTGCGCATACCGCAGCCCCGGATGAGGACCTCGCCGTCGTGGCGCTCGACCAGCGCCCCGAGCCGGCCGACGGCGTCGAGCGTCGATCGCGTGTCGGCGGCGTCAAGATAGTTGAGGATCCGCACCGGCTCAGACGCCATCGCCCCGATGATCGCGGCGCGGTGGGAGATCGACTTGTCGGCGGGCGGGGTGACGCGCCCGCGCAGGCGGACACGGTCTCGCCCACCCCCGAAGCGCGCGTTCATGGCCGCGCCACCGGGAAGCCGAGAGCGGCGATGAGCTCCTGGGCGCGCTCGGTGGCGGCCTCGCCGGAGATCCACATGGCCACGACGCCCTCGGTCATGTCGCTGGCGGGATACAGCGCCATGTCGTTGATGTTGACGCCGGCGCGGCCGAGCTCGAGCGCGATCTGGGCCACCACGCCCGGCCGGTTGGGGACCGAGGTGCGCAGCTCATAGAGCTCCCCGCCGGCCAGCTGGGCCTCGAGCAGCCGCCGGCGGTCCGCGGCAGCGCCCTCGTTCCAGGCGGTGATGGCCGGCCCGTCGGCCCTCGCCAGGGCCGCCCGCGCGGACTGCAGGCGCTCGATGGCCCCATCGATCTCGGCGGTGAGCGCGTCACGATTGGACAGGTAGATGTCGGTCCAGATGGCGCTGGGAGCGCCGGCCACCCGGGTGGCGTCGCGGAAGCTCGGTCCGGTGGCCGGCAGCCGGGCGTCGCCGTGGGCCAGCGTCGCGGCGGCCTGGGAGACGAGCACGTTGGCCAGGACGTGAGGAAGGTGCGAGACCGCGGCGAGGATGCGGTCGTGGGTGTCGGCGTCGATGGCCGTGGGGCGGGCGCCGATGCCGTGCAGCAGCCGATGGAGGCGCTCGTAGAGCATGCCCGAGGTGGCGGCGCTGGGGGTCAGGTACCAGGTGGCGGCCTCGAACAGGTCCGCGCGGGCGTGCTCGACCCCCGCGTTCTCGGCGCCGGCCAGGGGGTGGCCGCCGACGAAGCGGGGATCGTCGTGCGCGGCGACGACCTGGCGCTTGGTGGAGCCCACGTCGGTGACCACGCAGTCCGCGGGCGCGCCGGCCAGAGCCTCCCCCACCAGCTCCGACAGGCCGCCGACGGGCACGGCCACGAACACCGCCTGGGCCTCGGTGACGGCGGCGCTCACGGTGCTGCGGGCGCAGTCCAGCGCGCCGAGCTGGAGCGCGCGCTCGAGCGCCTCGGGGGCGTCGTCGTAGCCGGTCACGTGCGCGCCGAGCCGCTCGCGCGCCGCCAGCGCCACCGAGCCGCCGATCAGGCCGACGCCGAGGACCGCGAGTCGCATCGCCGCCGGCGGGCGCCTAGACGCCGCGGCGGCGTGCGCGCACCGCTGCTGCCAGACCGTCGAGCACCTCGACGGTGGTGTCCCAGCCGATGCAGCCGTCGGTGATCGACTGGCCGTAGACGAGCTCTGAGTGCTGGGCGAGATCCTGGCGCCCGGCCACCAGGAAGGACTCGATCATGACCCCTACCAGCGTGCGCTCCCCGCCCGCGATCTGGTCGGCCACCGCGGCGGCGACCGCCGGCTGGCGAGCGGGGTCCTTGCCGCTGTTGTCGTGGCTGAGGTCGATCATCACCCGCTCGGGCAGCGAGCTGGCGCGCAGGAGCTCGCCGGCGCGGGCCACGTGTGCCGCGTCGTAGTTGGGCGCGCCCTTGCCCCCGCGCAGGATGACGTGGCAGTCGCCGTTGCCGCGGGTGTGCAGGATGGCCGAGCGGCCGTTGACGTCGATGCCGGCGAAGGCGTGCGAGACGGCGGCGGCCCGGACGGCGTCCACCGCGACCTGGAGGTTGCCGTCGGTGCGGTTCTTGAAGCCGACCGGCATCGACAGGCCCGACCCGAGCTGACGGTGGATCTGGCTCTCGACGGTCCGGGCGCCGATCGCCCCCCAGCAGACGGCGTCGGAGATGTACTGCGGCGTGATCGGATCCAGGAACTCGCAGCCAACCGGCAGGCCGAGGGCGAGCACCTCGAGCAGCAGCCGTCGCGCCACCCGCAGGCCGGTGTTGACATCGCCGGAGCCGTCGAGGTGGGGGTCATTGATGAGGCCCTTCCAGCCGATCGTGGTCCGCGGCTTCTCGAAGTAGACCCGCATGGCCAGGCACAGATCGTCCGAGAGGCGGTCGACCTGCGCGCTCAGCCGCTCGGCGTACTCGCGCGACGCCTCGACGTCGTGGACGCTGCAGGGGCCGACAACGACGAGCAGCCGGTCATCGCGGCCGTCGAGGATGGCCTGGACCTCTGAGCGGCCGCGGAGGAGCACGTCGACGTGCTCCTCGGTGAGCGGCAGCTCCTCGATGAGCTCCCGCGGCGCGGCCAGCGGGACGAGGCGTTCGATCCGCTGGTCGCGGACCGAATCGGAGCGTTCGGTTCCGGTGAAGGTCACGCGCCGCTCGCCACCGGCTCCTCGGAGAGCGCCTTGCCGGCGACGGCGGCCGCCGCGCGGACCCGGTCCAGGTACTCGGGGAATTCGTCGGCCACCAGCTGCTGGGCCGCGTCGCAGATCGCCTCGTCGGGGTCAGGGTGCACTTCGACGATGAGCCCGTCGGCGCCCGCGGCGGCCGCGGCCAGCGACATCGGGGCCACGAGGTCGCGCCGTCCGGCGGCGTGGCTGGGATCGACGATCACCGGGAGATGGGTCATCTCCTTGAGCACCGGGATCGCCATCAGGTCAAGGGTGAACCGGTAGGCGGTCTCGAACGTGCGGATGCCGCGCTCGCACAGCATCACCGACTCGTTGCCCTCCTTGAGCACGTACTCGGCGGCCATGAGCAGCTCCTCCAGGGTGCTGGACAGTCCGCGCTTGATCAGCGCCGGGCACCCGGAGCGGCCGACCTCGGCCAGCAGCGTGTAGTTCTGCATGTTGCGGGCGCCGATCTGGATGACATCGGCCACCTCCAGCACCGCCTCGAGGTCGCGGGCGTCCATCACCTCGGTGACGATGGGCAGGCCGGTCTGGGCCTTGGCCTCGGCCAGCAGCCGCAGGCCCTCCTGGCCCAGGCCCTGGAAGGCATAGGGCGAGGTGCGCGGCTTGTAGGCGCCGCCGCGGAACATCGTGGCCCCGGCGCCGGCCACGATGCGGGCGGTGTCGAGCGTCTGCTCGCGCGACTCGATCGTGCACGGCCCGGCGATCATCGCGAAGTGATCGCCGCCCACCCTGCGCCCGGCGATGTCGAGCACGGTGCGGGCCCCATGGGTGATCTGGTTGGAGGCGAGCTTGTAGGGCTTGGAGATCGGGACCATGTGGTCCACCCCCGGCGTGCCCTCGAGGTTCAGGCGGGCGACGTGCTCGGCGTCCCCGATCGCCCCGATCACCGTCAGCTCCTCGCCGCAGATGACGTGGGCCCGCGCGCCCACGGCGTCGACGCGTTCGACGACGGCGTCGACCTCCTCCTGGGTGGCCCCCGGTTTCATCACGATCATCATCTGGCTCTGGGTCCTTTCAACGCGCTTGGAAATGTAGAGAAGCCGAGCCCCGGGCCTCGTCGCGGACGTCGGTCCGCAGGTGGTGGTGGCGCCCGGCCTCCGGGGTTCTCCGCGCGCTCAGGCGCACGACGGGGGCTGTGGCCGAGCGCCTAGCTAAATCGCCAGGCGTAGAAGCGCACGTAATAGGACCAGCCGAGACCGGCGGGGGTACTGCGGGTCATGTGGGCCTGGTCGCTCATGCGCGTGCTGGTCGGGGTTTGTACCACGGGCAAGCTGTGCTTGGCAAGCCGGCGGGTGGTGTGCCGTGGGCGTTGGGCGGGGTATGAGGCGAACGTCAACGACCGCTACCGAGTGGGTGGGCAGGGCGGCATCGGCGTCGGTGGCGAGCCTCGGCGGGGGCGTGGGAGATTGTGTCTATTGGATAACCCTTATCTCCCAGGCTCCCCTGCAAACGCGCGATTTTCGCCGCCGCGGCCGGCACCCTCCCCCTCTTCCCCAGCAGGCCGTTGACGTGCGCCGATCCCCCGCTGACCCCCCGAGGAGAACTACCCGAACTGGCTGTCGGTCTTCAGCTGCGAGCACTGCGCCTTCAGCGAGGCCGGCAGGTTGTAGAGCCGCACCTGCCACCCGTTCTGGTGGGGCTTGAAGAGGACGATCTGGTCACCGCGCCCGATCGACTTGCCGGGATGGAACCCGACGTTGCCGACGTTGAGGTCGGTGTAGTACGCCACGGTGCTCTGGAAGCCGAGGAGCGACACCGGCTGCCCGCAGGCCTTGATGGCGTCAGGCCCGCCCTCTTGGGCGATCACGCCGCGCAGGCGGTCGATCATCTTGGCGGAGTGGCGGGCGTTGTCGATGAGGTGGCGCGCCGTGTGGGCGCGGCTCTTGCCGGCGGGGACGAGGGCGATGACCAGGCCGAGCGCCACCACCGGTCCCAGCCAGCGCAGGACGCCCAGGGGCCGGGCGCCCGAGAGCAGCCAGCCGATGCCCGCGCCGGCGACGGCCACCATCACCGCCGCGGGCTCGATCATGTAGCGGCTCACCGCCGACCAGCCGTGGTAGGCGAAGCCGACCTCGATGACCAGCCACAGGAGCGCCGCGGCGACGACGAGCAGCGTGGTCCGGTCGCGGCGGAGGATTGCGAGGATCACCGCGACGAGGCCCACCAGCTGCATCGGCAGCTCGTAGAGGCTGCGGAAGCGGCTGATGACGCCGACGATCTTGTTGCCGTGGATCACCGTCTGCTGGTTGAGGGCGAGGTCCCCGGAGATGAACCAGCTCTTGGAGGTGAGCGCCGGGATGCTGAACCAGAAGGCGGGGATGAAGATGAGACCCACGATCACCATCAGCCACATCGAGGGGGTGCGCACCGTCCACATCAGCCACAGGCCGTAGAGACCGGCGAACACCCACGCCTCGGGCCGCCCCAGCGAGGCGAGCACCAGCATGCCGAAGCACAGCCGGCGACGCCCGACGAGGTGACAGTCCACCGCCGCCAGCAGCGCCGCCACGATGAGCGCGTCGGAGTTGGCGATCAGCACGAGGTGCAGGTAGTCGTTGATCCCCAGGACGCCGAGCCCGGCGAAGATCCCCGCCACGTACGGAGCGTATGGGCGTCCGGGCGCGGGCCCGGTCAACCGGAAGGCGACCCGCGCGGCGAACACCGCCCCCAGGACCGCGCCGGCGACCGCGGTGCCCATCCACAGCCACATCTGGGCCGAGCCCGTCAGCGCGTAGGGCAGCGTGAACAGAAACGGCAGGGGCTTCCACGAGGGCGCCCCGTCGGTGTTGAGGTTCCAGTGCAGGACCTGCTTGCCCCACACCAGGAACCCGAACCCGTCGTAGGACGGGCGCATGTCGGAGACGACGACGAACAGCGCCGAGACGGCGCAGACACCCAACACGACCCACGGCCACCAGCGGCGCCATGGCGGACGGCGCGAGGCGGAGCCCGACGCGCGCAGGGCCGGTTCGCCGAGGCCTGGTTCTGTCGCCGGAACCGAGGTGCTCACGTATCGGTCACCGGGGCGTCAGGGGGAGCTCGCGACGTGCATCACAGCAGTTCTCCCAGTGCGCCCAGGAACCGATCGTTCTCGGCATCGGTGCCGACCGTCACGCGCAGCGATCCCTCGCGCCCCAGGGCGGCGCCGGCCCGGACGAGCACCCCGCGTGCCTGCAGTCCGGAGATCACGTCGGCTTCGACGGTGTCCTGCGGGAGGTGGGTCCAGACGAAGTTGGCGTCAGACTCGGCGACCCACAGGCCCAGCGCGCGCAGCCCCTCCATCAGATCGGTGCGCGCGGCCACCGTGTGGGTCACGCGGCGCTCGACCTCGTCCTGGTGGCGCAGCGCCTCCACGGCGGCGGCCTGCGCCGCCATGTTGAGGTAGAAGGGCTGGCGGACCTGATCGACGGCGGCGCGGAAGTCCTCGGAGCCGCAGAGCCCGTAGCCGACCCGCAGCCCAGCCAGGCCGTAGGCCTTGGAAAACGTTCGCAGAAGCACGAGATTGGGCCAGCGGCGCAGCAGGTCGATCGACGCGTAGGTATCGCCTAGGGCGAGGGCGAACTCGCAGTAGGCCTCGTCGAGGATCACGCACACGTGGCGCGGCACACGCTCCATGAACGCCGCCACCGCGTCGAGTCCCAGCGAGGTCGAGGTCGGGTTGTTGGGGTTG
>Ga0335075_10015047_pt1 | contig 11597 bp, 10 predicted proteins | sample Lox_Sample_24_FD_206723 | JGI IMG/M metagenome (GOLD analysis project Ga0335075, IMG submission 206723) | Soil microbial communities from Loxahatchee National Wildlife Refuge, Florida, United States - Lox_Sample_2.4 | ecosystem: Environmental > Terrestrial > Soil > Wetlands | place: USA...
CGGTGCGGCCGTCCTGATCGTCGCGGCATCGGCGCTCGCCCTGATACCGCGCGACGTCCGCCGCATGCGGGCCGTGAAGTTTGACGGGGACGTGAAGCGGGATGGGGACGTGAAGCGGGATGGGGACGTGAAGCGGGATGGGGACGTGAAGCGGGATGGGGACGTGAAGCGGGATGGGGAGGTGGGCGGGGGGCCGGATCAGCCGACCAGCGCGGAGTCGCCGGTGAACGCGGCCCACATCGCCGCGTAGATCCCGTCCGCCGCCAGCAGTTCGTCGTGGGTCCCGGTCTCGGCGACCCGGCCCCCGTCCATCACGATGATCCGGTCGGCCCGCGACGCGGTGGTGAGCCGGTGGGCGACGATGAGCGTGGTGCGTTCCGCCGCCAGCTGCTCAGTCGCCTGGTTCACCGCCGCCTCCGCGGCCAGGTCCAGCGCCGCGGTCGCCTCATCGAGCAGCAGGATGGCCGGGTCCACGAGATAGGCGCGGGCGAGCGCGATCAGCTGCCGCTGCCCGGCTGACAAGTTCCGTCCCCGTTCTGAAACTTCATGCATGAAGCCTCCGGACAGCCTGGCGATCATCTCGATCGCTCCCACGCCACGGGCGGCCGCCTCGACCTCGGCGTCGGTGGCGCCGGGCCTGCCGTAGGCGATCGCGTCCCGCACGGTTCCCGGGAACAGGTAAGACTCCTGCGGCACGACGCCGAGCTGGTGCCGGTACGCGGGCAGGTCGTAGTTGCGGACGTCGACCCCGTCCACCAGCAGGCTGCCCGAGCTGACGTCGTAGAACCGCGCGATGAGCTTGACCAGCGTCGACTTGCCGGCCCCGGTCTGGCCCACCAGCGCCACCGTCTCGCCCGGCGCGATCGAGAGGTTGACCCCGGCCAGGGCGTCCTGCCGCTGGCCCTGGTAACGGAACTGGACGTCGCGCAGGTCGATCTGGCCGCGCAGGCGGTGGTCGACCGGCACCGGATGCTCCGGAGCTGGCACGGACGTGGGCGTGCGCAGCAGCGCCTTGATCCGCTGCAGCCCGACGTTGGCCTGCTGGTACCCGTCGAAGACCTGGGACAACTGCTGCACCGGAGAGAACAGCAGGTCGATGAACAGCAGGTAGGCGATCAGCGATCCCGCGGTGAGCACGCCGCTGTGCACCTCGCCAGCGGCCACGAACAGCACCAGCGCGCCGCCGACGGTCGACATGCCCTGCACGAACGGGAAGTAGAGCGCGATGTAGCGCTGCGCGCGCAGCCGGGCGGTGAGGTAGGCGCCGCTCAGGCCGGCGAACTTCTCCCGGTTCACCTGCTCGCGCCGGTACGCCTGAGCCACCCGCAGGCCGGCCACGTTCTCCTGCAGGTCCGCGTTGACGACGCTCACCCGCTCCCTGGCCTCGCGGTAGGCGCGTGAGGACTTCGCCCGGAACAGCACGGTCACGGCGATCAGCACCGGCAGCATGGTCAGCAGCGTCAGGCCGAGCTTGAGGTTGATGACCAGTAGCGCGATCAGCACGCCAAAGAAGGACAAGGCCGAGTTGACCATGGTGATCAGCCCGGTCTGCAGGAACGAGGACAGCGCGTCCACGTCGGTGGTCATCCGCGTCATGATCCGGCCGGTCAGCTCGCGCTCGTAGTAGTCAAGCCCGAGCCGCTGCAGCTGGGAGAAGATCTTCACCCGCAGCGAGTACAGCAGCCGCTCGCCGTTCTTGCCGACCACCACGGTCTGCACCGCGTTGACCACCCAGTCGGCGCCGACGATGGCCAGGGCGGCCAGCGCGACCACGATGATCGCGTGGAAGGCCTTGGCCAGCACGCCGTTGTCGATCCCGTTCCGGACCAGCAGCGGCATCGCGATGCTGGCCAGCGCGTCCAGGCCGTCCAGGATCAGCCCGGCGGTCAGCGCGATCGCGAACGGCTTCAGCAGCCTGCGCAGCGTGAAGTGCTGATCGCCGGCGCGGGCCCAGGCCTGGTCGACGTTGGGCTTGTCGGTCGCCGGCGGCAGCGCCGCCACCTTGGCCAGCAGCTCGGGAGTGGGCGGGATGTCGGCCATCATGCCGGTCACGGCCCCGCCGCCGCCCCCGCGCAGGCTGCCCCGCGCCCGTGCCCCGTACCCGATGCGCATGCCGCCAGGCGCCGCGCCGCCGGGAATCCCGGCCGGGCCCGTGCCCGCCGCGCCTGTGCCCGCCGCGCCTGTGCCCGCCGCGCCTGTGCCCGCCGCGCCCGGGCTGGCGATCACGCCGGGACTTCCGTTGCTCCCGTCCGGTGCCGCCGGCCACAGCTCCGGGGTGATGCCCGCGGCCGGCCCGGAGCCAGGGGCCTGGCCGGCCGCGGCGTGATCCGCGGCCCGGCGGTCGGCCTCGTCGGAGTAGCACTCGAGTTCGCCGGCGTCGACGCCCTCGGCGTCGTCGCCCGGCCCGGCCAGCAGCAGCCGGTACAGCGGGCACCGGGCGGTCAGTTCCTCGTGTGTCCCGATGTCGACCAGCCGTCCCTCGTCGAGCACGGCGATCCGGTCGGCCAGTTGCAGCGTGGACCGCCGGTGGGCGATCAGCAGCGTGGTCCGCCCGGCCATCACCCGGCGGAGCGTCTCGTGAATCTGCGCCTCGACCCGCGCGTCGATCGCGGACGTCGCGTCGTCGAGCACGAGGATCGACGGGTCAGTGATCAGCGCCCGGGCCAGCGCGACCCGCTGCCGCTGCCCGCCGGACAGCGTCAGGCCCTGCTCGCCGATGACGGTGTCGTAGCCGTCCGGCAGGCCCCTGATGAACTCGTCGGCCTCGGCCGCCCGGGCCGCCGTGACTATCTGCTCCTCGGTCGCCGTCGGCCGGCCGTAGGCGATGTTGGCCCGCACGGAGTCGGAGAACAGGAAGCTCTCCTCCATCACCAGCCCGATCGAGGCGCGCAGCGAGTCCAGGGTCAGGTCGCGGACGTCGTAACCGCCGACGCGCACCGCGCCGCCTTGCACGTCGTAGAACCGGGGGAGCAGCAGCGAGATCGTGGACTTCCCGGAGCCGGACGTGCCGACCACCGCGACGGTCTCGCCGTGCCGGACCTGCAGAGACAGCCCGCGCAGCACCGGCTGGGACGCCAGGTAGCCGAAGGTGACGTCATCAAGCTGGACGTCATGCTTCCCGGGCGGCAGCTCGACCGCGTCCGGCTTCTCGGTCAGCAGTGGCCGGGAGTCGATCACCTCGTAGACCCGGATCACGCTGGCCCTGGCCTCCTGGCCGATCGTGATCAGGCTGGTCAGCGCGCGTACCGGGCTGACCATCTGGGCCAGGTAGGCGGAGAACGCGAAGAACGTTCCGATCGAGATCTCGTGCTTGATGGCCAGCCAGCCGCCCAGCGCGAGCACCCCGACCTGCCCGAACGCCGGGACAGCCGCCAGCGCCGGGTTGAACTTCGCCATCAGCCTGACCGCGCGCACCCGGGAGGCGTAGAGGAAGCCGCTGGTCTCCTCGACCCGCTCGATCTCCTGCTCTTCCTGCCCGAAGCCCTTGACCACGCGGACCCCGGTCACCGTGCCCTCGACCACGCCCGCCACGTTCGCGGCCTGCTGCTGCGCGTCCCAGCTAGCCGGGAACAGCCGCCGCCGGGACGCGAGCGAGATGATCCAGAGCGCCGGGCCGACCGCGACCGCGATCAGGGTGAGCATGGGGGAGAGGAACGCCATGATCACGATGGACAGCACGAACAAGACCGCGTTGCCGAGCAGCATGGGCACCATGCTGAGCAGGCTCTGCACCATGTTGAGGTCGGAGATCGACCGGCTGACGATCTGGCCGGTGTGCAGCTGGTCCTGGCGCGCGCCGTCGAGCCGGGTCAGCGAGCCGAACAGCTCGGTGCGCATGTCGTGCTGCACGTCGAGCGACACCCGGCCGCCCAGGTAGCGCCGCACGTACACGCCGCCGAAGTTGAGCAGCGCCGCGATGATGAGCAGGGTGGCGCCGGGCCAGATCGGCTGGCGGTGGGCGAAGATCGCGTTGTCGACGATGTCCCGCTGGATCAGCGGGATCGCCGCGGTCACCACGGTGGCCAGCAGCGATCCGCCCAGGGCCAGCATTACCGCGCCCGGGTACCGCCAGCAGTACCGGGCCAGCCGCCGCATCCAGGCCCGGCCCAGGCCGGCCCCCTCCCCGGCCGGGGCCGCACCGGCCCGGCCGCGCGCGCGTACCCTCATGCCGGTCCCGCGTCCGAGCGGCGCTGACCGGCCGGCCCGGCGTGCCTGGCCCGCCTGACCTCGTCCATCGCCTCATTGAGCACGTCGAGCGCGTGCAGCACCTGGTCCGGCTGGGCGGTCTCGGCGAGCAGCTGCTCCAGCCACTGGCCGTATGCGGCGTCCGCGCGGCCGACCGCGTCCCGCCCGGACTCGGTCAGGCAGAGCCGGACCACCCGCCGGTCACCGGGTTCGGCGTCACGGCGCGCGTATCCCGCGGCGACCAGGCCGTCCGCCGTCGCGGTCAGGGTGGGCTTGGCCACCGCCAGCCGCTCGGCCAGCTTCGCGGAACGCTCGCCGCCCGCCCCGGCCAGCTTCAGGATGCGGTACTGCTGCGGGGTCAGGTCGGTATCGACCCGCTCCAGCGCGCGAAACAGCCGCAGCAGGATCATTACCACCCGCGACGCGCGCTGCTGCTCCTGGCCTGGTTCGCCCAGGGCTCCGTCCACCTGGTTCCCGTCCACCCGTCTCCAAGGTACGTGATTCTTACAGTTCGCTAGCCTAACAAAAAATCTACTTGTGCTGTTTCCCGCCACGCCTTAACGTCACCCATCGTGTGCACGGATGCGCCGGCGAAGGTCCGGGATCAGCTAACGGCGGTCGGCTTCGCCGGCGAGATCCGGGTGCTGCCCGAGCCCGTGCCGACGGCGGCCGCGGCGGCGGCCGCGCTCGGCTGCGAGGTGGGAGCGATCGCGAACAGCCTCATATTCGAGGCGGACGGCGCAGCCCTCCTGGTCGTGGCCAGCGGAGCGCACCGGGTGCATCTCGGGCGACTCGCGCGGCGGCTCGGAACCGGCAAGATCCGTCGGGCCGATCCCGGCTTCGTGCTCGCCCACACCGGCCAGGAGGTGGGCGGCGTGGCACCCGTCGGGCACCCCTCGCCGGTGCCGACGGTGGTCGACCAGGCCCTCGCCGCTTACCCGGTCGTGTGGGCGGGCGGCGGTGACGAGCACACGATGTTCTCCACCAGCTTCGACGAGCTAGTAAAAATCACCGGCGGCACCCCCGCCGGCGTCGGCTAACCCGCCTGCCGCGGCCCGCACGGGCCCCCGCGTTCCGCGCCCGCGCGGGCCTGGCTGGCGGGTGCGTGTGGCCCGCTGACCCATGAACTGCCCGAGCGCCTGGGCCGGGCTGGTTTCGCGGGCGGGTGTTAGCGGGCGGGCTTGGTGTCGGGGATGGTCCGGATCGACGCGGCGAAGATGAGCAGGGCGAAGAGCAGGAATGTGATGACGTGCACGCTGGTGCACCACAGACAGATGTTGCCGATCTGGATGATTTCGGCGTAGACCAGGTACAGCACGAACCCGATGCCGACCACGACGCTGCCGATGCGTGCCCACCAGACCAATGGGACTCGCATCCGCCAGCCCCACGGCGAGTTGACCGCGACCATGAACACGTAGAAGGCCAGGCCGAGCACCGCGACCGGGAGGACCCCGAACACCATCGACTGCGAGCTGGTGGTCACCTTCGCGCAGTCGATCAAACCCTTGGCCGAGCAGGCCAGGATCGACGTCGAGGTGTAGTGCGCGATCGTCAGGTAGATCGACACGCCGAGGCCGGCCAGCGACAGGGCCAGGGAGGTCCACTGCACCCAGGCCGGCACGGTGAAGGTGTCGTCCGCCGCGTTGACGGTGGCCACGGCCACATCGGCAGCGGCTTGGCGCGGCGACCCGGCCGGCCCGCGCTGCCCCGGCCGTCCGCCCGGCCCGCGGCCGCCCGGACCCCGGTTGTCCTGGCCACGGTTGCCCTGGCCCCGGCCGCCGTTCTGGCCGGAACCGCTCATGGCGCCGCTCCGGGCGTTCTTGGCGCCGCGGACCGGGGTGGCCTGCGTGGTCCGGCCGCCGCCCCGCCCGGAGCCGCCGCCCCGCCCGGAGCCGCCGGAACCGTCGCCGCGGGAGCCGTTGCTGACCGAGCCGTTCCCAGTGGAGCCGGACCGCGTCACGGTGCCACCGCTCTTGGCCTGGCCGGATGCGGTCCGGGACCGCTTCTGGCTGGCCATCAGAGCGAGCCGCTCGCCTTGACGACCCCGGCAGAGGTACAGACGCTGCTGGGCTGGCCGCCGGTCATCTTGCAGATCGCCGCGGTGATCAGGTTCGCGGTACCGTCGGCGCCTTGGGCCGGCGCGCTCGACGGGTTGTTGTGCACGTCCGCGGCCACCTGGGCCCAGGTCAAGCCGGCCAGGGCCTGTGGGTCATAGGACGGTGCCTTGATCACGTACTTGTTGCCGATATCGACGAACGGGTAGGAGTTCGGGTTGTACTTGTTCCAGAGCGCCTGCTGCGCCGCCGTCGGGGTCTGCAGCAGGGCGTGGGTGACGGTCTCGTTCTCCACCGGGGTGAAGACCAGGTACTTACTGGTATAGGTGGATTTGTAGAACGTCAGCGTGGGGGTGTTCGGGTCGGTGTCGGTGCTGGACGAGTGGATACCGCGCAGCGGGGAGAAGGTGCCGAACCGGCTCAGCGCGATCGCCATCCCCCAGCGTTCCGCGGCGCAGTACGGGCAGAACTCGGCCCCGATGTAGAGCATCTCCGGCTTCCCGCCGCTCTTCAGCAGCGTGTTGGAGACCGGGGTGAGCGGCGACGGGTTGTAGCTGAGCACCGAACCCGTGCCGACCGCGTTCAGCGTGCTCGCGGGAACGGTGGTGACGTCCTTGATGACGCTGGCCGGCAGGGCGGTGCCGGTCACGCCGCCGCTTCCCGACCCCTTGCTGCTGGGCGAGTTATTGGTGGACACCTTGATCACGACGAAGGCGACCACGATAGCGATCACCGCGATGACGCTGCCCGCCGTGATCAGCGCCCGCCTGCGGATCTCGGCACGCCGGGCCGCGGCCCGCTGCGCCGCGATTTTCTCCCTGGCGCTCTGCTGCCTGAGCCTGGTTGCCTTGCTCATGCCCCTGCCTCACCAGTCCCTTTTTCCCTGCCCGACCCAGACCCATCCAGACCCACCCTGGCCCGGCGCACCGAACCGGTCCGGTGGAACGACGCCCAGACCCAACGACGCCCCGACCCTATGCTAAGGCGCGCCAGGGGATGGGGTTACCCCTCCAACCGAAGCGTATCTACCTGAGTGCCAGCTGAATGATGTCTCTCAGAGAACTTGGTCCATCTCGTTACGGTTTCTTCCCTGACGCAAAGTCGCTGTGGGTATGGCCGGACAATGGCGTCTATTCCTGGAAAGTTAACTGAGCCGTCGCCTGGCCAGCCGCAGCCTGGTGCAGTAAGGGACCGACATCTGGCCGTCCGGGAAGCGCTGGCTCGCGATGTCCTCGATCCCTGACAGCAGCAGGTCACGGTCGGCGGGCGGGAGCGAGCCCACGTAGGACTTGCTGCGCTGATAGGCCAGCCACCGGTCCACGCTCAGCGTCCGTGTCCACAGCACCTCCGTCCCGGTGCCCGGCTCGAACAGCCCGGCCTGCTCGATGCTCTCGTCGGCCCAGCGGGTGTCGCGATGCTGCCGGTCGTACCCGGGACAGGCTGATTCCAGCAGGCCCTGGTAGGCGTCGAACCATTCGTCACCGTCGGCCCACTCGTTGTTCCACCACGCCGCCCAGTACCCGCCGGGCCGCAGCACCCGCGCGATCTCGCGGGCCGCGGGGCCGCCGGTAAACCAGTGCCAGGACTGCGCGAAGCAGGCGAGGTCGACGGAGCCGTCGCGCAGCGGCGCCGCGTTCCCGTCGGCGATCAGGAAACAGGCCTGCGGGCTGCGGGCCTGAGCGCGCCGGAGCATCCGCTCGCCGATGTCCACGGCCACGACCCGTGCTCCTCGCGCGGAAAGCTGCCTGGTGGCGATCCCGGTTCCGGCGCCGCCCTCGAAAACCAGCTGGCCCGCCAGCGGCCCGGCGCCGTCCTGGAGAGCCTGGTACAGCTCATCGGGATACGATGGCCGGGCGGCGTCGTAGTCCTCGGCGAGCGCGTCGAACATCGATCCCGTCATCTGTGCGGATACCTCCTTGCGGCCATGTTCCGCCCGCCCCGTCCGGGCCAGCCTTCCGCCCCGATCCATCCTCCCGCCTGGGCGCTCGTGCTCGGTACAGTCAGCCAGACCGAAGATCAAGCGGTTCTGCCGAGGACAGAGAAGCTACGCCGAGGATGAACAGCGGGCGGCGGACGGGTGCGGCTGAGGCAGGGTGTCGGGCATGAAACTGCTAGTACTGGGCGGAACACACCATGTCGGCCGGGCGGTCGTGGAGACGGCCCTGGCCCGGGGCGACGACGTCACCACGCTGAACCGCGGCGTCAGCGGGCACCAGCCGCCGGGCGCGCGGGCCTGGCACGCCGACCGCACCGACCCGGCCGGGCTGCGTGCCGCTCTCGGCGACGAGTCATGGGACGCGGTGATCGACACCTGGAGCGGGGCGCCCAGCGTGGTGGCTGACGCGGCCACGCTGCTGGCCGGCCGGGCCGGGCACTACGGGTATGTGTCCAGCCGGTCGGTGTACACGTGGCCGTTTCCGCCGGGGGGCGACGAGAGCGCGCCGGTGGTCGACGCCGATCCGGCCAGCACCGACGGCGGGGACTACGCCGCGGCCAAGCGGGGCGGGGAACTGGCGGCGGTCGCCGCGTTCGGCGACCGGGCGCTGCTGGCCCGGGCCGGCCTCATCCTCGGGCCCTACGAGACTGTGGGGCGGATGCCGTGGTGGCTGCGGCGCCTGGAGCGCGGCGGCGACGTGCTCGCCCCCGGGCCGGCGGACCTGCCGCTGCAGTACATCGACTGCCGCGACCTCGCCGCCTGGATGCTCTCGGCCGCCGATCGGGGCATCGGCGGTGCCTTCAACACCGTCAGCCGGCCCGGCCACGCCACGATGGCCAGCCTGCTCGAGGCGGCCAGGGCCGTGACCGGCTCCCGGGCGACGCTGATCTGGGTTCCGCCCGAGACGATCGAGGCCGCGGGCATCCAGCCGTGGACCGAGCTGCCCATCTGGCTGCCGCCGTCCGGTGAGTACGCCGGCCTGCACGACGGCGACGTCTCGGCCATCTACGCGGCCGGCCTGAGCTGCCGGCCGGTGAGCGAGACCATCGCCGACACCTGGCGCTGGCTGCAGGAAGAGGGAGATCCGCAGCCCCGGCCCGGGCTCCCCGAGCACGGCCTGAGCCCGGAAGTTGAGCGGCGGGTCCTGGACGGGCTGACTCGCAGCTGAGCCTCAGCAGGCCGGCACCGGTCCGGCTAGGCCGGGGCCCTGCTAGTCCACCCCCGGCGTAACCCTCAGGCTCGCGTCAACGGCGGCCTAGCGACCGGGGCGTGTTCACATGGTCGGCAGCGATCTTGAGGATCACACGGCCCTGCGGGCCGATCGGGTTGCGGTAGTCGGTGCCGACGTACTTGCGTGACAGCTTGTCGATGTGCTCGCGCGCCTCGCTGCCGTCCACGATCTCGACGACCCGTCCGCGCACTTCGGACCAGTCCCACGGATCGGAGTCGGAGTGGATCAGCACGGTGATCCGGGGGTCCCGGCGCAGGTTCCTGGCTCGCTGCCGCTGCGGCTCGGTGTTCACCAGCACATGCTCGCCATCGCTGTCGACCCAGGTCAGCAGGGCCTGGGGCTGGCCGTCCGGCATCAGCGTCACCACCGTGGCCAGGTTCTTGCCCTGAGCCAGGCGCACCGTGTCCTCGTCGAGCGGCATCTGCTCTCCCTGCATCTTGGGCCGGCCCGGGTCAGAGGCCGAAGACTGGAATGGTTATGCCCCGGGCGATGGTGTGGAACCGCAGATTGAAACCGGCCACGGCCGGGGTGACGTCGGAGTCGATCCCGAGTTTGTCGGTGTCGAGGGCGTGCACGGCAAAGACGTACCGGTGCGGCGGTTCGCCGGGGGGCGGCGCCGCACCGCCGAAGTCCTTGGTCCCGTAGTCGTTCCTGACCATGAACGCGCCAGCGGGAAGGCCAGCGCCGCCAGCGCCGCCCGCGCCCGCCGGAAGCTCGGTGACGGACGCCGGCAGGTCGATGACCAGCCAGTGCCAGAACCCGGAGCCGGTCGGGGCGTCGGGGTCGAAGCAGGTCACGGCGAAACCCTTGGCGTGCGCGGGGAACCCGTGCCAGCTCAGCTGGGGCGAGACGTTCTGGCCCGACATCCCGAAGGTGTTGGCGACCTGGGCGTCGCCCATCTGCTGGCCGTGGGCGACATCATCGCTCTGCACCGTGAACGACGGGACTTCAGGCATGAAGTCGTAGGGCAGCGGGGCGCGGTCGGGCATGGTCTCCTCCTCGTTGCGGTGCCACGGTGACGATGCCAACGCTACTCAGGTGGGCCGCACCGGGACGGGCAATCGTCAACCACCGGCCCATCCGGGACACTGACGTCCCGGCCGGTTTCCGGGCGGCCTGCCGCGCAGGCGCGGCCAGGGCTACTGGCCGATGAGCACCGGGCTGCCCAGCGGCGTGCAGATCCTGGATCTGGTCTTGGTGTGCGCCGGGCGGGCCGTGGTTTGGGCCGCCGGGCACCGGCTCGCGCTCGGGAACCCGGCCCCGACCAGAACCGCCGAGGCCACGATCGCGAGCGCGACCGGGAAGAACAGCGCCGTGCGCAGCCGGGCCCGGCGCGGAGCCGCGAACCACCGGGCGGATGCCACGAGCCGGTAGCGAATCCGGAGCAGGACCAAGGTGACCTTGGCGCGCACCTGCTCTATGCGCGGCATTTCCTCGTCGCTGGTCAGCCGGGTGAATATCGAAAAGAGCGCGGCAAGACGCGGATCCGATCCGCGCAAGGCGTTCTCGATCCTTTCCAGGATTCGGCGCTGACTGGCGGGAAGGCCCATCGAGACCTCCGATCTGGCCTGTGTTTTCCCCCAGGACAATTTAGCAGGGCGCCCAGGTGCTCGTGCCGCCGACGCCGTCACGCCGGCTGCACCACCGGGGGAACGGGACCGCGGCCGGGGCTAGCTGGCCTGCGATCTGCGGGCGCGGTAGGCCGCGACGTGCAGCCGGTTGCCGCAGGTTCGGCTATCGCAGTACCGGCGCGACCGGTTGCGGGACAGGTCCACGAAAACGTCCCGGCAGGTCGGCGACGCGCAGCTGCGCACTCGCTCGCTCTCGCCGCGGACCACGAGCTCGGCCAGCCCCATGGCCAGATGCGCGGCGATCCGGTCGGCCAGCGGGGCCGCCGGGCGGGACACGTGGATGTGCGGAGCGCGCCCGTCGTGCGCGACGATCTGCGGGACCGCACCGGTCTCGGCCAGCAGCGCGTTGAGCATCCCGGCGGCGTCCTCGTCGTCACCCGACTCGCAGCTGGACGCGATGGCGTCCAGACGACGGCGGTGCGCCCGCAGCCGCGGCACGTCCTTCGGCCCGGCCCCGGTCCCGTGGAAGGCGTAACGGTCACCGAAGGCCTGGACGTCCGCCACGTCGCGGAGACCCTCACCGTCCGGGGAACGACCGGTGTTGATCAGCGCCGCGC
>Ga0335075_10015048_pt1 | contig 11596 bp, 8 predicted proteins | sample Lox_Sample_24_FD_206723 | JGI IMG/M metagenome (GOLD analysis project Ga0335075, IMG submission 206723) | Soil microbial communities from Loxahatchee National Wildlife Refuge, Florida, United States - Lox_Sample_2.4 | ecosystem: Environmental > Terrestrial > Soil > Wetlands | place: USA: Florida...
TTCTGGTTTCCGGCAGCGTCGATATCGGTATCGGCTCGGGCCCCGGCATGGCGTTCGCCGCCAAGGGGGCGCCGGTCAAAGCGGTTGCCGAAATGTATGGGGCGCCGCGCAACATGGCGGTGATGGTCGGCTACGATTCGTCGATCAAGACCGTCGCCGACCTCAAGGGCAAAAAGCTCGGCTGCACCACAGTCGGCTCCCTCACCGCCTGGATCGGCCAGCGCATCAATGAGAAGGAAGGTTGGGACGGCAACGGCATCATTGTGGTGCCGATCGGCGGCATGCCGCCGGCGCGCGCGGCGATCAAGACCCATCAGATCGACGGCTATATCGGTGCGCTCGAAACTGGCTACATGCTGGAAGAAGCAAAGGAATGGCGCGTCATCACTGCAGCAACACCGTTCGTCGATCATTTCATCACGCACGTGCTGTTCGCACGCGATGAAGTTATCCAGAAGCAGCCGGATACAGTGCGCGCCTTCCTGCAAGGTTGGTTCGAGACCATCGCCTACATGAAGACCCACAAAGAACAATCGGTGGCAATATCCGCCAAGGTCATCAACGTCAGTCCGGCGGTCGCCGCCCGCGCCTACGACGAACAGATCGGCGGCTTCTCGACCGACGGCACCTTCGACCCCGCCGCGGTGGCGACGCTGAAGAAGTCTTTCATCGACATGGGCCTGCTTACCCAAGTGCCCGCCGACGACGTTCTGTTCACGACGCAGTTCGTGCCGGTGAAGGTCGGCGCGTGATGCACATACCGATCAATTGCATGGGAGGGACATAGCACCAAAGCAATGTGACACCCTCGCCCGCGACGCGGGGACAAGGAGGGTGCACGGGGAGGAGAGCAGAACATGTGCAATCTCAAACCTTGGGAGAAAGTCCACAGACTATCGGCGCTCTTAATATTGTGCACTCTGTTCCTGCCGCTTGCGGCCAAAGCCGCCAAGCCGCTCAAGGTCGGCATGTCAATGGCCTTGACAGGCGGCGTGGCACCGATCGGCAAGCAAGTGCTGGCCGCCCTGCAGATCTGGCGCGACGACGTCAATGCCAAAGGCGGTCTGCTTGGGCGGCCAATAGAGCTCGTCTATTACGATGACCAGAGCAATCCCGCGAACGTGCCCGGTCTCTACACCAAGTTGATCGACGTCGATAAGGTCGACCTGCTGATCGGACCTTACGCAACCAACATGGTAGCACCGGCCATTCCGGTGTTGATGCAGTACAAAAAGACGACGATCGGCATCCTCGCCAATGCCGCCAACAGCAAGTTCCACTACAATCAGTACTTCTCGATGTTGCCGACCGGCCCTGAACCGCAAAAATCGTTCGCCTATGGCTTCTTCGAACTCGCGGCGGCGGCCAAACCTCGGCCGAAGACGGTTGCGATCGTGGCCGCGGACGCCGAATTCGCACAGAACGCCGCCGACGGCGCCCGTCAGTCCATCAAGGAGATCGGCGGTTTCCAACTCATTTCCGATCAGAAATATCCGCCTTCCACGACCGACTTCGCGCCAATCATGCATGCGGTGCAGGCGCTCAATCCGGATATTATCTATGTTGCGGCGTATCCGCCGGATTCGGTAGGCATCGTACGCGCCGCGAACGAAATCGGCCTTACTCCGAAAATGTTCGGCGGCACGCTGATCGGATTGTTGGTGACGCCGATCAAGATGCAGCTCGGGCCGCTCATGAACGGCATCGTCAACAACGAAGTTTTTCTGCCCGCGCCAGCATTCACTTTTCCGGGCACGCTCGACGTGCTCGCCAGATACCGCGCTGTTGCCGAACGTGAGCACATCGACCCGATCGGGTGGGCCTTTCCTCCGCTGAGCTACGCGGCAGGACAGGTTCTCCAGGAGGCCGTCGAAGGAACCAATAGCCTGGATCAAGTCAAACTCGCCGCCTATATGCACACACACGAGTTCTCGACTGTGGTCGGTAATATCCGCTTCGGCGAGGACGGCGAATGGACAAAATCGCGCGTGGTCTTCACCCAGTTCCAGCACGTCGCAGGTCATTCGCTGGACGAGTTCAAGGACACGACGCATGAGGTCGTGGTATGGCCCGAGGAATACAAGTCGGGCAGCATGATCTATCCTTATGCGGACGCAAAGAAACCTTGAAATATCCGGCGCCCTTTTTTGGCGCGGCAGAGTCTTGAGCGAAGACGGTATTGTTGCGCTGGCTGAGCTCGCGATTCCGGGGGCTCTTGCCAGTGGGATCGAAGGACTGCGCTGGTGCGCCGAAATCACCAACAAGGGTTGATGGCATGAGCCAAAACTGGGACAGCCGGCGGATCGCCCACACCGTGCTGATCGTGGCGGTAGTGCTGCTCAGCGTGTGGATGCTGTGGCGTTTCCTGCCGGCCTTGGCCTGGGCCTGTGTGCTTGCCATCGCAACTTGGCCGCTGCGCCAGGCGCTCGCCAACCGCGGACTGAGCAACACCGCACTTGCGGGCGTACTCACCCTCGTCCTCGCGTTCCTCCTGGTGCTGCCGCTGATCGGTCTTGGCTTCCAGGCGGCGCACGAAAGCGGCGCAATCATGCAATGGCTCGCCGACGTCCGGCAGAACGGGCTGGGCACGCCGCAATGGCTGTCACGTCTGCCTCTCGTCGGCAGCAGCGTCGCCGCCTGGTGGCAGGCCAACTTGGCCGAGCCCGGCGCCGCGCACGCGCTATTCGGCCGCGCCGAATCCAGCGGTGTGGTTTCGGTGACGCGCTCGCTGGGCGTACAGGTGGCCAACCGCCTGACCATCCTTGTGTTCACCCTGCTGACGCTGTTCTTCCTTTACCGTGACGGCCCAAGCGTGATGAAAGAAGCGCAGGCAATCGCCGACCGGCTGTTTGGTCCGCCCGGGGCGCGGCTCGGTAAGAATGCCATCACGGCGGTGCGCGGCACTGTGAACGGTCTGGTTCTGGTCGGTTTGGCCGAGGGCGTGCTGCTTGGCATCGCCTACCTGGCTGCCGGCCTCACCCATGCGGCGCTGTTCGGTCTGTTGACAGCCATTCTGGCGACGGTGCCCTTCGGCGCGCCGATAGTGTTCATCGCCTGCGCGCTCTATCTGCTCGCCCAGGCACAAACGACGGCCGCGATCGCGCTTCTTGTCTTCGGCGTGCTGGTGACGTTCGTCGCCGATCACTTCGTGCGGCCGCTCCTGATTGGCAACTCGACGCGGCTGCCCTTTCTGTGGGTGCTTCTCGGCATTTTCGCGGGGCTCGAGACGTTCGGCCTGGTCGGCCTGTTTCTCGGGCCCGCCGTCATTTCTATCCTGATCGCGATTTGGCGCGAGGGGGCGGAATAAGCTCGAGAGCTATCTCCTCTGCGGCGCATTAAGTCTGACAAATTAATCGGCCGCGCCCCAGCGCCTGAGCGGCTTCCTCAGCCGAGCCGCGCATGGCTTATTCACCGGCATGTTGTGGATAGTGGGTACTACCTTACCTTGCACACACGACCGTAAGCCCAAATCACACTTTATGGCTGTACCGTTTCGGCACGGAATCGTCGGGGGGCGTCATCCGTGCGCGCACACGCTAAATTTGCGGCGTTTTTGTTGATGCCGATGATTTGCGCCGCTCTTTTGGGCTGCGCCATCGTCGATCAGTATTCGGGCCGCGCCATCGTCTACAATTTGGAGGCCGAGCAGGCGCAGGATCAGGCGCTATTGCTCAACATCGTTCGCGCGTATCTGCAGCGGCCGATGCAGTTTACCACCGTATCAACGATCACCGGGGTAGCCAGCGCCTCCGGAGGCGCGCAATATTCCCTGCCCACGAACGTTCCGTTTCGGCCGCCGACGCAAGGCGCGACCGGCATTGCCGCCATCCCGCCGCTCCCAACCTGGCTTTTCAGCGGTTCTATGAGCGGGGGCCCGGCATTCACCGTTCCTGTTCTGGATACGCAGGAATTTTATCAAGGAATCTTGAAAGCAATCCCGGGGCAGCTCTGGGATTTGTACATCCAGGCCAATTACCCTCCCGACCTGCTATTCAATCTGTTTGTCGAGAAGGTCGTTATGCAACGGACTGATGGTCGCTGTCATGACAGCGACCATCTACCCCAATGCGAATTTGTATTTATCAATTCCGTGACGACCGGCGATATTCAAATCGATTTGTTTCAGGCACTCACCAATTACCTATTGGCATTGGGTCTGACAACGTCACGGCCAACACCTGAAACAGTTCCTGTTAACGCGCCCAACACGGAAAACGTCAACGTCAGATATGTTGGCGCCTTAGGTAGCGATAAAACCACCACCCGAGTCCTCGCTCCACCCGGCGGATCAACGGCGGCGGACTCTTCTCCAGGGCAGTATAAAGTGTGTTTCGCACCGCAGGACGAAAAGTTAAGTGGGTGCATTGGCTCGAGCTCACTTTGCGATGCGAAGCCGCCCTCATCGCCCGGTACGACGAAAAAGCCACTTTTATTGCGCGACGCCACGAAAAGGCGACCTCCACCGCCTCGAATGTGCGGAAATCTGATCGCGCAAGAGCCAGCGGGTGAGAGCCCCAGACCTGCTTTGGAAACGGGAGAGATTCGAGGATCTGGATCGGCAAGCGTAAATGTCTTCGCCTCTGAAGCATTTATTCAACAGCTGCTCACGATTGCGGGAGACGACAAGTGTCCGAATGCGGAGCACCAATTGGACGCGTGTCTGAATGTTAAGCGTCAATTGGAGATCTTCTTCTTCCGAAATCCCGAGCGGCGCCGGGACTCAGTCGCCCTCAAAATCACCATCTCCATGAGACATACTGAAGGTATGATATACTACGTAGGGAGTTTAGTGCGGCGTTCTCTTGGCCATGTCCCCGGATGGGATCAACGCGACATACTTGTACGCTTAGATGATCCTTACCGAACCCACACAGAGGCGCTTTGCCGGGACGACCCCTATAAGTGCGCGTATATCTTTCATGTGCGCCTGGGATCACCCGAACCGGGAGATATCATAGGGATCAATTACGAAGGCCAATCGTATTCAATACCGGGGTCGAATTCTCCAGAACCAGGACCGGACTCTCTCATCGATCTTTCGTCTCTGACTTTCGATATCTTGAAACAGCTCATCGCCCTTAACAGCTCCGCAAAATCGCTTCCGCAGTCGAGCGTTGTTACGACCGTGGGCGGACAGTAGCTGACGAGGCTATCCTCTCGGCGTTTGTCCTTATGCCTTGCAATTCGCATGCAGCCTCAGCCGCAAGCTTAGCGATCTCGCCGTCAACATGCGCAACGCCGTGCGGCGCTGCCACCGCAGACGCCGACGCAACGACCCTTGAGCCTTACCGTTCGACCAGGGTCCAGCCGCTAAAGCGGATGAACTTGACGATTTTGTTGAGATAGCCCTCGAGCGCAACCACCGCCGACATTATCCAGGGGAACGGCGACGGGCGCAGGATGTCCACGAACATGCAATAGCGCAACTGATCGGTCTGGTTGGCCGACAGGTGCAACAGCGTATCGTCGAAGATGAACAGCTTGTTTTCGCACCAATAGCTGGTCTTGTCGCCGACGACGATGAAGGCGGACTTATCCTTGATGTCGTTGATGTTGTAGAGAACCCGAAGCGTCGGCCGCAGCCAGCCGAAGTGGGGCGATGTGGTGACCTTCTTGTTGAAGACCGAAAGTCCGATGGTCTTGATGTACTTCCACGGCTCATAATAGGCGGGAACGTTCACGATCGTATCGTATGTGACGCCATACGAGCGCCAAAAGATCATCGCGCGTTTATGCTCTTTCGACCGCTCCTCGACCTGATGGACCAGATTGGCCTCGTCCGTGACCTTGATCAGGCGCCGCACCTCGTTCTGATAGTCCGGCGGCAGATCTTCCAGGCGGTAGATGCCCTTGTTGACGTAGGGCAGCGAGAACAGGTCCAGCAGAATATTGATCGGAGACAGCATCCAGACGAGGAAGCCGTTGCCGATGAAATAGCGTCGCACCGTTGACAGGCTGATGCCCTTATTGCGGCTCAGGTCGTAGACGCCACAAGCCGCGTAGAACAGCGCTATCTTGGGAAAGAAGTACGCGAACGGCGCCAGCACGCAGAGCGGAAACAAAATCCGCCGCATCGTGAACTTGGAAATTCTTTCGAGAAGCGCCTGGCCTCGCAGAGGCTCACCGACGACGGACATCACGCGTTCCCCCTGTTGCAGGCACCACGATCGCCTGCATACCCGCAAGGTGCAGTCGCGGCAACTTTATGCTGTGCGGTTCTTTCGAACGCCCCAATCCCCCGCTGGTGTCATCCTAGGCCTATCTGAACCGGCTGGAAACGCAAATCAAGCCCAATCCACAAAGCCTCCCGGAACACTCTTGGAACACCTGCTGGAACCGCCTTTTGGCGACGCCATGGCGGATATGCGGCGCCATCTGCGCTTTTTTATGCGGCCCCCCATACCTCACTGGCAGTCTCGGCCACCAGCGCCAGCTTTTTGATCTCGTCGTCGGTCGTCATCGCCTGTCCGCCGATGCCGGAGGAAAATCCGCATTGCGGGGAGAGCGCGAGCTGCTCGATTGGCGCGTAGCGGCTCGCCTCTTCGATGCGGCGCTTCAGCTCGTCCTTTCCTTCCATTCTCGAACTCTTGGTGGTGACCAGCCCGAGTACGGCGATCTTTCCCTTCGGCAAAAAGCGCAGCGGCGCAAACGAGCCGGCGCGCTCGGAATCGTATTCGAGGAAGTAGCCGTCGGCGCCGATCTCGTTGAATAGAAGCTCTGCGATCGGCTCGTAGCCACCGTCCGCAATCCACGCGCCGGCGAAGTTGCCGCGGCACAGATGCATGCACACGGTCATATCCGCCGGCCGGCCGGCGATCGTGTCGTTTAAGAGCTTGGCATAGGTCTTCGGCAGCGTCGCCGGGTCCTCGCCGATATTGGCGACCTGCCGGCGCAGCTCCGGATCGCACAAATAGGCGAGATTGACCTCGTCTATCTGCAGGTACCTACAGCCCGCCCGCCCGAGATCGCGGATTTCCGCGCGATAGACGGCGGCCAGATCCTCGTAGAACGCATCCATTTGCGGATAGGCGCGCGCGTCGATCGCCTCGCGGCCGCCGCGAAAGTGCACAATCGTCGGCGACGGAATAGTGATTTTCGGCGTAATGCCGCCCGGCGCGACGGAAGCGAGGAACTTGAAATCGTCGACGAAAATCCCGTTCGGTCGCGACAGCTTGCCCACGACCTGAAGCGACGGCGGAGTATGATCGCGCGTGCCGGCGGCGGAATGAAACCGCACGGTGAGTTTTGAGGCCATCGGCATCACGTTGCCGATCTTGAGCAGGAAATCGCGCTGCCAGGAATGCCGATTGTATTCGCCGTCGGTGGCGACCTTGAGCCCGACGTCCTGCTGCAGCCGCACGACATCGCGGATCGCTTCGTGCTGGATACGCAAAAACTCAGCCGCCGCCAGCTCGCCCTTGTCGGCCGCCGCGCGCGCCGCAATCAGCGCATCGGGGCGGATCAGGCTGCCGACATGATCGGCGCGGAACGGCGGCTTGGTTCGCGGCTGCATGGCGCCCGAACGTAGAAAGCGCCCGCTACGCCTGTCAATGCATGGGCGCGCCGACCAGCGTCCCGATTCTGAAGTTCGCATGATGCACTGCAATTGACACCAGAATCTCATCTGGGATGATGGCCGCGTGTCGTCTTCGCATGGACGCACCGGACGCGAGGAATGTGATGAAAAAAACTGCTGGACTTTCGGCGATGCTGTTCTGTGCGCTGCTTCTCGCCTGGGCACCCGGCGCCCGCGCCGCGGGCTACCCAGACCACCCCGTCAAGATCATCGTGCCGTTTTCAGCCGGCGGCATCACCGACGTGGTCGCACGGCTGATAGCCCAACACCTGTCGGAACGGCTCGGCCAACAATTCTACGTCGACGACATCGGCGGTGCCGGCGGCAATATCGGCATGGGCAATGCCGCACGGGCGCGCGGCGATGGCTATACCTTACTGTTTGCATCATCCAGCATCGTCGTGAATCCGAGCCTGTACAAAACCATTCCCTACGACATCGACAAGGATTTCATCCCCATCAGCAAAATTGGCGGCACGCCGAATTCGTGGCTGGTCAACAACGACTTTCCGGCCCAGACAATGCATGATCTGGTCGCGCTCTTGAAAGCCAATCCGGGCAAGTACAGCGTCGCTTCGCCGGGCAGCGGGACGACCGCATCGCTGTCGATCGAGATGCTCAAGCAGGATCTCGGCCTCGATTTCGTCGTCGTGCCGTTCGCCGGCGGCGGCCCCCTGAACGAATCCGTTCTCGCCGGCTTTACGCCGATCGGGTGCTCGGCCTACGGCAACACGGCACCGGTGATCCTGGCGGGTAAAGTCCACACGTTGGCGGTCGCCAGCAAAACGCGGCTGCAAGCATTGCCCAATGTGCCGACCCTCGAAGAGGAAGGCATCAAGGGTGAGGAAGCCGAGACAATGGCCGGGGCTCTGGCGCCCGCTGGCACGCCGGCCCCGATCGTCGAGCTGTTGCAAAAGCAAATCGCCGAGATCGTCAGGACGCCGGAAGTGCAGCACAAGCTACTGAGCTTCGGCATTGTGCCGGATGGCGGTTCGTCCGCGGATTTTGCCGCTTACCTCAAGGCTGAGGTCGCCAAATGGAAGCGGGTGATCGAGGTCGGCAAGATCGATAAAATCTGATCCGATCCGGCACCAGTTGCACGTTCCGCCGCCGTTCCAACACCCGCCCTGTTCGTGTAAAAGGCTGGCAACAATTGCAGCGAGGTAGCCATGACCGCGAAAGCTTTGGCCCCAGCGGCCCTGGGTTATGTCGGGGTCCGCGCCAAGGATTTGAACGATTGGGCGAGCTATGGCGCAAACCTCCTTGGTTTGCAGCGCATCGACAGATCGCGCACGAGCCTCGCCTTCCGCATGGACGACCGCAAGCAGCGTATCATCGTCGATGCCGACGGCGGCGAGGGTATTTCCTTCTTCGGCTGGGAAGTCGCCGATGCGGCAGCGCTCGACGGCATGGCGGCGCACCTTGAGAGCGCCGGTATCAAGGTCGCGCGCGGCGCCCGGGCGCTCGCCGACGAGCGCCACGTACAGGATTTGATCGTGTTCGCCGACCCGCTCGGCAATCGGCTGGAGATTTTTCACGGCGCCGAGATCACGGCCGAACCGTTCAAGGCGGGCCGCTCGATCTCGGGCTTCCGCACCGGCCCGCTCGGCCTCGGCCATGTCGTCCTCAATGTCGAGAGCCGCGAGACCATCGACAAGCTCATGGCATTCTACCGCGACACGCTTGGCTTCCGCTTGACCGACTACTACGACCATCCATTCGTCGCCCGCTTTCTGCATCTCAATCCGCGCCATCACAGCCTTGCCTTCATCCAGACTGGGAAAAACGCGGTCCACCACGTCATGATGGAGTTATTTTCGTTCGATGACGTCGGCCAAGCCTACGACATCGCGCTCGGCGAAGAGGGCCGCGTCGGCGTGACGCTTGGCCGCCACACCAGCGACTACATCACCTCATTCTACAGCGTCACGCCCTCCGGCTTCATGGTGGAGTACGGCTGGGGCGCGCGCTCGATCGACGTCGACGCCTGGCAGGCCTCCGAGCGCAAGGAAGGCCCCAGCATGTGGGGCCACGACCGCGTCTGGCTGTCGAAGGAAGATAACGAAAGGGCGCGCGCGCTGCGGCTAAAGAATGCGGCGGACGGCTATCGCCGCCCGGTACAGGTGATGGAAGGCAATTATCAGGTCATGGCCGGCGTCTGCCCGTGGTGGGACGCGGTCAAGGCAAAGACGGCCGCACAAAAATGAATTCCCGCCTGCTTCGCAGGAACGGCACCATTCTGGTCGTCATGACCATTCTCGCATTGTTGGCGCTGCCCTTTTGGATGTCAAAAGTTCTTGGTTGGGTCTAGGATTGGGTCCAACACGGCAGCGGGCCGGCAATTTTTCATTTCCTTACCGCGCTGCTTTTTCTGCCGCTTTTGATCATGGCGATCGGTTGGATCGGATTTCTGATTGCGTGTTTCGTTGCCCGTCGTGCAGAGCCCGCACATTCACCTCAAAATGCGGACCGTCTGGTGGAAATGAGAACGAGACTCCTCGTTCTGGCCGGCGCTGTCGCGCTTATCGTCACAACTCTGGTCGAACTGTTTTATCTCGACTGGATGGGAGGAGCGATCGGATCCTCCTTGGACCAGAGCGATTACGCCCTGTTGCACCTCTACCTGTTTATCGAGGCGCCGCAATTTTTCTTGGCGTTGCTTTGGACGGCATTGCTGGTGGTAGCCTGGCTACCGCAGCCGAATTCACCGGCGTCGAAGTGGCGCCTATATCCGTCGATCAGCCTTCTTATGCTTGCCGTCGCTGCGCTGGTGTGGGCGGGATATCCTTATTGGACGGCCGGGATCGAAATCGTATCGGTCCTTCATAAGCAGATTCCCGCCGCCGCTATCCGCACGTTTGAGGTTTTGCCCGCCCTGTTTGTCACCTGCCTTTGGATTTGTTTAATCTGGTTTCTAGGGACGTCTCTGCGCGCGCGCCGTGGTCATGCTCTTGGTCAGCCCTGACCTGCCCGCGCACACCGCGGTCAGCAATATCCTTACGTCCAAGATCGCCGATTTTGTCTCGCGCTTAACTGGGCCGCGGGCGGCGCGATGAAGGAAGCAGCGTGCTGCTCGCCGCTCCCGCCAAGGCGAGCGCGGCGCACACCAGCATGATGGAGCGAATGCTTTTCGCCAGCGATTCTCTAACGATGTTTTCGGCGATCTGCCGATCACCGCCTTGAAGCGTCACCAACGCCGGTGCGATCACAAATTGACCTCGGGCATTGTTGATTGCGCTTATCACCGCGCTGGGCACAGACTTGCCGGCGAGATCTCTATCCAGCGCGCGATCGTAGAGCCCGAGCGCCAGCGCACCGAGGACTGCAATTGCGAACAGGTTCGCCACCGATGAAACTGCGTTGTTGACCCCAGCCGCGACCCCGGTCTCATGGTCGGGGACCGCGCTGATCACCGTCGCCGTCAGCGGTGCAACGGTGATCGTCATGCCAATGCCCAAGACGGCGATCGGCGCAAGAAAAGCCCAGTACGATCCGCCGCCGATGGGCAATGCCAGAAGCGCGAACCCGAGCGCAGCGATCGTGGGGCCAATGATCAGAGGCCGCCTGGCGCCAAAGCGATCGAGCAATCCGCCGGCCCAACGCGACAGGACGGCCAAAATCAGCGTAAGCGGCAGGAAAGCCGCACCGGCAAGCACTGCTGAAAATCCCTGCACCTGGATGAGTGCGAAGGGCAGAAAAAAGATCGCGCCCGCGAGCGCGCCGTAAAGCAGCAGCGTCAACAGATTCACGGCGCTGAATGTCCGAGATCGGAATAGTTCGAGCGGCAACATCGGCGCCCGGCTGCGTCCTTCCTCCCAGATGAACACGCCGAGCAGCAATAGGCCGGCCAGCAACGCGGCGATGACGATTGCGCTGCCCCAGCCAAAGACCGGCGCGGAGATCAACCCAAAGGCAAGGCTTCCGAGCGACAGCAGAGCGAGCAGCGAACCGAGCCAATCCAGGCCAGCCTTCGCCTGTACATCACGGCTCTCGGGAATCTTGTAGAGCGCGATCCATATG
>Ga0335075_10015049_pt1 | contig 11595 bp, 11 predicted proteins | sample Lox_Sample_24_FD_206723 | JGI IMG/M metagenome (GOLD analysis project Ga0335075, IMG submission 206723) | Soil microbial communities from Loxahatchee National Wildlife Refuge, Florida, United States - Lox_Sample_2.4 | ecosystem: Environmental > Terrestrial > Soil > Wetlands | place: USA...
CTTAGCGGGCTGTGGGTTTCGGCAAGGACTGTGGCCCGCCGACAGGCACGACGTCGACCCGGTAGATGTGTTCCGACTTGTGCTGCATGCCCGACTCGATGCCGCATGCCAGTGACTTGACCTGAGCGCCGCAGAGCCTGGCCGTCGATGTCGAGCCGGGCGACGATCCATACCCGGCCCGGGCCGGCGAAGGTGACCAGGAGCTGACGAATGGCGCTCACCCCGGGATACCCGGGGAGAAAGGCTCGTATGTTCTCCTCCTCGACTGGCCGGAATGGCTGGGTGACGCCGGCAACGTCGCGGCCCTGCGGCCCGCCGCCGGCCCCCGCCCAGGTGCCGATCAGGAAGTCGTGGCTGCGCTGGATGAGCCGGAGACTGACGCGGATCATCACCAGCGCGATGAGCACCGCGGTCACGCCCTGGGGGATGGATGACCGGTGATCTGGTTTAGGGCCAGGGCGGCAAACGCAAGCGCGTCGCCGGAGACGGACACTGCGTCTGCGGTGAATACAGTCCGCAGCGTGGGGTCAGACGTGACCCTGGACTCCTCCACGAGGTCTCGGTTGAAGCGGCGCGCCCGGCGGATCACCTGGCCCCTTGATTGGCGGAACGAGACCAGGTCGAAGACAGCCGAGATGGCAAGCACGGCATAGGCCACGGCGAAGGATGAGGTGACGCTGGGGTGGATCAGCTGGTCGATGCCTGCTCGCAGGGAGAACGCTGCCCCGGCGACGAACACGCCGAGGGCCGCGATCAGCGCCCAGAAGTAGGCTTCCCGCCCGTATCCCAGCGGATGCTGGTCGTCGGGAGGGCGGCTGCTGCGACGCTGAGCCAGGAGCAGGAACACGTCGTTGGCGGTATCGGCGAGTGATTCCGAGGCCCCGGCAGCTACTGCGGACGAACCGGTGAAGACCGCTGCGCCGACCTTGGCGAGCGCGACCCCGAGATCGGCCCCGATGGCTACCAGTACGGTCCGTGTGCTGTCGTCCGCCATGGCGTGCCGCCCCCTCCCTGCCTGCGGTCCGCGGCGCACCGGGCACTGCCGCCAGCATCGGGCCCGGTTATGCGCCTGGCTGGCTATGAAGGCGAGGATGCCGTCCGAGGTTGGTCATCAGCTGGTGTGCCCGCAACGCCATCTCCGGCGTGCGCTTCGGCGTACTGCGTGACCGCGGCCATTGTCCGCAGGTTCTCTTTATCGAAATTGGCGGTGATGGCCGGCCGGAGCGGGCGGAAGACGATCGGCATGCTGAAGTCTAGGACCAGCCACCGGTTCACCACGGTGCCTGCCTGTTGCGGCTCGAACGAGTAGTGGATATGCACATCCACGGTGGCCCGCAGCTGGCGGACCCGGATCGTGTGATGAAAGTCGATCGAGCCTGGGGGCTGGAAGCCGGTGACCGAGCCCCACCAGTTCTTGCCTGGCTGGTCTGGCCTGCCGTCATGGTAACGGCTTCCGAGCTGGACCGGATACGGCTCGACGTCCGTAGTGCCGTCAAACTGTTTCGATGGCGGCAGCCAGCGGCCATAGTTCGCCATGTCCGACAGGAGGCCGAACAGCAGGCCGGGGGGTGCCGCGACCTTCCGGGTGTAGAACCGGTGCCATTGCGACTTCGGCATGCCCAGCCTCCTACAGACGCCGCGGCGCGGCCCGCACAGCAGAGGCCAGAGCCTTGCTCTACTGACCAGAGCATAACTCTACTGAGACGCGTTGAACTCTGTCAACGTGCTAGGGTGCCAGCGATGGCAGAACCCCCGAAGCGGACGCGGCGCCAGGAGTACGCGGAGGCGACCCGCCAGGCGATCATCGACGCCGCGCGGAGGCTCTTCGCTGGGCGCGGCTACTTCGCGACCAAGGTTGATGACATTGCCGCCGAAGCCCGGGTCGCGCCAGCCACGGTCTATGCGGTAACCGGCGGTAAGCAGAACTTGCTCAACATCTTGATCACCGCGTGGACCACCGACCCGATCGTGGAGCAGACGCTTAGCCACATCGGCACCTCAACCGACTCGGTGGCGGTCATCCGCGAGGTCGCGTCCGCGAGCCGGACCATGCGTGAGGCTTACGTGGACGTGATCCGCGTCATGCTGGCCACTGCCCCGCACGATGAGGACATAGCGCAGCAGGAGCAGGCCGCTACCGCGATCTACCGGGCGGCTCTCGTCCCCATCGCCGAGCGCCTGGCCCGGCTCGGTGACCTGCAGCCGGGGATAAGCGTGGCCGACGCTGTCGACCTGCTGTGGTTCTACTTCGGCTACTCGTCCTACTTCACCCTGACCGACGACAACGGCTGGCCCTACGAGAGGGCCGAGCGCTGGCTTGCCGACCAGGCGATAACAGCGCTGCTCGCACAACCAGGCCAGCCCAGCCACAAATGAGGCACCCCGTGGCCAGGCCCCGCAGAACCGGACGATCTGCACCCGGCCATGCCCGATGCTCCACAACCGCCAGCCCGCGCCGAATCGGCGATCCGGTACCTGAACGGATACGCCGGACGGTTACGTAGCGCGTTCCAGGCTGGACCGGCTGGTGGCGGGCGGCGGGTTGGTTTGTCTAGGTCAGCTGGCTGATGACGGGCGCGAAGGCTTCCATGCAGTGCGGCATCACCGCCAGGTAGGACGCGCCGGTCTCCTCGCGGATGCGGTGGAGCTGGCCCGCGATCTGCTGGTGGGTCCCGAACAGCAGGTACGGAGAGTTGAGCAGGTCCTCGACGGTGACCTGGCCGTCCACGGTGAACTGGCCCAGGCGCTCACCTAGGCCGGCGAGGTAGGCGGCGGCCGCGCCGCGCCGGTCACCGGTCACCGTGACGTCGAAGATCAAGACGTTGATCTCCAGCTCATCCCACCGATCGCCGGCCGCCTCCCGCAGCACGGCGATCTTGTCCTTCAGCGAGCGCAGGCCCAGCTGGGTTGCCCGCAGGAAACCGCCTGGAGCGGCGGCCGGCAAGACGCTGACGATGTCGGCCTCGGCGGCCGCCAGCGACAGCAGGCCCGGCCCTCCGCCGCCCAGCATCAGCGGCGGGCGCGGTATCTGAACCGGCCGCGGGTAGGGGGTGTAGTCGCGGACCTGGTAGCAGGCACCGTCGAAGCTGAACGTGGCGCCGGCGAACGCCAGCTTGACGATCTGCACGGCCTCGGCCAGCCGCCGCAGCCGTACCCGGCCGGGCTCGAACACGATCCCGGCCATCCGGTATTCGGGAGGCTGGTACCCCGCCCCCAGGCCGAGCTCGAGGCGGCCGCCGCTGAGCACGTCAAGCGTGGCCGCGTCCTTGGCCATCACCACCGGATGCCGGAAATCATTGCACAGCACATAGGTGCCCAGCCGGAGCCGCCCGACCTGCTCGGCGATCATCGTCAGCGTCGGCAGCGGCCCCAGGTTCTCATAAAGGTGATCGGCCATGACGAAGGTGTCATAGCCGAGCCGCTCAGCCATCCGGGCTTCGGCGAGCATCCCGGCGCGGGTGGTCTCAAATGAGCCCGTTGAGAACCGGAAACCGCCGCGACCGGGCATCTTCGCTCACCGCCATCCCAGGCCAGCCGGCATTGAGCCCCCGCCGGACGAGGTAAAGGTACCGCCGCAAGCCAGACACGCAACCCCGGCCATCACGAACGCCGCCAGCCCGGACGACAGGCGCCAACCTGGGGCAATCTGCGCGGCGTCCGCCTGCATGACTCGCCTGCCTCCGGGACGCCGAATCGGCAGGGTCACGCGGCGGCCTGTCGGCCGGCGACGCGGACAAGCCACCGAAGCGGTCACCGTCTGCACCCTTCGCCGCGCGAGCCGCCTGATCGGGCGGCTGGGTGGTTGCCGATTCTGCTGTCTGATCGGACACGGAACGGGATGTTCTGTGGCACGGGCGGCAGGTGGGAGAGGCCTGGCGTCACCCGCCGAGCCGGGATCAGCAAGCATGTCAGCCCGCACACGCTGCGGCACGCATTCATCACGGCCGCCCTCGACGCCGGGGTGCCGTTGCGCGACGTGCAAGAAGCAGCCTCGCACGCTGACCCGCGCACCACGATCCGCTACGACAGGGCACGCACCAGCCTCGACCGGCACGCCACTTACATCGTCGCCGCGTTCATCGCCGGAGCAGCACGATAACGCCCGTCCACCGATCGGCCTGGCCGCTAAAGAACGGCCAGGCCGATCCCGACAGCTCCAGACAGGGGCAGCAGAAACAGCAGAGCGTGACCCAACGAGTGGTCCCTGCCGATCTGAGCGCTCTTGAGGCAGGTCGGCCTCAGCGTGACCGTGCACACCCAGTCGGCAGCATCGTTCTGTGCTTTGCGGCGTGGCCTGGGTCCCGGCCAACGCATGGACGATGCAGATAGGGGCCATCTGGGCGTTCCCGCCGGTTGCGGGGCTAGCGAGAATCGTGTGGCTGGATCGGCGGCGCGGATGCCCGCTGCGCGGCTCACAACACGCTGCGGCGGCCGACTCCCGGCGTTCGAGGCGTGCCGATCAGGGCCGATGCGACGAAACCGAGCAAAAGAAGGACGAAGAAGCTGCCGTAGTACGTGTCGAAGAAGGCGACGGCCAGTCCAGGCAACACGACGATTGCGCTCACGACCCAGGCGATAACCTTCCAGTTGACCGGTCTGGCGCGCACTGGCGCGGCGGGCTGGCGTGACGGCGGAGTGGCCGCTGGCCCGGCCGGGATGCCCGCAGTGGCGCCGGCGAGTTCGGCGTAGATCCTCGACTCAAGCGCCTGGCCCGTTCGCCTGTCCAGCTCCTCCTTACTCAGCCGACCCTGCACGAACGCGGTCTTCAGGGCATCAATCACCCGCTCGCGATCCACGTCGGAGGCTCGCAGGTGACTGCCATGGGCTGCCCATCCGGCGCCGGGATCTTGTGGTCCCATCGCAAGGGCACCTCCCGCCGGCACAACTGACAAAGCCTGATGGGTGTGTCCCCGGCGATCACCTCTGGTGTCGTAGCAGGCCCTTTCATGATAAGCGTGGCCCAGCCGGCACGCATGTAGCCCGCGCCGCGCCGGTCCTGCACGCATGAGGCAGCGAGGGCCACCGGTCGCTGCGCGAGATCACCCGCCAGGACATTCTCGACGCCCTGCCCGCCCAGGCCAGCCAGCACCGGCGGGCGCTCACCGCCCGGCCGCTGTTCGGTTGCTCAAGGGCCGCCGCGTCATCTTCGCCGACCCGACCGCGCGGCTGGCACGACCGGCTGCATAGCGGTCAGCCGCTGCCAGTGAACCTGGACACCGTGCCGGAGGCCATCCACAGCGGCCAGCCCGCACCGGCGGCGCTTGCCGCGCTGGTCGCCTTCCACGCCCTGCGCAGTAGCCAGCTCGCCAGCCTTGGGCTCTCCGACGTCCGCGACGGGCACCTTCACCTGGACGGGCGAATCATCCCGCTTGCCGGGCTCATCCGCGACCGGCTGACGGCCTGGCTCGCCGAGCGCGCGCGCATCCCCGCCGATCTGTTCGGCAACCGGTGCACGACTAACTCGCTCGAAGCCAGCGCGGAACTGCCCGATCTGGACGCTTGCCCGGCCGTCCGCGAACGCTCGCTCATGCCGATGAGCGGAAGTCTCAGTGGCCAGGGCTGCAGCCAACGCGGCGGGACATTTGCTCAGTTGGCTTGACGAGCAGAGAGACTCGGCGGGGAACGCGAAACTTACACCGCCTCTGCAAAAGGGCACAACTTAATATGCGGTACGGATCTCATTGTCCGATGATTGCGTAAGTTCAAATCGTCGGGGGATGCGGTAGCGGCTGAGTGATGAGAGTGCTGGTGCCGGAATCGGAGGCCATGAGGCTCGCTGTCCCTGGTGTGCGCTGGGTGTGAGGGACGACCTCGACGCGTAGCCCGTGCTCACCTTGGAGGCGCGGCCCGCCCTCATGCACAGGCAATCGATCCATCGGTGTTCAAGCCCGAACCGGCGCAACCGCTCCGCATCTTCACTCCAGCCCTGCCTAGCCAGCAGCTTCGCGAGCCGTTCGACGGCAGGCCAGTCGCCGGCGTTGGCCTGGGCGCGCAGCCCGTCAAAGTGTGCTGGACCAGGTAGTCCGCGGAAAGTACCCGTCGGTGCGGCCCATGCCGGTTCCACCGGGCTCAGGGCGGACCGCCGTCTGGCTGCGCCGCACGCTGCCCGAGCCGCCTCGCTTCCAGGCCGGGTCCGGCCGGTGCGGCGCCGCGCCCGCGCCTAGCGCCAGAGCACCGGCGGCATTCGCGCGGCCGGCCTGCGGGCGTTCCTGTCCAGCCGCCGGCTCATGGTGATCCTTGCCGGGACCGCTGGCTGCTGATTCCTGCTGGACTACGCCTAACTACGACAACACGATCTCCGCCCCGCAAATCATCGGCCTCATCGACCCGCACGCCGGCCAGACCAAGACGATCGCCATCCAGCTCGCGGTCTTCGCGGTCGCCGCCGTTCCCGCCTCCGTCCTGGCCATCGCGCGGATCGACCGCGTGGGGCACCGCAGGCTCCAGCTCGCGGGCTTTGCCGCGATGGGCACCTGCTTCGCCGTTCTCGGCGTGGTGCCCTGGATGACCACCGCGGTCGTCCCGTTCCTGCTCGTCTACGGGGTCGGCTACTTCTTCACCGAGTTCGACCCCAACGTGACGACCTTTCGTGCTGCCCGGGGAGTTCTTTCCCACCGGTTCCGCGCCACCGGCCACGGTTTCTCAGTCGGCATCGGAAAGCTTGGCGCGTTCATCGGCGTGTTCCTCTTCCCCGTCCTGCAGTCCTCCCTCGGCCTGCGCGGGACCCTGCTCCTTACCGCCGGGGTATCCGCCCTCGGGGCCCTGCTGGCCTGGGTCCTGCCCGAGCCCGTCGGGCGCAGCCTGGAGGACATCTCGGGCGACCACGACGTCATCACCGTGGTCGAGCAGGAGGTCCACGTCACCGACGAGCCCGCCTCCGCCGCGTGAGCGGCCATCCTGAGTGCCCCGCGTTCCGTCGCCGACGGCTGTCGTCGATCCGGGCGGAAGCCGTCAGCCGCTACCTCGGCGATTCATGTGCGAATGCGTATAAACGCGTGTATTGGCGAACTTACCGTGCGGTCTTATACAGACCGGCCGCTAACCGTTCTCGTATCGTCTCGGAAGACAAGTGTAATTAACGAGAGCCGCCATATGGTGACGGCGAGTCGCGGTGCCTGTAATAATTTCGCTCAGTGCGTGCGGCAGGTTACGCGAGACATCCGGCGGGAGCGCTGTGGAATTCGAAGCCTTGATCGCGCGACTGCGGGCCGATGACGAAGACGAGCGGCGGGCGGCGGCGCTGGAACTGGCGCGCGATGCCGGCGGTGCCGATGTCCTGATCGGCCTAGTTCACGACAAATCCCAGGATCAAGGCCGGGCGGAGGCTATCGAAGGCCTGGTCACCGCAGCCCGCTCCTTTCCCGGGCAGCGCGAGAAGATCACGCGCCTCCTGGTTCAGGTGCTCAGGGAGAACTCCAGCGAGTCCTGGCGGGCGGTGTCCGCGCTCGTCGAGGTCGACAGCCCGCGCGCCATGAAAGAGATGCTCGAGGCGGCGGCAGCGATAGCGGGTGCCCGGCCCGGCCAGGACACCGGGGACAGTGATTGGCTGGTCGGCCACGGGCTGGGCCTGCTGGCCCGGCAGGACGAGAAGTGGCAGGAGCAGGCTATCGAGCCGCTGATCATGCTCCTGCGCAGAAACCCTGATTCCTGGTCGGTGAGGGACGCGCTAAGCGAGATAGACGATGAACGCTCCTTCTCCGCGCTGTTCGCCGCGCTAGAAGATCACCCCAGGCTGATGGGATACCTGGTCTCCTCGCCGCGGGCGGCGGCGCATGCCGAGGAAGTGGCGGCCGCGGTCGGCCGGTTCATTGAGGTGCCGGAGGAGAGCTATTCCGCTGCCAGCGCGCTTACTCGCGCGGGACGGCCCGGCATCCGGCTGCTGATGCGGTACCTGGAGGACCCGGATCCCGAGATCAGGGACAACGTACGGGTAGCGGTAGCGGCGGACGATGACGCTCTCCGGTCGATGCTCGCCGAAATCGCTAGCGGGACAGACCTGGACAAGGCCCGGGCCAGCCGGGCGGTGGCCTCGCTGGGCGAGGAGGAGGCAGTTCCTTACCTGCGCGGACTGCTGGGACACGCCTCGCCGGTAGTTCGCCTAGCCGCATGCGACGCCTTCCAGGTCTTCTCGTCACAGGCACCGGTCGGCGCCCTCAGGGCGCTGCTGGGCGACGAGATTCCGGAAATCCGGGCCAGCGCGGCGACCTCCCTGGCACCGAAGGCTCGCTCTGCCGCCCGCGGTCTCGCCGTCCTGCTGTCCGATCCGCATCCGCAAGTCCGGGCGGCAGCCGCGTCTGCCTTGGCCGATGTTCCGAGCGCAGCCGTTTCCAAGGCGCTGCTAGCCAGGTTGAACGACTCGGACGAGCGGGTGTCCGCGATAGCGGCCAGCAGGGTTGCGGCGGGTCCGGATGCGATACCCGCGCTGCGTGATCTGCTCGGCCACCAGCACGCGACCGTCAGGAAGATCGCCGCGGTGGCCCTGGCCGGCCTAGGGCGCTCCGGGCGAGCCGCCATCGCGGCTGCCGCCCGGAGCGACCTTCCGGTGGTACGCGGCGCCGCAGGGGCCGGCGCCGCGGCTTACCCAGGCGGCCGGCGAGTTCTTGCCGCGCTGATCGACGACGACGACATCGATGTCCGCGTCCAGGCCCTCGAGGCGGTCGCGGAGACTGACGCTGGCGTGCTCAAACGGGTCACCGAGATCTTGCGGGATGGCGGAGAGCGGGAGCGGAACGCCGCGGCGGCAGCCCTGCTGCGGATGGTGGACACGGGCGAACGGCCCGGCCTTTTCTTCTACGGCCAAGGCAGGATGGGAACCGACGCCGGCCGAGAAGCCGCCCGCGTCTTCCTCGAGGCCCTGTCCGGTCCGTCGCGAATCGTGGTCCGAGCCGTCCTGACGGCGATATCCGCGGAGCTGGACACCGTGGATCCTTCCCGCGATCAGTTCCCGCGCTGGTTCCCGGTGTTCGGAGACGGTTACGGGCTGTCCATGTCCGAGCTAGCGGAGGGCGTCATCGCTGCCCTGGAGGCCGCGGCCGCCCTGGACCCACTGACCGCCCGGCTGGCCGCCCGGGCGATCGAGACGGTCCGCGGAAAGCTGCAAGAGAAGCTAGACGACGGGCCCAATGAACTGGGAGTGGCATATTTTACGGCGCCGTCAACCGAGAGCGAGCGGCAACTGCTCGGGCATCTTTCCGAGGTGGAGAACTCGGTCCCGCGTCCGCCGCGCTACCTGGACGCGACCTTCTTCCTGGACGGCAGCCGGTTTCCCGGCGGCCGGGCTCTCCTTGAGGGCGAAACCTATGACCTTGAGGTCGCCATCCGGGTTTCGCCCAGCGGCATCCCGGCCCAGGGAGGGCGCGAGCCAATCGCGGAGCCCGGCCAGGACCGGGACATCGAGATCACGGTGGTCGCCAAGGGCGAGGGAGGCCTTACTGTGCCGGATCCGATCACCCATCTCGTCCTCTCGCCAAGGGGCGACTCAACCCGCAGCGCGATGTTCCGGGTAAAGGCCGAGAAGTCGACCGGCAGCCAGCCTGGCCTCGCCGAGTTGAGGCTGTTCCTGTACTACCGGTTCAGCCTGCTTGAGCAGGCCGTAATCAAAGCCGAGATCGTGTCCGAGTCCCGGCCGCACGTGCGGTCCGAACTCGGCCTTGACGCGCCGGTCACCCTGGTTCACGAGCGCGTCGAGCGCGGCTACGACGGCCTGCAGGACGAGATCGAACGATCGCTCCACATAAATGTGAGCACGGCCGGATCCGCCTACCGGCTGCGCTTTACCTGGAGAAGTGAATCTGGCGATCCGATTTCCCTGGAGGCGTCCACCGTTTTCTCGCAGGCCGCGCTCGCGTCGATCGTAGCTGACGCGCGACGGAAACTGCTTGAGGTAACGATGAGCGCGACCTACGCTGAAGAGCTTTCCCCTGAGTCCAGGAAGTACGCACCAGCGCTGCGGTCACTCGCCCTGGCCGGCCGGGAGTTGCACACGGCCCTGTTCCGGCTCAAGACCAATAGTGCCATCGCGGAAATCGGCCGCCTGCTGGACGAGGCGCCGCCCTCTCCCGGGTCAGTTGTGCAGATTTCGGTGGAAAAGGGAGCTGAAAGCTTCGTCTTCCCCTGGGCCCTGATGTATGACGCCCCTATACTTGATGACGAGTGGGCAGCGCTGGACCCGGATGGATTCTGGGGACTGCGTTACTGCATCGAACAGCGAATCCCAGGGTATCAGTGGGTTCCTCCCGCCGGAGAACCCGTGCGCGCGAGCCCGCTGCACATGGCGTTCATGTTGTGGGAGCAGTTCGCCCACGCGTCGGATCATCGCATGGCGATCGACGACCTCGCTCTCCGGTATCCGGGAATCGAGGTCAGCAGCCCCCCTATCAACAAGGCTTCCGTGGCCAAGGCGGCCATGATCAGCGGTAGCCCGAGCGATATCTTCTATTTCTTTACCCATGCTCATGTCCGAAGACTGGCACCGGGCGTCGCGGATGCCTTCCTTGAAATTCTCCAGAGCCTTCCAGATGGCCACCCGGCCTACAAAGCGTTCAAGGCAGAGGGGGAGCGCGCGCTCAAGTACGCTCACGACCCCTCCTGGATCGAGCTCACCTACGGGCGCCTGAACCTGAACGATCTGCAGGCTACGAAGTTTAATCTTCGCAATGACCCGCTCATCTTCCTCAATGCCTGCGAGTCGTCGCAACTGACGCCGTCATTTGAGGGGCAGAGCTTCCCCGAGTTCTTCATCGACCGCGGTGCCTCCGCTTTCCTGGGTACCGAGTGCACGATGACTACTACCTTCGCCCGTCCGTTCGGAGAGCTCGTCCTGCGGAAACTACTCGAGGGGGAGAACGTCGGGGCGGCGGTACTGGCCGCTCGTCGGCATTTCATCGCCGAGCGGAATCCGCTGGGCCTGGCCTACAATCAGTACGGCAATGCCGGATTCCGGCTCAGGCCCTAGCCGACTCGCATGCCCGATCCTAGTGAGATTTGCTGAGAGGATAAAATGAGCACCATTCTGGAAGAGGCGGAATCAGCAGTAGCCCTGCTTCTCGAGTCAGACGAGCCGCAACTGTACGAGCAGCTGGGGATCCGCATCAAGGCTATCGAGCAGAATCCGGAGATCGCGGGCAGTTTCGAGCCTTCGCTCACCTATAGCGAAGTCGCCATGGGGCCGCTCGATTCCGTGCGCGACCTCGGCCAGCGGATCTGCCGGCGTTGGGAAAGGAGCGCCTTCGACCTAGTATGCGGCACCAGCGCGGCCGACGAGCAGGAGCGTAGGTCCGTCGCGGACGCCTTCGGCATTAACGGCACCGCCGTGGCTGCCCTCATGGCGACGCTGCTGGTTAGCCATTTTGGGCTCGCCCCGGCGATCGCCGCGGTTGTCGCCGCGATTGTCGTAAAGCGATTCTTCCACCCGGCCTATGAGGAGTTTTGCGCCATCTGGTGCGAGAGAATCGCCGGGCCATCGGCTGAGTGACTAACTAGTGCGTGTCGAGGGCACTGGCATCACGGCGGCCGTGGGCGGTCCGCCGGGCGCCGCACTTGCGGGCCTGCATGCGATGACTGGCAGCCGGGCTTGTGCAGTTCCGCGCTGCGCGC
>Ga0335075_10015050_pt1 | contig 11594 bp, 10 predicted proteins | sample Lox_Sample_24_FD_206723 | JGI IMG/M metagenome (GOLD analysis project Ga0335075, IMG submission 206723) | Soil microbial communities from Loxahatchee National Wildlife Refuge, Florida, United States - Lox_Sample_2.4 | ecosystem: Environmental > Terrestrial > Soil > Wetlands | place: USA...
GGTCGCGATTGAAGTGCACGATTCGGGGCCGGGGCTCGCGCCGCAGGTTCGCAATTCGTTGTTTCAGCCCACCATCTCGTTCAAGCCCGGTGGGATGGGTTTGGGTCTATCGATTGCGCGGCGGAGCGCTGTCTTGTCGGGCGGGGATATCGAACTGGTGACCAGTGAATTAGGAGGCGCCGGATTTCGCGTTTTACTTCCCAAAGCTTAACGTTTTTTGTACCGCGCAGGACTTTGGACATTTGCTTCGGTATGTGGGGCAGGATGGCATCCTGCGGCGGATTGGCAATCCGCCTGTTCGGGCGTCGGTCATGGTGGCGTGACCAGATGGCCTTTTCGGTTTGCGGCGCGAGGCCGATTGACAATCGGCCGCAGGTTAACAACCTGCCCCACTTAGGCCGATTGAAAATCGGCCGCAGGATACAATCCTGCCCCACATTGCTGATCCTGATCATGCCATTGCTCTCCGCCCAGGACCCGCTCACCATCACCGTGCCGGTCCGGCTCGTCGCGGCGCCCACTACCGTCACCGCTCCCGGCGGTAAATTCATCAACGACCTCCAACTCCGCGACTTCACCCTCGACGACAACGGTCAGCGCCAGAGTTTGTATCAGGAGTTTCGCAACCAGCCCATCTCTCTGGTAGTCGCCGTGCAAGCTAACCGAGCCATGCAGCCCGTCAGACAAAATATAGGCCGTATCGGCTCGGTCATAGATACGCTCATCGTGGGGCAGGGAGGCGAAGCGGCCGTGGTCGCCTTCGATAATTCCGTTCGAACTGTCGAGGTCTTCACGTCCGACGGCGAGAAGCTGCGCCGGGCCCTGCGAGACATCGACTATTCGCGCAACAAGAGTCGATTGGTGGATGCTGTCATTCATTGCGTGGATCTGTTGAGCACGCGCGCGCCGAACCGCCGGCGCGTCGTCCTGCTTTTCTGCGACCGCCGCGACGACGGCAGCGAGTCGAAGCTGCCGGAAGCGATTACTCAAGCCGAGCTGCACAACGTAATTGTCTATTCCGTCGATGAGTCGCGTCTCCATGCCTGGGCCGCGCAGGCCGGAAAACCCGCTGAGACTGAGGGTCTGGATATCAAGTCGAGCGTCTCGCAGCTCTATCGCGGCGTCCGCTCGTTGGCCGCGTCCAATCCAGTGGGTGTGCTTACCGGATACACCGGCGGACGCGAGTATTCCTTCTATCGTTTGAACGCGCTCGAACAGGCGCTGACGGCGGTCGGCGAGGAACTGCACGGGCAATATTTGTTGAGCTATATGCCCGCGCATCCCACTCCCGGCTATCACGAAATTCAGGTTCGCGTGGACCGCCCCGGCGCGCTGGTGCGCTCGCGGCCGGGCTACTGGCTGATGGAAGAATCACACTGACATGGCGGCAAAACGAATTCTCATTTTGGATGACGAACCGAACATCTGCCGTTCGCTGCAGATGATTCTGGAGCATGCCGGTTACTCCGTAACCGTGGCGCGATCGATTGAAGAGGGCAAGCTTCTGGCGGGCCGTGCCGATGCGATGCTGCTCGATGTTCGTCTACCCGATGGAAACGGCATCGACCTGCTGCGGCAGCTCCGGGAGCAGGACATTTCCGCGCCGGCCGTAATGGTATCCGGCCATGGAACCATTGCCGATGCAATTGAGGCGACGCGCGCGGGGGCTTTCGATTTTTTGGAAAAGCCGCTGTCGCGGGATAAGGTTCTGGTTTCGCTGAAGAACGCGCTGGAGCATTCCAGTTTGCGGCGCGAGAATCAGCAGCTTCGCGAGATGGTTGGCGCGGGGCCGAAAATGATCGGCTCCAGCCAGGCGTTCTTACATGTCCTGCAGCAGGCCACGCTGGCGGCGCGCTCGGATGCGCGCGTGCTCCTGATGGGCGAATCGGGAACCGGGAAGGAGCTTCTGGCGGCGCACATCCATCGCGAGAGCCCGTTCTCGGCGGGTCCGTTTGTGAAAGTGAATTGCGCGGCCATTCCGTCCGAGCTGCTCGAGAGCGAGCTGTTCGGTCACGAGAAGGGAGCCTTCACCGGCGCCGTGGCCATGCGCCGCGGCAAGTTCGAACTGGCCGATGGCGGCACCATTTTTCTCGACGAGGTGGGCGATCTGCACGGCGCCTCGCAGGCCAAACTGCTGCGCGTGCTGCAGGAGGGCGAATTCCATCGCGTGGGCGGCGAGCAGACCATTCGCGTTTCGGTGCGAGTGGTCGCGGCCACGAACAAGAATCTGCAGGAGCTGGTGGCGCAGCAGAAATTCCGCGAGGACTTGTATTATCGCCTCTGCGTCATGCCGATTCGAGTTCCGGCGCTGCGCGAACGCCCGCAAGACATTCGCGCCATGGCCGACTATTTCCTGAGCGAATTCTGCGCCCGCAACAATTTTCACGCGAAACAGATCGACCCCGACGTGTTCGAGGTCCTGGAAGCCTACGGATGGCCGGGAAACGCGCGCGAACTGCGCAACGTGATCGAACGGATGACGATTCTCAGCGCCGGCGACGTTCTTCACGCAGACGCGATTCCTGTAGAGATCAGGATGGCGGGCGATTCCGGTCCGCGCTCCAATCTTCGTGAAGCCCGCGATGCGGCGGAGCGCGATCACATCCTGCGCGTGCTCGAAGAAACGAACTGGAACGTTTCCGGCGCCGCTCGCGCCCTTGGCATGGAGCGAACCAATTTGCACAAGCGCATCCGCGCGCTGGGGTTGAACCGCAGTATGCGCGCGGGCGTGGCAAAGTAGCGCGCTGGGCAGCCCAAAAATCGGATGTGGACCACGCCCGGTTGTGGCACACTATCTACAAAAGCCCTCTCCCCGAAAGGGTTGATCTTTGTCGAAACACCACGGGTTATCACCTCAGCAGCAGTCCGTCGCAGGTCCGGCGCTCATCGAAGCGGGCGAGCAGCAGATCCGGCAGCTTCTCGCCAACGGCAATTCTCGAAGCGCCGTGGATCGAGCCAAGGAGCTGCATAAACAGATCAACAACGCGGCATCCGAGGCGCTTCTGGTCGAGGCATATCGTGCGCGAATCGGCTCGCTGCGAGAACATCGGATGGACGCCGAAGCCGATGCGCTGGCGAAACTGGTCCTGGAGCGATATCCGTCGGCCGCGAAGGCTTTGAAAGACCCCGCTCCCGGCACAAAAACGGCAATACTCAAGCTCGACGATTTGGTACGGCCGCTGGCGGATGCACAGCTTCCGTCCGAGCAGCGCGGCGCCATCGAGAGCGAGCTGAAGAAGCGGCTCGACGATCCCTCGGCGCTGGCGAACGGCCCCGCGCTTCCCACCGACCATCCACTGCGGCTGCAGGCCCGCGCCGTCGCCGATGCGTTCACCGCCGTGACGCGCGGCCCGGTGACAGACGAGCAAGTCGAGCTGAACTCGGTATCGCGACGCAGCCCGCTGGCGCCTTGGAAAGCGCTGGTGCGCGCCATCGCCGCTTTTTATGAACGCGACGATGCCGCGGCCGAACGCTATCTGCAATCCATCGACGCCGAATCGCCGGCGGTGCGGGCAGCGGCGCCATTACGTTCCGCCATCGCCGGAAAAGTCGATCCGCAGCTTAAGCCGGCCGCGCGGTCTTTATACGACGGCGTATCCGGCGCCGCGGCCGCTCTGCGCGACGCTCTCGACACACTCGATAGCATGCTCTCGTCCAACAAGAAGACGAAGGCGATCTCGCAAATTCAAAGCGTGATCAAACTTGCGGCGCAGGCGGCTCCCGACCTGGTTCCTCGTTTGCGGCAGCACATCGAGATCCGAGGCGATACATACGAACTGGATCCCGATAGACTACGCGGCGCCTTGGGCGGCATCACGTTGAAAGACGCTTATTTTTGGCTCTTGTCGGCGCGCACGGCCGAAGATCCGAAAAAGCCGAGCTTCATTCCGGCCTCTTGCATGTGGGAAGAGTTCCGCAAGCATGCGATTCATGAAGGCTGGTTCGAGGGCCGCGGACCCGAGGTAGCGGCTCTGTGGGTGCATATGGCAGGCTTGCTCGGCATGGAGGGGGAAGTTCTCGAAGAAGCGAGACGCGAATTTCGAGGGTTTCCGGGTCTCGCCGCTTTGATGTACGACGATCAGCCGAAAGAAATTCGGGCGGCGCTGGCGGGCTCCAATCCCGCCGATCAGTATTATCTGGACCCTGAGAAACTATTCCAACGGGCATGCGCTGCCGACCCGCGGGCGGAAACTTTTCAGCAGTGGATGGCTTGGGCCGCTGCGACGGATAGCTCCGATAAAGGACGCGACAAGGTTGCTGAAGCGTGGCGGCGCGCGCTGCCGAACGACGTGCGTCCGTTGCTGGCATTAACGGTTACGGCGGGAAAACGCGATGCCCTGCAGAAAGCGATCGGGTTCCTGGAAAAAGCGGAAAAGCTCGATCCGCTGAACCCGGACGTAAGGCGCGCTCGAGTTCAAATGCTGGTGGGCAGCGCCCTAAAGCGCCTCCGTGAGAGACATGCCCACCTTGCGTTGCGGGACGTCGCCGTTCTGGAAAAGCTGCCGCAGGCGCGCGAAACCGCGTGCTCGGCCGTCATCTGCGCATTGCGTTACCTCTGCTGCCTGCAGAATCGCGACGAAGCGGGCATGAGCGAACAATTGCGCTCGGCATCGGAGGCGCTCGGCAGCGAGGTCGTGGCGCGATGCCTGTTTGGGAACATCGCGCGGCTGTCCGGATTTTCGCCGCCTAAATACCCGGGGCTCGGCCAGTTGACCGACTTGACGATGCAACCGGCGGAATCGATCGCCGGGGTTGTGGCTTCCGTGCTGCTGATCGGCGACGCGTTCAGTATGGCATTCCCATTCCCGGACGTCCCCACCGATTTGCTCGTAAAAGAAGTGAGGGCGCGTGGAGAAAAATTGGACAACGCACAACTGCGTGCGCTGGGCGAGGCGGCCGTCCGTGACGGCGAGGCCGAAGTTGCCTATGCTGTGTCGGTGGCGGGATTGGCCCGGGGCTCCTCCGACGCGCGGTTCTTATTGATACGAGCGCAGAGTCTTCCCGAGAACGAGACGAACCGCTCCTCAGAGTGTCTGGATGCTGCCGCTGAGCTGGCCCGCCGCAACCGCGACATGCAACTTCTCGACCAGATCGTCGAAGAACGGCGGGAGAGTTTTAGCGCCTTCGCTACGCGCATATTCGATCTTCCGGATGAGAGGCGTGAACTCTCCGAGACCGAGTTGAATGGAATCCTGAAGCGTGAGCGCAAGGCCGTTGCTTACCCGGCGCAGAAACGCTCTCCGGCTCATCGGAAAAGGTTATGGGACAAGTTCTCCTCGATGTTTGGGGACGAAGACGAAGAAGATGAGTTCTACGGGGAAGATGACCCGTTCGAGGGCATACCGGCCGACGCATTCCACGCGTTCGTCGAGGAAGCGGCGCGCGCAATGCAATCCCGGACAAGCGGCGGCGCAAAACGAAAACGTGGCGGCGGCCGCAAAAGTCCGTTCTAAGAGGCTCTATTTATGCATACCCAAGGCGCGCTCGACGCGCACGACGATCCCGCTGAAGTGCTCGGCGTTGCGTTGAGCGCATCCCAGGACGAGATTCGCGCCGCCTATCTGCGGAAGGTGAAGGAATTTCCGCCCGAGCGCGAACCCGCCGAGTTCGAGCGCATTCGCGACGCGTACGATATTCTTCGCGACCCGCATCGACGCATGGCGCATCGGATGGCATCGGTGGATCCCTCGGCCCCGCTCAGCTCCTTGTTGGATGGACGCGCCGGCGCGCGGAAGTTCGTTGGTCCCGATGCGTGGCTCGCCGCGATCCGGGAGAAGTAAACGTGGTTGACACCGATCGGGCAGCCATCCTTCGGCGTTTTGAAGCCTGGCTCGACGAGGCGCTGGCGAGCGAGACGCCGCCTACGGGCATTGCCGGCGAATTGCTTGCGGAGCTGGCGGACGGCGGCGGCGCGGAAGAAAACGAGCGGCCATCCATGGACCTCTATTCGATGCAGGCGGCTATTACGGCGCTGACGCAAGAGGTGAAGCTGCAATCGCGCGCGTACAAGCAGCTCAGCGATGCTCTTGCGCCATTATCCGATTTGCAGCCGCAGGTGGATGCGCTGGTTTCCGAGCACGCGGGCGCAATCGATGAATTACGGCGCGAGGCCGAACGTCGTGCCCAGGCCGATATCCTGGACGCGCTGCTCGATATGCGCGACCGCTTGACGCGGGGCCTCGCAGCGAGCCGGCAATGCCTGCGAGAGACGCCGCGGACGCCCAAGGAATCGTGGCTGTCGAAATTGTTGGGCTATCGTGCCGACGACGGCGCGCGTCAGGCCGCGCAAGCCCTCGAACAGGGCTACAGGCTGACTCTCGATCGTTTGAATGAGATGTTGCAGCGCTTCCACGTATCGGAGATTCCCTGCGAAGGACGCGAATTCGATGCGGAGTCGATGAGCGCCGTGGATACTCAGGAAACGACAAGCGCGCCCGAGGGGTTTGTGTTGGAAGTATATCGCGCCGGCTACGAGTGGAACGGAGAGATCTATCGGACGGCGCAGGTGAAAGTGGCGCGCGCTCCGGGCGCCAGTGAAGCAGTGGAACATCGGGGTCCTCAACACTAATGAGTGAGCTTATCGTCGGCATCGATTTAGGAACCACCAACTCGGAGATTGCCGCGTTCGTGGGCGACCGTGTGCAGGTGCTGGGACCCGCATCGAAAATGCTTCCTTCCTGCGTGGGTTTTTCGGCATCGGGCGAACTGCTGGTGGGAGAAGCGGCGCGCAACCAGCAAATGCTCTACCCGGAGCGTACGGTCCGCAGCATCAAACGCCGGATGGGCAGCAACGAACCGGTTCTGATTGCGGGAAAGCGTTTCACGCCGCAGGAAATCTCAGCGGTGATTCTACGTCAGCTCGCGGAATGGGCAACGCGCGCGTTGGACCAGCCGATTTCGAAAGCCGTCATCACCGTTCCGGCGTACTTCTCCGATGCGCAGCGCAACGCCACCCGGGAGGCCGGTTTCATCGCCGGTCTGGATGTGGTCCGCATTTTGAATGAGCCTACAGCCGCCAGCCTGGCCTACGGTTTCACCGACGGGAAACGGCACACGGCGATGGTCTACGACCTCGGCGGCGGCACGTTCGATGTTTCGATTGTGAGCGTGGAAGGAGATATCACGGAGGTTCTGGCGAGCCACGGAAACAATCACCTGGGCGGCGACGACTTCGACGACCTGCTGTTGGAACGGCTCGAAAACGAGTTCCAGCGCATTCACGGCATCGATTTGCGGCACGGACACGCCGCGGCGCACGCGCGCCTGTGGTGGGCCGCCGAGGAAGCCAAGAAACAACTCAGCTTCGAACCATTCGTCAAGATCCGCGAAGAGTCGCTCGTCATAATGGGCGGTAAACCGCTCCACCTTGAAATGGAAATTTCCCGCGACGAGTACGAGGACATGATCAGGCCGCTTGCGGAATCGACGCTCGAGAGCGTTTCGAAAGCCTTGAGCGACGCATCGAAAACGCCTCACGACCTGGATACCATCGTTCTGGTGGGCGGCTCAACACGGACGCCGATGATTTCACGGCTGCTACAGGAGCGCACCGGCCTGGAGCCGCGCCAGGATGTTCATCCCGACCTGTGCGTGGCGTTGGGCGCAGGAGTGCTGGCTTCGAGGCTCGCCGGGCGCGATATCGACCGCGTGCTCGTCGACGTATCGCCGTTCTCTTTCGGCCCGTCGTATTTCGGGGAGCGCGGCGGGTTTCCGTATCACCACTGTTACCACCCGATCATTCAACGCAACACGCCGCTGCCGGTAACGCGGACGGAGCGCTACGTGACTTCCCATCCACAGCAGACGCAGGTGGACATCGAGATCTACCAGGGCGAGGATGACGACGCGCTCAAGAACATTCTCGTGGGGGAATTTTCGGTGACGGGGCTGAAGGCCACCGACGAGCCGAATGAGGTTCTGTGCCGCATGAGTCTGGACGTGGACGGAATCCTGCACGTCACCGCGATCGAGAAAGCCACCGGAAAATCGAAGCACATTACAATCGCGAACGCGCTGAAGGCCAAGACCGATGCCGAGATCGCCGCTGCCCGGGAGCGCATTCGCACGCTATATTCGAACCGCCTCGAGGATGAAGATGAGAGCGATGACGACTATCGCATTATCGACGTTGCGGCTGAGGAGGGAGACTCGGATGTGTTGCCGGAGTCGGCGGCCGCCGGCATCGTGAATGGTCATGATACGGAGGCGCGGCGGGAGGCTAACGCGCTGATCGAGCGCTCCAGAAGCCTGTTCGGTCAAATTCACGCCGAGGATGTGGAGGACGCGATCGCATTGCATGAAAAGATCGAGGCGGCTTTGGGATCCGGCGATGAACAGGCGCTACGAAAAGCCATGGACGAACTGAAGGAGCTGCTGTTCTTCATCGAGGGGCGCTAGATGACCACTCCCGATCCGGCGCCGGCGGGACGCTGCCCGGTTTGTCAGGCCCGCTTTCGCGGCGCGGCGGAGTGTTCGCGGTGCGGCGCAGACCTGGCTCCTTTGATGAATCTGGCCATCGACGCGTGGCGCACCCGGAAAGCGGCGCAAGCGGCCATCGAGACGGGAGATTTTGAGCGCGCGCTCAGGCTGGCAGCGTCGGCGCAACAGATTTGCGCAACCGAACGCGGACGCCGATTACAGCTGATCGCCGGCGCTCTGGCGACCATGTGATTGCTGCTACACTCTCAATCGTATCGAGGCGTCGATGTACAAACTACTGTTGATCTTGTGTGCCGCTGCCGTAGCATTCGGAGCCGACGATCCGTGGGGCAAAGTCAAAGACCTGAGTATCGGGACCGAACTCCGCGTTTATAAGGTTGGGGCGAAACAGCCGGTGCTGGTGAAATTCAGCGATCTCAGCGACGACGCCCTGATCGTCACCACGAAGAACGAAGAGACGGCCATTCCGAAGGATGAGATCGACCGCGTCGACTATCGACCTGCCACGAAGGGTGGGCGGACGTCGAGGGAAACAAGAACAACGACGGATGTTCCTGACACGGGTCCGGTGGGACCGCGGCCCGGGCCGCACGGAGCCGGTGGATCATCGTCGTCATCGTCGAGTTCATTGAACATGGGCGGCAAGCCGGATTTTGAGACGATCTACCGGCGTTCGAGCGTTGCGCCGCCTCCTCAGAAATAAACGGCCGCAGCAACTTTTCGTACACTTGAGATATGGAGTTGAACCTCAGCCCGGCCACCGAGGCAAAGCTGAATGATTTGGCGCACCGAACCGGCCGCGGAGCGGACGAACTGATCGAGGAAGCCGTTAACCACCTCGTCGATTATGACGAGTGGCTGGAGCGTAAAATACAGCCCCGGCTCGATGCCTTGGACAGTGGCGCAGCCACTATTTCAGACGCCGACGTGCGCGCCTGGCTGCGGCGACAACAAGAACGCGAGCTCCAAAGAAATCCATAGATGCGGTGGCGCATCGAGTGGATGGACGGTGCTGTTTCCGATCTGCAACAAATCTCCCAGTATATCGAGCGCGACCGTGACATCGCCGCGGCGAATCGCGTGACGCAAGCAATTTACGACTGCGTGCAAACACTACAGAGCATGCCTTATCGCGGCCGCGCAGGTCGGGTTGCGGGCTCCCGCGAGCTAGTGGTTCCACGTCTGCCGTACATCGTCTTCTACCGCGTGCTGGGAGAACGCGTGATCATTATCGGCATCGCGCATGGCGCACAGAACCTGCCGTAATCACTTCCCGGCGCTGAGAAAATTCGCAAAAAGCCGATACGCCCCCGGAACGCCCGCGGGTAACTCCCGAAAGAACGACAGGCCGGTGAACACGTACGCGCCTTTGCCGTAGGGCGTCCATAGCGTACTGCCCAGCAGCGGCTTTTCGTTTGGATCGTGCGTCTCAAACAGGGCGTGATACTCGGGAGCCCACTTCGAGGCGAAATAGAGTCCGCGCTCCTGAATCCAGCCTTCGAAATCGCGTTCGGTGATCTCGTTGGGACGGTGCAGCAGCGGGCTCGACTCGTCGACGAATTTCATGGGCGCTTCCTCCACCGTCACGCGATCGTGGCTGATGGTCATCGGATACGGACCGACATGCGCCAGCGCCGGGGATGGCCGTTCGCCTCCAAAACCGCCCTCCGCCGTGTTGTATTGCACCACTACGGTTCCGCCATTCTGCATATAGTCGAGCAAGCGCTGTTCGTTGGCGCGCAGATCCGGTCTCGTATTGTACGCGCGTACGCCGGTTACGATGGCGTCATAGCGCGACAGGTCGCCTTTGACCAGATCGTCCGGAGTCAGCAGCGTGACTTGCGCGCCCAACTGGCGCAGCGAATCCGGGACCTCGTCGCCCGCGCCCATCACGTAGCCGATGTTCTTCGACAGCAGCTTCACGTCGGCGCGCACAAGTTTGGTATCCGCAGGCGGAAATAGGACTTGAGGAGGGATGTGCGGATAATCTATCGTTTCCATTCCCACCGCGACCGTACGCCCGCCGGCGTCCACGGAAGCTTTGAGGGCGCCGTGCGCGTCCGCGCTGGGCGGCGACACATGGAACCTCAGTACGGCCTCCTGACCTATATCGCCGATTTGAAAACTCCGGGTTGCCGGCTCAATCTTCCAACCATCCGGCGCTTCCACGCGCAGCTCGCCCGATACCGCCGCCACCGTCGGCTCCAATTCCACTTCTACATCGCGCGCCGATCCGTTCGGGAACAAGATCGCTTTGGCGGGCGTATTCACCGCCACCGGAGGAACCACCTCCAGCGGCCGCTCGCGCTCGCCCAAAACCCGATCGGCCCAGCGATAGATCGCGCCTCGCTTATAGTCAATCTCCTGGCCGTCCACTCGAACTCGGAACTCGCTTTCAACCACTGGCGGAGTATCGGCCAGTCCGATCAGAAGCTGGTCCGAAACCGTATACGTGTCGCCCTGCTTCGGCTCCCGCAGCCAATACGGCTGCGAGTACGGCTCCGACGCGAGAATCGGCACGTTGTCGGTCACCGTCGCAGGCGCATTGAGCGACAGGTCCTTGCCGTTCCACTGCATGGGAACCGATTCCCGATTGATCACCGTCCGCGTGATCTTGAACGAACCGCCGGGCACGGCCTCGTATTTATCGGCCGTCGCGTCCATCGCAAGCCCCGAGGCCAGCGCAATCGCGTCGTCCAGGTCTTTGCGCTTGCGCTCCGCGATAACGTCGTGCATGTCGGCCAGCTTCGCTCGGGCCTGGAGCAGCAGCGGCACAACTTTCTCGGGATGCTCGTCCTGGAATTCCCGGCAAGCCTCGTTCAGCACAGATCCGACGGCATCTCCGCCACGCACGCGCGACCAGGTAATGTCGATCCCATCGAAAACATCGTGAACGGCTACATCCCCGGCAAGAGTAACCAGCGAATTCTTCTGCATGCCCTTGCGCTCGAACGTTCCCATGCCCTGGCTCTTATGCATGCTGCGGCTCATGCCGGCGATTTCGCCGTACGAATACCCGAGCACCGGGTCGTATTCGCCGAGGTCGATGTCGATCCGGCCCTTCATCTTTTCGGTTTCCTGTTCCTGCTCCCGCGTGAAGGAGAACGCATTCCACATCAGCCGCTTCGCCTGCCACGGTTTCACCCATTTCAATT
>Ga0335075_10015051_pt1 | contig 11593 bp, 11 predicted proteins | sample Lox_Sample_24_FD_206723 | JGI IMG/M metagenome (GOLD analysis project Ga0335075, IMG submission 206723) | Soil microbial communities from Loxahatchee National Wildlife Refuge, Florida, United States - Lox_Sample_2.4 | ecosystem: Environmental > Terrestrial > Soil > Wetlands | place: USA...
TGTCCAGGATGGCCGTTTTTCTGGGTGATGCCCAGGCTGGCCAGTAGGCGTTCGAAGTCGTTGTGGCCGTGGGTGAATCGTGAGGTGTAGACGGCCCCGTTGTCGGTCAGGGTGGAGGCCGGCAGTCCGTAGGTGGCCGCGGTGGCAGTGAAGCTGGCTACGACGTCGGGGCCACCGACACGCCGATATGCGTTGCAGGCCAGCAGAAGCCGGGAGTGGTCGTCGAGCCAGTTAAGGATCTCCACGTCGGTGCCGTCGGCCAAAGTCCAGTGGGTGAAATCGGATTGCCAGCATTCGTTGGGCTGCTCGGCGGCAAAGCGGTGATAGGAGCTTTTGGGACGTTTGCGCGGCGCGGGGGTGATCAGGCCGTGGTGATGCAAGATGCGCCGGATGGTCGAGGTCGACGGCACCGTTAAGCCTTGCTGGGCCAGATGCCACTGCAGGGTCAGCGGCCCGGCGTCCAGGCCCTCGGTGGTGAGCTTTTCGCGCAGCAGCACGACGGCGGCGATGACGTCATCGGGTACGGCGCGGGGGTTGCTGGCGGGCCGTCGAGACCGTGGATCGACTGCCTCTAAACCGCCCTGCTGATAGCGCTCGACGAGACGATAAATATGTTGCCGGGACATCCCATACGCCCGGGCCGCAGCGCTCACCGACAGATGACCACTCACCACTTCAAGGACAACCACACGCGCTTTGGACATGAGCCATGACTGTCACCTATGACCCGACTCATTGGAGGCCATCGCAGGTGTCACCTATGACGCGACTCATCTGTCACCTATGTCGTGAACTCACACACCCTAGGCTCCACAGCTCGCAACAAATGTACCCAGACCGTCATGGCTGGCGGCCTGGCAGACCATCTCGGATGCCTTGCAGATCACCTTCGATGGCTTGCAGATCCGACTGAGCTTTCTGGAATGCCTGCTGCAGCTGATCTGGGATTGCCGGTTGGTAGCTCGCCGGTTGGTACTGCGGGCAGTACGAGACGATGGCACCGGCAGCCACGTCGGTACTTTGGTTCGCATCCCAGATCGTCGATTGCTGGACAAAGCGCACTGCCGCCGCGAAGTCGGGTTGCCGCCCCAGGAAGTCGCAGACCGCGTGCCCCTGTGCCAGCACGTAGTCCGGGCTGGGAACTGGCACGCCCTCCTGTTTTAACGTGTCGACAAAGGCCCGGTCGATGACCGGAAGCGGCGGAGTGCGACCAACCGGCGGAGCGGGCGGCGTGGGCGCTGGCGGGGCAGGTTGCTCACTCGACGGCGGGACTTCGGCCGGCTCGGCGGCGGGGTGTGGATGGCGGACCGCGAACACCACCACCACTAATGCGGCCGCGATGGCGAGCAGAGATATCGGCAACACGGTCGGAAGGCCGAAGCGGCGCAGCACACCCTTGCGTCGTTGCGGCACAATGGCTTTGGAGTTGCCGAGCTGCAACCGGGTACCAACCGCCGCGGTTTTGGACGCCGCTGGGCGGTGACCTAAGCGCTCGTCGAGAAGTTCATCGATCCGACGGCTGGACAGCTCGCCGCCGGGCTCGTGCATTGAACGCCGCGCCGCTGCCAGCCGGCGTAGCTCGGAGTCGATCGTCTCGCGATCGCGCATGTGCCGCAGCCTAATCGCACACAGCAGCCGATCGCATGGTTTATTTCCGCTAGGGACGGGGCTGCACGTCGACACTCGGCGGCAGTGGCGACGGCTCTTTGCGCATCGAGCGGCGGGCAATCGAGAACGCCGTCGCGCCACCGGCGAGGACAGCCACGGCCACTCCCCCGATCACCCATGGGCGCTTGCCGCGCCGGTGGGATCGACGGGCCTGCTGAAGCGCCTCCGGCAGGCCGCTGACGACCTCCTGCGCGGCCGCCAGCTCGTGCGCGAGGGTCTCTTGGGCGGTCTGCAAGTCCCGGGCCAGCCGGCCCTCCCGGTAGCGGCGACGCAGATTCGACGCGCCGGCCCGCGTGGAATGCGCGCCCAGCCCCACGATCCCGCGGGTTACGTCCACGGGCCCAACCGCCGTGTACGTCAGTCCGCGGGACAGCCGTTGCCGTGGGGTTAGCCGGGTGTCGTTCCTCGCGCGCATTTCTCGCCTTTCCCGGCTGCTTTCGCAAAACCGTGTTCCGATCCTTCCAGACTGTAACCACCACCGGTTGCCCGGCGGTCTGGCAGGTGATGGCAGACTGTGATGCCGTGACCACCAGCCCGATTCAGACTGCCACTGCCACACTGCACACCAACCGCGGCGACATCAAGATCGCGCTGTTCGGAAACCACGCACCCAAGACCGTCGCCAACTTCGTTGGCCTGGCCCAAGGCACTAAGGAGTATTCGACCGAAAACGCCTCCGGCGGTAGCTCCGGCCCGTTCTACGACGGCGCCGTCTTCCACCGGGTGATCAGCGGCTTCATGATCCAGGGCGGCGACCCGACCGGCACTGGCCGCGGCGGCCCCGGCTACAAGTTCGCCGACGAATTTCACCCCGAATTGCAGTTCGACAAGCCTTACCTGCTGGCGATGGCCAATGCGGGCCCGGGAACCAACGGATCACAATTCTTCATCACGGTCGGCAAGACCCCGCACCTGAACCGGCGGCACACCATCTTCGGTGAGGTCGCCGACCCGGATTCGCAGAAAGTCGTCGAGACCATCGCCGCCACCGCGACCGATCACAGTGACCGGCCGACCGAACCGGTCGTCATCGAGTCGATCACGATTTCCTGAACCGGCTGCCGCGCAGGAGATTAGGATCCGGCGTAACCCGCGGCGGTCAGCGCGTCAAGCACGTCTAGCGGGTCGGCGCCGAGGTCCCAACGCGACAAGATGAGCAGCCGGCCGTCTACCGCGTCGATCTCGAGCAGCCGCATTTTGCGGCCAATTCGGCGGAACTCGGTGATCCGGATGATCTTGATCTCGGGGCGGCGGAATAGCTGCGTCCGCCACCATCCGCGTATCCGCAGACCGTCGGCGGTGATTGCCAGTTTCGGACGCGCGCGCCACGTCCCGCTTGCAAACAAGATCAGACCGGCCGCGGAAAGACCGACCAGTATCCGCCCCGGCGGGTCTGTGACGACAGTCACACACGCGATAGCCATCACAACGCCGGCGACGCCGCAAGCTGCAATTCCGGCCGAAGACGGCGACCACTGTGTTTGCTGCACGGTGTTCCTAGGCGGGCCTACCACTGCCGATGAGGTTATCCACAAGCGCTATACACAATGGGGATGAATCACACGCGTGTGATCTGCCAGGCCTGAGGTTGCCAGCCCAGTAACCTCGCAGACCGAAAATGAATTCATTACGCACGCGTCAATGGTCAACGCCACCGCATTGTGAGCAACAAGCCGGTGATCATGAAAGCAAACGCGACGGCGTAGTTCCACGGGCCGAGGTTGGCCATCCACGTCAGCGCCGAGGGCGCATCCGGGCCCGTGGCCGCCAGCTGGAACACCATCAGCCAGACCAGGCCGATCAGCATCAAACCGACGAACAACACTACGAACCACACACTGGACGGCCCGGCCTTGACCTTGACCGGCGTACGGCTCACGGCGCTGACGGTGAAGTCGGTTTTCTTGCGGACCTTTGACTTGGGCATTTCTACCTCGGGGGTACCTCGGAGCTACGGTATTTAGGGCGAGTGCAACGACGAGCCTAACGCACTCATCAGCGGCGAACGGAGAAGCCGATGGCCAAATGGATCACCCGGCTGCTCGCCGCGCTCCGGGCCAGGTCGCGCCGGGAGGAGTCGCGCCCCTCGCGGTGGCGGGTGGGCGTACCGCTGGTCTGCTTGATGGCCGGGTTGCTGCTCGGCGCTACCCATGGGGTGTCCCGTGGCGGCGAGATCCGCCGCAGTGACGCCCCGCGGCTGGTGGACCTGGTCCGCCGGGAGCAATTCGAGGTCGACCGGTTGAACGCCGAACGGGATCGACTGGCCAACACCATCGATTCGACGCACGGCCGGTCGTCCGACACAGCACTGGCGGCCATGCTGCGGCGCTCCGATGAGCTGGCCGGTGACGCCGGTCTGGACCCCGTTCACGGGCCGGGCCTGATCGTGACCCTCAACGACGCGCAGCGGGACGCCAACGGACGATTTCCCCGCGACGCATCCCCGGACGATCTTGTCGTCCACCAACAGGACATCCAGGCCGTGCTGAACGCGTTGTGGAGCGCCGGCGCGGAGGCGATCCAGATGCAGGACCAGCGCATCATCGCCACCTCGGCGCCCCGCTGCGTCGGCAATACGCTGCTGCTCAACGGTCGGACCTACAGTCCGCCGTACACGATCACCGCCATCGGCGACGCCACGACCATGGAAGCCGCCCTGGCCGCGGCTCCCCTGGTGAGCCTCTACAAGCAGTACGTGGTGCGGTTCGGCCTCGGCTACACCGAGCAAGCCACGCCTGATGTCCGGATTGCCGGGTACAGCGAACCGGTGCGGATGCACTCTGCCCAGCCGGCCGGTCCGATCAGCTACTGAACCGACCGGCTTTCGCAGCCGACGGTAACCTGACACGATGCGGATCTTGGTCGTCGACAACTACGACAGTTTCGTCTTCAACCTGGTGCAGTACCTCGGGCAGCTCGGTGTCCCGGCACAGGTCTGGCGCAACGACGACACCCGGCTGTCGGACTACGCCGCAATCGCCGCCGAGGTCGACGGGATCCTGCTGAGCCCGGGTCCGGGCACGCCCGAACGGGCGGGTGCGTCGATCGACTTGGTGCGCGCCTGCGCCGCGGCGCGCACCCCGCTGCTGGGAGTGTGCCTGGGCCACCAAGCTATCGGTGTCGCGTTCGGGGCCACCGTGGATCGGGCGCCCGAGTTGCTGCACGGCAAGACCAGCAGCGTCTTCCACACGAATATCGGTGTGCTAGAAGGGCTTCCAGATCCATTCACGGCGACCCGATATCACTCGCTGACCATCTTGCCGGAAACCCTACCCGCCGAACTGGAGGTGACCGCCCGGACCCGCAGTGGGGTGATCATGGGTGTACGGCACGTCGACCTGCCGATCCACGGGGTCCAGTTCCACCCGGAATCGATACTCACCGAAGGCGGCCATCGAATGCTGGCCAACTGGCTGGCCTACTGCGGTCAGGTCCGCGACGACGCGTTGGTGCGGCGGCTGGAAAGCGAGCTGGTGGGCAGTCTGGCGACGGTTCGGCACTCCGCCGAGCTGGATCGCGGTCGGGCGGCAACCGGTAGGACGCTGTCGGCTATTGACCGAACTTCAGCGTGACGTTGCCGTCCTTGTTCTCGCCCTGACCCGCGGACGGGCTCTGGTACACCACCCGGTTGTGCTGTGAACCGCCGGCGTCGACGTCGGCGCCCTTGACCAGCACACCGGTCCATCCGAGCGCGCGAAGCTGCGGCTCGGCGTCGGTCCAGAACAGACCTGACAAATCCGGCATGATGAACTGGTTGCCCTTGGAGACCTGCATCTCGATCACCGAATCAACCGGAACCGTTGCTCCCGCAGGCGGATTGGTCCCGATCACGTCGCCGGCCGGGCGGGTGCTGTCGACGGCGACCTGGCTGAATTTGCTGAACCCGTAGACGGTCAGGTTTTTCTGCGCGCTGTCGGCGGTCTGTCCGGCGACGTCGGGCACCTGCTTGGTCGACGGCCCCGAACCGACGATGACGGCGACCTCGTTGGTGATCGCCGACGTCTGGTTGGCCGGCGGGTTGGTTCCGATGACCTTGTCCTTCATCTCCGGTGTCGACGGAGAGTTGACCTGCTTGAAACGATTGAACCCGGCCGATTTCAGTTTCTTCACCGCGGAGGCATAGCTGAGCGAAGAGACGTCCGGCACCTCGCGCTGTTCGGGTCCGGTGGACACGTCGACCGTGACCAGGTCGCCGGCGCCTACTTTGGCGTTGCCGGCCGGGTCGGTGCCGATGACGTGATCGGGCGGGACGGTCGAATCGGGTTTCTGCTGGGTGCGCGTCTTGAAGCCGTGATTTTGCAGCGCGGCAATCGCGTCGGCGGACGCCTGACCCCGCACATCGGGCACCTGGACGTTGCGCATCCCGCCGCCGAAGGTGTTGATCACGATGGTGACGATGACGGTCAGCACCGCCAGCGCCGCGACCGCGACGACCCAGCGGCTTATCGAACCGGCACCGCGGTCACGGGTGAAGTCGAGTTCTTGGCGAGGCAGCGGATCGGTCTGCGGCCCGCCCGAGCCGCCAGGATGCGGAGAGGCCAGCAGCGATGAGCGCTCTGCGTCGGTAAGGATTTTGGGCGCCTCGGGCGGCTCCCCGTTGTGTACGCGAACCAGGTCGGCGCGCATCTCCGCGGCGGTCTGATAGCGGTTCTCGGGGTTTTTGGCCAGCGCCTTGAGCACCACGGCGTCTAAGTCGGCGGAAATACCCTCATGCCGCTGCGACGGCGGGACAGGATCCTCACGGACATGCTGGTACGCCACCGCCACCGGTGAGTCGCCGACGAAAGGTGGCTCGCCGGTGAGCATCTCGTAGAGAACACAGCCGAGCGAGTAGACGTCGGAGCGGGCATCGACCGCATCGCCGCGGGCCTGCTCGGGAGAAAGATATTGCGCGGTACCGATCACCGCCGCGGTCTGGGTGACGCTGTTTCCGCCGTCGGCGAGCGCCCGCGCGATACCGAAGTCCATCACCTTCACCGCGTTGGTGGTGCTGATCATGATGTTGGCCGGCTTGACGTCGCGGTGGATGATGCCGTGCTGGTGGGAAAAGTTCAGCGCCTGGCAGGCGTCGGCGATGATCTCGATGGCCCGCGTGGGCGGCAGCGGTCCGTCGGTGTGGACGATGTCGCGCAGCGTGACACCGTTGACGTACTCCATCACGATGTAGGGCAGCGGGCCGGCGGCGGTTTCGGCCTCGCCGGTGTCGTAGACCGCGACTATTGCGGGGTGGTTCAGCGCGGCGGCATTTTGCGCCTCCCGCCGGAAGCGGAGGTAGAAGCTGGGGTCGCGGGCCAGGTCAGCGCGCAGCACCTTGACCGCTACGTCGCGGTGCAAACGGACATCGCGGGCCAAATGGACCTCGGACATGCCGCCGAAGCCGAGGATTTCGCCGAGTTCGTAGCGGTCAGACAGGTGTTGCGGGGTCGTCATCGCAGTATTTCGTGTCGGGGCGGCGACGCGTGGTGGCTCAGCGCGGCCGCCCGCCAATGGTCAGGCGGGTTGCTTTGCCGTCCAGCATTACCTGTTACCCCGCGATCCGTCCAATTTGTCGGATGCGCGGGAGCGGACCCCGGCTTGCTGGGCGGCTGCCCGGTGTCGGTCACGGTCGGTGCCGACGGTTGCTGTTGGGAGCTGTTGTCGTGCGAGTTGATCACGATCAGGATCGCGATGATGATCGCCAGTGCGCCGAGCACTCCGGCCGCCCACAGCAGCGCACGCTGACCGGACGAGAAGGTGCGCCGCGGCGGCGGTGTGCGGTGACCGCCGGTGCTGCGTCGCGCGGCAGGAGCCCGGCTGGTGGGGTTGGCCGCAGCGCGCGCCTGCGCGCCGGACGGAATGGCGGCCGGGGTGGCGCGGCCGGCGGGTGCCCCCTGGTTGGGTCGCGGCGGCCGGCGGCCGGCACGGACGGCGGCGACGGCGTCGGCGAACGGTCCCCCGCTGCGGTAGCGCATGCCGGGGTTTTTGACCAGGGTCATCTCGATGAGCTCGCGCACGTTGGGCGGCAAGTCAGGCGGCAACGGCGGCGGCGGTTCTTTGATGTGCTTCATCGCCACCGTCAACGCCCCGTCACCGGTGAACGGGCGCTTACCCGAAACCGCTTCGTAGCCAACCACTCCCAGCGAGTAGACATCGCTGGCCGGGGACGCATCGTGGCCGAGGGCCTGCTCGGGGGCGATGTACTGGGCGGTGCCCATCACCATGCCGGTCTGGGTCACCGGAGCGGCATCGACGGCTTTGGCGATACCGAAGTCGGTGATCTTCACCTGACCGGTGGGCGTGATCAGAATGTTGCCGGGTTTGACGTCGCGATGCACCAGACCGGCGGCGTGTGCGACCTGCAGCGCGCGCCCGGTCTGCTCGAGCATGTCCAGCGTGTGCCGCAGCGACAGGCGGCCGGTGCGCTTGAGTACCGAGTTCAGCGGCTCACCGTTGACCAACTCCATCACCAGATAGGCGGTGCGGCCCTCGCCGTCCATCTGGGTTTCGCCGTAGTCGTGGACGCTGGCGATCCCGGGATGATTGAGCATCGCGGTGGTGCGCGCCTCGGCACGGAACCGCTCGATGAACTCGGGGTCCTGGGAGAACTCCTGCTTGAGCACCTTGACCGCGACACGGCGCCCCAGTCGGCTGTCGACCGCCTCCCACACCTGGCCCATGCCGCCGGTGGCGATGAGGCGCTGCAACCGGTACCGGCCAGACAGCGTCACACCTACTCGCGGGCTCATGGTCCTCCCTGTAGCGCGGCCTCGATCACGGCCCGCCCGATCGGCGCGGCGAGCGCACCTCCGGTCGCGGACAACCGGTCGGCGCCGTCCTCGACGAGCACCGCAACAGCCACCTTCGGGGCCTGTACGGGCGCGAAGGCGATATACCACGCGTGGGGTGGCGTGTTGCGCGGGTCGGTGCCGTGCTCAGCGGTACCTGTCTTGGATGCGATCTGCACGCCGGGGATCGCCCCTTTCTGCTGGGTGACGTTCTCGGCGCCGACCATCAACTCCGTTAGCTTAGCTGCGACCTCTGGGGCGACTGCACGGCGCTGTTGGTGCGGCGCGGTGGTGCTGATGTTAGCCAGGTCGGGCCCTTGCAAGCTGTTCACCAGGTAGGGCTGCATGGTTACGCCGGCATTGGCGATGGTAGCGGCAACCACCGCATTTTCCAGCGGCGTCACCGCAACGTCCTTTTGGCCGATACTGGACATTCCCAGCGCGGCGGCATCTGGGATCGGGCCGACGGTGGACTCGGCGACCTGCAGCGGAATGGGGTCGGGAACCTCGTCCAGACCAAACGACTGGGCGGTGCTGCGCAGCGCGTCGGTTCCGGTGAGCAGGCCCAATTGGACGAACGCGGTGTTGCACGACCGAGCGAAGGCTTCACGCAGCGAAACGGTTTCGGCGTTGATGCACGGGGCGCCGCCGTAGTTCTCCAGGGTGGCGGTGCTGTCCGGCAATGGAATCGTGGCCGCCGCAGTGAGCTGCTCGTCTTCGGTCGCGCCGTTCGCCAGCGCGGCCGCGGTGGTGATCACCTTGAACGTCGAACCGGGCGGATAGGTCTCGGAGATGGCGCGGTTGGTCATCGGCGAATGCGGGTCGTCGCGAAGTTGCTGCCAGGTTTGCGACTGCTCTTCGGGGTCATGCGACGCCAGCAGGTTGGGGTCGTAGGACGGCGCGGACACCAGGGCCAGGATTTTGCCGCTCGATGGCTCCAGCGCGACGACCGCGCCCCGGCACGCTCCGTTGCAGCCCTGCTGCATGGCATCCCATCCGGCTTGCTGGATACGCGGGTTGATAGTGGTGTCCACGTTGCCGCCGCGCGGGTCGCGTCCGGTGAAGAAGTCGGCCAGCCGGCGACCGAACAATCGCTGATCGGATCCATTGAGCAGCGGGTCCTCGGCCCGTTCCAGCCCGGTGCTGGAATAGCGCAGCGAATAGAAGCCGGTAACCGGGGCGTATACCGCGGCGTTGGGATACACCCGCAGGAAACGGAAGCGGCTGTCGGTGGCGACCGAATACGCCAGCAGCTGGCCGCTCGCGGTGATCTGACCCCGCTGGCGTGAGTATTCGTCGAGCAGCACCCGCTGGTTGCGGGGGTCGGCCCGTAGCCCGTCGGCGGTAAATACCTGCGTGAGCGTGGCGTTGAACAGCAGCAGCACGATCAACGCCATCACGGTCACCGAGATCCGACGCAGCGACGTGTTCATACCCGCTCGATCACCTCGGTGCTGGCACCTGCGATCGGCGACGCGTTGCGCGGGCGGGTGCGGAACGGGCGCCGGGCCGAATGCGAGATGCGCACCAGGATGGCCAACAGCACATAGTTGGCCAACAGCGACGAGCCGCCGTACGACATCCAGGGTGTGGTCAACCCGGTCAGCGGAATGAGGTTGGTCACCCCGCCGACAACGACGAACAGCTGGATGGCCAGCGCCGAGGCCAGGCCCGCGGCCAGCAGCTTGCCGAAACTGTCGCGCACAGCGATCGCGGTCCGCATCCCGCGGATGATCACGATGGTGTAGAGCATCAACAGGCCGGCCAATCCGACCAGCCCGAGTTCTTCACCGAACGCGGCGACGATGAAATCGGTGGACGCGGCCGGCACGGTGCCCGGCTGGCCATTGCCGAGCCCGGTGCCGAAGACGCCCCCGGTAGCAAAGCTGAACAGCGACTGCACGATCTGGTAGCCGGCACCGTCCGGGTCGGCGAATGGGTCCAGCCAGGTCTGCACGCGGATCCGTACATGATGGAAGATGAAGTACGCCGCAACGCTTCCCAGCGCGAACAAGGCCAAGCCGATAACTACCCAACTGAACCGCTGGGTGGCAAGGTAAACGACCACCAGGAATGATGCGTAGAGCAGTAGCGAAGTCCCGAGGTCTTTTTCGAAGACCATCACGCCGACGGAGATCACCCAGGCCGCCAGCAGCGGAGCCAGATCACGGGGCCGCGGCAGGTTCATGCCCAGGAAGTGCTTGCCGGCACTGGTGAACAGGCCGCGTTTGGCTACCAGCACCGCCGAAAAGAAAATGAGCAGAAGAATCTTCGAGAATTCGGCCGGCTGAATCGAGAAGCCCGGCAACTTGATCCAGATCTTCGCGCCGTTCTGCTCAGACAACGCCCGCGGCAGCAGTGCCGGAATCGCCAGGATGACCAGTCCGGTCAGCGCACAGATGTAGCCGTAGCGGGCGAGTTGCCGATGGTCCTTCAGCCAGATCACCACAAAGGCAAAAGCCCCCACCCCCAACAGCGTCCAGAGGATTTGCGGGGTTGCGCGTGCGCTGGCCCCGGTGAGACGGTCGTCGATGTCCAGCCGGTGAATCATCACCAGCCCCAGACCGTTGAGCAGCGCCACTATCGGCAGCAGCAACGGGTCCGCGTACGGGGCAAAGCGTCTGATGGCCAGATGCGCGCAAGCAAACACCGCCAAAAACCCTGCGGCGTAATTGATCAGCTGCCAGTTCACGCCGCGCTCCTGGTTAGCCTGCACGATTGCGAAGGCCGCCGCGGTGATCACGGCGGCGAAGCAGATCAGCAGCAGCTCGGCATTGCGCCGGTTCGGCAGCGGAGGTGTGACCGTGACCGGCGGCTGCGGCTGTGTGGTCACGCCGGTGTCCGGCACTCGGTACCCGGCTGCGGCGGCGGCGGGGAAAGCGTTGTGAGAGTTGGTGCGACCGGTGTCGGCGAAACACTGACCGGAGGTTGTTCCGGCGGGCCGGCACCAGGTTCGGGTGGCTGGGTGGCAGTGGGTGGTGCGGTCTGCGGTGCCGAGGTCGGTGGCGACTGCGCGCGCGCCGGCGGGCAGAGGGGCAGCAGCGACTCGGTCGACAGTCTGCGCAGCTGCGCGTCAGCCTCATCGAGCGTTCCCGCCGGAAGCCCGGCGGCCACCTGCGCGCGAGCCGATTCGGCCAGATCGGACAGCTTCATCGGCAGGC
>Ga0335075_10015052_pt1 | contig 11593 bp, 6 predicted proteins | sample Lox_Sample_24_FD_206723 | JGI IMG/M metagenome (GOLD analysis project Ga0335075, IMG submission 206723) | Soil microbial communities from Loxahatchee National Wildlife Refuge, Florida, United States - Lox_Sample_2.4 | ecosystem: Environmental > Terrestrial > Soil > Wetlands | place: USA: Florida...
GATGGCCGGGCCGGATGAGTTCCGCGGGAACGTGCAGAATCGCGTGATAGGTGGCCGTACCGGAAAAGTAGCGAATGCCGGGATCGCTCCACTGGGTCCAGGAACGAAATTGCTCGACGGGAACGGAACTGGGCGCGCCCCATCCCGCAGGAAAGGAGAGCGTCCAGGGACCGAAAGACAGTCCCGGCGGGTCCTCGGGAGCAACTATGACGCGCGTGCTGCGGCCATTCGAGTCCGTGAGCTCATAGAGGCCCGGGGTCGTGGCCAGGAATCCAGACGGGCCGGCGGCAAAGGTTCCCTCACCCTGGCGAGTGGAAGGATAAACCTCATCGCCGGCGCGGCGAATCTGTATCAGGTGCGGGGCGGGAGGCTTGTCAAAGACCAGGAACACCGATCCCAGGGCAGGAAACGTGAAAGGGATCTCGGTGCGATCCTTCGTCTGGCGGTAGACAAGCACCGGCGCGACGCTGCCGTCGTCGGCCGTCCATAGCTCCGGCGCGCGGTTGCCCGCCCGGAATGAGAGGGTCGCTTTCACGCTGCTGTCGAGGCTGTTGCGAACGAAGTAGATATCCGCGCCAGCCGTTTCGCGGTGCACATAGTCGAAGACACTGCCTTCTCGAACGCTGCCACTCTCGCCATCGAGCTGGTAGGAAAAATCGGGAGCCACGCCGATGGCCTCAAGTGCTGCGCGGGCATCCTGAGTGCAGTAGATGCGCCCCCTGCCGAAGTTCGATTCGGCCGCGCCGCCGGCGCAGCCGCGCCACATCTCATCGGCGACCTGCGTGTATTCTGCCTGCGGCCCGGCGGGGATGATGCCGAGCGGACCGGCCGGTTTCAGGCCGATGACAATTCCACCCTGCTCAACAAAGCTCCGCACCCACTCAAGCGCCGGATAAGAAAGATGCCGCGACGCGGGCAGCGCCAATGCTCGGTAGTGGAGCCCCTCCGGGGTGCGCAGGTCGGCGCCGGAGAACTTCATACGGTGGAGCAGCGCATCCTGGTCGGTTACGTCGTAGTCGTAGCCGGGTAGAACGTGCGCGGGGTCGTCGTTTTTGACGCGGACGAGACCCGGCACCTGCTCTCCGTAGAAGTACAACAGGTCGTCGACGGAGCGGCCCTGCTGCATGAGAAACTGCGCGCGGTTGAGAGCTGAAAGGAAGGGCCCGGCCTGCTGCCACCAGGTCACGTTGGGGTTGAGGTGGGTGCCGGCGAAGTACTCCTGTCCGGGCTTACCGTATTGGGCCGGGGACGAGGTGAACTCATGCCAGAAGAGCCGGTTCAACCCCTCGGTGAAGGCGTGGTCGATGGTGGGCTGGACGTCGCGGCCCGGCGACTCCGACCAGGCCTCCGGATCCATGCTCGTAGGCCCTTCGGCGGCCACGAACCGCTTGCCGTAGATGTGGGCGGCGCTGGCGGCTTCTTTCACAAAGAAGCGCTGCTGGTCGGTAACGCGGTGGGTGCCGGAGATCACCCAGTACTCGGTCTGCGGAAAGGAGGTGTTGCGGAAGTTCCTGAGTGCGTCGATGGGCGCGCCGTGCGGGCCGCCGGCCTCAGGATGGGTTCCGAGTCCCAGCTGCGCGGCGTGTTCGGCGAAGCGGTCGTAGTAGTTCTCGGCGATGAGGTCGGCGACAGTGCGCCGCAGATCGAAGAGGAAGCGGTTGCTCACCGCGCGGCTGGTGAGAATGCGGCCGGTGACGATGGGCAGATAGGGCAACGGATCATAGCCACGCCGGCGCTCGAACTGTTCGCGAAAGCCTTCGGTCCAGTTGGTGCCTCCAGCCTCCCAACTGTCGGTGACGAGGTAGCGCAGGCTGGCGCCGATGTAGGGTTTGGCCGCGTCAAGCAGCGGCGTGACGAACTGGCGCCAGTAGTCGTCGAAGGCGTGCGCATTCATCGCATCCAGAGGCAGTCCGAGCGGGGTTCCGGCGGCATCGGTCAGGTGCTTCCAGGTGTCGGTGTAGCCGATGCGCAGCACCTCCCAGGCGCCGGGCGGAAAGGTCCATTGCAGGGCGCCGTCGGCGGTCACGTGCGAACTGAGATCGACAACCTGACTTACATCCGCATCCTCTTCGCCGGGGAGGGAAGGCGCATTACGCAGGACCAGAGAGGAGCGGGTCATGGACATGCCCGTCTCCCTCGATGCTGTTTTGAAGGCCAGATCCTCGATGGCGGCCCGTCCGCTGCCCTGCTCACCCGGCAGCGGCGCCCCATGGTGCAGCGGGTAAGCCAAGACCGCGATCTGGCGGTAGAAGCCGTTCTCGACCGGCGGAGCCGGCAGTTGCACGGTCTTTGCGCCGCCGCCATTCACGAGGGTGCGTGCATACGTGAGGAGCTTCATGGCGTCTGCCGGCGTGACGGTCGACCCGCCAATGATGCCGACGTCCCAGCGGCTGGTGACGTTGAGGCTGATCGCGAGTCCGAGTCTTTGCGCCACGGCCAGCGCATGAACGAACAGCCTGATCCATCGCGGGCTGCCGATGGCGGGACCCGTTGGAACTTCTTCGTTGCCGCCCTGCCCCGAGCCATCGGCATCGACGAGAATGGCCCCGGCGTAGCCATGGCTCTTCATGGCTTCGAGGTCGCTGGTGATGCTCTGCTCGGTGACGTTGCCATTGAGCCACCACCAGTAGCAGCGCAACTCAGCGGTCTGCGGCGGATGCCGAAAGCCTGCGCGAAGTGCATTCGCGGACGCGTGCGGAGTGGGTTGCGCCGCAGGCGACGCAGTGGGCAGCAAAAAATTGGCGATGAGAACCAGAAAACATACAAATGGCGCGCAGCATTTCATCGATGCACCGGAGGAGCCAAAAGCAGAGCTAAGTGGTTAAAGGCGGCGCCCGCGATGGCTTGCGGGCACCGGCTGGCGAACCTACGGACATCAGAAGTTAAGGCGAGCTGTAAGTTGTCCCAGGCGCGGGTCGTTGGCCTGGGTCAGCGTGACCACGCCGAAGGTGGAGCTGCCGATGCTGGTGCCGGGCCCGCCGAAGTTCGGCGTGTTGAGCACGTTGAAGAACTCGCCGCGGATCTCGAAGCTCTTGCCCTCGCCAAGCGTGAACCGCTTGAAGAGCGATGCATCGACCAGGGGGTGAATACGCTGCCGCACCCCGATTACGGTGCTGTTGTACTGCGAAGTGTAGGAGAGCCGCTGCTGGTAAGCAGGCACGGACGAAAGGCTGTCGCAGGCCGGAGCCGACGCAGTTGACATCACCAACTGGCCGCTGGTGTTTTCGTAGCAGGTGTTGAAGTAGCGCGCATCGGTGGCGTGGCCCTGCTCAACGGGGCCGATGATGTTGACGTTGCTCGGCGCAGAGACCAGGGGACCATTGGCGGCGCGAAATACGCTGTTGAACTGCCAGCCGCCCAGGATCAGGCGCTCCGCATAGTTCAAATTCTGAAACTTGGGGAACTCCACCGTGCCGAAGATATTGGCGAGGATCGTAGAGTTCGAGTCCTGAATGGAAGCGAGGCGCGTATCAAACGGGTTCAGGTATTGGGTGTGGTTCATCACCTTGTCCCAGGTAAAGTTACCCTGGACCGTGAAGTGACGGTTCATCGGCTTGCTTACCTGGATCTGCAGCGAGTTATATGGCGAGCTGCCGATCGAGGAGTAGTTTGCGGTGACCGTACCGAATTCCGGATAGGGTTGCAGGAGCAGGTACTGCTGGATGGTCGCACCATTCAAGGTGGCGTTGTTGGGAATCAGCCCCGCCATTGGATTGGCGACCTTGTTGTTCAGGTAAGTGACCTCGGCCGCGCCCAGGTTGTAGTACTGGGCCGGAAGGAAGTTGATGTTATGGTTCACGTCGAGGTGTGTAGGATCCGCGCCCACATAGGCGATCTGCATGGCGAAGTTTCCGGCAAACTGCTGCTGCACGCTGACGGTGTACTCGGCGCTGCGCGGCTGCACGTGATGCTGATCATTGAAGTTGATATTCTGGCCGATGGCCGTCGCGAGCCCCAATGTGTTGCCGGAAGGCAGCGTCACGCCGCTGGGGTAAGGATTGGTCATCGAGTTGATCGGGTGGATTCCATCGGATGTGTTGGTATAGCTGGTGGCCTGGCTATAGCCGGAGGAGAACGGGGATTCCAGCGTATTGAAGTAGATGATGCCGAAGCCCGCCCTGACCACCGTGTTGGAGTTGACGGCATACTCGGCGCCCAGGCGCGGCTGCCAGGCGCCCAGGTCGCGCGGATAAGGGAGGCGGTCGCCGGAGTTGACGAACTGCAGTCCGCCGTTCAGCGTGAGCCCCGAAACCGAACTCTGCAACGGGTTAGTGCAAGTGGTGCAGAAGTTTGTGTTCATGCGGTTATAGCGCTCGGTCATCGGCGACTCATAGTCCCAGCGCGCTCCCAGATTCAGCGTCAGCTTGTCGTTCACGCGCCAGTCGTCCTGCACGAACGGCGCTGTATAGATCTGCTGCATGGCATAGGCAATGGTGATGTCGTAGTTTGCCGTTGAAAAGTATCCCAGCAGCATCGAGGCCATGGGATCGCCCGAGGTGGCCTCGGAGCCGACCGGCGCATTCACGTTTTGTTGGGTGAAGCGGCGGTCGAAGACAAACCCCGCGCCGGACTGGGCGTTGATGCCGAATCCGCTCTGCGGGTTCTGCACGTTATAACGGCTCATGTTGCCTTCAAATCCGAAACGGACGAAGTGACGGCCCCATTCTTTGGAGAGGATCTCTTCCCACGCACCCAGGACGTCGGTGCTGACCTGGCCGCCCGCGCCCGGCGCCAGCCCGGCATAGCCATCGCTGTTCATGTATTCGCCGGGGAAGGTGTTGTAGGGAAGCCCCGTGGTGGCGATGCCCAGGGCGCTGAGGTTGAAGTTGGTATTGCCTGGATACACCAGCCCGAATGGATGATAGTCGAGCCCCAGGCGCGAATCGAGCACCATGGTGGAGGAGAACTGATGCACCTCATCCATGCTGCCGCCGCGGTTGTTGCGATACACGCTGTAGCCGTAGCCGGTGCTGCTGTTGGTCGGCCCGATACCCTTGGGAAAGCCCTCCAGCGGAAAGCTCTGGGTGAGGCCGGAGCGGAAGCCGATGACGCTGACCTTGTCGTTCTTCCCGATCACCTGGTCGAAGCGGCCGATGAAAGACGGATAGGTGGCGGGGTACGAGGTCTGCTGCGAGATGTAGTTCGGGTTGGTGAGCGCGGTGGAACCGGAAACATTCGGACCCGGAAGGTACGTCGCAAACGCCTGCCCGGTGGCATTCATCGCCGCGGCGATATTGTTGTAGGCGTAGTACTCGGTCCTGTTGCCATTGGCGTCTACCGGCGAATTGGGCACGTACAGTTGCACGCCCGTGGTGCACAGACCGCTGGAGTTGAAGCTGGAACAGAGGCCGGAGAAATCGCCCTTCAATTCGTCAGCGGTCGGCACGCGCGTGCTGTAGGGCTGCGGAGTATGCGTGGCGTAGCGCTCAAACGAGAACATGAAGTAGGTCTTGTTGCGCCCGTCGTAAAGCTTGGGGATGTAGACGGGGCCGTCGATCACCAGGCCTGTCTGGTTGACCTGGTTGTTGCTGCGCGCCTGTCCCAGGCCAGCCTTCTCGTAGGTGTTGGCGTCGAGATAGGTGTTCTGGAAGACATAATAAGCCGATCCGTGAAGGGTGTTTTTCCCGGACCGGACGACGGCGTTGGTCACGGAACCGTCGCCGTGGCCGATCTGCGCATCGAAGATGCCGTTTTCGACCTTCACTTCCTGGACCGCTTCAGGCGACGGCACGAAGCCGGTATAGCTCGCACCTGAGAAGCGCTCCGCCGCGTCGACGGGAATGCCGTCGAGGGTAAGGCGGGTATGGCCGCTGATGCCGTCGGTGATGACCGCCACGGCCGTGCCGCTGTAGGGGTTGGTGTATTGGCTTGACTTGGCCTGGAAGTAATTCCCGGTGGTCGAGATCACGCCAGGGGCCAGCGTCACCATCACGTAGGGGTTGCGCCCGTTGTTGGGCAGGTCGGTGACCGCCTGGGTGTTCAGGGTCGTGGCCAGGTCGGGGGAGCTGGTGTCGATCAGCGAGTTCGTCTCCGCCGTCACCTGAATGGTCGCGGTGACAGCCCCCGGAGTCAGGGCCATGTCTTGCTGCACCGTTTGTCCTGCGGTGATCACGACATTGGTCCGCTCCTCCTGCCGGAAGCCTGGGGCCGTGACCGTAACGCTGTAGGTCCCCGGTTGCAGAGCCGGCATCAGGTAGGTGCCGTCGGCGCCGGTCGTCACGGTAGTCGAATAATGCGTGGCCCCTTCGACGGCGGTTACCTTGGCGCCGACCACCTTGGCGCCGGTCGAATCGGTAATCTGCCCGGTGATGCCGCCCAGGTAGCGCTGCGCGGAGACGGGCAGAGCGAAGGCGACACCAAGGGCAAGAATCAAGAGACACGTTGCCGCCAGGCTGCGGTGCACCGCCGGCGATCGGTGAGTGAGATGCTGCGTCATGAGAACCCTCCCAAAGGTTGAAAGATCGTAGAGTGATTCGCCGGCTCGAATCCGGCTGTTGGCCATCGGTGGACGCGATCCGATTGTGTGACACGCGTGCGTGGAAGCGGCTCGGAGAGACTGCCGGACACGTGGGCACTGCAGCGAAACAGATAGAAATAATTTTCGATCTGAAATCACAATCGGGCATTCTTTGAAATGCGCGATGAGGCTGGCAAGTTAATTTACCGGAAGATACAGTGGTATTTAGCCCTGTATTTAACAGTTAAGGTTGTTTTAAATCAAGGGGATAAAGTGAGATTTGGCGAGCTTTGGACCGCAGAAATGCCCAGCCGCACGCGCGCCAGAGGGGCCCTTACGTGCGTTGCTACGCAGGAGACGGTGCAGTAGACTTGGAGTACACCGTGCCCGCACCTATGGCATCTGGTTCCAATAGCCCGGCAGCGGTGGGTTCTGAAGACCTGCCCAGCGTGGAGGAACGCCGCGCCCTGGTGGAGCGAGTAGCGGCCAGCGAGCAGTTCAGCCGCTCGGCCCGCCTGCGGGATTTTCTGCTCTACGTGGGAAAACAGTCGCTGAAAGAAGGATGCCCCGACCTTCACGAGCTGGAGATCGGCGAAAAGGTTTTTGGCCGTCCCCCCTCCTATGACCGCAGCCAGGACAACATCGTCCGCGTCAATGCCGCGGAGCTGAGAAAGCGCATCGAACTTCACTTTGCCTCCGCGGGCGCGCGCGAGCCGCTGATCTTCGAGATTCCCCGGGGCGGCTACAAGCTCGTATTCCGCAGGCGATTGGAAGCACTGCCCGGTGAACAGGGTTCAGCCCAGGGAGGAGACCCGCTCCCCGCAGTTCCCGCCGCCGGCGCAGTTGCGCTCCGGAAGGATCGACTTCGCACCGCGACCCGCCTGGCCTGGCCGGTCTTGTCGCTGGCGCTGGGCATTGCCTGCGTGCTGCTTTACCTGCGCATTGGCGCCCTGCAAAAGGCGGCCGATCCGTGGGTGGACGAGCCGGCGGTGAGGGCATTCTGGACGGGCTTTCTGAGCCCTCGTAAAGAGACCGACATCGTCCTGCCCGATGACGCTGCCAGCGTGATCGAAGACATCACCAACAAGGCCATCTCGCTGGACGACTATCAGAACGGCGCGTTCCTGCGCGAGTTGCAGGAGTCGCCGATGAGTGCCGAGCGAAAGGCGGATGTCGACCAGGTCTTCAATCACAACCTGGTCACCTTCGGAGCGGTGAGCGCGGCGCAACTGGTCGCCGGCGAGATTCCGCCCGGTTACCCGCATCGGCTGTCCTTCACGCGGTACTTTACGGCCGACGATATCAACCGCGACAACGTGGTGCTGGTAGGCGGCGAGAAATCCGTGCCCTGGGACAACCTTTTCGACAACCAAGTGAACTTTATTACGGATTTCGATTACACGCACGATGTGGGGATTGTTCGCAACCTTCATCCCCAACCGGGAGAGAAGGCGATCTACACGGTGCCGCAAGGGCCGAACAGCATCACCGGCTACGCCACCATCGCCTATCTTCCCAATCTCGGCCACAGCGGCAGCGTCATCATCCTGGGGGGAACGGATTCTGAGGCGACCGGCGCGGCTGCCTCGTTCCTGACCTCGGAGGACAAGATGGAGAAGCTGCGCGAGGTGCTGCGGGTGCGGAATTTTCCTTACTTCGAGGTGCTTCTGAACACCTCGCGCCTGGGGGGCGCATTCTTCAACTCCACTCCGGTGGCGTACCGCGCGTATCCGCGTGTACCGTAGGCAACCGACGGCAATCTTCGCTTCGCCCGCGCATGGGGTGCACTTCGATCCGTGAGGGTGCAGTGCGCGGCCGCGCCGGGGGCGAGGCTCAGGAAACGTTTGTCGCGGGCGCGGCCCCGGGGAGCTTTTGCGCGATCTCGGCGGCGGCTTGGGTGAGAGCAAGGACGATGCGGCGGCGCTGCTCTTCGCTGTCGGGCAGGCGCGAGGTGGGCATGGAGAGGCTGATGGCGGCCTCGACTTTGGAAGGGCCGGAAAAGATCCCTACCCCGAAGCAGAAGCCGCCGAAGGTGGTCTCCTCGGCATCCATGGAGTAGCCGCGGGAGCGGATGAGCGCGTACTCTTCCTCGATGGTGCGCTCGTCCACGATGGTATTTTGGTTGTACCGGGCGAGCCCGTAGCTCTGCAGGAGACGCTTGCGGGTTTCGGCGTCCTGCCAGGCGGTGATCACTTTGCCCATGGAACTGGCGTGGGGGGGAAGGATGCGGCCGACGATGTTGGTCATGCGGATGAGGCTGCCGCTCTCGACCACGTGCACCACTTCGAGATGGTTGTTCATGAGCACGGAGAGGCTGACGGTCTCGCCGAACTCCATGTTCAGGCGGCGCATGGGGTCGCGGGCGGCGTCGAGCAGCGCGGTGAGGAATTGAGAGGACACGGGGGCGCCCATCTGGCCGGAGGAGAGATAGTGACCGCTGGCGTCGCGGCGGATGTAGCGGAGGGTTTCGAGGGTGCGGAGCAGGCGCAGGGCCGAGCTCTTGGTCAACTGGGATTGCTTGGAGAGATCGTTGAGGCTCAGGGCGGCGCCGGTGCTCGACAACAGCTCCAGAATCTGAATTGCCTTGCCTACGGCGCGGGAGAAATAGCGATTTTCGCCCGGCGGCTCCTCGACATGCTGGTGCGCTGCGGAGCGAGACTTCTGCTGCTTGGTCCTGGGCATGTTCGAACGGGGTCCACCCTTTGCAGGCAAGCATTTCACATTACGCATATCTCTTTCAATATTTCTCCTAGCTGCTCATGGCGGCTGGAATCCGCGGAGACATAGGGGAGGGCCAAGGTGTTTTTGCAGATTCCCATCAACTCGAGCCCGAGCTTCAGCCCGCGGAGGTAACTGGATTCGGGCTCGCCGATGCCATAGAGGAGCTCGCCGATGGACCGGACTTTGTGCCGGAGCTCCTCGACGACAGGCGTGTCTCCCTGTTGAACGGCCTGGTACAGGGAGACGAAGAGCCTGGGGAAGAGATTGGCGCCGCCGCAGACGCCGCCGTGGGCGCCGATGCGCAGGCTGTCGACCAGTAGTTCCTCGGGCCCGACCAGGAGAGTGAAGTCGGGCCGGCCGCGCATCCTGGCCACGATGGAACCGAGGTAGGCGAGCTCGCCGGAGCTGTCCTTGAGTCCCCGGACGTTGGGCAGCTCGGCGGCGCGCACGACCGTCTCCGGAGCGAAACAACATTTGGTGAGGCTGGGCATGTTGTAGAGAAAGAGCGGCAGCTCGACTTCGGCGGCCAGCCGGCGCACCAGCCGGAAGAGGTCGTTCTGGCTGACGGCGAAGTAGAACGGAGGCGCAGTGACGACGGCGTCCGCGCCGGCGACACGGGCATACTCGGCGAGGGCGCAGCTCTCCGCATAGGAGGTGTCGGTGATGCAGACGAGCACGGGAACGCGTCCGGCGACCAGCGCGCAGGTGCGGTCGATGAGCTCGCGGCGCAGCCGGTAGCTGAGGGCGGGGCCTTCGCCGGTGGTGCCGAGGATGAACAGGCCGTGCACTCCGCCGCCGATGAGATGTTCGATCAGACGCTCCAGGCCCGGGCGGTCAAGGGATTCCGGTGTGTCGAGCGGCGTGACCATCGGGGGGATGATGCCTTGGAGCGGGCGGGCTAAGGGGCGGCGGATCATGACCGGGGTCAGTATACCGAATGCGATACAAAAAGTGAAACACAAATCGATAATTGAAACAATTCGGGGCAAATTTGCACAATCTTGAAGAATTCCGTAGACAATGGTGGTACCCACCTGCTGTGATGCTCGGAGGAGTTTCCTGGCGGAGGAGCTATCTCTTTCAGAATGCGCAAAACGGAGCCTGGACCGGCCTATCGATGGCAACTGGTGGGCATGTTGTGGATGGTTGGGTTTCTGAACTACGCCGATCGCCAGGCGATTTTCTCGGTATTTCCCCTGCTGCAGTCGCGACTGCACCTGACCCTGACCGAATTGGGGCTGCTGGGCTCGTCGTTTGCGTGGGCGTACGGTCTGGCGGCGCCGTTTTCGGGTTATATCGTGGACCGGATCCGGCGTTCGACGGCGATTTTGGGCGGACTCGAGGTATGGAGCTGGATCTGCGCGGCGACGGCGCTGAGCGGCCGGCTGGTGAGCCTGGCGCTGCTGCGCTGCGGGATGGGGCTGGGCGAGAGTCTGTATTTTCCCGCGTCGCTGTCGATGATGAGCGACTACCACGGGCCGGATACGCGGTCGCGCGCGCTGGGGCTGCACCAGACCAGCGTGTACGCGGGCACAATCGTGGGGGGCTTTCTGGCAGGCTGGATCGCGGAAGAGTATAACTGGCGCCTGCCTTTTGTCTTTTTCGGGGCCGCGGGGGCGGTGTTTGGGATCGTGCTCTTCGGGTTCCTGATCGAGCCGGGGCGCGGGAGCGGCGAGCACCGCAGCGAAAACATCCACGCGCTGCCCGTCGACGCGGCCTCGGCGGCTCCGGGAATCGCGGGCTTCGTGCGCTTCGCCCTGACGACCCCAGCCGTCTGGCTGTTGATGGCGGCCTTCGCCTGTGCGAACTTTGTCGCCGTCGTGCTCCTGGTCTGGATGCCGTCGTACCTGTACCGCAGCTTTCATATGGACCTGGCGATGTCGGGGCTGACGGCGACAGCGATGGCGCAAAGCGGGTCGATGGCGGGAACGGCGGTGGGCGGATGGCTGGCGGACCGGATGGTCCGCTGGAAGGTGAGCGGGCGGGTGCTGGTGCAGGCTGCCGGCGTATTGTGTGGAGCGCCCTTTGTGTATCTTTGCTGCCGGACCCGCGCCATCGGAGTGTTGATCGTATGTCTTGCGGGCTGGGGATTCTTCAAGGGACTGTATGACGCCAATATCTTCGCGTCGCTCTTCGATGTGATCCCGGTGAGGGCGCGGGGCGCGGCCTCGGGGTGGATGAACACGGCCGGGTGGCTGGGGGGCGGCGGACTGGCGCCGGTGCTGGTGGGTTTCTTCGCAAGCCGGCATGGGCTGGGGCCGGCCATGGCGATGGTGTCGCTGGTGTACATCCTGGCGGGCGGGTTGTTGCTGGGGGTAGCGTTTTTTGCCATGGCCGGACGGAGCTCGCCGGCGGCGGCGACAGCGAACTGAGGTTTCCGCAGGCGAGCGAGCCCGACCAACTTACTTCTTCCGT
>Ga0335075_10015053_pt1 | contig 11593 bp, 14 predicted proteins | sample Lox_Sample_24_FD_206723 | JGI IMG/M metagenome (GOLD analysis project Ga0335075, IMG submission 206723) | Soil microbial communities from Loxahatchee National Wildlife Refuge, Florida, United States - Lox_Sample_2.4 | ecosystem: Environmental > Terrestrial > Soil > Wetlands | place: USA...
GAGCGAGGGATACGCTCTGACGCTTCGATGACCGATGCCCTGCTCACCCTGACCGACCTCGAACGCTGGGAGCTCTTCGGCGCCACCTGGCGCATCGTGGAGCTCTCAGACGAGCGGGCGCTGCTGGACATGTGCGCGTGCACCGGGCAGCTCGTGGAGCGCCGCGCGTCAGCGGACCCCGCGCTCATCGACTATGTGCGCGCCGCGGGAGCGGACCAGCCCTGAGTCGTGAGGCGGCGAGGCTGAGGGTGAATCGCATCACGATGACGCTGTCGCATAAACCTGCTCGGCGCGGCCCTCTTGGTGACAGATTCATACGTCCCGCTGTCCCGTCGTACCGGCGCGCCGAGCCAGGGGATCCGCCTGCGGTTCTCCCCCCGCGACGCTGAGTCAGAACCTGGCGTTAAACCCCAGGTTCTGACCCAGCGTCGGAAAACGCCGTCTTTTGTCCCAGCGTCGTTGCGCGGAGCCGGGTGCAGGCGCCACTGCGCCCGCCCGCCCCGACGTCTTGACCGCGCTGCGGGCGTGTGTGTGTGTGTGTGTGTGCGCGCGCGACAGCCTCCTATGCGGCACTTCACCCTCCGGTGTGAGGCCGTGCGGTGCGAGCGGCCCCGGGCGAGGCCCGCCGGGCGGGTGGTCCGGATGGCCGGCCGCGGGCGAGGGTCGCTGAGCGAACGGTCAGGACGGCAGGGCGCGGTCGATGCGGCTGGCCACCAGCTCGGCGGCGTCCTCTTCCTGCTCGAGGATCTGCTGGGCGACGACCTCGGTCTCGTGGTCGTGCAGGCGGCGAGCCAGGCCCCGCAGGGCGTGGTAGACGCCGATCTCGAGGTTCTCCAGGGTGTAGGCACTGATCGCCAACGCCGCCGGAGTGCAGGTATCGCCGGGAGCGAACTCGATCTGCAGCGCGGCCACCCGCACGGCGGCGTCGCGAGGCGCGGGCGGGGAGACGTTGTGGGCGCTCAACCGCTCGTCGATGAGGCGCAGGTGCCCGCGGGTCTGCTGGTGGTGCGCCCGGTAGATGTCGGCAGTGGTTTCGTCAGGGTCCAGGCGACACCCCTCCTCCAGCACGCGCAGGCCGATCTGCTCGAGCGCGTGGGCGTCGGTCAGATACCCGATGAGCGCGCCGTCGAGAGCTTGGGGCAACATCGCGTTGCCGACGGTACCCCTCGGCGCCGGGCTGGGTTCAGGAACCGGGAGTGTCCTGTTCGTCGCCGTACAACGGCTCGTCGTCGACCACCAATCCCATGCTCTCGGGGTGCTCGAGCGTCTCGATGGCACTGTTGGTGAGCAGCCACCGGTCCGAGCGCTCCCGGATGAGAAACCCCGCCCGGGTGAGGCGCTGCAGGGCGATCGTCACCGTCGGACGGTGCGCGCCGATGAGCATGGCCAGGACCTCATGGGTCAGCGGCAGGGTGACGTAGACGCCCTCGGTGCCGACCCGCCCCCACCGCTCGGCGAGGAGCCAGAAGAGGATGAGCAGCCGGACGTAGGCGCGGGGCAGGTGAGTCACCGCCTGCGTCAGCGTCAGGTAGCGGGCGCGCTGGGCCACGCGACTGACGATGCGGCTGGAGATGGTGGGCCAGCGGGCGATTCTCAGGACGAAGCCCGTGTCCAGCACGGCCAGGCGGGTCCGCTTGAGCACCAGCCAGGTGACCGAAATCGGGAGCGGGTCATACTCGCCGTCGGTGTCCCACGGCCGGATGAGGTCGGTCGGCCCGAACAGCTCGCAGGCCGATCGCTTACCCACCTCGACGCGGCGCAGCAGCAACCCGTCCAGCACGAACAGGCCCAGCCAGCCCGCCTCGGCGCGCGCAGTGATCGGCTCCGTGTCCCAGCTGGGCGGCTCGAGCTCCATCACCGCCGCGACGGCCCGGCTGCGGGCCGCATCGAACTGGTCCGCCGGCACCCCGATCGCCAGATCGGGGTCAGCGTCCAGGAGGGCGACGACGTGGCGGGGGTCGAGCTGCGGCAACACACCTCACGCTACCCCCGCACACAGTCGAGTGTCCGCTGGCGAACAGGTTCGGTCCGCGGGATGACGCAAGCGACAGCAACCCGACGGGCGATGAGCTATGCCTTGTGCAGAGCCTGACAAGGAGTATGCAAATGGCAGACGCCGACATCACCCGTGGCCGCTCGGCCGCAACCGCGCAGAACCCGGACCTCGACCCCGCCCGAGGGAGCTCCGCCACGGTGGACAACCCCCTGCGCGATCCGACACCGCGGCGCCCCGCGGGAACACTCGAGAACGCACTCCATGACCCCACCGACGCTCGGCCCAACCCCACCCGGCCCGCTGAGGTGACGTACCTGAGCTGCCCCAGGTGTGGGCTGTCGGTGCGCAGTCGCAACCCGCTCACTGACCGCGCGTACTGCCCGCGGTGCGGCGCGCGAGGCCTGGCCGAGCCGCTGGTGCGCTACCTCCACGCCTCCGGCCGGTTGCCACACCGGCACAGCGTTGACACGAACGCCGCGGCGATGAACGAGACCGCCCACCCACTCCGCCAGCACACGAACATCACCGGATCCACAGGCTGAGTGCCGGTACACCGGGAGGCGACGTTGCAACAGCCACAGTCACATCACTACGGCATCCAGACTTCCCGTGATCGACGCCGTCACGAGGCGGCGATCGCAGCCGAGATCAGCAAGCTCGAACGCAACCTCCGCGAGCTGGGACCGATGCCCTCAGACCGACTGGCCACCCTCGCCCAGGCTGATCACTGGCGCGAGGGCACCTTCGAGGAGGCCGTGGCCACCGGCGTGCGCCAGGGTCGGCTGGCCTGGCTACCGTTTCACTGGCTCAAGGCCGTCCGCGGCGCCCGCCTGTAGACGGAGCCTTAACCGGCGGGCTGACCGGCCAGCTCGTCGAGCGGCGTGTCGGGATCGCGCAGCGCGTCGCGGTCGACCTGCCGGCGGGAGCGGATGAGCGCCTGGACGTGCTGGTTGACGTCCCACACGTTGACGTTCATCCCGCCCACGACGCGGCCGTCGGTGAGCCAGAAGGCGACGAACTCGCCGGCCTCGCGGTCGCCGCGGATGACCACCTCGTCCCAGTCGGTGGCGTAGCCGGAGTACTCCATGCCGACGTCGTACTGGTCAGAGAAGAAGTACGGGATCCGGTCATAGCTCACGTCATCGCCGAGCATCGCGCGCGCCGCGGCCGGGCCCTGGTTGAGTGCGTTGGCCCAGTGTTCAACGCGGATGTGACGCTCGTAGAACGGGTGCCAGGCGTTGGCGACGTCGCCCGCGGCAAAGATGTTGGCGGCGGACGTCCGGCACGTGGCGTCGACCTGGATGCCGTTCTCCACCGTCAGCCCCGCGGTCTCGGCGAGCCCGACGCGGGGGAGCACGCCGACGCCGACGACGGCGAAGTCGCATTCGATGCGCTGGCCGTCGGAGGTGCGCACCGCGCTCACCGAGCCATCGCCCTCGAGCGAGTCGACCCCCTCGCCGAGGACCATCCGGACCCCGTGACTGAGGTGGACGTCGCGGTAGAACTCGCCGACCTCCGTGCCGAAGATGCGCTCGTTGGGGAGCATCAGCGGGTCGATCACGGTGACCTCAAGGCCCGCCTGGCGCGCCGAAGCGGCGGTCTCTGAGCCGATCCACCCCGCGCCGACCACGGCCACGCGGCCGCTGCCGGCGCCAAACCGCTCGCGCAGGACGTCGCAGTCCTCGAACGTGCGCAGGTAGTAGACGCCGTCCAGATCGGCCCCCGGGACCGCCAGCCGGCGGGGGTGCGCGCCCGTCGTGAGGAGCAGGGCGTCAAACGAGATCTCCTCGCCGCCGGCCAGGGTGACCGTCGCGGCATCCGGGTCGATGGACTCCACCGTCGTGCCCAGGCGCAGGTCGATCTCCTGCTCGACGTAGAAGCCCTCGTCGTGGACGTAGGCCCCCTGGCGCTCTGCCTTGCCCTGGAGATAGTCCTTGCTGAGCGGGGGGCGCTCATAGGGCCGCTCGGATTCGGCGCCGATCAGGACCACGCGCCCGTCAAAACCGCGCTCGCGCAGTTCTCCGGCGGCCTTGGCACCGGCCAGGCTGGCGCCCGCGATCACGAATGTCTTCTGGCTCATCTCGTACCTCCCGTCAGGCTGAGGAATTCCGCGCCGGAGCGCGGTGTCGTCGCGCACCAGAGGGATATCACGCGCCGGCGAGGCGGCCGCCAGCACGGAGATGGGGGATCGGCCCCATTGCGAGTCCGTGCCCGTCGCAGCACGCTCTGACGACAGCCAACGTCAAGGAAGGATCCAAAAATGCCAACGCCCGTGCCGCAGCCGGTTCTCAGCCGCAACGGCGCCGGCCGGGGCGAGAGCACGCAGACCCCGATCCGGTGCCTGGTCGTCGACGATCATCCCGCGATCCTGGCCGGACTGCGCGGACTGCTCGCCGGCGAGCCCGGCGTCGACGTCGTCGCCGCCGTCGACAACGCCGAGGACGCGCTGCAGCGCGCCGAGCACGAACAGCTCGACGTCGCCATCGTCGACTACCAGCTACCCGGGCACTCCGGGCTGTGGCTCAGCCGCAAGCTCAAGCGGCTGGCGCACCCGCCCGCGGTGCTCATCTACTCGGCCTTCTCGGACTACATGCTGGCCGCGGCCTGCGTCGTGGCCGAGGCCGACGGGCTGCTGAGCAAGTCGGCCCTGGGCTCAGACCTCAATGCCGCCGTGCACCGCGCCGCTGACGGCCTGATCCGTCTGCCACCCGTTCCGCCGACGCTCGCCGATGGCCTGCGGCGGCGCTTTGACTCCCTCGAGCAGGCGATCTTCGGCCTGCTGCTGGCCGGTATCGACCGCGGGGAGATCGCGCGCACCCTGCAGATCGAGGCTCATGAGATGGAGACCCGCCAGTGGACGATGCTGCGTAAGCTCGAGAGGCTGGATTGAGCGCACACCGCACCTGTCGTGAGCGAGCCACACCATCGGAGAAGGTACGTGCCCCTGGTCTATAGGGTCGCGGGCGTCAACGCGCTGGTGCTGCTGGCCACGGTGGCGGTGACCCTCGTCGTCCTGGCCCCCCGCAAGTTCTCCTCCTTCGCCGCCGACGAGGCGGTGGTGCTCGCCGCCTCGCTGGTGCTGGTGGCGCTGCTCAACCTCATCCTGCTGCGCCGAATCGTCCGCCCGCTGGAGACGCTCACCTCCCTGGCGCGCCGCGTGGACCTCACGCGGCCGGGCGCGCGCATGCCGGGCGCGAGCGCAACGTCGGAGGCCGGCGAGCTGGCGCTCACCTTCAACGAGATGCTGGCCCGGCTGGAGATCGAGCGCCGCGAGGCGACCGGGCGGGTGCTGGAGGCCCAGGAGTCCGAGCGGCTGCGGATCGCGCTGGAACTGCACGACCAGGTGGGTCAGGAGCTCACCGCGGTGCTGTTGGGGCTCGCGCGCGTGCGCGGCCTGCTCGAGCCGCCCCTGCGCGCCGACGTCGAGGACATCCAGGAGACGGTGCGGGCCAGCCTGGAGGACGTGCGGCGGATCGCGCTGGAGCTGCGGCCCGAGGCGCTCGACGACCTGGGGCTGATCAGCGCGCTGGCGGTGTTGTGCGAGCGCTTTGCCCAGCGGACCGGAATCGAGGTCACCCAGCGGTTCGACGAGGAGGTGCCCGAGCTCGGCCGCGAGGAGGAGCTCGTCGTCTACCGGGTGACCCAGGAGGCGCTGACCAACGTCGCCCGTCACTCCGGCGCCGATCACGCCGAGCTGCGCCTGCAGGCGCGCGACGGCGGCCTGACCGTCACCGTGTCTGACCGCGGGCGGGGACTCGGCGCCGACGGGGAGCCCGGCACCGGGATCCGGGGCATGCGCGAGCGCGCCGCGCTGATCTCGGCCACCCTCGACGTGGGGCCCAATCCGGACGGCGTCGGCTGCGCCGTGACCCTGCAGGTGGAGGGCGTCGCCGCCGAGGCCCGCGCGTGACCCCGCTCAAGACGCGCATCCTGCTGGCCGACGACCACGCGCTGGTGCGGCGCGGGCTCAAGCTGGTGCTGGAGGCTGAGCCCGATCTGGAAGTGGTGGGTGAGGCGGGCGACGGCGCGGAGGCGATCCAGCTGGCGCTGGCCGATCACGTCGACCTGGCCATCGTGGACATCTCGATGCCGCGGATGACCGGGCTCCAGGCGGTGGCCGAGCTGCACCAGCGCCGCCCCCAGCTGCGCTCGCTGATCCTCTCGATGTACGAGAACGAGCGCTACCTGTATGAGGCCCTGAAGGCCGGCGCGTCGGGCTACGTCCTCAAGTCCGCCGCCGATCGTGACCTGGTGGAGGCCTGCCGGGCGGCCATGCGCGGCGAGTCGTTCCTGTATCCGGGGGCGATGACCTCGCTCATCCGCGACTACCTGCGCTCGGCGCACGCCAACGAGCCGGTGCGCGCCGACCCGCTCACCCCGCGCGAGCAGGAGGTGGTCAAGCTGATCGCCGAGAGCTACAGCACGCGTCAGATCGCCGACACGCTGGTCATCTCGGAGAAGACGGTGGACCGCCACCGCGCCAACATCCTGGAGAAGCTGGGCATGCACGACCGCGTCCAGCTGACGCGGTACGCGATCCGCCAGGGCCTCGTCGAGCCGTAGTTCTGGGCAGCCACAGCGCTCGGGGCGCTGCCGCCGGTGCGTAGACGCTAACGGGGCCCGCGCGCGGGGTGACGCGCGCGGGCCCCACCCCCGGTCCCCGCACCGCGCCCCGAGCGATGTGGTCTGCATCGCGGAAGCTAACCGGCGCGCTGGCCGCGGCCAATGGGGTCTAGACCCCATGTCTGCCGTGAGGGTTGCCGATCCGCGCACCGGCACCGGACATTTCGCGCCGTCGGCGCCGGCAGATCCTTGAGCGGTAAACGCTTGAGCGGTAAATTGCCTGAGGCGACCTGGCTCGTGGGCCGCATCCACACCGGGGTGGCGGTCGGGGCCAAAGAGGGAGGTTGTGATGCCGGTTGTGCCAATCCGACAGATCCTCGATCCGGCGTTCGCCGACCGCTACGGAGTGGCGGCGATCAACATCGTCGACGACCTGACCCTCGAGGCGGTACTGGCCGCCGCCACCGAGCTTGACGCGCCGCTCATCGTCCAGACGTCGCTCAAGACGGTGAAGTCACTCGGCGCCAAGGAGCTGTACAGCATGTGGCGCGCGCGCGCCGACGAGGTGCCGGTCCCGGTGACCCTGCACCTGGATCACTGCCCGGACCGCGAGTGGATCACCACCTGTCTGCAGACCGGGTGGAACTCGGTGCTGTTTGACGCCTCGGAGCTTGACGTGGCCGAGAACACGCGCCAGACGATCGAGGTGGTGGCCGAGGCCGAGCGTCACGGCGCCCACGTCGAGGGCGAGATCGAGAGCGTGCTCGGCGTCGAGGACGGCGTCGGCTCCGACGAAGCCGGCGCCGTGCACCCCGTCGAGGTCTCGGCGCAGTTCATCGAGGCCACCGGCGTGTACTCGTTCGCGCCGGCGATCGGCACCGCGCACGGCCTCTACAAGGCCTCCCCCGAGCTGCACCCCGAGCGGGTGACCGAGATCGTCGAGCTGCAGCCGATCCCCATGGTGCTGCACGGCGGCACCGGGCTGAGCGCCGAGCAGTTCTCCGACCTCATCGCCCGCGGCTGCGCCAAGGTCAACATCTCCACTGCGCTGAAGATCGCCTTCGTCGACGCGCACCGCGACTACCTCGACGCCAACCCCGGCAAGCACGACCCGCCGGCGATGCTCAAGCACGTGCGCACCGCGGTGGTGGAGATGGCCAAGCACCACATCGGCATGTTCGGCTCGGCCGGGCGTGCCGGCGCCCTGTCGGCGTCGGCGGGCTGAGGGCGTAGTCGCCCCGTCATGCCGGCGCTCATCTTCGACTGCGACGGGGTCCTGGCCGACACCGAGCGCGACGGCCACCGGCGCGCCTTCAACGAGACCTTCGCCGAGGTGGGCCTGCCGGTGTGCTGGTCGGTGGAGGAGTACGCGGAGAAGCTGAAGATCGGCGGCGGCAAGGAGCGGATGGCCGCGCTGCTGACGCCGGAATTCGTGGCCGCCCACGGGCTGCCGGCCGACCCCGAGGGTCAGAAGGAGCTCCTTGCCGACTGGCACAAGCGCAAGACCGCGCGCTACAAGGAGATGGTCCGGGCGGGCGCGCTGCCGGCTCGTCCCGGCATCGCCCGGGTGGTGAGCGAGGCGATCGACGCCCGGTGGACCCTGGCGGTGGCCTCCACCTCGGCCGAGGAGTCGGTCCGTGCCGTGCTGGAACACGCCGTCGGCGCCCAGCACGCGTCGCGCTTTGCCGTGTTTGCCGGCGACATCGTGCCCGCCAAGAAGCCCGACCCCGCCATCTATGACCTGGCCATCGTGAAGCTGGGGATTGCCCGTGGTGACGCGATCGTGGTCGAGGACTCGCGCAACGGCCTGCTGGCCGCAGCCCGCGCGGGGCTGCGGTGCGTGGTCACCCTCTCCAGCTACACCGCCGAGGAGGACATGAGCGAGGCGGTGCTGGTGGTCACCAGCCTCGGGGACCCAGGCGAGCCGGCGGTCGTGGTGGCCGATCGCGTCGGGGTGGCACCCGGTGAGCTCGTCACGCTGGCCGACCTCGATGCTTGCCGGACCCAACCCATACTGGACAAGGAGGCTGTATGAGCGACACGGCACTGAGCCGGGGTGAGCTCGTCGTGCGAACGATCGCCCAGACCGCCGTCGACAACGAGACGTACTTCTGCGAGCTCGACGCGGTGGTGGGCGACGGGGACTTCGGCTATTCGCTGGCGCGCGGCTTTGAGATCGTGATCTCCGACTGGGACGCGATGGAGTACTCCGACGTCTCGGGGCTGCTCAAGAAGACCGCAATCACGCTGACCAAGCGGATCGGCGGGACCTCGGGGCCGATCTGGGGCACGGCGTTCCTGCGCGCCGGCGGCGCTTTGAACGACAAGCCTGCGCCGTCGGGCGAGGAGGTCATCGCCGCCTTCCGCGCCGCCATCGAGGGGATCAAGCAGCGCGGCAACACCGACCTGGGCGACAAGACGCTGCTCGACGCGCTGGTGCCGGCGGTCGACGTGCTGGAGGCCGAGCTGCCCGGCGGCGCCGGCCAGGCGCTGGAGAAGGCCGCGGTCCAGGCGCGCCAGAGCGCCGAGGCGACCAAGGGGATGCTGGCCCAGCGCGGCCGCGCCTCCTACACCGGTGAGCGCAGCCGCGACTCGGTCGACGCCGGAGCGGTGGGCGTGGCGGTGATGTTCGAAGCCGTGAGCAAGGCGTGGCAGGAGGCCGAGCTGGAACTGGCCTGAACCTTGAGGTCACGGAAGCGAGGGGAAGGGCGCGCGGGGCAGTGGTCCTCGCGTGGATACCGGGCAGGTCATTCGAGAGAGGAGCGACGGTGAAGAAGTTCGTCAACGACCCGCAGCAGTTCGTCCCCGAGATGCTCAAGGGGATCCAGCTCGCCAACCCCGGCAAGCTCAAGTACGTACCCGAGTACAACCTCATCATGCGGGCCGACGCCCCCAACGAGAACAAGGTGTCGATCGTGCAGGGCTCCGGCTCCGGCCACGAGCCCGCGCACGTGATGGTGGTGGGCAAGGGCATGCTCGACGCCGCCTGTCCGGGCGACGTGTTCGCCGCGCCGCCGTCGGACTACGTGTATGAGACGACCAAGCTGATGGCCAGCCCCAAGGGCGTGCTGCACATCATCAACAACTACACGGGCGACCGCATGGCCTTCGACATGGGCCGCGAGCTGGCCGAGGCCGAGGACATCAAGATCGCCACCATCATGGTCGACGACGACGTGGCGGTGAAGGACTCCACCTACACCGTGGGCCGCCGCGGCGTGGCCGGCAACTTCTTCGTCATCAAGGCCGTTGGGGCCGCCGCGGAGAAGGGCGCTGAGCTCGACGAGCTGGTCAAGCTCGGTGAACGGGTCAACTCGGTCACCCGCACGATGGGTATGGCGCTCACCTCGTGCACGCCGCCGGCCAAGGGCTCCCCGCTGTTCGAGCTCGGCGACGACGAGATGGAGATGGGGGTCGGCATCCACGGCGAGCCGGGGCGGCGCCGCGAGAAGCTGGCCTCAGCCGACGCGATCGTCGACGAGCTGCTGGAGGCCGTGGCCTCCGACCTGCCCTACAGCTCGGGCGACGACGTGGCCCTGATGATCAACGGGCTCGGCGGCACGCCGATCTCCGAGCTCTACATCCTCTACGGGCGCGCCCATGACCAGCTCGCCCAGCGGGGGATCAACGTGACCCGCAGCTACGTCGGCGAGTACTGCACCTCGCTGGACATGGCCGGCGCGTCGCTGACGCTGGTCAAGCTCGACGACGAGCTCAACGAGCTGTTCGACGCGCCCGCCGAGGTGGCGGTCCGCATCTTCTAGTCGGTTTCAGACGTCAGGCGCCGGTGGCTGCCGTCACGGTACGACGGCAGCCATCAGTTTGGGCGGTCGTCGTGGTGCCACGCCACGGCGACCGTCTCCCCATGGATGAGCGCCCGCTCGGGCCCGACCGGCTGGCCGGTGGCGATGAGCGCGGCGCGGATGGTCCCCGCGTGGGCGATGATGAGCGATGGCTGGGGTCCCGTGGCGACCTGGGTCAGCGCGCGCCGCGTCCGCAGCACCTGGGAGCGGATCGACTCGCCGCCGGGGAAGACGAAGTCGGGGTCGCCGGCCTCAAAGGCGGCGAACCGGTCCGGCTCGCGCACGGTCAGCACCGTCTGGGGCACGCCCTCCCACTCGCCGCGGGCGGATTCGATGAGGTCGTCGAGCACGGCCGGCTGGATGCTGAGGACGTGGCCGACCATCGCCGCGGTCTGACGCGCGCGCAGCAGCGGCGAGCACCAGATGGCGACGATGCCCCGGGCCCGGGCCTTGGTGGCGAGCCCGGCCGCCTGCTCTTCGCCGAGCTCGGAGAGAGGGGGATCGCGCCGTCCCAGAATGAGACCGTGGGCGTTGTCGGCGGTCTGCCCGTGTCTGGCGAGGAGCAGGGGCATACCGGTCACGCCGGTAATTGTCGCCCACGTGGTTGAAGGCGCGCGCGGGCGGGAAGCACTACCGCGTTCCCTGACCCTGGCTGGTCCCATGATCGATCGAGACATCCGCGCCATGCTGCGCGGCGCCACCGCCGCCAAGATCCTCTACGGCTGGCAGGGCCCGCACCTGGCGGAGCGCTCCTACTGCCTGACCCCGAAGCACGCAGACCCGATGGAGCGCCCGCGCGACTACGTCATCGGCTACTGCGAAATGCTCGCGGTGGCCGGGGTGCAGCCGCTGTACCGCGACTCTGACCCGGTGCTCTGAGGGCCGGGCGGCGTGGGCCGCCCCCGGCGAACCGGCGCATGGCCGCATGTGATGTATTAAGAACTCACAGCATGCCGTGTATCACTATTGGTTTCGTCGTCGCCCTGCGCTAGCTTGGCCCCCGTGCCGGAGGAGGAGGAGACCAGCGGCAAGCTCTCGGTGAGCGAGATCTCCGTGTCCTTTGGCGGGATCACCGCCCTGGACGGCGTCTCGCTCGAGGTCGGCCACGGCGAGGTCCTCGGGGTCATCGGGCCCAACGGCGCGGGCAAGACCACGCTGTTCAACGTCATCTGCGGCTTCGTGAAGCCCGACTCGGGGACGATGCGCTGGCGCGGGGAGCCGTTTGACGGCG
>Ga0335075_10015054_pt1 | contig 11593 bp, 8 predicted proteins | sample Lox_Sample_24_FD_206723 | JGI IMG/M metagenome (GOLD analysis project Ga0335075, IMG submission 206723) | Soil microbial communities from Loxahatchee National Wildlife Refuge, Florida, United States - Lox_Sample_2.4 | ecosystem: Environmental > Terrestrial > Soil > Wetlands | place: USA: Florida...
GTCTGATGGATCTGTTTCCGTTACGGACCGGCGCTGCCGGCGGAACTCCGAACCTGTATCCGCCGGTCGTAAATACAAAGGGTTTGGTAATGGGTTACTACGACGGAAATACCGTGACGGCGATGTGGAACTATGCTCAACACTTCGCCATCAACGATAACTCTTATAACACTCAATTCGGACCGTCAACGCCCGGCGCTTTGGATTTGATCTCGGGGCAAACAAACGGGATTAACCAATCGACGGTACTGAATGGTCCTAACACCAGCTTCGAGGTGGCCGATGGCGCGGGCGGTTACACGATGATCGGCGATGGGGATCCTTTGGACGACGTTTGCTCCAACCCGACTCGTTTTCAGGCCGAGATGCTGGGTAAGAACGTTGGCGACCTGCTAAACACCGCCGGACTGACGTGGGGTTGGTTTAATGGCGGGTTCGATCTCACCATTACTAATCCCAACGGCTCCAGCTTATGCAATCGCAGCACGGTTTCACCGATCACCGGCCTCACGAAGGGGACTATGTGCCGCATCACCAGCCGTTTCAGTACTACGCCTCCACTCGCAATCCGACTCATGCGCGGCCATCTAACGTTTCCATGGTCGGTTACACAGACGCAGCCAATCACCAGTACGACACTCATGACTGGTTCGACGCGCTAAGTGCCGGGAATTTACCTGCTGTCAGCTTCCTCAAGGCTCCTTCCTTTCAGGACGCTCATCCCGGCAACTCCAATCCTTTGGACGAACAGGCCTTTGTCGTCACGGTAGTGAACTCGTTGGAAGCATCTCCGTTCTGGAACAGCACGGCGGTAATTATTGCCTACGACGACTCCGACGGCTGGTACGATCACCAGATGGCGCCCATCGTGAATGGCTCATTCTCCAACCTCGATGCCCTCACCGCGCCCAACGCGTGCGGCACGCATGGCACGACCCCGCAATTGACCGGCCCCTTTTCAAACAGCGCTCCCGTCAACGGCCGCTGCGGCTATGGCGTGCGTACGCCGCTCATGGTCATTTCTCCGTGGGCCAAACCTAACTATGTGGATCACACACTTACGGATCAAACATCCGTACTCCGCTTCATCGAGGATAATTGGAGCCTTGGACGTGTTGGCGGCGGCTCTTTCGATTCGCTCGCCAATTCGATCAACAGCATGTTCAATTTCACTCAGGGAACTCCACAGAATGCAACACCGGTCGTGCTCTCCACAATAACCGGAGAACCTCAATAAGACTTTAAGTCATTGGGTGTCTGTGCCGGCCAAGGCGGGCACAGGCATCCTAAAAGGAATTCCTATCACTCGCCGAGTTTTTCTAGCCGCCTGCGGTTCATCTACCGCAATATGTAAAGTTGCAAGCGCGCAGATGGGTCACCTTCCGCCCATGAAACCTGCGCCTCCCCTGATTAGTCTAGCCAAACTGACTCCGTATGTCGATCCTTTGCCAATCCCCGCAACCGCGCGGCCGACAGGAATCTCAACAAGCCATAAGGTTCCGTTTTACAGAATCCCTATGCAAGAGTTCTTTCGCAAGGTGCATCGGGATCTTCCGCCAACGCGGTTTTGGGGATACGGGAGCAGCATTCCCGGACCGACTATTGAGGTACGGAGCGGGGAAGAGATACAAGTAGACTGGCCGAATCGGCTACCGACAAAGCATTTTCTCCCGATCGACCACACTTTGATGGGCGCCGAGCGCGATAAGCCCGAGGTGCGCACTGTAGTGCATGTACATGGCGCAAGGGTGCCTCCGGAGAGCGATGGTTATCCCGAAAGCTGGTGTGTGCCGGGGCGATCTGTCGTGTATCGCTACCCCAATCAACAGGACTCGACTCTGCTCTGGTATCACGATCATGCCATGGGTATTACTCGGCTAAACACTTGCGCCGGCTTACTCGGTCTGTACATCGTCCGGGACTCATTTGAGGACTCTTTGAACCTCCCTAAAGGCCCATACAAAATTCCGTTAGTTCTGATGGACCGGATGATTGGGGAAGACGGTCAACTCTACTATCCCGTGTCGCAATTGCCCGACTCTCCGTGGGTCCCCGAGTATTTCGGTGACTGTACGCTCGTAAATGGAAAGATCCTTCCGTACATAGACGTCGAGCCGCGCAAGTACCGGTTTCGTATCTTGAATGCCTCGAATGGAAGATTTTATTTTTTAAACCTGCCCGATAAATCGGCCGCGTTCCACCAGATCGGCTCGGATCAAGGATTGCTCGCTAGTCCCGTGGAAGTGAAACGGCTGGCTTTGGCGCCCGGCGAGCGAGCCGACGTTATCGTCGATTTCTCCGGTCACGCCGGTCAACAGATCATCTGCAGTAATCTCGTGTCACCGGTGTTGCAATTCCGAGTGAGCGCCGGCCCGGTGCAGGATGGAAGCGCGTTACCCGATAAGCTGAGACCTGTTCCCATTCCAAACGAAGCCGCCGCCGCCCGCACACGCCGTCTCACGCTTGCAGAAGTGGATAACTTGCTCGCCCAGCCGATGACCCATCTTTTGGATGGGAAGCGCTGGCACGATCCAGTGTCGGAGCGGCCGGTGCTTGGCAGCACCGAAATATGGGAATTCCTGAACCTGACCGACGACACCCATCCGATCCATCTACACATGGTTCGTTTTCAGATTCTGGATCGCCGCCCCATCAACGTAGATTCTCATCTGTTCGAAAACAAGCTTCAGTACACGGCGGATGCGGCGCCGCCCGATGCAAACGAAGCCGGCTGGAAGGATACTGTCCGCGTTTCTCCGGGCTCCAGTACCAGAATCCTTGTCAAGTTCGATGGGTTTACGGGCCGCTATGTCTGGCACTGTCACATCTTGGAGCATGAGGATAACGAGATGATGCGTCCTTATGAGGTCGTCGGCCGGGTCTCCGCGCAATAATCCATCCCACCCGCGGATCGTTGCAACTCGCTCTGAACGCGCATAAATCTACCCGGCGCGTTCTGAAACGCGGCTTTCACATGGTAAACTGGAGTTCTCCCCCAATGTTTTCATGGATTTCCTCGAAGGCCTGAATCCCCAGCAACGCGCTGCGGTGGCTCACGTGGAAGGTCCGCTCCTGATTCTGGCCGGCGCCGGCAGCGGCAAGACCCGCGTCATTACGCATCGGATGGCGTATTTGATCCAGGCGTGCCGCGTTCCGGGCCCCGCAATTCTGGCGGTTACCTTCACGAATAAAGCCGCGGATGAGATGCGGCAGCGCGTCCTGAAACTAATCGGCGAAGAAGAACGGCGAAACGCCCCGCTTGTTTCGACGTTTCACTCGTTCTGTGTCCGCGTGCTCCGCCGCGATGGCGACCGCCTCGCCGACATTCGCCCGGGATTCACCAAGCGCTTCACCATTTACGACGACACCGACCAGGTCGCGCTCATCAAGTCGATTTACAAAGGCCTCGGTCTGAACGACGAGTTCATGCAGTATCGCGCGATGTGCTCCTGGATCAGCCACAACAAGAGCCGGAACATCTCGCCAAACGATGCCTACAAGTCGGCGAGTGAGCAAAACCTGATGCGCATGGCAAAGGTCTACGACGAGTACGAGACGCGCCTGCAGCAGGCCAATGCCATGGATTTCGACGACCTGCTTCTGGAAACCGTGCGCCTTCTGCGCCACGACAACGACCTGCGCACCTTGTACAACGAACAATACGAGTTCGTGATGATCGACGAATATCAGGACACGAACCGAAGCCAATATGAGCTGATGCGGCTGCTGACGCAAAAGCAACAGAATGTCGCGGTAGTGGGCGACGAGGATCAGTCCATTTATAGTTGGCGCGGAGCCGATATTCGCAACATTCTCGATTTCGAGCAGGATTTCCCCAATGCCCGCGTCATTCGGCTGGAACAGAATTACCGTTCCACCAAGAACATTTTGGATGCCGCCAGCGCCCTGGTGTCGCACAACACGGAACGCAAGGGCAAATGGCTGTGGACCGAATCGGGAGCGGGTCCGCGCGTGGCACTATACGTGGCGCCGACGGGAGAAAACGAGGCTCTGTACATTGCCGACACGATCGACAAGACGCTTCGCCGCAATCCCGAGGAGCACGTCGCGGTGCTCTATCGAACGAACTTCCAGTCGCGCCAGATTGAAGAGGCGCTGCGGCGATATGGCCGGAACTACATCGTGGTGGGTGGATTCAGCTTCTACCAGCGCGCCGAAATCAAGGATGTTCTCGCGTATTTGCGCGTCCTCTCGACGCCTCACGATTCGGTGAGCCTGCTGCGAATTATCAACACTCCCGCGCGCGGCATCGGGAAGACCACTGTCGACCAGATGGAGCAGTACGCCCGCGAGCGAGGTCTGAGTATTTGGGACGCGATGGCGCGCATGCTGGAAGAACACGAGTTGCCCACGCGCGCCGAGGCGGCCATGCGATCGTTCCGGGAGATGATCGAACGGCTCTCAGCGTATGCAGCCGAAACCAGATCGCCCGCCGATATCCTGAAGGAAGTTCTCGAGCAGACCGGCTACCGCGGGATGCTGCAGGCCGACACGACACCCGAAGCGGAAACGCGCCTCGAAAACATCGACGAATTGCGCAATGCCGCGGCCGAAGCGGCCGACCGCGGAGAAGAACTGAACGATTTTCTCGATCATGCGGCGTTGGTGGCAGACGCCGACTCGGTGGACGAGCGGTCGCCTGTGTCGCTGTTGACCATACATAACGCCAAGGGCCTGGAGTTTCCCGTGGTGTTCATCGCCGGCATGGAGGACGGCCTGTTTCCGCACAGCAGGTCGTCGGAATCGCCCGCGGCGCTCGAAGAAGAGCGGCGCCTGTGTTACGTCGCCATGACACGCGCCGAAAAGAAGCTGTACATGACGCGCGCTAAACTGCGCCGCCGTTATGGCGGGGGCGAGTTGCAGGCGACGAAAGCGTCGAAATTCTTGAGCGAGATCCCGTCGAAATTCATCGAGCCGCTCAGCCCCGGCGCCATGGCCGGAGATGCCGGCGAGCACGATGTGGACCTGTACGCCGAGCGTCATGAGGTTCGCGACGTCGTGAAGCGGAACCTGTACACCGGCAAGACTTATAACTCCATCGAGAACATCAGCCAGTATTTCGCCGAGCGCGGCATGAAGACGCCGTCCATGGTCCCGCAACCGCCGGTCCCGAAACCGGCAGCCCCGCCAGCACCTGTCCCGAAAGCGCCTGGTGCGCAGCCCGCGCCGCCTCGCGCCGCAACTCCGGCACCGCCAATCAAAGCTCCTGTACCGGTCAAAGCGCTGCCTCAAATCGGCAAACCATTGACCCAGTCCTCTCCGGCGTACGCTTCCAAGCCTGCGTTCCGGCCGCCCGCGCCGCGCAAGAAACCGTTTGGAGCGGGATCCACCGTCCGCCATCCCAAATACGGCCGCGGAACGGTGCTGCGTCGCGAAGGCGATGGCGAAGACGCTAAACTGACTGTTAGCTTCCCAGGCTACGGCCTGAAAAAAATCATAGAAAAATTTGCAGGAATGGAAGAGGAATGAACACTAAACACGTTGAAGACCGTACCGAACGCAAGCGCCTGAAGAGAGCGGCTCGCAAGAAGGCTCCCGCAAAAGCCAAGCGCGCTTCCGACGTTGCGCGCGGATCGCAAAAGAAAAAAGTGCAGAAGATCGCCAAAGGCCAGCGCAAACGCTAGGAGCCCGAACAGGCCAATCGCCTATTCACGCGTTCTAAATCGAGGCGCATGAGCCAACTTTTTCGCACGAAGAACATCGATGCGCTGATCGCCGACTCCGAAAAACCCGAACATTGTCTTCGCAAAACGCTCGGACCGTGGAGTCTCACCGCGCTCGGCATCGGAGCTGTGATCGGCTCCGGCATTTTCACCGTAACGGGCACTGCGGCGCGCGGGAAAGTTGTCTCCGTGGCGGACCAGGCGCACCCGGGCCATCTCGCGTGGCTGAAAGTCACAGTCTTCGATTTCATCGCCAACGGCTTTCACATGCCCGGCTCAATCGGACGGCCGGGCGCGGGTCCGGCCCTGACGCTCTCCTTCATACTCGTCGCGGTCGCATGCTGTTTCGCGGCGCTCTGTTATGCCGAGCTGGCGTCCATGATTCCGATCGCCGGCAGCGCCTACACCTACTCGTACGCAATTCTCGGCGAGATTTTCGCGTGGATCATCGGCTGGGATCTCATCCTCGAATACGCGGTCTCAAACATGTCGGTGGCAGTCGGCTTCTCGGCGTATTTGCAGGACCTGTGTGAAAACATCTTCGGTTTTCACTTGCCCCCGCAGCTCGCGTTCCCGCCGTTCCCCGCGCCTGGAGGACCGGCCGGATTGTTCAACATTCCGGCGCTGCTCATCACCATGGGCGTCACGTGGATTCTGGTGCGAGGAGTCCGCGAGAGCGCTGAAGTAAACACCACCATGGTCGTCATCAAGATGGCCGCCATCGTCATCTTCTGCTTTGGCGCCGCGCGCGCCATCAACAGCGCCAATTACCATCCCTTCGCGCCGAACGGCTTCCCCGGAATTCTGGCAGGCGGCTCTATCATTTTCTTCAGCTACATCGGATTCGACTCGGTGTCCACGGCGGCCGAAGAATGCGGGCGTCCCCAGCGCGACCTGCCGTTCGGAATTATCGCCACTCTCATCGTTTGTACGGTCCTCTATGCTTCGGTGTCGCTGGTGTTGACCGGCGTCGTGAACTGGACGAAACTCGACCCGGACGCTCCGGTTGCGGTGGCGCTGAAGACGCTGGGGATGAATCGCCTGCGCCTGATTGTCACGGCCGGCGCTCTGATGGGCATGCTTTCGTCGCTCCTGGTCTATCAATATGGCCAGGCGCGAATCTGGTTTGCGATGTCGCGCGACCGCCTGCTGCCTCGCATGTTCTCCGCGGTTCATGCACGTTTCCGGACGCCGCATGTCTCCACCTGGATCGCGGGATTCGTCGTCGGCATTCCCGCCGGTCTTTGGGACATCGACACCTTTGCGGAGCTATCGAACATCGGCACGCTGTTCGCGTTCGTGCTGGTCTCCGCCGGAGTGATCGTGCTGCGGAGAAAACAGCCCGATCGCCCGCGTGGCTTCCGAGCTCCGCTGGTTCCCATCACGCCGCTGATCTCGATTGCCTGCTGCGTCCTATTAATGATCGGCCTCCCGCTTGAAACGTGGATCCGCTTCTTTGTGTGGCTGATCCTCGGCCTCTTCATCTACGTGCTGTATAGCAAGGCGCGTAGTAGTCTCTCCGATCGCGCTCTTGCAGCCGGGCAGACCGCGCCCTGAGGCATTACTCCCAGCGCAACGCCGCGAGCGGATCCACGCGAGCGGCGCGACGCGTCGGAACCCAGCATGCCGCCACCGCCGCAATGACCATCAGCACCGCCGCGCCGGTATAGATCGCCGGATCGGCCGCACTTACATCGAACACCAGCGACGCTAACACGGTGCGAAGCGCAAATGCGCCGGCAACTCCCATTGCGATTCCGGCCACCGTGAGTTTCATTGCGTAACGAAGCATCATGCGAGTGACGTCGCGCGCTTCCGCGCCCAGCGCCATGCGAATGCCGATTTCGCGCCGACGCTGCGAGACGGTCCACGAGACCACGCCATAGATGCCGATCAGCGCCAGCATCAACGCCAGACCCGCGAATGCCGCCAGCAGACCCATCGTCCAACGCCTTGCGTGCGCGGATTCTCCGAGCACGTCGTCCATCGTGCGCACTTCGGAAACAGGCGCCCCGGCATCCACGGAGTGAATGGCCCGGGTCACGGCCGTCGCGATACTCGATGGATTCCCGGCGACTCGCACCAGCAACTCCTGTCCGCCAAGGCTCGGGAAGTATTCGTCCATGCTGGCTTCGGAATCGAGACCGAACTGCTTGACGTCGCCCACCACGCCGACAATCGTCGACCACTGCGGCGTCGGTCCCCACGGGCCGGTGACATATTTCAATCCCACCGGATTGCGGCCCGGCCAGAACCGCCGCGCCATGGTCTCATTGATCACCACGACGGGTTCAGTCAGATCATGCTCCGTGAAGGTCCTGCCGAATCGCAGAGGGATGCGCATCAGTTTGAAATAGCCAGGGCTCGCGATACGAATCTGCGCGGCCGGCAAAGCGTCCGGATCGATCAGCGGGCTGCCCGGAACATTGAAGCGCGATGTATTTGCGCGACTGGCGACCAGGGGCAGACCACTCGTCGCCGCCACCGATTGGACTCCGGGCAGTTGCAGAAGCCTTTGCTGAATGCGATGGAACAATTCGACCGGGTTGCGCGACGGCGGGATGGCAACCCGCATGGAGAGCACCCCTCGCGGATCGAAACCGGGATTGACATGCATCAAACGGACGAAGCTCTTCACCAGAACCCCGGCGCCGGCAACCAACATCAGCGATAGCGCGAACTCGGCAACGATCAGAACGCTGCGCAATCGCGAAGATCCGCCAATGCCCGATGCGTTCTTAATCGCCGCAATCGGATCGGAACGCCACGCGTGAACCGCGGGAGCGAGTCCGAATACGATTCCGGCGCCCAGCGATGTTACCAGCACGAATATGAGAACGGCCGGCTCCAGCGGTTGAGGTTCCGGGGCCAGCAGCGTCAGAGTCAATCGCCCAAGCGCAAGTCCCAATGCTCCACCGACGGAAGCCAGCACCACGCTCTCGGTCAGCAGTTGTCGCACGATGCGCCAGCCGCCGCATCCGAGCGCTGCGCGTATCGAGATTTCCCTCGCGCGCGCACCGGCCCGGGCGAGCAACAAATTCGATATGTTCGCACAGGCGATCAGCAGCACCATTACAACCGCGCCGAAAAGCATGAGGAGCGCCGGGCGTGCACTGGCCGTGACATCCTGCTGTAAGCTGGAGAGCCGCGCGCCCCAACCGCGGCTTGTCTTAGGATGCTCGGCCGCCAGGCGTTGCGCGACGGATTCGATGCGCGCCGCTGCCTCCTTCACGGTCCGATCCGCACGGAGACGCGCCAGAAAACCCACTGCATGCCGAACAGGATTCGTCATTTCATCGGCCATTTGCGCCGGCGTGAGCCACACTTCCGCAAAATCGGGAAAGCGGAAATTCTCCGGCATCACTCCGATTACGCGAAACGGCTTTTCGTCGATCAAGATCGTCTTTCCGGCGATCCCTCGGTCGCCTCCAAATCGGCTTTGCCACAGGCGCGCGCTCAGGATCGCGGAATTGGGATCTTCCGAGGCGCGGAACGTACGGCCGAGCACCGGAGGTACGCCCAACAGTGAAAAGAAACGATCGGGAACACAGGTTGCCTGCGCTTCCATAGCTTCGGCTCCCGGTTCGCTGAGGTTGATTGATTTAGGTACGTAGCGGTACCAGGCGCTCTGTTCGAACAAGTCGGACTGTTGACTCCAGGCTTGTACCTCGAGTGGAGAAACGCCGACTTTCCGGAATTGCGGCAGGTACGTCTCCCATGCCGCAACAAGCCGCTCGGAGGCGTGGAACGGAAGCGGCTGCAAAATCACGGCGTTCACGAGAGTGAAAACAGCGGTGTTCGCGCCGATCGCGAGGGCGATCGTAAGAACGGCGGCTGCCGCAAAACCCGGCGCTCGCGCCAGGGTGCGGAGAGCATAACGGAGATCGCGCGGAAGTTCCCTCATTGGTTGGGATGTGTGACGGACCAGAAATGAAATCGTTTCCTGCACGCCTGAACACAACTGCCGCACCCTTCCGCAATCGGCCGTTGGTCAGCCATCTCAGAACGTCCTTGCCATATGTAACACGTGACATATCGCGAAACTTGCTTCGCGCAACTGAGTCATACTCGTGTAGATGCGAAGGCAAATCACGAGCGGTTTAAATGCGGATATCCTGGAGGCGGCGCTGGAAGGGCTGGAAGCGCAACTCGCCAAAATAGAAGAGCAGATCGGTAATGTGCAGTCACTGCTCGGAAGCGCACGCGGAAGCGGCAGTCACAACACCGGGGCCACTGCCGGCGGACCGGCGCCGAACGGACGGCGAGCCCGGAAGGGACGGAAGCGGGCGCCCTTAAGCCCGGAAGCGAAAGCCAGAATCTCGGCGGCGCAAAAGAAACGGTGGGCCGCCACCAAACGCGCACGCAACAAATGACAACAACGACGCAAGTCTTGAGCCTGTTTTCCCGCGCTATTACTGCGAAGTAACGGTCGATTTTGTCGCATTTTCCACGACCAACGCATCTCATAGGCAGGCAGGGGGTCAGTGTTTCGCACTCTGTTTCCGATTGCTGCGTTTATTCTTGGCGTCGCGCCCGCATACCTGTTTGCCCAAAGCGCCCAACCCGTTACTCCCGATGCGCCCGGCGGTTCCCATGCCTCTACGGACCTGCGCGTGGACGGGGCAAATCCGGACGGTTGGCTCTTTCCGATCACTCAGCTCGACCGTTCTCTTCCTTCCTGGCTTCAATTTGGCGGCCAATTCCGTGACCGCGTAGAGGGCCAGCTCGGACTCGCATACAACCCCGTCAACGACGGTTACGATCTCACGCAATTGCGCCTGGGCATTTACATTCAACCCACACACTGGCTGGAATTCGTCGGCGTGACCCAGGATTCGCGTGCGTTCTTCAATCATCATGTCGCGAACGCCCCGCCATACCAGAACATCTGGGATGTTCGAGAAGCTTACGTCCGGCTCGGAAGCGAGCATGAAGGCTGGTTCGACGCGGTGGCGGGGCGCCAAATGCTTAGCTTCGGCGACGAGCGCGTCATCGGGCCGTCAGACTGGAGCAACATGGGCCGTACCTTCGACGTGGCAAGGATCGATGTTCACCCTTCGGGGGTCATGGTGAGCATCTTTGCCGCCTCCGTGATCTTCGCCCGCGATGGCGTGGTAGATCACCATTTCGAGGGCAATAATCTTTACGGCGTGTACACCAGCTTTAGCCGCATCCTCCCTCATTCCACCATCGAGCCGTACTTGCTGTGGCGGGTGGCGCCGCCAAACATTCGGCTTGCGGAGAATGCCGGCCACGGGGCGCTGAGCGAGGTAACGGGAGGAATCCGCGCGGCCGGTGACGTGCCTGCAAACCTCGATTACGACGTCGAAATGAACTGGCAAACGGGTTCGCTGGGTCCATACACGATCGATGCCTGGGCGGGCCATTGGAACCTCGGATATACCTTTAAGGATTCGCGGATAAAGCCGAGGCCCTTTGTAGAATATAATTACGCGACGGGCAACAAAAACCCGAACGGAACGACGTGGGGCACGCACGATCAAATTTATGCCTCCGCGCACAACAAAATGGACTTCGCCGACCAGTTCGGCTGGAAGAACATCAAGGACCTGAGGGCTGGCGTAATCGAAAAAATTGCGGCAAAATGGACGCTCATGGAATATAACAATGACGTGTGGCTGGCAACGCGCAACGATGCTCTCTACGCTTCCAGCGGAGCTATCTCCATCGCCGCTCACCCTGGCGCAACCAGCAATCACGTCGGCGATGAAATCGATCTTATCGCTGAATATCAGCAGAACAAGCATATGACGTATGGTTTTGGCATCGGCCATCTGTTCACCGGTCGTTTCTTGAACGAAACGACCAAAGGCAAGGATTACAACTACCCGTTCGCGTACGCCACGTACGTATTTTGATCTACTCACGTGTAAAGAGAAAAGGAGGCG
>Ga0335075_10015055_pt1 | contig 11593 bp, 10 predicted proteins | sample Lox_Sample_24_FD_206723 | JGI IMG/M metagenome (GOLD analysis project Ga0335075, IMG submission 206723) | Soil microbial communities from Loxahatchee National Wildlife Refuge, Florida, United States - Lox_Sample_2.4 | ecosystem: Environmental > Terrestrial > Soil > Wetlands | place: USA...
CGACGACCAGCCGTCAGCACCCCCGACCTGTGCAGGCGTGCAGATCCTACCGGCGCCGCCCGCCGTTGACCAGGACGCGGACGCCGCGCCGCGGGGGCGCGGCTACGCGGACAGCTCGATCGAGGAGATGCCCACCGGCTCGGACGGGCGGTCGGAGCCGTCGGTGGCGACGCCCTCGAGCTTGTCCACCACGTCCATGCCGGCGCTCACCTGCCCGAACACGGTGTGCTTGCCGTCCAGCCACGCGCAGGCGTCGGCGGTGACGATGAAGAACTGCGAGCCGTTGGTGTTGGGGCCCGCGTTGGCCATCGCCAGCGCGCCGCGCACCACCTTGTGCTCGTTGATCTCATCCTCGAAGGTGTAGCCGGGGCCGCCCGTGCCGGTGCCCTGCGGGCAGCCGCCCTGGATCATGAAGTCCTTGATCACGCGGTGGAACACGAGCCCGTCGTAGAAGCCCTCGCCGGCGAGCTTGCGGAAGTTCTCCACCGTCTTCGGCGCGTCCTCGTCGAACAGCTCGAACACGATCGCGCCCTCGGTGGTCTGCATGGTTGCGACGCTCACGCCGCGCAGCTTATCGCGCAACCGTCTACTGCTCCGGCTGGGTACCTGGTGCTGCCTGGGGTACAAGCGGTTGGACCGCCCTCACCTTGCGTCTGCCGAGATGGTTCTCGACCACCTTGATCGCTGGTCCGCGGAATGTGAGATCGAGGGCGTGATAGATACTGAGTACCGCGTCCTGAAGCTGCTGGTCGTCCTCCAGTGCCATGACCTTCAGGCCCTGGAGTTGGCGAAGCTCCTCGATGCGGATTGGACGCCCGTGCGTTCTGAAGCGATCGTACGACGCTTCGGAGCCGAAGTGCTCAGAGATTCGCTTCGCAAGCTGGGCCCGATTGTCCCAGTGGCGAAGCATGTAGCGTTCCAGCCAGCCAGCGACGATCTCCTGAGAGAGCTTGATCTGCTGCGTGCAGAACTCCAAGAGCCCCCCGGAGTAGGCGCGCAGAATGGGCGTCCACGCAGGCAGCACCGCCACATCCTCGGCGATCTCCTTCTTCGCGCGATCGAAGTCACGCAGGATCGCGTGAGCCGGCGCAAATCGCTGACCCTCGGGGACTGGGATGAGGATTTGAGGGTCAATCGGGCCTAGCTCGGAATGCAGCCCCATGACGATCTCATTGCCTCCGAGCGCCAGCATCGTCGCGGCCGACTTCGCTTGTAGAGGAACGATGCACCGGATGTTGTCGAACTGCGTGCGCAGGTAGTTGAGCATCTGCTCGGCGGCTTCGGCGGAGCCTCCGGGGCTATGGATGATGAGGTCGAGGTCGCGCTCCTCGACGCCGTTACAGCACTCCATGAGTGCATGCACATCGTCTGGCTCAACCGTCAAGGCAGGGTCGCTGAAACCGCTCTTCCCGAGCCAGGCACTGGCGTACACGATCACAGCTCTGCCAGAGATTGCTCGCAACGCATTGATGTAGCCGAGGCGTATTCCATCGAGGTCCGGGCCGAGCGGACCCCGCTGCTGCGCGCTCTCTTGAACCGCGCGGAGGACTTCCCCCCAAGTCGCCACGGCGCGCTAGCCGTTAGTGGATGCGTAGGAACCGACGCGAGGCGCGCTAGCTTGAACGCCGGCCCGGTAAGCACGCTCTGTCGCCTCGTAGATATCCATAAGACGCGTCACGTCATCCTCACGTCCGCTGTCACGGAGCTGGCTCAGGATCGTGGCTACATCTTGGCTGGGCGCCTGCTCACGCTCGGCCTCTCTGCTGGACGGCTCGTGCATAGCTAGATCGTACTCCAACGTCCTCTCAACATCGGCTTTGCGAGCAATCGCTACAGGTCCGACCCACCGGCATATAGGCCATCTTGACAGTGCATGGTTGCGCTTGACATGTGGCTCCTTTCGGGCTCGCGCCCTGGTGATGTGTTGGTTGCCGCTCCGCCCGGCTCGCGTGTCGGTTGCCGCCCGGCTCGCCGCCGCCCAGCTAGCGCTCCGCCACGCGCTGCAGCGACAGCGGGCGCCCGTGCAGCTCGCCGCCGTCCAGCGCGTCGATCACGCGCTCGGCCTCGTCGGCGGGCACCGACAGGAACGCGAAGCGCTCGAGCACGAGCACGTCGCGCACGGCCTCGCCGTCGAGGCCGGTGGAGGAGGTGACCGCGCCGACGATGTCCGCCACACTCAGCCCCGCGGCGCTGCCGCCGGCAAGCACCAGCTTGGTGAAGCGCTCCGCCTCGTCGCGGCGCGACACGCGCGGCTTGGAGTGCCTGCGCGGGCGCTCGCGCACCGGCGTGGGCGCCGCCACCGCGCCGCGCTGCCACTGCGCCACGCTGGTGCCGATGTGGCGTTCGATCGCCTCCAGCTCGCGCTTCTGGCGGTCCTCCACGAACGTGATCGCCCGGCCCGAGCGCCCCACGCGCCCGGTGCGCCCGATGCGGTGCACGTAGGTGTCGGGGCTGGTGGGCACGTCGTAGTTGACCACCAGCGTGACCGTGGAGATGTCCAGGCCCCGCGCCGCCACGTCGGTGGCCACCAGGATCGGCACGCGCCCGCCCTTGAACGCCAGCATCACGCCGTCGCGCGAGCCCTGCGACATGTCGCCGTGCAGCGCGCGCACGTTCATGCCGCGGTCGCGCAGGGTCCTGAACAGCTGCTCGCAGCGCACCTTGGTGCGCACGAACACGATCGCCTGCTGTCCTTCGGCTTCGCCCTGGCGGGTGATCTCCGCGCGCAGCACCTCCACCAGCTTGTCCGGCTTCTCGCGCGTGTGCACCGGCAGCTGGAACTGCTCGACGGTGTCGATCGTGAGCGTGGCCGCCTCCACCTGCACGATCTTGGGGTCGTACATGTAGCGGTCGGCCAGCGCGCGGATCGGCCCCGGCATGGTCGCGCTGAACAGCGCCGTCTGTCGGCTGGAGGGCGTCAGCGAGAGGATCTTCTCGACGTCCTCGAGGAAGCCCAGGTCGAGCATCTCGTCGGCCTCGTCCAGCACCACGAAGCGGCAGGCGTGCAGCACCAGCGAGTGGCGCGAGATCAGGTCGAGCACGCGCCCCACGGTGCCCACCACCACGTGCCCGCCGCCGCGCAGCTGCGCCTGCTGGGTGCGGATCGGCGCGCCGCCGAACACCGCCACCACGTCCACGCCGCGGTGCGCGCCGTACGTGCGCAGCGCCTGCGTGACCTGGATGCACAGCTCGCGCGTGGGCGTCAGCACCAGCGCCTGCACCTCGTGGCTGGCGGGGTCCACGTACTCCATGATCGGCAGCCCGAACGCGGCCGTCTTGCCGGTGCCCGTCTGCGCCTGCCCGATCACGTCGCGACCCGCCAGCAGCTCCGGGATCGCCTGCTCCTGGATCGGGCTGGGCGACTCGTAGCCCACGTCGCGCAGCGCCTGCAGGGTGGGCTCGGACAGACCGAGCTCGGCGAATGACTTGGCCATGACGATGGACATGAGCTTAGGCGGAGGGGTCCAGCAGCAGCTTGCCGGTGCTGCGGCGCGAGCCCAGATCGATCTGCGCCTGCGCCGCCTGCTCCAACTTATACGTCCGGCCCACGATCGCCCGCAGCTCGCCCGCCGCCGCGCGCGCGAACAGGTCTTCGAGCGCCGCCTCGAACATCCCCGGGCGCTCGAAGCAGTGGAACAGGTAGAAGCCCACCACCGCGCGCGAGTGGCGCAGCAGCGAGCCGGTGCGCAGCGCGTTCGGCTCGCCGGTGGCGATCCCGCACACCACCACCCGCCCGAACGGCGCCAGCGCCTCGTAGGAGGCGTCGAACACCGCCCCGCCGGACATGTCGAACACCACGTCCACGCCGCGCCCGCCGTTGGCCTCGAGCAGCCGCGCGCTCAGGCCCTCGGGATCGGGGTCGAGCGCCGCGTGCGCGCCCAGCTCGAGCGCCAGCGCGCGCTTCTCCTCGCCGGTGGCGGTCGCGATCACCCTGCCGGCACCGAGCGCGCGGCCGAGCTGCACCGCCAGCGAGCCCACCCCGCCGGCCGCGCCGTGCACCACCACCGTCTCCCCCGCGGCCACGCGCCCGGCGGTGCGGTGCAGGTGCCACGCGGTGGTGCCCTGGATCACCAGCGCCAGCGCGGTGCCGTCGTCGACGCCGTCGGCGATCGGGAACGTGCGGTCCTCGCGCGCGGTCGCGTATTCCGCGTAGCCGCCGCTGCCGGTCAGCGCCACCACGCGCTCGCCGCTGTCCTCGCGCACCCCCGCCACCTCGCCGCCCGGGACCAGCGGCAGCGTGGCCTTCTGCACGTAGGAGTTGGTGCGCATGTGCGTGTCGGCGAAGTTCAGCCCCGCGCGCGTGACCCTGATCAAGACCTCCCCGGGCTGCGGCTGCGGCGTCGGCAGCTCGGCCAGCTCCAGCACCTCGGGTCCGCCGAACTCGGTCATCTGGATCGCGCGCATCGCAGCGCCCCAGGCTAGCGCCTGCCCCGGGCCTGCTCTAAGGTGCGCGCCCATGCCGATCACAGTGGTGGGCTCGATCGCCTACGACACCGTCAAGACCCCGTTCGGGGAGCGCGAGCGCATGCTCGGCGGCGCCGCCGTGCACTTCTCGCTGGCGGCCTCGTTCTTCGACGAGGTGCGCGTGGTGGGCCCCGTCGGCGAGGACTTCGGCGAGCGCCAGCTGCAGGTGCTGCGCGCCCGCGGCGTGGACGTGGGCGACGTGGAGCGCGTCAGCGGCGGGCGCACCTTCTTCTGGCACGGCGAGTACGGCTGGGACCTCAACTCGCGCGAGACGATCGACACGCAGCTCGGCGTGTTCGAGGGCTTCGCGCCCAAGCTCTCGGAGCGCTCGCGCGCCAGCGACGTGCTGTTCCTCGCCAACATCCAGCCCGAGCTGCAGCTGCAGGTGCGCCAGCAGCTGCCGCGCGCGCGCTTCGTCGCGCTCGACTCCATGAACCTGTGGATCGACGTCGCCCGCGACGCGCTGGTGCGCGCGATCGAGAGCGTCGACTGCGTGATCCTCAACGACGCCGAGCTGCGCCAGCTCACCGGCAAGCCCAACCTCGTGGCCGCCGCGCGCGAGATCCTGTCGTGGAGCGTCGACCCGCTCGCACCCGCGCCCGGCCACGGCGGTGCGCCAGCCGGCGACGGCTATGGCGACGGCCGGGACCGCGACGGCGGGGACGGCGACGGCCCGCGCGGGCCGCGCGTGGTGGTCGCCAAGCAGGGCGAGTACGGCGCCGCGCTGGTCACGCGCGAGGGCTTCTTCGCGCTGCCCGCCTACCCGCTGGAGACCGTCATCGACCCCACCGGCGCCGGCGACACGTTCGCCGGCGGGCTCGTCGGCTACGTCGCCGCGCACCCGCACGAGCCGCTGTCCGACGAGCTGCTGCGCCGCGCGATGGCGCACGCCACCGTGCTCGCCTCCTTCAACGTGGAGGAGTTCGGCACCGAGCGCCTGCAGCGGCTCGATGGACGCGAGATCGCCGCGCGCATCCACGAACTGCACGCGATGACGCAGTTCAGCGGCGCGCCGCTGCAGCTGCGCGGCTGAGCGCCCGCGCCCCCCTCGCCGCCCCGCGCCGCGCGCCGCCAAGCGCCCGCGCTACGCGCCGCCGGGCGCCCGCGCCGCCTGTCACCGAGCGCCTGCGCCGCGCGCCGCCGCGCGCGTGCGGCCCCGTGTGCCGGTGTCGGGGAGCGCAGTGGCTCATAATCGAGCTAGAGCGCTTCCCTTCGCCGACAGGAGATACCAATGAGCAGCGAGCGATCCACGATCGAGGGCCCCGGGGCCGCGGCAGCGGCGGGGGCGGACGGCAACGGCGCGCCAGCCGCGCAGGACACGCTCACGGTGATCGACAACCGCACCGGCGCCAGCTACGAGCTGCCGATCACCGACGGCACCGTGCGCGCCACCGAACTGCGCCAGATCAAGGTCGATCCCGACGAATTCGGCCTGCTGTCCTACGACCCGGCCTACATGAACACCGCCTCCTGCCGCAGCGCGATCACCTACATCGACGGCGACGCCGGCGTGCTCCAGCACCGCGGCTACCCGATCGAGCAGCTGTGCGAGCACTCCACCTACCTCGAGGTGGCCTACCTGCTGATCAACGGCCGCCTGCCCGACCGGGACGAGCTCACCGGCTGGGTGGACGAGATCACGATCCACACGTTCGTGCACGAGAACGTCAAGGACTTCATGCAGGGCTTCCGCTACGACGCCAACCCGATGGGCATGCTGGTGGCCTCGGTGGGCGCGCTCTCCACCTTCTACCCCGATGCCAACAAGATCCACGACGAGCGCGTGCGCGCGATCCAGATCATCCGCCTGCTGGCGAAGATGCCCACGCTGGCCGCCTTCGCCTTCCGCCACAACATGGGCCAGCCGTACGTGTACCCCGACAACGACCTGGACTACGCGGGCAACTTCCTCGGGATGATGTACAAGATGACCGAGCTCAAGTACCAGCCCGACCCGCGGCTGGCGCGAGCGCTCGACGTGCTGTTCATCCTGCACGCCGACCACGAACAGAACGCCTCCACCAGCGCCGTGCGGGGCGTGGGCTCCACGCAGGTGGACCCCTACTCGGCCATCGCCGCCGGCGTGGCCGCGCTGTACGGGCCGCTGCACGGCGGCGCCAACGAGCAGGCGCTGCGCATGCTCACACGCATCGAGACGGTGGAGAACATTCCCGCCTTCCTCGAGGGCGTGAAGGCCGGCGAGGAGCGGCTGATGGGCTTCGGCCACCGCGTGTACAAGAACTACGACCCCCGCGCGCGCATCATCCGCAAATACCTCGACGACGTGTTCGAGGTGCGCGGCAAGAGCCCGCTGCTGGAGATCGCCACCGAGCTCGAGAAGCGCGCGCTGGACGACGACTACTTCACCTCGCGCAAGCTCTACCCCAACGTGGACTTCTATTCCGGCCTGATCTACGAGGCGCTGGGGCTGCCGGTGGCGATGTTCCCGGTGATGTTCGCGATCGGCCGCACCTCCGGCTGGATCGCGCAGTGGAAGGAGCTGGTCGAGGACTCCGAGCAGAAGATCGCGCGCCCGCGCCAGATCTACACCGGCGCGCGCGACCTCGACTACGTGCCGATCGAGCAGCGCTAGCGGCTAGAGGAGCACCAGCGTGGCGCCGTTGGCGCGCAGCCAGGCGCGATCCTCGCGGTAGCCGGGCCAATGGCTCTCCAGCAGCGCCCAGAAGCGCGGCGAGTGGTCGAGCACCCGCAGGTGGCAGACCTCGTGCCAGATCACGTATTCGAGCACGCGCTCGGGCGCCAGCAGCAGCCGCCAGTTGAGGCTGATGCGCCCGCCCGCCGAGCAGGAGCCCCAGCGCGTGCGCTGCGCGCGGATGCTGAGCGCGCTGCAGGAGCTGCCGCTGAGCGCCGCGGCGCGGTCCAGGCGGGGGGCGATCTCGGCGCGCGCGGCACGGCGATAGAAGCGCTCCAGGGCCGGGCGCGCGTCGCCGTCGGGAACGAGCAGGCGGGCGCCGTCGCGGTGCACGCGCGTGCGCCCCGGCTGCGCCACCAGCTCCAGCGTCACGCCCAGGTAGGGCACGGTGCCGGCGCGCTCGCGCACGCGCCTGCGCAGCTCGCTCGCCTCCGTGAGCCGGCGTTCGATCCACGGGCGCAGCTCCACGATCGCGGCCGCGGCGGCGCGCTCGGGGGCGCGCGCCGGCAGCACCACCTCCACGCCGGCGTGCGCGTGCACGTTCACGCGCACGCGCCGCGCGCGCGCCGAACGGCGCACCGTGTAGCTGATCTCGCCGCTTCGCTGCAGTTGCGCCTCGGCCATGCGCGCAAGCGTACGCGCCCGACCGGCCGGGCACGTGCGCTGCGCCGCCACGCGTACGGTGTGCGCGCCCGACCGGCCGGGGACGCCGGCCGGGCACCCAAGTGCCTTACCCAGCTGCTCTGCCCGTACGCTTGCGGCGCTCGCGCGCGCGGGGAGCGAGCCTAGGAGGCGGCCGGCGCCTCGCCGGGCGCCCCCAGGCGCTCCGCGGCGGCGCCCGCGCCTGGACGCGCGGCGGCGGCGCTGGCGCCTGGATGCTCCCCGGCGGCGCCCGCGCCTGGACGCGCGGCGGCGGCGTACACGGCCTTCTCCCACGGCCGCGTGAGCTTCAGCGCGCTCAGGATCGCGCGCGTGGCGGGCGAGCGGTTGAGCGTGTAGAAGTGGACGCCGGGGGCGCCTGCGGCCAGCAGCTCGGCGCACTGCAGCGTGGCATAGGCCACGCCGAGGTCCAGCACCGCCTCGGCGTCCTCGCCGCGCGCGTGCAGCTCCGCGCGCAGCGGCTCGGGTATCGAGGAGCCGCACGTGGCGGCCATGCGCTCGACCTGCCCCACGCGCGTGATCGGCATCACGCCGGGGATGATCGGCACGCGCACGCCGGCGGCGCGCGCGCGCGCCACGAAGTCGAAGTACACCGCGTTGTCGAAGAACAGCTGCGTGATCAGGAAGTGCACGCCCGCTCCGACCTTCTCCACCAGGTGCTCGAGGTCGGCCTCGGGGCTGTCGGCGTGGATGTGGGTCTCGGGGAAGCAGGCGGCGCCGATCGCGAACGGGTAGTCGGCGCCGATCAGCTGCACGAGCTCGCGCGAGAACTCGAGGCCGCCGTCGGTCTTGGTCCACTGCTGCTGCCCCGCCGGCGGGTCGCCGCGCAGCGCCAGCACGTTGTCCACGCCGGCTGCGCGCATCTCGTCGAGCGTGGCGCGCAGCTGCGGCACGGTGGCGCCCACGCAGGTGAAGTGGGCCATCGCCTCCAGCCCGTACTCGTCCTTGATCTTCTTGACGATCTCGATCGTCTTCTCGCGGGTGGAGCCGCCGGCGCCGTAGGTGACCGACACGAACGCGGGCTCCAGCTGGCGCAGCTCGGCGAGCGCCGCATACAGGTTGCGTTCGCCGGCCTCGGTCTTGGGCGGGAAGAACTCGAACGAGAACGCCGGCCGGCGCTCGGCGAGGATGTCGTCGATGCGCATCGACGGATTATGCCGTCCAGCGCTCGATCTCCCCCGGCACGCGGCGAGCCTGCCCGTCCGCCTCGAGGTGCGTGAGGAAGGCGAGCGTCTCGGACAGCAGCCACTGCGCGTTCTGCGCCGACAGCGCGTCGCCGAACACGCGCGGCACCAGCTCGAAGGCGCTCAGCTCGCCCTCGCGCAGCGCCGCGAGCGCCGCGTCGAGGTGCTCGTGCGCGAGCCGCCGGTTGCCCTCGATGTGCGCGTGCACGTCGGCGAACGTGCGCCCGTGCCCCGGCAGGCACAGCCGCGCGCCCAGCCGCGCCACCACGTCGAGCGAGTGCAGGAACTCGCCCACGGGGTCGGGCGAGTAGCCGAACTCGAAGTACAGCGAGATGCGCCCCAGCAGGTGGTCGCCGGAGATCAGAAGGCGCCGCTCGGGCTGGAACAGGCACACGTGCGAGGGCGCGTGGCCGGGGGTCTCGTACGCGATCCACTCGCCCAGGTCGCTGGCCACCGTCATCCCCTCGACGAGGTCGCGATCGGGCTCGAACGGCCCTGCCACGCCCGGCGTCTCCTGCCTGCGCTGGCGCTCCTCGGCATAGCGGCGCAGCGGCTCGGGCGGCACGCCGCTCTGGCGCGCCACCTCCAGGCGCTGCCGGAAGACCGCTTCGGGGTCCTCCACCATGCGGCTCATCAGCTCGTGGCTGGGGTGCATCCAGATCTCGCAGCCGGCGCGCTCGCGCACCGTGGGCGCCTGCCCGCAGTGGTCGGTGTGCGCGTGCGTGCACACCACCAGCTGCGCCTGCTCCAGGCGCAGGCCGCACATCGCCAGCGCCCGCTCGAGGTGCGCCAGCGAGTCGGGCTGGTGCATGCCGGTGTCGAACAGCACGAAGCCCTCGCCGCGCGCCACCGCCCAGGCGTTGCAGTGCGGTACCCCGGGCCACGGCAGCGGCAGGCGCAGGCGGTACAGGCCCGGCAGCACGCGCTCGCCGCGGCCCAGCTCGCGCCTGATCGTCACGTCCGACACGAGGCCGGAGACTAGACTACGGCTGTCCAGCGGCGACATCGAAGGGGAGGCGCCATGCCCGATCAGGAGAGCGCGAGCGACGCGAGCACCAGGGTGCAGGAGGTCGCCGCCAACATGCAGCAGGCCGCGGCCACCCGCAAACGCATCTCCGGCAGCAAGGCGGAGTCGGTGGCGCGCCGCTACTTCGCAGCGATCGACGCGCACGAGCTGGAGACGGCGGTGTCGCTGTGGGCGGAGGGCGGGCGCGAGCACGTGCGCGGGCAGTTCGACGGCAGCGCGCCCGACGGCGTGCGCGCGTTCATCGGCGAAATGCTCGACGCGATGCCGGACCTGCGCCTGGAGGTGCTGTCGACGACCACCGAGGGCGAGCGCTGCGGCGTGCAGTGGCGCCTCAGCGGCACCTTCGCGGGCCCGGGCCGCTTCGCCGACGTCGTCCCCACCGGCGACCGCGTCGAGCTCGAAGGGCTCGACCTGCTGACCGTGCGCGACGGGCTGATCCAGGCCAACGACGCGTTCGCCAACTCGATGACGTTCGCGCGCCAGATCGGGCTGCTGCCACCCCAGGGCTCCAGCGCCGAACAGCGCATGGCGCAGGCCTTCAACGCCAAGACGCGCCTCACCGCCGGCCTGATCGCCGGCGAGGCGAAGCTGGTGGCCGAAGGCGTGTGGGTGGTGCAGGGACAGCCGGGGCGCTGCAACGTGTACCTGCTCGAGGACGACGGCGGCGTGACGCTGTTCGACGCCGGCGCGCGCACGATGACGCGCGCGGTGGCGCGCGCCGGCGCGAAGCTCGGCGGCATCCGCCGCGTGGTGCTGGGGCACGGCCACACCGACCACCGCGGCGTCGCCGCCGCGCTGGGCGTGCCGGTGCTCTGCCACCCCGACGAGGTCGCCGACGCCGAGGGCAGCGGCGGCTTTCGCTACTGGCCGCGCGGCCTCGAGGGGCTGCCCGCGCCCCTGCGCGTGCTGCACAGGCTGCTGCACCGCTACGCCTGGGACGGGGGCCCGGTGACGATCGCGGGGACGCTGCGCGAGGGAGAGGCCGTGGCCGGCTTCGAGGTGATCGAGCTGCCGGGGCACGCGCCCGGGCAGATCGGCCTGTGGCGGGCGTCCGACCGCCTGGCGCTCACCAGCGACTGCTTCTACACGCTCGACATGTGGGGCCGCGACTGCCCGGCGCGGCTGCCGGCGAGCACCTACAACTTCGACACCGAGCAGGCGCGTGCCAGCCTGCGCAAGCTCGCCGCGCTCGAGCCCGCCGCCGCCTGGCCCGGCCACGGCCACGCGGTCGTCGGCGACGTGCGCGGCCAGCTCGAACGAGCGGCCGACGCGGCCTGAGCGTGGCCAAGCGCGGTCGCCGGCGAACGCGCCGAGCCGACGCCGGCGCCGTGCGGCCCGGCTCCGCGCGCGGCGCGGGGACGGGCGCGGAGAAGCTGACGGCGCCGAGCAGCGACTACACGGACGCGGAGGGCAACGTGCTCACGCTGCGCGGCTCGCTCACCGTCGGCGCCAGGCGCGAGTACGCGCTCGTCCTCGGCGGCGGGGGCGGCGGCGCAGCCGCCACGCGCGAGGACGCCTGGCAGCGCGCGCTCGAGCTGCTGTTCGAGCGCCTGGCGGTGCGCTGGACGATCGCCGGCGCGCCGGTCGAGCGCCAGCGCGAGCTGC
>Ga0335075_10015056_pt1 | contig 11592 bp, 4 predicted proteins | sample Lox_Sample_24_FD_206723 | JGI IMG/M metagenome (GOLD analysis project Ga0335075, IMG submission 206723) | Soil microbial communities from Loxahatchee National Wildlife Refuge, Florida, United States - Lox_Sample_2.4 | ecosystem: Environmental > Terrestrial > Soil > Wetlands | place: USA: Florida...
CACGGTCACCGGCGTCGGCAGCAAGCTCGGCCGTTTCCCGCAGACGCCCACTCAAAGCCGACGCCAGGTCAGCGAGAGCGTCCGCGACCTCGTACACATCGGCCTCCGGCGGCGCCAAGGGTGCGAACGACGTCGCTGAGTCGGCTGGCATGGAAGGCGCGAGAGCGATGGCGTTCCTCCCGCTGACTGCCGCCCCCCGGGCGAAGGTGAATGCGGGAAACATGTCGGCGGCCTGGTCCGCACTTGCGCCAGCGACAGCCCTGACGAGTTCGAAGGCGTCCCAGCTTGCGACAAGCACGCCGGGCACGCCGTCGGCATCGAGGAGATGCTGCTGGATCGGTTTGATCAGCTCCATGAGGTCCACACCCTCCTTTGAACTGCCACCCAGACCAGGCCCGGCGAGGTCGATTCGCAGGTGATGAGGTGGTGCAGACGCCCGGCTCGCCGGTTGAGATCTAAGGCTTCTACAGCACATCAATTTATGTTAATGGAAATAACCAGACATCTCAATTTTAGTTGAGGCGGCGGAGACATCCAGCTTCGTAGAGGTCGGCGATGTGGTCGCGAATGGCACGGGGCTGGAAGCCGCCGCGGATGAGGATGCCGCATTCGAGGTTGGTTTCCATCGCACGGCCGGTGAGGTTGGCGCTGCCGATGAGCGCCACCCGGTCGTCGACGACGATGACCTTGGCATGCAGCGAGGCACCTGACGGACGGACGTTCGCCGGCCAGTACATGCGGAGCGCGTCGAGTCCAGGAAACGGCATACTTGCGGCCGTATAGGAGGGGTTGTCTGCATGCCGCTCGGCGACCAAGGTGATCGCGACGCCGCGCCTGACGGCGCCGTCCAGGGCAGCGCTGATGAGCGGCTCTGTCTGCGTTGCATAGCTGACGAGCAGGATTTCGGCACGGGCTTCGTCGATCAGGTCGACGACGGTGGCAGCAGTCAGGCGGCTGCTGGTGACGTGCGATTCCGGCCCGGTCCATACGACCGTGACCGTCTGGCGGCGGTGTGCTCGCTCGGCCACCCGAGCCGCGCCCGCAAGCAGTCCGGCGACATACCCCGGTTCAACCGCAACGACCCGGGACGCCAGCTGATCACAAACGTTCCGCAGGACGGGGGACGCCGTAGCAGCACGCAGCGCGTGGACGCTGGACACGCCTTGTGCCGCCGCATGAGCAAGTTGGCGCACGTCAGTCGGCGGCAGCCGTTCAGCGATACGAGCCGCCCAGTCCGCCGTGTCGACTGCGGAGGGCTGAGCATCTGACGGCTCACTTCCGGAGGCGGAACCGGCCCCGGGCCAGCCGCTCACTGGACCTGGAAGGCGAGACCGTCGCCCGTCAGGTCAACCAGCACCCCACGGTCGAGCCAGCGGTTACCGGCTTCGCAGCTTGTCTCGGAGGCGAAAAGGCAGGCATGACAGGCGGCCGCGTGCAGGCTGGTGTAGGGGAACGTCGGGACGTGCTCCGCGCAAAGCGGGTCCGAGGAGCAATGAGAGGCATCCGACAGGGCCAGGCCGAGGAGCCGCTCGAGGTGCCGTCGCTCGCCGAGCGCGACGAGGCCGCCCAGGGTGCCTTCGCTGTCGCTGGCCGCGGTCGATATCAGCACGCCCGCTGCTGGGGCCGACGGCGTGCCGAGGTAGATCCGCTCGCGCAGGCTGGCGGAGGAATAGCCGCATTCCAGCGCGACCTGGCGCATCAGCATGTGGCTGAGTGTGTGGATGAGCGTGAACCGGGCGATCGGGAAGTTGAGGTTGGGTGTCTGGTCACGGTCGAAGGCCCACTGCCGGTAGGCCGCGCCGAGGGCCTGGATATGGCCGAGTTCGGCGACCGAGTTCACCCAGTGCGCGACCGCTTCTTCGCGCAGCTGGAGGAAGATGCCTTCGCCGCGCTGCTCGACGGCTGGCAGCCACTCGGTCGGCCCCCGGCTCAGCGGCACCCGGCGGACAGGCTGCAGGTCGTCGCGTTCCGGGGCGGACAGCCGGGTGAACCCGAGCAGCGCTCGCACCTCGCGGAGGCGGCTGACCAGAACGACCTGGTCCAGCAGCCGGTGGTAGCCGGACGGCGAAGCCGTCGGCGTGGCGCGGAAATCGGCGTCCTGCCGTTCGGTGGTCGGCCGAGACAGCAACCGCCACTCCGCGTCGCGCAGGTCATCGGACGACGAAGGCGCGGCCGGGCCGCCCGCGCCGCGGATCTTCTCGATGCACGCCCAGACTTCCTCGATCGGATGGTCGCGGAGTGCGCGAAGTGAAGCCATCCCGTCGATGATGTCCTGCGTAACCTCGGGAGATTGCTGCGCGCCCAGGATGTTCCAGTGGGCCGCGACGATGTCCTCGACCGTCTGCCCATGCGGCAGGTGAAGCGCGCTGGCCCGGACCGGGAACCACAAGTTGCTCGCGCCGAGGACGATGAGCCTCAGCCTCCTGCCACACGTATAGAACCGCTGCAGGTGTGGGTGGCGGCCGCGGCAGACGGGCAGCTTGTCCCAGCCGCCGGTGCCAGCCGCGTCCTGAATAGACCGGCTGGCACCGCATGAGCATCGTACGGTCACCCGCGGGCCAAGCGTGGACGCGGCATCGGACATGGACAGTTGCGGCCCGTCGCACACGCTGCCGTCCCGCAACTGGTGGACGTACTCCACGTAGGGGAAGTCATCCAGGTGCCCGTTCTCGCAGACCACGAGGAACCGCGCAGGCACGCAGGCGCGGCGGTTCACCGGGCGCGTGGACCCCTGCCGTGGGCAGTGCGCGTGTACGTACTTGGCCAAGTCGGGTCGGCGGCCCCACCGGTGGATGAGCTCGAACTGGCCAGGCGGGTCAAGAGGTCCTAGACGGTGGCAGCGCGGGCAGCGCACCCACCGGGGGAACGGTGTCACCGGCACGCCGACCCGGGTGTACGGGTCGTCCTTCTCCGACGGATCCCACGGAGCGTGCCGCAGCGTCCGCACCTGTGCGCCCAGGATCCGGCGCGCCGTCTCGAGCAGCCGCGGTTCCTCGATCGACTCCTGGTGTTCGAGACTCCACGCGTCCAGGCCGCGGACGATCACGCTCATCGACGGCAGGTCGACGGTCGCTCCAACCCCCGCTGTGGTGACCAGATGGCTGGGCCTGGCTTGCCCGATCCGAGTGGGGTCGCGGCGCGGGCCGGCGCCGGATGAGACAGGAACGGTCATGAACCTCCTCCGGAATCTGAACGCTCATAACTCCACGCCGGCGCGTCGCCGAAGCTGTGGTCGTCCCGGTCGAGCTGCAGCAGGATCTCCGCCTCTACCTCGCGCAGGCTCAGCGGCGCCGACCACAGGTCCCACGCACCCGCATCCGGGTCGCGCAGCAGCCCGGTCACGTCGGCGCCCACCTCGTAGCCGAGGCGCCCGGTCTGCACCGACTGCCGCCGGCCATACCAGCTGTCCAGCCGGTGCCGCAGCTCGCTGCCCGCCGCCGCGGCCCGGTCCTGGTCGTGCGTGACCCGCGCGGCGCGCTGCTCGACATAGCTGATCAGCGCGTTAACGGATGCGCCCGACAGCGGCACCGAGTTCGCGGCCACATTCGGCAAGGCAGCGATACCGGAGTGGCGCAAGGCCGTGACCAGCACCCCGGTCAGCCCGCGGTCCAGCGCCCTGTCACTGAACGGGGTGGTGGTCAGCCCCTCCACCCGCAGCCCGAACGTCGCGTGGTCGTAGCAGAACAGTTCGTAGTGCGCCAGGTCGCGCGGCCGGCTCCACTGATAGATCGTGACCACCAGCCCCGGCCGTCGACGGTCACGGCCGATCCGTGACGTGGCCTGGATGTACTCGGCCGTGTTCTTCGGCTGCCCGGTGACCAGCATCAGGCCTAGCCGCTGCACGTCCACGCCCACCTGGAGCATCGACGTGGCCAGCAGCACGTCGATCGGCTGGGTGCGGTCGCCCATCCGTTCCCGGACTTCCTCGGGATTACGCCGGAACTCGTCCATCGCCGCAGTCGAATCGAAGGCGGGGTCGAAGGGCCGCTCCAACTCGGCGAGGTTTTCCGCGATCCGGCTGCTGGGCATCCGCCCGGTGAGCTCGTCCACCCGCGGGCGGCGGCGCCGGGTGCGCACCTGCTGGCTGGACAGCCGGTCCGACACGTCGTCCTCGACCAGCCGCCGCATGCCGGCCAGTTCCCGGGTGGAGGTGAAGTAGTCAACCAGCGTCATGTACGGGTCCGCAGCGGCACCGTACCGGTCTAGGAGGTACTGGGCGTGTTCCATCAGCGCCGACGCCACCCGGATCTCCACCGACTTCAGCCGTTCGCCTGGTGCGAGCACGCCCCGGTACCGTCGGCCCGGCGAATCAGCAGAAGGCGCCTCAACAGCAGAGAAGAAGGTGTCCCCGATGTCCAGCACCGGCGGCGGGAACACGGCAAGCTTCCGGGCGAACACCTGCTCCGCCTGATCGGCGGCCCGCCGCACGGTAGCCGTCGAGGCGACAAGCGCCGGCCGGATGGTGCCAGAGGGATCCATCCGGCAGCACAGCCGGTCGATCGCCGTCTCATACAGGCCAACCATGGACCCCAGCGCGTCGCTGATCAGGTGGAGTTCGTCCTGGATGATCAGGTCCGGCGGCCGCAGCCGCATCACCGGCCGCACCTCCCCCGGCGGCAGGATCCCGGCGGCCCGGTGACCGGACCGGCAGAACGAAGCGAATTCGGGATTCTGCCACCCGTGCCGGGTGCACTCTGTCTCGACCAGGCCGAACAACGGCGCCGTGGCAGCCTTCCACGGAAGCTGCGCCAGCTTGTCCACCGTCGCGATCACCAGCGAGGGCGTCAGCCGGTAGATCTCCTCATCCACCGTGACCACCGGCAGTCCCTCGCCTGGCGAGTTCCGCGGACTGAACGCGCAGTCGCCCTCCGGGTCGCTGCAGAACACCAGAACACGGCGGCGCAGCCGGTTAGTCTCCACATCCCGGCCGGACGACAGCCGCGATCCGCACCACGGGCACACTGGTAGCTGCAGCACGCCGCCGAGCATCCGCTCATTGCCGCGGTTCTCGGTGATCTGCCGTTCGGCCTCCTCGAAAGTGTTCGGCGTGACGGACGAGCCGACCCACAGCCCGATCCGGAACGGGGTCGTGCCCCACCGGCTGTCCCCGGAAGCCACCCGCTCCCGGCGCAGCGACTCGCACGCGCAGATCAGCGCCGCGGCCCGCTGGAACTGCTGGGCGGTCAGGAGCCGCAGCGTGTACCGCATCAGCACCGCGACGCCCCGCGTCCCATCCCGTGCGTCCGCACCCTCACCGACAACGCCTTGCAGCCGCCGGATCGCGAACGTGTACGCGGCCAGGCCCAGATACGCCTCGGTCTTGCCGCCGCCGGTCGGGAAGAACAGCAGCTGCACTTCGGCGTCGTCCGGGTCGACCAAACCGCGCCGCGCATCCGGGTGCGACGGATCGGTCAGCCCCGGCAGGCACAGCAGCACGAACGCCAGCTGGAACGGCCGCCAGCTCCGGTTCTCCGGGACATCCAGCCTGCGCAGCAGCGCCGACAGATCCTCGTCCGGCGACGCCATCCGCGCCCGCACCACCTCGCTGCGCACCCGCTGCAACGCCATCGCCTGGTTCGCGAACCGGAAAGCCTCCCGCGCGATCCCGTCCGTGCGCAGCAACTCGATGGCCCGCCCCAGCCGGTCCGCTATCGCACGCGCACGCTCAAGAGCGTGCGAGCCGGCAGGCTCATACCGCGCCACCTCGGGATCAGAAGACAGCCGCGCCTCCTGCTCACCGAGCCACCTCCGGTACCCGGTGACCAGCGGCCGCAGCGCCCGCACCAGCTCGTCCCCGCCCAGCTCCGGGCTGCCCAGCCGCGCCATGTCCAGCACAAGGCCTGGCACCTTGCCCGGAACAACCAGCGGCACCTCCGCCGACGGGAAGCACATCGTCGACAGCTTCCACGCCCGGACCTCACCGTCCCGGACGAACGCGTCCACCGCGCACTGGCGGCCGAACGCGTACAACCGGTGCCTCCGGTTCAGCAGCTCCAGGTGCAGCCGCTCGTCGTCGCTGCCCTGCGGGGCACCGGCCACCTCCGGATCGTTGTGCGCAAGAAAAATCGCCGCGTTCCCGTCCAGCGCGGTAACGGTCAGCGCTACCTGGTACAGCCGGGCCACATCCGGTGTCTTCGCCGCCCACGGCAGCCCGTTCACCAGCCGAAGCTCCACCATCCGGCGCGGTCCGCGGTGCCGCACCGTGTAATGCACGGTCACGCCCGGCTGCTCGTCATCCGGCACCACATAATCCGAGTCCTCAGCGTCGACCGGAACCTCCACCTCACCCCCGGCCTGCACCCGGTGCCAGGTCGTGGCCGGCCGTCCCTGCGGCGTCTCGTGCACATCCGATGGTGCCCGCACATACCGGCCCCACGTCGCCGAGACCGCGACCAGGTTGACGTCCGTAGGCACGCTGAAAGCTAGTCCGACGGCTGAGGCCGCCATCGATCCCGAACGGACGGTGGCGTCACTCTCAGCCCCCTCTTCGCCCGCCTCGGCGTCACCCGACGACACCTCCCGATCCACAAGCTCAGGAATGGCCTCCTCAGCATCGACAGCCTCGTCGGCGTCCACCTCGGACGGCTCCTCAGGTCTCTCCCGGGGGACGAGCCGCCCGACCAAGTACCGCTCCGCCGGCGACGTGCCTGGCGGCAGTTCCTCCTCCGGCCCGTCCCACGGCCCGAGCAGATCCCGCTCTAGCCGCGATTCAAGCTCCGCCCGCACCTCGAATGAGGTGACTTCTGATGTGGTCACGGATTCTCCACCTTGTACCGTCGGTGGTTCTCCTCAAGCAACCGGTCCAGCAACTCGAACCGCGCCTCCTTGCTTACCGTCCACCGGATCCCGATCTTCGTAGGATGATGCCCGATCTTTAGATCCAGATCATCCCAGCCGTAGGCGCGCATCACCGCCTCGTCGATTTCGGCATGGACATCTCGAAGCTCTTGTATGACTAGCTCATGATTGTCCGGATCATGGACGCGGTTGTAAGTCTTGGTGAGGCCCCAAGCTCGCGACAGCATCAGTTCGCGGCGAGTCGCGTTAAGCTGACGCCCTAGCGCCTCAAGCTCAGCGGTAGGTTCAGGCCGTGTCAATGTAAGGAATGCGTCGGACGGCGAGTAGCTAATATCAGTACGCATCGTCGCCGTATAGCGGATTACCCATGTGGAGTGAGCGCTTGATGACAAAAATGCGAAACTTGCAAAGTTATTTAGCGCGAAAACTACACATTTCTGGTCGAACACCTGTGTCGTCGGAACCAGAACTGGCATCAGGGTATTGCTCACCTGAGCAAAAGCGAGGACGTGGCCGAACCGGTCGATCGCATCGTATAGCTCTGGACGCGAACGCTCGTAGAGCCACCAGCGCTCGCGGGCTGATCTGCTGTACGTGTTCCCATCTCGCTCGGGCTTGACGAGACGGCGGACGATGCTCAGGCAGTCCGGATAATCCTCAGCATGTTCCAGTGACCAACCCCTGAAGTTAATGATCCAGCGGCTCGCGGAGCAGTCTGGACGCTGGTTGAGGTCCTTCCCGATAACATAGGGTTGGATTACATCAGCGTTGCGCGGGTCGCGGGCAATCAGCTCGTCTTTTTGATCTTCAGAGAGTGCGAATCCGGTACCAAGGATGATTGCACCCTGAAATGCGATGTCGTCATTCTCGCGGAGCCGTTTGGGTCGGCCACGTATGCGGCCATATGCTTCCAGGTCCTGGCCGATTGCGGGGACCTCTTCACCGTCAAGCCAGCGAACGGCCCCTTTTGAAGGTCGTACTCGACTCGCCCAGAACTCGATGATCTGCAGGTTGGCGCTCTTGGTGGGCCATGGATGAGGAGAGCGCCCGGCGCGAATGATAAGCGGAACTTGTTCAAGTCCGACGCGCAGCGTGGCACCTTCGACCAGCGTATTGACAGTGACGTAGCCGAGTTGGCCACGCGCTGTAAGCAGGCGATTTGCACGCAGAACGAATCTAGCCCCTAGGTCGGCACTGCCCTTGACGTCGTTTCCGTCCCAGCGTTGCATCCAGGCGAAGTAGTCGTCGCCATACGTCCCGGAGATCTTTTGGCCCCCCAGGAATGGCGGGTTGCCGATGATGGCGTCGAAGCCGGGGTTCGTGGTGTCGGCGAAGACCTCGGGGAAGGCGAGGGGCCAGTGGAACGGCTGGCGTTCGACCGTCCCTTCGGGTCTTCCATCCTGGAGTTTTGCCTTGAGGTAGACGAGTAGCCCGTCGGGGCCGTCTTCCACTTCGTTCGAGACTTTGACCTCCAGCGCCAGGAACGCCCGGTCGAGTTGCCTGCCCTTGCGTTTGGCCGCCATGACTCCCGTGGCCGTAATCGCGTCAGCGACGGTCCTGATCTCGTCGGAAAGTGCCTCGGCCTGGGTGAGTAGGCGAGCCTTGTGCTCGATGTCGCGGATCGTCACGCCCTGGGTCGCAGTGATCCTCCGCCGTAGGTCCGCAGCTTCAGCAAGGCGGGACCGCCAGGTTTCGGCGAAGTCGAGGGTGCCGTGATTGAGGCGGCGGCCTTCCTTCGGGTCGACGTGCAAGGTCTCTAGCTGCTCGAGGCTGACGAGGCCGAGCAAGGAGTCGCCGCAGCCGAGCCGGTCATTGAGGAAGCCAAACGGCCGCTCGCGGTCCATAGTGATCAGCCACAGCGACAGCTTGGCCATCTCGACCGCGAGCGGGTTGATGTCCACGCCGTACAGGCAGTGCTCAGTGATCAGGCGGCGAGCCTTCAGCAGAATCTGGTCAGCTTCAGCGTCCGCGCCGACGCGGCCCGCTGAGCGGTGCAGTTCCATCGCGAGGGCTTCGGCGTCGCCTTCGGCTTGCCACGCTTCGACTAGGCGGTCCGCGAGGTAGCGGCATGCGGCGACCAGGAAGGCGCCGGAGCCCATCGCGATGTCCGCGACCTTGAGTTCGAGAAGCTGCGTCGAGGGCCTAGGTTTCCACTCAGACGAGTCCGCGGTTTCCAGCGGACCGGGGCGGTAGACGAGGGGCTGGAGCGCGCCTTCGGCGACTTCTTCGGCGAGTGAGCGTGGCGTGTAGTGGGTGCCGGTCGCGGCGCGCCTATGAGACCGGGTGACGTACCGGCCGCCGGGCAGGATGACGGTGGGGAGCCCTAGTTCGTCGTAGCGGAGGACGCCCAGGAACGGGGTGATCGCATCCGCCAGGCCGGGATCGGTGACCTGTCGGCGCAACGCACGGGCCCGTTCGGGATCATCGGAAGAGGAGCCGATCGCGGCCTGCACCTTCTTCGCAGCCCAGCCGGTGCGCTCGGCGAGCCACGGAACCAGCGCGGTGGTGCCGAGGCGTTCGGTGGCGTCGGTGAGCGGGACTTCGCTGTCTTCCTTGATCTTCTGGGGCCACCCCCGCGGGCGGGCAAGGCCGAGGACAGTCTCGGTGGCGGTGCGGACCTCAAGTTCCAGCAGGCCCTCGTAGACGTAGCCGATCTGCTCCACGTCGAGGGCGCGGAAGGTGAGTCGGCGACGCTCGCCGCCGATCTGCACGTACTGGACGGCGCGCAGCATGCGCAGCACTGTACGGTCGTCGACGGCGGGCGGGCGCGCCGCGGCGGCCGGGGTGTCTTTCGTCCGGCCTTCGAGCCACGGGTAGCGGTCCGGGTCGAACAGGCCGCCGCCGTAGGCGGGCAGCCGCAGATCCTCGTGCGCGACACCGGAATGCACGGCGCGCGTCACGGCGAGCAGCCGGTGCCATGCGGCGGTGCGGTAGTCCAGGGTTGTGCCGAGGCTGTCCTGCTGTTCGAGTTGGTCGACGAGGTGGCCGACGCTGTAGGCGCTGACGTACAGGTCGTCGTCGCTCGGCAGCAAGCGGCGCTCCTCGGCGAATAGCAGGAAGACGACCCGCATCATCATCGTGACGATGCCGGCGTAGAACTCGTCGTCATCGACGTCGGCCAGGAGCGCGCCGCGTGAGTCGCGGTCTAGCCGGTCCAGGGTCGTGACCAGCAGCTCCACGGCTTCGCGGACCTGGCGACCGAGGGTCTCGGTGACCTCCTCCTGCCGTTCCAGCGACTCGGCGAGCAGCGCGGGGAGCCGGTCCGGGGGTGCCTCGGCGAGGAACCGGTGGCGGTTCGTGAGCGCGACGAGGCCCTGCAGTGAAGCGGGTTCCTCGCTGAACAGCGAAGCGTCCCACACGGCTGCGCCGGTGGCGCCCTTACGCGGTGCCCAAACGAGCGCCCACCAGCGGCCGTCGGTGACGATTCCGACGGGCACGTCGCGGGCCCTGAGCAGGACGGCCAGGCGCTCGACGGCGCTGGCTGTCCAGTTGCCCGTCGTGGTCCTGGTCAGCGGGTGGGTGCCCCAGGCCAGGTACATGCCGAGCAGCTTCCATGGACCGGTGCCTTGCTGTGCATGGGCGCTGTCGGCGGTGCCGCCCCCGCTGTCGTCGCTGCTGTCCTCGTCTTCGTCTTCTTCGGTCTCCTCGTCCGCGTCCGTGCCGTCTTCGTCGCCAGCGTCCTCGGCGTAGAAGCCGAAGTCGGGACGGATCGTGATGCCGTGTTCGGGCACGAGCTCGGCGAGGGTATCCGGGATGCCGGAGTCGATCTGGAGGTGCTGCTGCCAGTCGAGCACGTCATGGAGCATCGTGTGGATCACGGCGTGGCGGGACGCCCCGTGGTCGTCGAGCATCGCGGAGACGAGCGCGCGGAGCCGCGCCCGTTCCTGGACCGGCACCGGCGGGAGCCCGTTGGGGAAGACCCGGTGCACAACTGGCAGCGTGAGGAACGGGCCGGAGATCTGCAGCAGCTCCAGCCAGGCGTGGCGGCGGCGAATCTCCTCGCCGACCCCGCCCGCGCTGCGTCGTTGCCGCGCCATTAGTCCGCTCCCTCCTCGCCGGGCACGCACAAGGCGATCGCGAACGGGAAGACCAGCTCGCGGACGGCTTCGTAGCGGTGGTTGATCGCCTTGAGCTCGCGGGCCCTTTCCTCGTCCAAGCCGTCACGGCGGGCGCGCCAGGCTTCCCGGTCACGTTCAAGTTGGTGCCGTTCGGGCTCCTCGAGCTGATCCAGGGTTAGCTGGACCGGGCCCGGACCCTCGAGGGCTGTTGTCAGGGTGGCGCGGAGCTGGGTGAAGACGGTCTCGACGTTCCTCGTCTCCTCCGCGCGGCGCCGCTCCAGCGTGCGTCGCAGCGAGTCCAGGCGCTCCCTGGCCCGCTGCTGGACGTCTCCTGCTAGCAGCAGCTCAAGCTCTTCCCAGCGGCTGACAAAGTCCTGCCTGGCTGATTCGGGGGCTAGGCGGCAGGCGTCAGGTTCTAGCGCGCCTTCGACGGCGGTTCGCAGCGCCTGGTAGCGCGGCTGTTCGAGTTCAAGGCGGCGAGAGCGCCCCGTCGGCGGCACGACCCGCGCCGCCAGCATGATCTCCTCGTGCAGCCGCCGGCCGTCGGCCCCGACCACGACCAGGCGGGCGAACACCGCGACCAGCGGGCCGTCGATCCCAGCCTCAGGTGGCGGGGTGAAGCGGAGCGCGGCAATCCGGTGCAGCGCTGCGCGGCCGCCCCAGATCGCGCTGCGCAGCAGCCTGGTCGCCTGCGCGACCAGCGGGTACTCCAGGTGCGCGAGCACCAAGTCGTCGC
>Ga0335075_10015057_pt1 | contig 11592 bp, 11 predicted proteins | sample Lox_Sample_24_FD_206723 | JGI IMG/M metagenome (GOLD analysis project Ga0335075, IMG submission 206723) | Soil microbial communities from Loxahatchee National Wildlife Refuge, Florida, United States - Lox_Sample_2.4 | ecosystem: Environmental > Terrestrial > Soil > Wetlands | place: USA...
CCGTTCGTCAATTTTCTCTACGCCATCCCGCGCGTTGCGCTCGGCCCGCTTCTCGTCGTCTGGCTCGGCATTGGGCTCAGTTCCAAGGTGGCGCTGGTTTTCCTGATTGCGGTGTTTCCGGTGCTGGTCAACACGAGTAGCGGCGTGCGCAGCCTCGACCAGCATCTGCTTCGCGTCGCTCGCTGCTTCGGCGCGACCGACCTGAAGATATTCCGCGCCATTGCGCTCCCCGGCTCGGTGCCGTTCATTCTCGGCGGCTTGCGGCTGGCGGTAGGGCAGGCGCTTATCGGGGTATTTGTGGCCGAGCTCCTCGGCGCCCAGCATGGCGTAGGCGCACTGATCGAGAATGCCGGCCAGCAGTTTCAAACCGATCTCGTATTTGCCGGGCTGTTGATCTTTGCCGTCGCCGGTATGTTATTGACTACGATGGTGCGCTGGCTGGAGCATCGCTTCGACGCTTGGCGCCTCTGACGCGCCAAAAACGGCCACAGCAGGGAGGATGACGTGAAAGAACGGAATAACAGCGCGCTTCTCGCAGCTCTCGCTTTCGGCGCCGCCTTGCAGGTTGCCGCCGCGCCTGACCCGGCGGCGGCGCAAACTACTCACATCACGATTTCACACAGCCAGCAGACGGTCGACTTTCTTCCGCTGTGGATCGCGAGCGACGCCGGCTATTTCAAAAAGCGCGGCCTCGATGTCACCGTCCGCTACCTGCCCGCCCAGGAAGGCGTCCCGGCGATCCTGACCGGGGAGGTGCAGATGGCCGGGATCGGCGCTTCCGATGCGGGGTCCGCCGTCGCACAAGGCGCCAAGCTCACGCTCGTCGGCACGCTCACGCCGATCTACACGTTCCAGTTCTGGGCCCGCCCGGACCACGCCAGCGCGAATGCGCTGAAAGGTCAGCGCATCGGCATCACCAGCACCACCGGCTCGCTCTATGCCGGTACGCTGCTCGCGCTCAAGCAACTCGGGCTGTCGACCTCGGATGTCGTGCTCACCCCGCTTGGCGGCGCCACGAACGTCAACAGTTCGCTTTTGGCCGGGAGTGTCGTGGCTGCAGCATCGCATCCGCCGGCGACCTATAAATTCAAGCAAGCCGGCTTGGTGGAGCTTGTCGACCTGCCGAAAAGCAAAATTCCCTCCGTGAGCGCCGGCCTTTGGGTCACCGAGGCCTACATCCAGGCGCATCGCGATATTGTGCAAGCCATCGTCGATGCGGTGGTGGAAGCCTTCCATCGCGAAAGATCGGACCGCGCCTATGCGGAGAGCGAGATTACCGCCCATCTCGGCGTCAAGGACAAGGCCGCGCTCGATTTCACCTACGACTTCTATGTGAACGAGATCCTGCCCGAAGAGCCGATGCCGGAGGCCGCACAGATTCAGGGCGACATCGACGCGCTCATCGTCAGCAATCCGAAGGTCAAGAACCTCGACGCCGCGAAGATGCTGGACCAAAGCTTCGTCAAGAAAGCGAGCGCCTCGCCGCAATAGGGCAGGGTTCGACCGATCAGTAGCGCGCCGGGTCAGTAGCCAACGACGCTGCCGTGGAGGTCATAGGCGTCGGCGGCCTCGATCTTCACCGTGGCGATCTCGCCCACCCGCAACGGGCGGCGGCTGCGCACGAACACCGTCCCGTCGATCTGCGGAGCGTCGCCGCGGCTGCGGCCCTTGGCGATTGCCGGATCGAGTCCGGGCAGCGGTCCGACCTCATCGACGATGACGCGCTCGTTGCGCCCAACCTTTTGTTTCAGGCGCCGGTGTGAAATCGCCTGCTGATGCGCCATCAGCCGGTTCCAGCGCTCTTGCTTGACGTCGTCGGGCACCTGCGGCGCACCGAGGTCGTTCGCAACCGCACCCGCCACAGCCTCATAGCGAAAACAGCCGACCCGATCGAGTTCGGCCTCGCCGAGCCAGTCGAGCAGCAGCGCGAAGTCCGCTTCGGTTTCGCCCGGAAAGCCGACGATGAAGGTCGAGCGGATGGTGAGACTGGGACACTCCGCGCGCCAGCTGCGAATACGCTCCAGCGTGCGCGCCTGCGCGGCCGGGCGGCGCATGAGCTTGAGCACGTCAGCGCTCGCATGCTGGAAAGGAATGTCGAGGTAGGGGAGGATTTTGCCCTCCGCCATCAGCCCGATCACCTCGTCAACGTGCGGATAGGGATAGACGTAATGTAGCCGCACCCAGACGCCGAGTTCCCCCAGTTCGCGGGCCAAATCGACGAATTTCGCCCGCACCTCACGGCCCTTCCACGGGCTCGCGGTGTATTTCAGATCGACCCCGTAGGCTGACGTATCCTGCGAGATGACCAGCAATTCCTTGACGCCTGCCGCCACTAGCCGCTCGGCCTCGCGCAGCACGTCGGCAGCCGGACGAGAGACCAGGTCGCCGCGCAGTTTCGGGATGATGCAGAAGGTGCAGCGGTTATTACAACCCTCTGAAATCTTGAGATAAGCGTAGTGCCGCGGCGTGAGCTTGATGCCCTCTTGGGGGATCAAGTCGGCGTAGGGGGCGTGTTGCGGCGGAGCAGCACGATGAACGGCCTCCAGCACGCTCTCGTATTGTTGGGGGCCGCTGACCGCCAGCACCCCCGGATGCACGGCGGTGATCTTCTCCGGTTCCGCGCCCATGCAGCCGGTGACGATGACCTTCCCGTTCTCCGCCATCGCGGTGCCAATGGCGGCAAGCGATTCGGCCTGCGCGCTGTCGAGGAAGCCGCAGGTGTTGACGATGGCGAGATCGGCCCCGGTGTGCTCGCGCGCGAGCTCATAGCCCTCCGCGCGCAGGCGCGTGATGATGCGCTCGGAATCGACCAGGGCCTTCGGGCAGCCGAGCGAAACGAAGGAAATACGGGCAGGGCGGTTCATTGTTGGTGGCGGGTCCTATCACAATCTGCAACTAGGTAGCGACTAAGTAGCGACGATCCGTCGCCTTCGATAGATTTCCCCCGTGAGATTACCCGATCCGCCACTCCTTCTGGTGACGGACCGCCGCCAGGCGCGGCGGCCGCTCCCCGCTGTTGTGGCGGCTGCGCTCAGTTCCGGCGCCCGCTGGGTCAGCCTGCGCGAAAAGGACCTGCCCGAGGACCAGCAGATTGTGCTGGCGCGCCGGCTCTTGCCGAGTGTTCGCGCCGCCGGCGCTCGCCTGCTGCTGCACGGCGAGGCCGCGTTGGCCAAGCTCGCCGGTACCGACGGCGTACATCTACCCTCCGGAGCCGACCCCGCCGCCGCTCGCAAGCTGCTCGGTATGTCCAAGCTGATCGGTGTGTCGATCCACACGGTCAACGAGGCCGAAGCAATCGACCCGCGCTGGGTTGACTACGCGCTGGCCGGTCCGGCTTTCGAGACGCCGAGCAAGCCGGGTTACGGCCCCGAAATCGGACGCAAGGGGCTTGCCGAAATCACGCGCGCGGCGAGAGTGCCGGTGCTCGCGATTGGCGGCATCAATGCGGCGCGTATCGGCGAACTTGTTGCCGCCGGCGCAGCCGGTGTCGCCGTAATGGGCGGCGTCATGCGCGCGGCCGATCCACAGCAAGAGGTCTGTGGGCTGATCGCGGCACTCAACGGCGCGCTCGCGCTCAGGGCATGATCCCGCAAAGCGTCGAACAGGCCCACGAAACGCTCGCGCTGCGCGAAAAGCTCCTATCGCGCCCTATAGGGGCCGACCCCCTGATCGGGCGCCCACACACCCGGCGGGAGCTTCCCGGCCTGCCAGAACACGTCGATCGGCATCCCGCCGCGTGGGTGAAAATAACCGCCGATGCGCAGCCATTTCGGCTTTAGCAGCGCCACGAGCTTCTTGCCGATGCCAACCGTGCAGTCCTCGTGGAAGCCGGCATGGTTGCGGAAGCTGTTCAGGTAGAGCTTGAGTGATTTCGATTCCACGAGGAAGCCGCGTGGCGCGTAGTCGATCACCAGCGTGGCAAAATCCGGCTGTCCGGTGACCGGGCACATCACGGTAAATTCCGGAAAGGTGAAGCGGGCGAGGTAATCGGTGTCCGGATGCGGATTGGGCACGCGGTCGAGCACCGCTTCGCCTGGTGAAGCTGGGATCGCGGTCGGGCGGCCAAGTTGCAGTGCCGATCGTTTGGGCATGCCATCTGGATGCCTCTATTTGGCCAGGCATGACAAGAGGCTCGCCCATCCTGTAGAAGCCACCGCAAAACCAGTCGGGGACCCTGCATGACCGCCATCGTCGACATCATCGGCCGCGAAATTCTCGACAGCCGCGGCAATCCCACAGTCGAGGTTGACGTCGTCCTCGAGGACGGCTCGCGCGGCCGCGCGGGTGTACCTTCCGGCGCCTCGACGGGAGCGCACGAGGCCATCGAACTGCGCGACGGGGACAAGAACCGCTACCTCGGCAAGGGCGTGCGCAACGCGGTCGAAGCGGTCAACGGCGAGATATTCGACACGCTGTCCGGAATGGATGCCGAGGCGCAGGTCAAGATCGACGAGACCATGATCGCGCTTGATGGTACGCCGAATAAGGCGCGGCTCGGCGCCAATGCCATCCTCGGTGTGTCGCTCGCCGTCGCCAAGGCGGCGGCCGCGGCCAACAGGATGCCGCTCTACCGTTACGTCGGCGGCACGTCGGCGCGCCTCTTGCCGGTGCCGATGATGAATATCGTCAATGGCGGGGTGCACGCCGACAACCCGATCGATTTTCAGGAATTCATGATCGTGCCGCTCGGTGCACCCAGCTTTGCCGAGGCGTTGCGTGCCGGCGCGGAAGTGTTTCATACGCTGCGCGCGGCGCTCAAAGCTGTTGGGCACAATACCAATGTGGGCGACGAAGGCGGCTTCGCGCCGAACCTGCCCTCGGCCGAAGCGGCGCTCGATTTCGTCCTCGCCGCCATCGAGAAGGCCGGCTATCGCCCCGGAGAGCAGATCGCGCTCGCGCTCGATCCGGCCTCGAGCGAATTCTTCGCCGACGGCGCCTACCAGTACAAAGGCGAGGGCAAGGTGCGCTCGATAGACGCGCAGACCGATTACCTTGCCGCGCTGGTAAAAAAATATCCGATCGTGTCGATCGAGGACGGCATGGCGGAGGACGATTACGCCGGCTGGAAAAAGCTCACACAGAAGATCGGCGGCGAGTGCCAACTGGTCGGCGACGATATTTTCGTCACCAACGTGGCGCGGCTCGCCGACGGCATCAAAAACGGCATCGGCAATTCAATTCTCATCAAGGTCAACCAGATCGGCACGCTGACCGAAACGCTTGCCGCGGTCGAGATGGCGCACAAGGCCGGCTATACCGCCGTGATGTCGCATCGCTCGGGCGAGACCGAAGACGCGACCATCGCCGACCTCGCCGTCGCCACCAATTGCGGGCAGATCAAGACCGGTTCGCTCGCCCGTGCCGACCGCACCGCCAAGTACAATCAGCTGCTGCGCATCGAGGAGGAACTCGGCACGCAAGCCGTCTATCCCGGCCGCGCGGCCTTTAAGGCACTGCGGTAGCGTCACCGTCCGCGCGCTTGTCGGCCCGCTCCAATCGGCGCTATATCCATGGCACGTGCGCAATGGATGGGGACCGCGCCTAGCGCGGACGCAAACGCATGGATCAGACGCTCGGGCTGAGGGCCGGCAACCGCAAGCTTGCGGTGGACCGGCTGCGCGATTTCGTGGCTACTTCGGTGGACGCGGCGGTGCCGAGCGATGCTCCGTTCGGGCATCTGGTGCTCGATCGGATCTTTCCCGACGATGTCTACGCCGCCATGCTCACCAATATGCCCGAGGCTGCCGACTATCGGCCGATGCATGGGCGCGCCAAGGGCCATGATCTTGCCGACGGCACCCATACGCGGGTCAAGATCGATCTGTTTCCCGAATACATTCGTCACCTGCCGCCGGAAAAGCGCGCGGTGTGGGACGTTGTCGGGCGCGCGCTCTGCTCGGGGGCGGTACGCGACGCCTTCGTGCGCCGGCTGGCGCCCGGACTGCAACGGCGTTTCGGTCCCGATTATCGCAAGATCGGCATGTTCCCGATCCCGGTGCTCACGCGCGACATTCCGGGCTATCTGATCACCCCGCACACTGACACAAGGTGGAAGGGGATCACCGTGCAGCTCTATCTGCCGCCCGACCGCTCGATCACCCATATCGGCACGATCTTTCACAAGAAGCTGGCGGACGGCTCGCTTGAAAAAACCAAGCAGATGTCGTTTGCGCCCAATTCCGGCTACGCCTTTGCGGTCGGTACCGACACTTGGCATTCAGCCGATCGCATCGGTCCCGAAGTGAAGACGCGCGACAGCATTCTCCTGACCTATTTCGTCGACGCCGGGATGGTTCGGTTCGCGCGCAATCGCGGCAAGCGTTTCGGCAATTTCGTGTTGAGCGAGCTGCGCCACATTCTGCCTGGGGGCGGCGCCCATTAATGTGGCTTTAAGCGGCGATTGCGCATGATTACCGGATGGTCACCCGCAAGCGCTTGCGTACCATCCTCAACGCGCTCGCCCTCTATGTGCTGGCGGCATTGCTGATCGGCTATTTTGGCGTCAACGCCTACGACGGCAATCACGGGCTCAAAGCCAAGCAAGATATCGACAGGCAAATGGCCGCGCTTTCGGGCGAGCTCGTGGGTCTTCGGGCGGAGGAGACGCAGTGGCGGCACCGCATTGCCCTGCTCAAAGCCCCCGACATCGACGAGGACATGCTCGACGAACGCGCCCGCGCGCTCTTGGACGACGCCGATCCCAACGACCTGATCATGATGATCAAGCCGGAGCGGGCCGCTGCCGATCCAACCGGGCCTTGAACATCACCCCGTAACCTCCGAAATCGAGTTCGCCGACAAGGATTTGCGCAGCCGATAACGCCGCGCGCAGCGGCGTCTGGCCGACTTTCGCGCGCAACCGAATTCGGCTATGGGATGTGCCGCTGGGATTTCGAGGAAAACGATGCCCGTTGCCAAGACTAAAGCCGCCGATCAAGGCGTAGAAGAACTCCGCCCGATCGACCGGGCCGGCCAGCAAGGCGCCATTGCCGAATTTTCCAGGGAAGAAGAGTTTGCGGCGCTCCGGCAGATGCTGTTGATCCGCCGCTTCGAGGAGAAGGCGGGTCAGCTCTACGGCATGGGACTGATCGGGGGCTTCTGCCACCTCTATATCGGCCAGGAAGCGGTCGTTGTCGGCATGAAGATGGCGATGACCGACGGCGATCAGATGATTACCGGGTACCGCGATCATGGCCACATGCTGGCCTGCGGTATGGACCCGAAAGGAGTCATGGCGGAATTGACCGGGCGCCGCGGCGGCTATTCCAAGGGCAAGGGCGGCTCGATGCACATGTTCTCGCGGGAGGCGAACTTCTTCGGCGGGCACGGCATCGTCGGCGCTCAGGTCCCGATCGGCACCGGCATCGCCTTCGCCAACAAGTATCGCGGCAATGACAACGTCTGCTTGACCTATTTCGGCGACGGAGCGGCGAACCAGGGCCAAGTCTACGAAAGCTTCAACATGGCGGAGCTGTGGAAGCTACCGGTGGTCTACGTTATTGAGAACAACCGCTACGCGATGGGAACATCAGTGTTGCGCTCCTCGGCGCAGACCGATTTTTCGCGGCGCGGCCTTTCCTTCAATATCCCTGGCAGCCAAGTCGACGGCATGGACGTGCGCGCGGTGAAAGCCGCTGCAGAGGAGGCGCTTGCCTGGTGCCGCGCCCGCAAGGGCCCGGTCATTGTGGAAATGCTGACCTACCGCTACCGCGGCCATTCGATGTCCGATCCGGCCAAGTATCGGACCAAGGAAGAAGTCGACAAGATACGTACCGAGCATGATCCCATCGAGCAGGTACGCAAGCGGCTGCTCGATCGGAAATGGGCGGGTGAAGACGAGCTGAAAAAGATCGATGCCGCGGTTCGCGCGACGGTCAATGAGGCGGCGGAGTTCGCCACCCATGACGCCGAGCCAGATCCGGCGGAACTTTACACCAACGTGTATCGCTAAAAGCCACCGCGACGGAACCTAAGCTCCATGCCGACGGAAGTCCTCATGCCCGCCCTCTCGCCGACGATGGAGAAGGGCAATCTCGCCAAGTGGCTCAAGAAGGAAGGCGACGCCGTCAAGTCCGGCGACGTGATCGCGGAAATCGAAACCGACAAGGCGACTATGGAAGTGGAAGCGGTCGACGAGGGCACGCTGGGTAAAATTCTGGTGCCGGAAGGCACCAACGATGTGGCGGTGAACACCCCGATCGCCATGATCCTCGCCGACGGCGAGGACGCCACTGCGCTCAAAGACGGCAAGACCGCAAAGGCAGAGGCCACAACCACGGCGCCAGCGCGCCAAGAAAAGCCCCAAGAAAGGCCACAAGAGAAGACGGCCGAATCCGTCACCAAAGCGCCGCCACCGGCAGCAGCCGTTCAACAGCCGGCCAGTGCAGCACCGGAGCCCGAAGTTCCGGAAGGCACCGAGATGGTCACCATGACGATGCGCGAGGCACTGCGCGACGCCATGGCCGAGGAAATGCGCCGCGATCCGGATGTGTTCGTGATCGGCGAGGAAGTCGCCGAATATCAGGGCGCCTACAAGGTGACGCAAGGGCTGCTTGACGAGTTCGGCGCGCGCCGCGTCATCGATACCCCGATCACCGAGCATGGTTTTGCCGGCCTGGGCGTCGGCGCCGCGCTCGCTGGACTAAAGCCGATCGTCGAGTTCATGACCTTCAACTTCGCCATGCAGGCCATGGACCAGCTCATCAACTCGGCAGCGAAGACGCCCTACATGTCCGGCGGCCAGGTGCAGGTCTCGATCGTATTCCGCGGTCCCAATGGCGCGGCCGCGCGTGTCGCCGCCCAGCACAGCCAGGATTATTCGGCCTGGTACTCGCACATTCCAGGAATAAAGGTGATCGCACCGTCAACGGCGGCGGACGCCAAGGGTTTGTTGAAGGCCGCCATCCGCGATCCCAATCCGGTGATTTTTTTGGAAAACGAAATTCTCTACGGCCATTCGTCGCCAGTGCCGAAGCTCGACGACTACGTGCTGCCGATCGGCCGCGCGCGGGTGGTGCGCAGCGGCACCGACGTCACGCTTGTCGCATGGTCGATGGGCATGACCTACGCGCTCAAGGCGGCCGACGAATTGGCGAAGGAGAATATTTCCGCTGAAGTCATCGACCTGCGCACGCTCAAGCCGATGGACTCCGACACCATCGTCGAGTCGGTGAAGAAAACCGGCCGGCTGGTCACTGTCGAGGAGGGCTGGAAGCAGTCCGGCGTCGGCGCCGAGATCGCCGCCCGCGTGATGGCGGACGCCTTCGATTATCTCGATGCACCGGTCGAGCGCGTCACCGGCAAGGACGTGCCGATGCCGTATGCGGCGAACCTGGAAAAGCTCGCGCTGCCCTCGGTCGCCGAAGTTGTCGAGGCGGCGAAAGCCGTCTGCTACCGCTGAATTTGATTGCAGTTAGCACGCCATGCCAATCAACATCCTCATGCCGGCTTTGTCGCCCACGATGGAGAAGGGCAACCTCGCCAAATGGCTCAAGAAGGAAGGCGAGGCGGTCAAGACCGGCGACGTGATCGCCGAGATCGAGACCGACAAGGCGACGATGGAATACGAGGCCGTCGATGACGGCGTGCTCGCCAAGATCGTGGTGCCCGAAGGCACCAACGACGTGCCGGTCAATCAGCTCATTGCCGTGATGGCGCAAGAAGGCGAGGACGTGAAGCAGGCGGCGGCCGGGGCCGCAAAAGGGCCTGCACCGGGCGCTGGAGCCGCATCACCTCAGCCGGCTGCTCAACAAGCCGCCGCACCAGCACCTCAAGCCACAGCACCTGCGCCTCAAGCAAAGGCGCCTGCACCCGTTCCTTCACCTGTCCCCGCAGGGCAGACGCCGGCACCGAAGGCGCCGGGTGAGGGAGTTCGAACCAACGGCCACGGCGCGCCTGCCGGCGGCACGAACAGAATTTTCTCCTCGCCGCTCGCGCGCCGTCTCGCCAAAGACGCCGGAATCGATCTCGGCCGCATCGCAGGCTCCGGCCCGCATGGGCGCGTGATCGCGCGCGATGTCGAGGACGCAAAGGTGGGCCGGGGCTTACGCGCGCCAGCCGCCGTGCCGGGCGCCGCGCCAACGCCGCTCATCGCGCCATCATTGTCGGATCAACAAATCCGCGCGCTCTACGAGGACGGCAGCTACGAAGTCATACCGCACGACGGCATGCGCCGCACCATCGCGCAGCGGCTCACTGCCTCGGTGCAGACGATTCCGCATTTCTACCTGACCGTCGACTGTGACATCGGCAAACTTCTTGCGGCGCGCGAGGAAATCAACGCCGCCGCGCCGAAGGGCAAGGACGGCAAGCCGTCCTACAAGCTCTCGGTCAACGACTTCGTCATCAAGGCGCTGGCGCTAGCGTTGCAGCAGGTGCCCGATGCCAATGTCAGCTGGACTGACAGCGGCATGCTCAAACACAAGCATTCCGACATCGGCGTCGCGGTGGCGATGCCGAACGGCCTCATCACGCCGATCATCCGCAATGCTGAAACCAAATCGCTCGCCGCCATTTCCAACGAAATGCGCGACCTCGCGCTGCGCGCCCGCGATCGCAAGCTCAAGCCGAACGAATATCAGGGCGGCACCACCGCCGTATCGAATCTCGGCATGTACGGCATCAAGGACTTCACCGCCGTGATCAACCCGCCGCACGCGACCATCCTCGCGGTCGGCGCCGGCGAGGAACGCGCCGTGGTGCGCGGCGGCAAGATCGAGGCCGCCCACATCATGAGCGTGACGATGAGCTGCGACCATCGCGCGGTCGACGGTGCGCTTGGCGCAGTGCTCATCGGAGCCTTCAAGGCGCTGATCGAAAATCCAGTGATGATGCTGGTCTAGGCATCATTTTGTTCCGCCGGTTTGCATGGAAGACCTGATCGCAGGGTATCGCCGCTTTCGCGCCGGCACTTGGCGCACTGAACGCGCGCGATTCGACGAATTGAGCCGGCTCGGCCAGCGGCCGCGCGCGCTGGTCATCGCATGTTCGGACAGCCGCACCGACCCGCAGATGGTGTTCAATGCCGCGCCCGGCGAGCTGTTCGTCATCCGCAACATCGCCAACCTGGTGCCGCCTTACGGCCCCGACGACCAGCCGCACGGAGTGAGTTCAGCCATCGAATTCGCAGTGCGGACATTGGCCGTGCGCGACATCGTGGTCATGGGTCACGCCATGTGCGGCGGCATCAAAGCGCTGCTCGACGGCACACCGCCGGAACTGTCCGACTTCGTCGGCCCATGGGTGCGCATCGCCGAGCCCGCGCGGCAACGCGCCATGCAGGTGGCGCCGGAACATCGTTACGATTTTTGCGAACACGAGTCGGTCCGCCTTGCCCTTGATAACCTGATGACGTTCCCCTGGATCAAGAGCGCGGTCGAGGCCGGCCGGCTGCGTCTTCACGGCAGTTTTTTCGGCATTCGCTCGGGGGTTCTTGAGCAACTCGGCGCTGACGGCGTTTTTCGTCCCATCTCCGAGTAGAATGAGTTGCTATAAGGTCGCCCAAGGCCTCCCCATATCAAGGCCTCCCCATATAAGGGCAGGCGGGCGGCGCGCGAGGACTGGAATGGCAGACACGAATTTCGACATCATCAT
>Ga0335075_10015058_pt1 | contig 11592 bp, 9 predicted proteins | sample Lox_Sample_24_FD_206723 | JGI IMG/M metagenome (GOLD analysis project Ga0335075, IMG submission 206723) | Soil microbial communities from Loxahatchee National Wildlife Refuge, Florida, United States - Lox_Sample_2.4 | ecosystem: Environmental > Terrestrial > Soil > Wetlands | place: USA: Florida...
CATCAACTCGGTGGACTTGGACACGGACGGCAACCTGCTGGTGTCGGCGCGCAGCACGCACACCGTGTACAAGATCGCGCGCGACGGCTCGATCGTGTGGCGCCTGGGCGGCAAGCGCAGCGACTTTGCGATGGGCGCGGGCACGACCTTTGCGTGGCAGCACGACGCGCGCCGCCAGCCGGACGGCACGGTGACGCTGTTCGACAACGGCGCGACGCCGGCCGTGGAGCCGTTGTCGCGCGGGCTGATCCTCGACGTGGACGAGCGGGCGATGAGCGCGTCGCTGCTGCGCCAGTACTCGCACCAGGGCGTGCTGTCGGGCAGCCAGGGCAACGTGCAGCTGCTGGAGAACGGCAACGTGTTCGTGGGCTGGGGCGAAACGCCACGCGTGTCCGAATTCGACCGTTCCGGGCGGCTGCTGTTCGACGCGGTGCTGGGCGAAAAGTACGAGTGCTACAGGGCCTTCCGCATGCCGTGGAGCGCGCGTCCCGCGCAAGCGCCGGCGCTGGCGGTGAGCGCCGACGCGTCCGCGCGTACGGCGTACGCGAGCTGGAACGGCGCGACCGACGTGCACGCGTGGGAGCTGCTGGCGGGCAGCACGCCGCACGGTCTCAGTCCCGTCGCGCGGGTGCCGGCGGCGGGCTTTGAGACGGCCCTCCCGCTACCCCCGCGTGCCGGCCCGCGCGTGGCGGCACAGGCGCTCGACGCGCACGGCAAGGCGCTCGGGCGCTCGCCCGCGGTGACGGTCACGTAACCCTGCCTGGTGGTGGCACGAGCTCGCCGGCGTCGCGTGCTGGCGCGGGCGCGGCGATCAGCCGAGCACGAGCTCGGCGGCGGCGCGCAGCGTGGCGGCGTCGCCGGAGATGAGCAGCGTGGTGACGGCGGACTCGCGCCACCTGTGCAGGTCCTCGCGGATCTTCTCGCGCGGGCCGATGAGCGACAGCGCTTCGATCAGCGCGGTGGGGATCTTGGCGCCGGCCTCGTCCTTCTTGCCGCTGAGGTACAGCTCCTGGATTTCGTCGACCTCGCGCTGGTAGCCCATGCGGATGGGCACGTTGGCGTGGAAGTTGGCGCCTTTGGCGCCCATGCCGCCGAAGTACAGGGCGTAGAAGGGGCGCAGCGCGTCGGCGGCGCCCTCGAGGTCGTCGGTGACGATCAGCGGCACGGTGGCGCACACCTCGAAGTCCTCGGCGCCGCGTCGCGCCCCCTCGCGCCCCCAGCCCTCCTCCAGCGACGGCCGGTACAGCTCGTCGTAGACGCTCGGGGAGAACAGCATCGCCAGCCACCCATCGCACAGCTCGGCGCACAGGGCGATGTTCTTGGGGCCCTCGGCACCGAGGTAGATGGGGATGTCCTGGCGCAGCGGGTGGATGGAGGACTTGAGCGGCTTGGCGAGCCCGGTGCCTCCGGGCAGCGGCAGCGGGTAGTGGGGGCCGGGCGCTGTGAGCGGTCCCTGGCGCGCCCAGATGTCGCGCAGGATGGCAACGTACTCGCGGGTGCGCGCGAGCGGCTTGGCGAACGGCATCCCGTACCAGCCCTCTACGACCTGCGGTCCCGACACGCCCAACCCGAGGATGAAGCGCCCGCCCGACAGGTGGTCCATAGTCATCGCCGCCATCGCGGTGGCGGCGGGCTGGCGCGCGGACATTTGCACGATGGCGGTGCCGAGCTTGATGCGCTGGGTGGCGGCCCCCCACCAGGCGAGCGGCGTGAGGCAGTCGGAGCCGTACGCCTCGGCGGTCCAGATGGAGTCGAACCCCAGCCGCTCGGCCTCGGCGACCGACTCGACCACCCCCGGCGGCGGCCCGCCGGCCCAATACCCGGTGTTCAACCCCAGCTTGAGCTCTCCACCCATCAGCGCGAGCCTATCGCCTGACGCCCGCCGGCGGCTATCGCTCGACGAGCGCGAGCGTGAAGCCGTCGTAGCCCTTGGCGCCGACGGTCTGCACGGTGGTGGCGCGCACGCGCTGCGCCCCGCGCCGGTCGGCGGCGAGCAGCTCGTGGAAGCGGCGCATCCCCTGCACGCGCGGCTCCTGGTCCTCGGCGTCGATGATGTGCCCGTCGCGCACGACGTTGTCGATGACGATCACGCTGCCCGGCCGCGAGAGCTCGAGCGCGTGTTCGAAGTACGCGGCCGTGCTCTCCTTGTCGGCGTCGATGAAAATGAGATCAAACGGCTGCGCGCTTTCCGTGCGCAGCGCGCGTAGGGTGTCAATCGCCGGCCCGATCCTTATATCTATAAGGCCGGCTACGCCGGCCCGGTTGACGTTCGCAGCGGCAACCGCCGCGTAGTTCGCGCTCAACTCGCAGGTGATCAGACGGCCGTGGTCCGGGAGGGCCCTGGCGAGCCAGATGGTGGAGTAGCCGCCGAGCGTCCCCAGCTCGAGGATGCGCTCGGCGCGGTGGATGCGGGCGATCAGGTGCAGCAGCTTGGCCTGCGCGGGCGTGAGCGCGATCGGCGGCAGGCCCGCGGCGGTGCTGTCGGCGAGCGCGGCCTCGAGCACGGGGTCCTCGCCGATCAGCTGCTGCTCGATGTACGCGTCAACGGCGCTCCAGCGCTCGGCGTTCGTCGGCGCCCCCTTGCGCTGCGCCTGGCGGCGTGCGAGCTCGCTCCACAGCTGTTTGCTCATCCGCCCCCCTCTCCCGCGTTGACGCCGGCGACGGCCTCCCCGGCGGCGCTCATCAGCGCGAGCGGCACGCACAGCCCGGCGGAGCGCCGCACGCTGGCGATGCGCCGGCCCGGCTGGACGGCGGGGCGGATGTCGCTGAGGTGCGGCGCGAAGCGCTCGGCAGCGCCGTCCAGGTCCGCCACCAGCAGCGCGAGGCCCCAGAAGCGCGCGGGACCGTCACGGCCGCCGCTTCGCGCGAGCGCGTCGTCTGGCATCTGCACAACCTCCAGGATCACGCTTGCGAGCCGGAAGAACGCCTGACGCGGCGCCCCCGCAGGCGTGGGCTCCTCGCGGATGCGACGCAGATCGAGACCTGCCGCCTGCAGTGCCGTGACGGTGCGCTCGAGCGCGGGCGAGAACACGACCACGTGGTCGATCGCGCGCACGCCGTTGGGGTGCGCGGGCGCCTCGGCCGGGATGGAGTTGTGCGAGACGGCCGTCGGCAGACCGTCGAGCTCGGCACTGTCGATGCCGCGCAGCGACCAGCCGAGGATGCCCGCGCCCGCGCTCACGCCAGCCCCCGCGCTCACGCCAGCCCCGGCGCCGACCCCCGCGCCCGCCGCTGTGCTCACGCCGGCCACCGCGCCAGCGCCCGCGCCGGCGAAGCGCAGGCGCACGGCGCCGATCCGGCACGTGTGGTCGGCCACGGCGAAGCCGAGCGCCTCCCAGCTGGCGGGGTCGTCTGCGAGCTCGAGCTCGTCGATGGTTGCTGTGCTCATGGCCGTTGTGGGGCGCGCGGATGTCGGTGTTTTCCGGGGACGGGCGGCGTGGGCCGCTAAAACCAACAGCCGTGAACGCTACACCCGCAGCGACCGCCCCAGGGAGCGAGCTGAGCGACCGCCAGCGCCTGACGATCTTGGCGATCTGCTGCATGAGCCTGCTGATCGTGGCGATGGACAACACGATCGTGAACGTCGCGCTGCCGTCGATCCACCGCGCGCTGCACGCGCAGCTGTCGGGGCTGCAGTGGACGATCGACGCGTACGTGATCGTGATCGCGAGCCTGCTGCTGCTGTCGGGCTCGACCGCCGATCGCCTGGGGCGCAGGCGCACCTTCCAGGTGGGCCTGGTGGTGTTCGGGCTCGGCTCGCTGCTGTGCAGCCTCGCGCCGACCCTCGGTTGGCTGATCGCCGCCCGCGCGCTGCAGGGCGTCGGCGGCTCGATGCTGAACCCGGTGGCGATGTCGATCATCACCAACGTGTTCGTGGACCCGCGCGAGCGTGCGCGGGCGATCGGCGCGTGGGGCGCGGTCGTCGGCATCAGCCTGGCGCTTGGGCCGATCGTGGGTGGCGCGTTGACGGACAGCGTGAGCTGGCGTGCGATCTTCTGGATCAACGTGCCGATCGCGGCGGCGGCGGTGGTGCTGACGGCGCTGTACGTGCCCGAATCGCGCGCGTCGCACGCGCGGCGCGTGGATGGGGTCGGCCAGCTGCTGGTGATCGTGACGCTGGCGTCGCTGACGTACGCGATCATCCAGGCGCCGCAGGCGGGCTGGGGCTCGGCGCAGACGCTCGGCCTGTTCGCGCTGGCGGCGGCGGCGCTCGCTGGCCTGATCGCCTACGAGCTGCGCCGCACGGAGCCGCTGATCGAACTGCGCTTCTTCCGCAGCGTGCCGTTCTCGGGCGCGACGCTGATCGCGGTGAGCGCGTTCGCGGCGTTCATCGGCTTCCTGTTCGTCAACACCCTGTACCTGCAGGACGTGCGCCACTACTCGGCGCTGCAGGCGGGCCTGTGCACGCTGCCGATGGCGCTGGCGGCGCTGATTTGCAGCCCGCTGTCCGGCCGCGCGGTCGGCGAGCGCGGGCCACGGCTGCCGCTGTTCGTGGCGGGCGTGTGCATGCTGGCGGCCGCGCTGGTGATGACCACGCTCACCAACCACACCTCGCTGGTGCTGCTGCTGTGCGTGTACGCGGTGTTTGGCGTGGGCTTCGGCACGGTCAACGCGCCGATCACCAACGCGGCGGTGTCGGGCATGCCCAACAACCAGGCGGGCGTGGCGGCAGCCGTGGCCTCCACCAGCCGCCAGGTGGGGCAGGCGCTGGGGGTGGCGATCACCGGCTCGATCCTGGGCGCGTCGGTGGGCGCCCACATCGGCGCGAACCTCACCGCCGCCAGCCACCCGGCGTGGTGGCTGATCGTCGCCTGGGGCGCCACGGTGCTCGCGCTGGGCGCCGCCACCACCGGCGAGTGGGCGCGGCGCACGGCGGCGCGCAGCGCTGCGCTGCTGCAAGAGGAAGCCGCGCCGCGGCCGGTGCCGGCGTGAGGGCGCGGCTGCTGTGGGCGTTCCGTTACGCGCTGCCGGCGGTGGTGACGGTGGCGGGCATCGTGATCATGGCGCTGGGCAGCGAAACCGATCTGGAGGGCGGCGCGAGCATCGTGTCGGCTGGTTTGGCGATCTTCGCGGTCAACTGGCTGTTTCGCATCGGCGTCACCGGCGATCGCGAGCGCGAGCGCGAGGCGGCTGCACGCGCGTACTACGACCGTCACGGACGCTGGCCGGACTAACTGGTTGATGGCCACGGTCCCGGCCTGCGGAGCGCGCGACCTGCGGAGGGCGCGTCTGGCCTGCGCGTGAACACGCTGTGAAGGGTGGCGAGCGTGGCGGCCCTCGGTTTGTGCAACCGTCGAAGGTGAAATCGCTGCAACGGCGGGAAAATCTCGCAGTGAGCTCGGGGGTGCAGACACCTGGGGAGGAGCTGGCGGCGAGCGACGCCTACCGCCCGCAGCCGCCGTTCTTGGACGAGCTGTTCGAGCACGACGGCATGCCGCGGCCGACCGCCCGCGCGCTGGTGGCGGAGCTGCGGCGCCTGGGGCCGGAGGGGTTGATCGAGGCGGGCAGGCGCCGCGACGCGCTGTTCATGCAGCAGGGCATCACCTTCGAGACGAGCGCCGCGGGCGACTCGACGCACGAACGGCCGTTCCCGCTGGACCTCGTGCCGCGGGTGCTGAGCGGCGAGGAATGGCGTGACATCAAGCGCGGGCTCGCGCAGCGCATTCGCGCGCTGAACCACTTCGTCGACGACGTCTACCACGCGCGCGAGATCGTGCGCGAGGGCCTCGTGCCGTGGCGGCTGGTGGTCTCGTGCCCGCACTTCGCGCGCGCGGTGCACGGCATCCGCCCGCCGGGCGGCGTGTACACGCACGTGGCGGGCTGCGATTTGGTGCGCCACTCGAACGGCACGTGGAAGGTGATCGAGGACAACGTGCGCATCCCCTCGGGCATCTCCTACGTGCTGGAGAACCGCGCGGCGATGGCGCGCCTGGTGCCGGAGCTGTTCGCCTCCTACCGCGTGCGTCCCGTCGACCACTACCCGCAGCTGCTGCTAAGCGCGCTGCGCTCGGTGGCGCCGTCGGCCGAGAGCGAGGCGACGGTCGTGGTGTGGACGCCAGGGCCGGCCAACCCGGCGTACTTCGAGCACGCGTTCCTCGCGCGCCAGATGGGCGTGGAGCTGGTGGAGGCCTCCGATTTGGTGGTGCGCGACGACGTGCTGTACATGCGCACCACGCGCGGGCTGGAGCGCGCGCACGCGGTGTACCGGCGCCTGGACGACGACTTCGTCGACCCGCTGGAGTTCCGCCCCGACTCGCTGCTCGGCGTGCCCGGCCTGGTGCGCGCCTACCGCGCGGGCAGCGTGGCGATCGCCAACGCGTTCGGCACGGGCGTGGCGGACGACAAGGCGATCTACTGCTTCGTGCCGGAGATGATCCGCTTCTACCTCGGCGAGGAGCCGATCCTGGAGAACGTGCGCACGTACCTGCTGTCTGACCCGGAAGTGCTCGAGCACGTGCTCGAGCGCCTGGACCAACTGGTGGTCAAGCCGACGGGCGAGTCGGGCGGCAAGGGCGTGATGATCGGCCCGCACGCGCAACAGGAGGAGATCGAGCGCATGCGCGAGGTGATCAGCGCGCACCCCGATCGCTGGATCGCCCAGGACGTGGTGCGCCTGTCGACCGTGCCGACGGTCGGCGCCGACGGGCGGCTGGCGCCGCGGCACGTGGACCTGCGCCCGTTTGCGGTGTTCGGCGAGCGCATCGACATCGTCCCCGGCGGGCTCACGCGGGTGGCGCTGCAGGACGGCTCGATGATCGTCAACTCCTCGCGCGGCGGCGGCTCGAAGGACACGTGGGTGTTGGAAGACGGCGGCGAGGCGGAGCGGCCGGGAGCGAACGGGTTTCCGGTCTCCGACACGCAGCCGCCGGCGCTGCCGGACCTGCGCTACGGGGCGTGGACCGGCCAGCAGCAACAGCAACAGCAGCAGGCGTCGCAGCGGCGGCAAGCGGGGCTGGCGGCACCCGGTACGCGCGCGGGCTGATGCTCGCGCGGATCGCGCACGAGCTGTACTGGCTGGGGCGCAACCTGGCGCGCGCGGAGTTCACGGCGCGCGCGGTGGAGGCGGTGTTCCAGGCCGAGCTGCAGGGCACCTCGGAGGCCGCGCCGGGCGTGCGCTTCGGCTCGGGTGGCCTGCTGGCGATGTTCGGCGACGTCAGCGAGCGCACCGGCCAGCGTGGGGGCCACGCGCTCGGCCAGCTGACGCTCGACCCCGCGCGCCCAGGGTCGATGCTGGCGAGCATCGAGCGCGCCCGCGAAGGCGCGCGCACGGTGCGCGATGTGATCAGCGCGGACATGTGGGAGGCGATCAACACCACCGCGCTCGGGCTGCGCGGCGGCGGACAGCCGGGTTGGGCGGCGGCAGCGGGACCGTCGCTGGCGTCCAAGTACGTCAAGGAACGCACCGCGCTGATCTGGGGGGTTGCCAACCGCTCGATGCTGCGCGACGAGGCCAAGTGCTTCCTGGACGCGGGCGGGCTGATCGAGATCGCGGACATGGTGCTGCGCATGCTGCGCGTGGCGCTGCCCACCGGCGACGCGGCGCCGCAGGAGGACGGGCACGCGCTGATCCTGCTGCAGACGGTGGGCGGCTTTCACGCCTACCTGCGCGCGGTGACCGCGCCACCGAACGCCCACCCGGTGGCGCGCTTCCTGCTGTTCGAGCGCGCCTACCCGGACAGCGTGGCCGCGTGCGTGGACTCGCTGCACGAAGTGTTCACGACGGCAGACGCCGGGCCGCGCAACTCCAAGCCCGTCCTGCGGGTAAGTAGGCTTGCAGCGGACCTGGACTTTCAGCGCAGAGCGCTACCGGACGGAGCAGAGCTGACGGGCATATGCGAAGAGACGCAGCAGGAGCTGGCGCGCATCGACCACGACGTCGGCGAGCGCTACTTCGCGGGCGCGGCGACCGCGGGCATGAGGAGGTGAGCGACCGGTGCACTTCGCCATCCGCTTCCTGACCGAGTACCAATACGACACGCCCGTGACCGACAACCTGAACGCGCTGCGCGTGCGCCCGGCGACGACCTCCACGCAGCGCTGCGACGAGTTCCACACGCGCATCGACCCCGAAGCGCGCGTCAGCCGCCACCTCGACTACTTCGGCACGGAGGTGATCGAGTTCGGCATCCCCGCAAGCCACGAGCAGCTGACGATCGACGTGCGCGCGCGCGTGGTCACCTCCGCCCCGCCCGACCCGCCGGAGGGCTCGTGGGAGGACCTGCTGACAGCCGCGTACGTGGATGCCGCCGGCGAGTTTGCGCTGCCCTGGCAGGACCAGCCGGCGATCGCCGGCCTGGAGAGCCTGGACGGCGCGCTCGAGGCGGACAGCCCGCTGGAGACGCTGGAGCTGCTGTGCGAGCTGATCCCCGACCGCTTCGAATACCGGCCGGGGGCGACGTACGTGGGCTCGAACGTGCAGGACCTGCTCGACATGGGCGCGGGCGTGTGCCAGGACTTCGCCCACCTGTCACTGGTGCTGCTGCGCCGCCGCGGCATCGCCGCGCGCTACGTCTCGGGCTACCTGTGGGCGGCGCCGGAGAGCGAGGGCACGGACTCGGTGGAGGTGAACACGCACGCTTGGGTCGAGGCGCTGTTGCCGAGCAGCAACGGCAACGGCGAGCCGGTGTGGGTGAGCGCCGACCCCACCAACCGCCGGCTGGCCGACGGCGAGACGCACGTGAAGATCGGCCACGGGCGCTTCTACTCCGACGTGCCGCCCGTGAAGGGCCTGTACATGGGCGGCGCCCACTCCGAGCTGAGCGCCGCGGTGACGATGTCGCGCCTGGACCCGCAGACGAGCGCGCGGGCGTAGACGACCCCGCACGCGACGACGGCGCACGCGACGGCAGCGCACAGCGCCTAAAGCACCCAGCGGCAGGGCCCGATACAGCTTGTGTGCGTGTGATCGCCGCATATGTCTGCGGGTGCGCCTGCGTGCAGGCGTGGGCGAGCAATGCTGCTGCCTGACGACACCTCCGATCACGGGCCGGGCGACGACGATGCAGAGCTGAGCCGATCGCCGGGAGACGGGGGCGCGCTTGGTCGGCGCTGGTTGGCGGCGATGTGCGCGCTCGCGGTGCTGTGCGTGGCCGCGTCGGTGACGGCGGCGCTGATGTGGCGCTCGACCGTGCGCGCGCGCGAACGGCAGACCTTCCAGACGTCCGCCGCCAACATCAGCGGCAGGCTCGCCACCTCGCTGCGCCGCGACACCGACTTCGTCAGATCCGTGCGCGCGATCCTGTCGCTGCAGCCGAACCTCACCGCCAGCGGCTACGGCCGCTGGCTGTCGCTGCTGGAAGATCGGGAAGGCGAACCCACGGGCTATGGCGCGCTGATCGTCAAACGGGTGCCGGCCGCCCAACTGGAAAGCTTCCAGACGCAGCGCAACGCCGACCCGGCCTTCCGCACGCTGGTGGGCGGTCATCTGGAAACCGTCGCCGCGTCGGGACGCTCGCACTACTGCCTGCTTGCGGGTGGCAGCGCCGCCCTGTCCTACGACCCGGAAGTCGCGCTGCTGCTGCAGGGCGACTGGTGCGACCCCACGTCGCTGATCGGCGGCTACGCACACAACGGAACCACCAGGGCGCAGTTCACGCAGGCGATCACCGACGACGGCGGCTACGGCGTGTACTCGCTCACGCTGTCAAACGCGGACAGCCTGATCATCGAAGTCGCCGCCTACCGGCCGGGGGCGGCGCTGACGAGCGTCGCGCAGCGGCAGGCGGCCGTGCTCGGCTGGGTGCTGGGCTCGTTCAGCACCAACTCGCTGATGCACGCGGCGCTCGCCGGCGTACACGACATGACGGTCTCGCTGTACCACGCCAACCCCGGCCTGGGCCCCGAATTCATCGGTCGCATGGAAGGCGGCAAAGCCGCGCACGTGTTCACCGACGAAGCGACGCTGCACGTGGACGGCACGTGGATCGTGAAGGTGACGGGCGCGCCCGCGCTCAGCGGCCCGTCGGCGGACATCCAGGCAGTGGCGGTGTTCGTGGGCGGCATGCTCGCCAGCGCGCTGCTGCTCGCGCTGGTGCTCGTGCTGGCGCGCTCGCGCGAGCACGCCCTGGCGATGGTGCGGGAGAAGACCGGCCAGCTGCGCCACCAGGCGCTGCACGACGCGCTCACCGGCCTGCCCAACCGCGTGCTCGCGCTCGACCGTGCCGAGCAGATGCTCGCACGCGCCCGCCGCCAGCAGCTGCCGGTGGCGGCGCTGTATCTGGACGTCGATGACTTCAAGGACGTCAACGACAGCTTCGGCCACGCCGCCGGCGACGAGCTGCTGCGGATCGTGGCGTCGCGCTTGGAAAGCGTGGTGCGCGAGGGCGACACGGCGGCGCGGCTGGGTGGCGACGAGTTCGTGGTGCTCGTGGAGGGCTCGACGCTCGACGCGGGCCCGGAGCTGGTGGCCGAGCGCCTGCTGGAGGCGTTGCGCCGGCCGTATGACATGCGCGCGGAGATCGGTCGCGAGCTGTCGCTGAGCGCGAGCGTGGGCATCGCCTACGGGCTGCGCGGCACCGCCGACGAGCTGCTGCGCGAGGCGGACATCGCGCTGTACGCCGCGAAGGCCGCCGGGCGCAACCGCTTCATGCTGTTCCACGCGAACATGCAAAGCGCGGTGCAGGACCGCCTGGCCACGCAGATGGACCTGATCGAGGCGCTCGAGCGCGACGAGCTGTTCCTGCTGTACCGGCCGACGTTCGACCTGCAGTCCGAGCGCGTGGCCGGCGTGGAGGCGCTCGTACGCTGGCGCCACCCCACGCGCGGCACGCTCGCGCCGCGCGAGTTCCTGCCGATCGCCGAGGCCAGCGGCCTGAGCGTCGCGATCGGCCGCTGGGTGCTCGCCGAGGCCTGCCGGCGCGCCGCCGGCTGGCACGAGCGCGGGCTGCCCATCGGCATCTCGGTGAACGTCGCCGCGCGCCAGCTGGAGACCGACGAGCTGGTCGAGCACGTCGCCGCCGCCCTGCGCGACAGCGGCCTGGAGCCGCGCGCGCTCACGCTGGAGGTCAGCGAGTCGGCGCTGCTCGGCGACCCGCAGGGCACCGGCGCGCGCCTGCGCCAGTTGGCGCAGCTCGGCGTGCGCATCGCGATCGACGACTTCGGCGCGCGCTACAGCGCGCTCACCTCCGTGCACGAACTCCCCGCCGACGCCGTCAAGCTCGACCGCGCGCTCGTCGACCGCATCGCCAGCTCGCCGCGCGCCAGCGCGCTGCTACAGACGTTCGTCGCGTTCGGCAAGACGCTCGCGCTCGACACGCTCGCCGAGGGCGTCGAAGACCACATCGGCCTCGCCCACGCGCAGCGCGAGCAGTGCGACCGCGGCCACGGCTTCCTGTTCTCCCGCGCGCTCGACGAGCACGCCATCGAGGCGTTCCTGCGCGCCGGCGCGCGCGGCGCGCAGGCACAGGCGGCGGGCGGCTAGTGGGTCGTCCATGAACGTTGTGCCCGAAACGTGTTGGTCATGCGGAGATCAGCAGGTGGCGCTCGGCTTTGAGTAGGCGTTGGTCGCGGTGGGGTCCGTTGCGGTAGCGGATGTGGTCGGCCATCGCTTTGGCGAGCGTCGGCCAGTCGGGGTAGTCGGCGTTCTTGACGACG
>Ga0335075_10015059_pt1 | contig 11592 bp, 11 predicted proteins | sample Lox_Sample_24_FD_206723 | JGI IMG/M metagenome (GOLD analysis project Ga0335075, IMG submission 206723) | Soil microbial communities from Loxahatchee National Wildlife Refuge, Florida, United States - Lox_Sample_2.4 | ecosystem: Environmental > Terrestrial > Soil > Wetlands | place: USA...
TGGTGCGCGCGCTGGAGGAGTATCGGCGACAGGGCCCGGAGCGCTTCTTCGCCGAGCACGGCTTCGGGCCGACCACGACCTATGACCTGGTGTGGGAGGACCAGCTCTACCCGCCGAAGGCGATCCTCGGGACGGCGTATGAGTTCGCCACCGGCCAGCGCCTGGCCTCCGGCGATTTCGAGGGCGGGAAGGCCGGCGCCGTCAAGGTGCTGGGCCGGCTCGGGTTCACCGTTCAGCCGCGAGCCCAGCAGGCGTGACGAAGACGCCTGGTCAAGGCACGCCGGCAGACGTACACTGCCGCCATGAGCCTCGACCTCGCGCTCATCGGCTTCAAGGGTGAGGCCACGGCCGCGAGCGAGTTCGGGAAACTGCGCGACCGGGCCGGGACCGCGGCGCCGTGGACGAGCGAGGTGGCGATCGTCGAACACGCCGGCCACGGGCGCATGTCGATCCGGGGCACCTTCGTGGGTCGCTATGTCGACGTCGAGGAGAAGGACCATGTGTCGCAACCGGGGGCCGCGGAAGGAGCGCTGACGGGGGCCGTGGTGGGCGTCTTCTTCGGTCCCCCGGGACTGGCCGGTGGGCTCGTGTTGGGAGGGGTCATCGGTGCCGTGGCGGCCCCGCCGACCGAGGCAGAGGCGGAGCCCACGCTCCTCGTGGACCAGCTGCGCGACGCGGTCCCCCCAGATCACTCTGCGATCGCGCTGCTGGCTGACCCCACCCACGTCGACGCGCTGCTCTCCGCGCTCGATCCCACCGATCACGCCGTCGTGGTGCGCCACTCCCTCACCGCCGAGCAGACGTCCGCGATCACCGCGTCGCTGGCCGCGGAGCCGTCCGCCTCACCCGCGCCCACGGTGCAGGGACAGGGCTCGCCCGCCTAGGCTGACGGTGCCTGCCGGCGACCCGGTCGCCTGCGGACTCACCTGGCCGGTCTCCGCAGACAATCCGTGTCGATCTCGCTACCCCTGATTCGTCATGGCGGTGGAACAATCGAGATGCGACCCGGAAGGACGGCAGTCATGCGATACACCCTGTTGCTGCACTATCCCGAGCGGACGGCCGACGACCTCGGCCCCGAGGCTCTTGCCGAGGGGATGCGCGCCTTTCAGGCCTATGCGCAGGCGCTCGACGAAGCGGGCGTGCTGGCGAGTGCCGAGGTGCTGCACCCGTCGAGCGCCACGACCACCATCACCCTCGCCACCGGTGAGCTCGTCGTGCAGGATGGACCGTTCGCCGATACCAAGGAGCAGCTCGGCGGCACCTTCGTCATCGACGTGGAGGACCTCGACGCCGCGATCGGATGGGCGCGCCAGGCGCCGTCGGTGGCGTGGGGTCACGTCGAGATCCGGCCCGTCGCCACCCGCTACGTGGACGGCTCATGGCAGGGCCCGCAGCCGGTCACCTGACCGACGACAGAGCCGGGGCGGTTGCCGAGCGCGTCGCGCGGGAATCCTACGGGCGGCTCCTGGCGCTGCTCACGACGGTGAGCGGAGATCTCACCCTCGCCGAGGATGCCCTGGCTGACGCGTTCGAGCGGGCACTGCGCACCTGGCCCGCCACCGGCGTGCCCGACAACCCGCCGGGCTGGCTGGTCACGGTCGCCCGCAATCGCATCCGCGACCTGGTGACGTCGGCGGCGGCGCGCACCGCGGCGCCGCTGGACGAGAGGGTCGCGGCCGCCTTCGCCGAGCCCGAACGAGAGCCGGAGGAGATCCCCGACCGGCGGCTGGAGATGCTGTTCGCATGTGCGCACCCGGCGATCGACGCCGCCGTGCGGACGCCGCTCATGCTCCAGGTCGTGCTCGGCTTCGACGCGGAGCGCATCGCGCGCGTGTTCGCCTTGGCGCCCGCGGCGACGGCACAGCGGCTGGTACGGGCAAAACGACGGATCCGTGACACCGGCATCCCGTTCCGCGTGCCGCCGCGCGCGGACCTGCCGGCGCGGCTGCCCGCGGTGCTCGAGGCCATCTACGGCGCCTACGCGATCGACTGGCTGGACCAGCATGAGCGCATCCGCGAATCGATCGCCGACGAGGCGCGATGGCTGGCGGTGCTCACCGCGAGGCTGCTCGACACCGAGCCCGAGGCGTGGGGCCTGGCGGCCCTGCTCACCCTGGCTCAGTCACGCGCGCCCGCGCGCGCGAGCACGCCCTGGCCGCCGCTCGATGAGCAGGACCCGGCGCTGTGGGACCGAGCGCTGATCGCCGAAGGCGAGGCGCTGCTCGGGCGAGCCCGTGCCCTCGGCGCGCCGCTGGGACGGTTTCAGATCGAGGCCGCCATCCAGTCGGCGCACTGTGACCGAGCGCGGACGGGGACCGTGGACCGCGCCGCAGTCGTCAAGCTCTATCGCGGGCTGGTCGCCATCGCACCCACCGCTGGCGCGCGCCGGGCCCTCGCCGCCCTCACGGTGGATCGCGCCCCGGCGTGACGGACAGGCCCGCCGGCCGTAGTGTTGGCGTATGAGGCGGGTCATGCTGCTGATGGCGTTGATCCTGGCCGGCGGAGCGGTGGCCGGCGGTGTCAGCGTGGCCTCGGGTGCGCGACCGGAGGCGTCGACGCCGCCGAGCGCGTCGGCCAACCGCGCCAGCGCGACCACCGCGGCGGCACGGTTGCTGACCCTCATCGCGCTGCCGCCCGGAGCGGCGGCCTCGGCGACCGAGCCGGCGGATGATCAGGGCCGCCTCAGCGAACCGACCGACGACCAGGCGACGCCGAACCTCGTCGACGCGCACGCATGGTGGACGACGACGGCTTCGCCTCAGGCGGTGCTGGCCTACGTCGCGGCGCACCTCCCCGCCGGGGCCACGGCCTCCGGCCAGTCGAGCTTCAGCGGGCCCGCGGGCACGGTTGCATCGACCTCGGAGACCTTCGCCCTGTCGCCGGTCGCCGGCGTGCTCGCCCAGCGTGAGATCGGGGTCACGACGGCCTCCCTTCCTCACGGTGTCACCGGCATCCGCACCGACGGCGAGGCGGTGTGGTTGACGCCGCGGCCGGCGTGGGAGCAGATCCCCAGCGGAGTCGACCGCGTGGTGTTCACCGCCCGCGGCGCCGACGACCAGGGCCGGGTGGGCCGGGCCTCCGCGCCGCGGACTCTGCGTGGAGCGCGCGCCCAGCGCCTGGTGGCGCTGCTCAACGCGGCCGAGGTCGTCCAGCCGGGCGTGAGGGCGTGTCCGCTGGGGATCGAGCAGTCGGTCGTCCTGCGGTTCCTGGCCAACGACGGTGCCACCCTCGCGCGGGCCACCGAGAACTCCTCGGGCTGCGCCTTCGTGAGGCTGACGATCGGCACGCGGACCGGGCCCCTGCTCAACGACTACCCGAGCGTGGGCGACGAGCTGCTCCGCCTCGGCGCCGTGCCGGTATGCGCCGGGCGCGCGCTGTCTGCCTCGGTGTCGCCGCCCGGCCGCAACGGGCCGGTCAACGCCCGCCTGGTCAGCTTCAGCTTCGAGAACCGCTCGACGGTCATGTGTCGCCTGGCCGGCTTTCCGCGTCTCGCCGTCTTCGACGCCGCGGGCCGGCGCCTGGCGCTGACCGTGCGTCACCTTGGCGCGGCCAGCATCCGCCGGGAAGGGCTGTCCGCTGCCTCCATCCTTGACCCGGGCCAGTCCGCGGGGTTCGCCGCCACCTACAGCCTGTGCCGGGCAGCCCCCCACGCCGTCAGCGCACAGGTGCGACTCCCCGGCGTCGCTCGCCGCTTCCGCTTCGCGGTCGGGACGGCGCGTCAGCCCGTTGCCGTGTGCCGCGGCACCGTCGGCGTCGGGAACCTCTGAACCCAGGGGCGTGCCCCGCCGAGCCGGGCCTATCCGGCCCCACGACGTTCAAGCTCGGAGGCGGCGGCGGTCACAAAACCCCGCGCCACCGAGTTGCCCACGTCGCCGAGCGGCAGGAAGCGGGGGACCTCGAGGGCCGCATCGAGGACCAGCTCGATGCGGGTGCTGTCTGCATCGTGCAGGTGCCAGATCACGTCGAACTTCGCGTCACCGCCGACCTTGGTGAGCTTGACCGTCGACGGAGGCTCGACGGTGACGTCCATCAGTAGGTCAAAGTCTTTGGTCACCGGCCCCACCGAGATGTGCAGGCTGGTCTGTGCCCGGCTGGGCACGCCGTCGGCGTCGCGCGTGACCACCTCGACCGCTCGGACGACCTCCGGATACCACTCCGGGTACTGGTCCACCGCCTCGACGAGGGCCAGGCACTGGGTCAGCGGCGCCGCGACCACTACCGACGCCGCTCCTCTGAGCTCTTTCATCGCAGCACCACCACCAGCTCAACCTGGCGTGGAGGCGAGGATCTGGCTGTGGAGATCCAACAGCCGCGGGACGTCGGCAGTGTCGACGCGGCCCATCCCGCACTCGGTGCAGATGCCCCAGTGCCGGGTGCCGCCGGGCGAGTTGAGCAGCGCGGCGTCGATCTGCTCGATCTGCTCCGCGGTGGTTCCTGGCGCCTGATCGTCGGGGTGGTAGGGGACCAGCGCGAAGTCGAGCTCGGTCTCCTCGCCGGTGTGCAGCCCGGCCAGAGGCTCGAAATAGGCGCCGTCGCTGCGGGCCTGGGGCACGGTGAAGGAGACGAAGTTCACGGGGCGCCCGGCACCCGAGGTGACGGCGTTGACGAGGTCGACCTGCATCTGCAGCGACTCGGGCTGCTTGAAGTGCTGGTGGCCGTAATCGCCGTAACAGAGATGCATGCCCACCGGGACATCGGCGGGAACGCGCTCGATGCACCGCACCAGCCCTGGGGCGATGTCGTCGATCGCCATCTTCGGCCCCATCGCTCCCTCGAGCGCGCCGAACTCGACGGCGACGTCCCACTGGACGGCAATCCGGTCGTGTGGCAGCCGCTCGAGCGCGGTGTCGAGATCGGCGAACAGCGCCTGCTCGTAGGAGGGGGCGATCTTGGGCAGATCATCGGGCACGAACGTCCCCGCCACCGAGGCCAGAGGGGTCGGGTATTGCAGCTGGAAGCGCACGCCGTCCGCGATTGCGCCCTCATTCTGCATCCGTTCGAACGTCGCGAAGGACTCGGTGTACTCGTCGGCGTAGCCGAGGTTGGGCCAGTCGATCATCTCCGCCGAGGCGCCGTCGGTCAGCCGCAGCTGAGGCATCTCGGGAGCGTCGGGCGCGGTCTCGTAGGCCTGGCCGACGGCCACGGTCTCAAACTGCGGCATCTGCTCGAACTTCCGCGTCTGAAAGCTGATCCAGTAGTTGCGGTCTCCGGTCTCCCCATCGGTCATCCGGCGCACGCCGTTGGGGATGCGCGTGCTGATCTCGCTCATCACAGTCTCAGCATCGCTCAGATTGACCGAGCCGTTGAAGTGGACGGAGGTGGGTGGCATGGCTGTCCTCTCGGTGGTTCCTCGCTCGGTTCGTCATATCACGCCGCGAGGCCTCGCGGGCGCTGACCGCGTGCGCCGGACCTGGTGATGGAGGCCGGATTGGGGCCGAGCGCCCCAGGTTGCGCGGTGCCCGCGGGTTATCCCCGAATTTGGTGCTTTCGCGGCGGACGCCCGAGGGCGGCCGTGATAGCTTCACCCCGCGTTTTCACGAGGAGGTGGAGTCATGGCGGTTCTCGATCCAGCTACTGGGGTGGTCGCGGAGGTTCGAGACGGCGTCTACGGTGACGCTGTCGGAACGGTCGAACCCGGAGGTGCGGAGTTCATTCCGCTGTCGGAGCGGCACGGGGACACCCGTACGCTGTTTGGCACCTGGACGTCGCCGAACCTGGAGTTCGCGACGGTGTTCGTCGGGGTGATCGCGGTCTCGTTCTTCGGGCAATCGTTCTGGGACGCCGTGCTGGCGATCGTCGTGGGAACGGCGCTCGGCTCGCTGGCCCATGGATTCCTGAGCAGCCGCGGGCCTGCCTTCGGCGTGCCGCAGATGGTGCAGAGCCGGATCTCCTTCGGTTTCGCCGGCAACCTTCTCCCCGCGGGGCTGAACTCGGTGACGGCGGGGATCGGGTGGTTCGCCGTCAACAGCGTCAGCGGTGCGCTGGCGCTCAATGCCCTCACCGGGGTCACCGGCTGGGTGTGCCTGGTCTTCGTCGGCGTGGTGCAGACGACAATCGCCTTCTTCGGTCACAACCTGATCCAGGTATTCGAGCGGTGGATGCTTCCGGTGTTGGGCGTGGCCTTCATCATCGCCTCGATTGTCATCCTGTCCAAGAGCCGGCCGGACGGGGTGCACACCACTCAGGGCGTGGGTGGGTTTCTGTTGAGCGTCGGTGCGTCCTTCGGGTACGCCGCCGGCTGGAATCCCTTCGCCTCGGATTTCACCCGCTATTTCGCGCCCAAGAACAGCAAGAGCGCCGGGGTGTGGTCAGGAGCCGGTGTGCTGGTCTCGTGTGTGCTCCTGGAGACCGTCGGGGCGGCATCGGCGACGATCCCCGGCACCAACTCGAACCCCACCGCACTGTTCACGTCTCACATGTCGACCGCGGTGGCTGACATCACACTGATCGCGATCGCCCTGGGCGCGATCTCGGCCAATGCGCTGAACGTCTACTCGGGCGTCATGTCCTTCCTGTCCACCGGCATCCGGCTGCCGTTGAAGATGCGGCGCGCGATCGTCGCGCTGGGCTTCGGGTCGATCGGCTTCGTGGTGGCGGTGACCGGGCTGCACAACGCGGGCTCCGACTACGAGAACTTCCTGCTGGTCATCTCCTATTGGATCGGGCCGTGGCTCGGGGTGTTCTTCACCGACTGGGTGCTGCGCCGCGGCCAGCGCGTCGATGGGTTCCTCTTTGACCGCAAGCGCAACCCGTGGGGTGGGGTGGTGGCGATGCTGATCGGCATGGGCATCTCGATCTGGTTGTTCTCCAACCAGACCGAGTATGTGGGGTTGATCGCCAAGCACCACCCGGGGATCGGTGACCTCACCTTCGAGGTTGGGTTCGTGCTCAGCGCGGTGCTCTACGCGATCTTCTTCTCGATCACGAACGAACGGCGCGAGCAGCCGTTGGTGATCCCTGACGAAGCCGGCTGAGCCGGCGGCTGGGCAGCCGCTCGGATGCTCGATCTGATCGTTCGCGACGCGCGGCTGCTCGACGGTCGGCTCCTCGACATCGCGGTGCAGGACGGGCGCTTCGTTCAGATCGCACCGTCGCTTGATCGTGATGCGACGAGAGTGATCGACGCCGACGGCCGTCTGGTGACCGCGCCCCTGGTCGATTGCCACCTGCATCTGGATGCATCCCTGACTGCCGGGCGTCCCCGCTACAACGAGAGCGGGACCCTGATCGAGGGGATCCAGGTGTGGGGGGAGCTCAAGCCGACGCTGACCGAGCAGGACGTCTTTGACCGGGCCAGCGAGATCGTCCGCTGGTCGGCCGCGCAGGGCACGCTCTGGATCCGCGCGCACGCCGACATCTCGGGTGACAACGACGCGATGGTCCGCGGGCTGTTGCGGGCGCGCGACGAGCTCGGCGATCTGTGCACGATCCAGGTGACGGCGTTTCCGCAGGACGGGCTCTATGCCAATGACGGCGACGCGCAGCGGCTCGAGCACGCGATCGGCCTCGGCGTCGACTGCCTGGGCGGCATCCCACACTACGAACCGACGGCCGAGCTGGGCCTCCGTGAGGTCCACCGCGTCTTCGAGCTCGCCAAGGCGCACCACCGCCGGGTCGACATCCACTGCGACGAGACCGATGATCCCAGCTCGCGGTACCTCGAGGTGATGGCGGACGACACAGTGAAAAGGGGCCTGACCGGCCGTGTCACCGCGAGTCACTGCACCGCGATGGGTTCCTATGAGCCCTACTACTCCTCCAAGCTGCGCGGGTTCCTGCGCCGCTCGGGCATCAACATCGTCGTCAACCCGTACGCCAACTCCCTCATCCAGGGGCGCCTCGACACTTACCCCAAGCGCCGCGGATTCGCGCAGCTCAAGGAGCTGCTCGCCGCGGGTGTCAACGTGTCACTCGGCAACGACGTCATCATCGATCCCTGGTATCCGATGGGCCGAGCGGACCTGATCGACGCCGCGCATCTCGCTCTGCACTTCACCTACATGAGCGGCCGCGACGAGATCACCGAGATGCTGCGCCTGGCCACCGAGCGCGGCGCGCGGACGCTCGGTGTCGAGGACGACTACGGCATCGAGGAGGGAAAGCCCGCCGACTGCGTGATCTTCGAGGCCACCACGCCGATCGACGTCATCAGCCTGCGCGCGACCCGCCGCTATGTCGTCCGCCGCGGGCGCGTGATCGCTGAGACCACTCCGGCCCGTACCACCCTCCTCGGAGACCCACTGAACTTCGCGGTGGCCGGTCGGGGTTAAACGGTGGCCGGTCGGGGTTAAACAGGGGCCGCGCCCGCGTGGCCCGGGTTGGCGCCGATGTCACACCGGGGCGCGCTGGCGGCTTAACCTTGGTTGTGGCACGCATCGAAGCGACCGACGCCGAACTGCTCGGGTCCGTGGAGGCCGACCCCGGCCGATTCGCGGTGTTCTATGACCGCTATGAGACCGCGGTCCTGGGCTACTTCGTACGGCGAACGCGAGATGCGGAGCTGGCCGCCGACCTGACCGCCGAGGTGTTCGCCTCGGCGCTGGGCGCGGCTGCGCGCTACCGGCCGCAGGCACCCACGGCGGCGCCGTGGCTGTTCACCATCGCTCACCACGTGTTGTCGCGCAGCCTCCGGCAGGGGAGGGTGGAGGCCCGCGCCCGCCAGCGGCTGGGCATCGTCGAGGCGTTCGAGCTCGAGGGCGCTCAGATTGACCGGGTGATGACCGTTCTGGCCGGCGATGAGTGGGTGGATCAGGTGCTGCGCGATCTGCCCGTCGATCAGGAGGCGGCCATCCGCGCCCGGATCGTCGAGGAACTGCCCTACGAAGAGATCGCCAATCGGCTCCAGACCTCGGAGCTGGTGATCCGCAAGCGGGTCAGCCGCGGCCTGGCGTCGCTTCGAGAACGACTGGAGGACCCCTCATGACCCTGCTGCCCCAGGTCCGCAGCCAACTCGACAGCGCCGCGCACCGCCAGGCGGCACGCGACGGCCGCAGGCACGGGACGCTCGGCGTCGCCCGTAGGCCTCGCAGACGGCGGCTGACGTTGGGCGCCGTGGCCACCGTGGCGGCGGTGGTGCTCGCGGTCGGGGTTGGCGTGGGTGCCATCGCCCTGCTCAGCCACCACGATCGGCCGGCGACGTCCCAGCCGCCCCAGCCGAGCGTCACCGCGACCTCGACGAGCTCGACGACTGACCTCAGAAGCATCGCGCGCTACGCGGCCTCCCAGTTCGCGGTCTTCGCTCGACCCCAGACCGCCAAAGACCGCTCGTTGGTGGCCGCGGCTCGAGAGGCCGTCAAACGGGGCGGCCTCGGCGGCGGACTCAAGGGACAGCTGGACGGCCTGATCCCGAGCCTCACGCGCTACACGCAGACCCTTCCCGACGGACGCGAGGCGTTCCTGGCCGTCTATGACCCCGCCAGCGTCCTGCCGCCGCGAGCACGGGCCCACCTGCCGCTCCCCGACATCTTCATCGCCGGGCCGGTCATCGTCCAGCCCGACGGCACGTGGACCGACGGCCAGCCCCTCGATGCCCCCAAAGGCGGAACCTCGTCACGAGCCGCCTACATCACCGCGCGCACCGGCGGCCAAGCCTGCAGCCTGGACACCTACACCGCCATCGTCCCCAACCGAGTGGCGCGCATCCGCTGGCAGTTCGGCCGCCAGGACCGCCTCGGCTACGTATTCAAGGGCCCGCTCACCGTCAACTTCATCATCCACGACAACCTCGGGGTCGCCACCATCCCGGAGCGTGCCTCGTGTGACCGGCCGGCCGCGGTCACCCTCTACGGCGACAGCGGCCAGGTCCTCAGCCAGACCGGGAGCACGCGCAACCTCGACCGCATCACCCGGCCGGTCAACCATGGCAACCCGTTCGGCTACCAGCAGCTCCTCCACCGCCCCTGACGAGCCCCCGCTCGATCGATCTCGGGGAGAATCCGGCGGCCATGCCCGCCACCAAGCAGCTGTTGCTGTTGCGTCACGCGAAGTCCAGCTGGGATGACCTGTCGCTGGCCGACGCGGATCGCCCGCTGGCGCCGCGGGGGCAGAAGGCCGCCAAGCGGATCAGGGCACATCTGCGCCGTGAGGGGGTAGTGATCGATCGGGTGCTGTGCTCCCCGGCCAGGCGGGCGCGCGAGACCCTTGACCTCGTCGCGCCGCCCGGTGAGGTGGTGATCGAGGAGGAGCTCTACGGCGCGACCTCCGCCGGCCTGCTCGAGCGCGTGCGCCGGCTGCCTGAAGCGGTCGGCACCGTGATGCTCATCGGACACGAGCCGGCGATCCGGGAGCTGGCCGTCGGGCTGCTCGAGCCTGACCATGAACTGGCCGACCGCAAGTTCCCGACCGGCGGCCTGGCCACGTTGACCTTCGCCGGACCATGGAGCGCGCTCGCCCCCGAGGGTGCGAGGCTGGCGGCCTTCGTCATCCCGCGGGAGCTCCCCTGACGATCACCGCGGCGTCTGCATGCGCTGGTCCAGCGGTTCGGTGCTGGCCTGGCCGCGCAGGGCCCGGCCGATGACGAGGCGCTGGATCTCACTGGTCCCCTCGAAGATCGTGTAGAGCTTGGCGTCGCGGTACCACTTCTCGACGGGGAAGTCCTTGATGTAGCCCCAGCCGCCGAGCGTCTGGATGGCCTGCTCGCAGGCGCGGACGGCCACCTCGGAGGCCTTGAGCTTGGACATCGATCCCTCCGCGTTCTCAAGGGGCTTGCGCTGGGCGGCCATCCAGGCGGCTCTCCAGGTCAGCAACCGTGCGCTGTCGATGTCGGCGGCCAGGTCGGCCAACGGGAAGGCGACGCCCTGGTTCTCGATGATGGGCTGCCCGAACGCCTCGCGCCCGGTGGCGTAGTCGCGCGCGAACTCGAGCGCGGCGCGAGCAATCCCGATCGCCTGGGCGGCGACCATCGGCCGGGTGCGTTCAAAGGCGCCCAGCGCAGCCGAGCTGCGCCGCTGCACGGCGGCGGCCGGGCCGCCCTCCTCGGCGGGCGCGATCGGCTTGCGTCCCTGCTCGGCTTCGCGCCCCTTGGCGATCCGCTCCTGGAGGCGTTGCTCACCGCCGAGCAGGTGCTCGCTCGGGACCCGGCAGTTCTCCAGGACGATCTCCCCGGTATGGGAGGCCCGGCAGCCCAGCTTGTCGAGCTTGCGCAGCATCGACAGTCCCGGAGTGCCCTTGGGCACGATGAACACTCCCTGGCCCCGGTGACCGGCCTCGGGGTCCACGGTGGCCACGACCACGTGGACGTCGGCGATCCCGCCGTTGCCGATGAACACCTTCTGGCCGTCGATGACCCAGTCCTCGCCGTCCTTGCGCGCCTGGGTCTGGATGGAGCGGATGTCGCTCCCGCCACTCGGTTCGGTCACCGCCAGCGCGGCCAGCTTGATGTCCCCGGGGGTGCCGAAGCACTCGGGCGCCCAGCGGACCAGCTGCTCGTCGGTGGCAGCCTGGCGGATCGCGGCCAGGGCGAGCGCCGGCATCACGATCGACAGCCCGATCCCCGCACACCCCCAGAAGAGCTCCTCCATCACGATCGGCAGCGAGAGGCCGGTCGGATCCACCGACAGCTGGGCGTAGAGCTCCCACCCGTAGAGGCCG
>Ga0335075_10015060_pt1 | contig 11591 bp, 7 predicted proteins | sample Lox_Sample_24_FD_206723 | JGI IMG/M metagenome (GOLD analysis project Ga0335075, IMG submission 206723) | Soil microbial communities from Loxahatchee National Wildlife Refuge, Florida, United States - Lox_Sample_2.4 | ecosystem: Environmental > Terrestrial > Soil > Wetlands | place: USA: Florida...
GGGAGTACAGCCGGGAGGAGATGGAACGCTTCGCGGCCGACCCGGGAACCGTCACCGCGCTTCGGGACGAGCTGTTCGCCGAGGCTGAACGGGGCCTCGGGGCCCGCCAGCGGCGGCATCCGGACATTGACCTGCTCCGTCAGCGGGCGCTCGACCATCTCGCCGCCTCGGTCCCTGATGCAGGGCTGCGCCGCCGGCTGACTCCCGATTACGAGATCGGCTGCAAGCGGATCCTGTTCTCCGACGACTACTACGCCGCCCTGCAGCTCGGTCACGTGCGGCTTGAGCCGACCCCGCTGGCCAGGATCGCGGACGGCAGCGGGCCCCCCGGCGGCGGCGACAGCCGCACCGCGATCGCCGCCAGCGGAAACAGCTACGAGCTTGACGTGCTCGTGCTCGCGACCGGGTTCAACTCCACTCGCCCGTCCATCGCCGGCCACATCCGCGGCCGCCGCTCCCGGCTGCTCGGCGAGGAGTGGAGCAACGGCATGGCGGCGCACGCCTCCACCACCGTGCACGGCTTCCCGAACATGTACGTGCTGGACGGGCCGAACGCGGCACTCGGCCACAACTCGGCCATCTACATGATCGAGACGCAGGTCAGCTACGTGCTCAGCGCGCTCGATCACCTTGCGGCCTGCGGCGCCGACGCGCTCGACGTCACCGCCGAGGCCGTGCACTCGTACATGAGCGACATCGACACCATGGCACGGGACACGGTCTGGGTCCAGGGCGGCTGCACGAGCTGGTACCGCGACGAGCGGACCGGCCGGGTCACGCTGCTGTGGCCGGACTCGGCGACCTCCTTCCGCGACCGCCTAGCCACCTTCACCGCGTTCTCCTACGAGCACCTGCACCGCCGCCGCCGCCGCTAGCGCCGCCCGCATCTCGTCAGCCGAATGCGCATTTGGGCCGGCAAGAGTGAGCCCAAAAGCGCGTTCGGCACGCTGGCGAGCTCGGAGTTGGCGGCGCTCGCGTTAGCGGGTGATGGTGAAGGTGGCCGGGTTGCGGGCGGGGCGCGCGGGCGCGGGCGCGGCCGGGTGGCCGACGGCCACCGTGCCCATGGGGCGCCAGCCGGGCGGCAGGCCAAGGGCGCGGGCGGCGAGGTCCTGGCAGAACAGGGTGGACGAGATCCAGGCCGAGCCGAGGTTCTCGACCGCGAGGGCAACCAGGAAGTTCTGCACGGCCGCGCCCATGGAGACCGTGAACATGTCACGTTCGGCCTGGGACCGGCGGTCGTCGGGGTAGGCGTGGGCGGCCGACAACTCCAGGCAGGGGACGACGATCAGGGGGGCGTCGCGCAGCGGCAGGCCCCGCCGGGTGCGGCGGGCGATCTGCTCCTCGGTGAACCCGTCGCCGCGTAGGTCCGCCACCCACGCGTCGTGCATCGCGTCGAGCAGGTCCGTGCGGGCGGCCGCGGACGACACGATCACGAACCGCCAGGGCTGGCTGTGGTGCGGCGCGGGGGCGGTGAGCGCGGCTTCGATCGCGCGGGTGACGGCGGCGGGATCGACCGGTTGCGCGGTGAACGAGCGGACCGTGCGCCTGGCGGGCAGCACGTCGGCCGCGCCGAGCCGGAACATGTCCTCGCTCGCCACCCGGACGAGCGCCCGCGCGCCTGGGCCGTCGTCGTCGGTGACCAGGGCGGAGAGCCCCCGCACGAGCGCGACCGGCAGCTGCCGGGCCTTGCTCTTGACCAGGTCCCCGGCGGCGGCGATCTCGTCCGCCACCGCCGCCATGGTGACCTCGAGGGTGTTGCCGAACGCGTCTTGCTCGCCCCGGTGGTCGCGCACCGGCAGCACCCCGGCCGCGCCGATCGCCGTGTCGGTCTGGCCGGCCCGCCACGGGCGGCCCATGGTGTCCGTGATCACCACGCCGACCGTCACCCCGAGCCGCCCGCGCAGCGCCTTCCGGAGCCGGCGGGCGGACTCGTCGGGATCCTCGGGGAGCAGCACGACCGTGCCGGGCGCGGTGTTGGACTCGTCGACCCCGGCCGCCGCCATCACCAGCCCGTGCCTGGTCTCCGAGATCGTCGTCGCGCCGCGCCTGGCCACCACGCGGACGGTCTCGGCCGCGATCGCGTCGTCGCGGGACATCGCCACGACCCGTCCCTCGGCCTTGCTGACGATCTTGGACGTGACCACGAGGATGTCGCCGTCAAGGAGCCCGGGCCCGCCCTCGGCGAGCGCGGCGTCCGCGATCATCTTCGCCAGGTCGTCGCCCGAGGCGACCTCCGGTATCCCGGGCAGCCCGGAAATAGCGATCTGCGGGGTCATCGGGCCAGCGCTCCGGCCAGGTCGATGGCGGCCCTGGCGATGGCCGCCGTCGACGGGACGTCGCGCATGTACAGCGGGAGCGCGCGCACCGCGATGCCGGCCAGCGCCGGGTCGTCGGCCGCCGCCTTGTCCTGGTCGTCGACCAGCCATCCGTCGAGGAGGTCGGCGCCGTAGTGCGCGGCCACGGCGGCGGCCGTCGTCTCGACCCCGATCGTGGTCAGGCAGACGTCGGCCATGCCGCGGACCGGCGCGCCGCCGATGATGCCGGAGACGGCGACCACCGTCTTGGCCGAGACCGCGTCCCTGATGCCGGGGACGGCCAGGATCGGGCCGATCGAGACCACCGGGTTGGACGGCGGGAAGAGCACGAAGTCGGCCTCGGCGATGGCCTCGAGCACGCCGGGAGCGGGCGCGGCCCGGTCGGCCCCAACCGGGATGATGGCCGAGGCCGGGACCGCCGCGTGCAGCCGGACCCACCACTCCTGGAAGTGGATCAGGTCGTCAGCCTGACCGACTAGGGGTGAAACCAGGGTCCGTTCGATATCAGCGGTGTTGATCTTGACGTGGGTTTCGATCTTGTCATCGGACATCGGGATCAGCTCGACCCCGGGCCGCCAGCGCGCGCACAGCTCCCGGGTGACCGCGGACAGCGGCAGCCCGGACGCGAGCAGCTGGGTGCGCAGGATGTGGGTCGCGAAGTCGCGGTCACCGAGGGTGAACCAGGACGGCTCGGCGCCGTAGGCGGCGAGTTCTTCGCCGACGCTGAACGTCTCGTCCGCGCGCCCCCAGCCCTGCTCGGTGTTGATGCCGCCGCCGAGGGTGTACATCACCGTGTCCAGGTCCGGGCAGACGCGCAGGCCGAACAGGGTGATGTCGTCGGCGGTGTTGCCGATGACGGTGATCTTGGCGTCGGGGGCGGCGGCGACCAGGCCGCGCAGGAAGCGAGAGGCGCCGACGCCGCCGGCGAGCACGGTAATCCGCATATCGCCAGTCTTGCATGGGCGGGAGGTGGGACCTCGCCGGCGGGTCGGCCATCCGGCGTCATCCCAATTGCGGTGAGTAGTCAGGTATGCGCAGAGCGAAGTTTTTGAAGAATTTATCGTGCAACTTGGACAACCAGGTGGCCAATACCACCTTCCTCGCTTGACGTGAAGCAAGACACGCGGGTGTAATTTCATTGGTGTGATTCTCGCTGTCACGGGAAGGGCAGTGGGCGTCAAGGGGGCTCCACGAGGGGAGGATGCGCTTTGACTGAGGTCATCGTCCCGCTAACGCAGGTTGTTGTCCGTCCGGAAGACGTAGATGACGTGGGTTGGCAGGACCAGGCGCTGTGCGCGCAGACGGATCCGGAGGCGTTCTTCCCAGAGAAGGGCGGTTCCACCCGGGAGGCGAAGCGGGTCTGCCGGGGGTGCGAGGTCCGGGCCGAGTGCCTGGAGTACGCGCTGGAGAACGACGAGAGGTTCGGTATCTGGGGCGGTCTGTCCGAACGTGAGCGACGGCGGATCAAACGCCAGGTGGTTTAGGGCATCTGACCGTAATCCTGCCGTCGGCTGTGCATGCACTGTATTGTGAGCCGGGTTCCCGCGGGGAGGGCTGAGCGCTTCTGCGTGCCTCCACGCGGGGCGGCCCTGACCTACGACCTGCGCTGGACCACGTGTCAACTACCGCACCACAGACCAGGCACACCGTTACCGCGCTCATCGTCGCGCACGACGGCGCTCGCCTGCTGCCCGGCCTCGTCCAGGCGCTCCAGGCGCAGACCTATCGGGTCGACCAGGTGGTCGGGGTGGATACGGGGAGCCGCGACCGCGGCGGGGCCGTGCTGGCCGAGTTGATCGGGCAGGACGCGGTGTTCGGCATGGAGCGGTCCACCGGCTACGGCGAAGCGGTCTCGGTCGCCCTTCGGCACGCCACCCGGCGGCGCTCCGGGCAGACCGACCCGAACCTGACCCGGGTTGAGTGGATCTGGCTGCTGCACGACGACTGCGAGCCGGCCCCGCAGACGCTTGAACGGCTGCTGCGGGCGGCCAGTAGGGACCGTTCCGTCGTGGTGCTGGGGCCCAAGGTGCTCGACGGCCAGGACCGGCGAACGCTACGCGAGGTGGGCGTCTCCATCGACCGGGCGGGCCGTCGAATCACGGGCATCGAACCGGGCGAGATCGACCAGGGCCAGCACGACCACAACAAGGCTGTGCTCGCCGTGGGCTCGGCGGGCATGCTCGTCCGGCGCGACGTGTGGGATCAACTGGGCGGGTTCGACGCCAGGCTCAGGCTGTTCCGCGACGACCTGGACTTCTGCTGGCGGGTGCAGGCGGCCGGCTACCGGGTGCAGGTCGTCACCGACGCGGTGCTCTACCACAGCGAGCTGGCGGCCAGGCGACGCCGTCCGACCGAGGGCGGCGGCTCGCGCAGGCTCGACCGGCGCAACGCGCTCTACGTGCTCGCCGTCAACCTTCCGCTGCTGGCCATGCTCCGCATCGTCGGCGGCGCCGTTCTCGGCTCGATCATCAAGGCCGCCTATTTCGCCGCGACCAAGCAGCTCGACATGGCGCGGGCGCAGGCCGAGGCGGTCGGCTGGCTGTTCCTGCACCCCGTTCGGCTCTGGCAGGGCCGCCGTCGGCGCGCGGCCGGGCGCGCGGACGCCTACGCCGCGGTCCGAACCCTCATCCCGCCCGCGCGCACGCTCTCGCGGCTCGCGGAGAAGGTCGCCGGGCTGATATCGGACGGCCCGCCGCAGGCGTCAGGGGGGCGTCACCAGGCGGCCTCGGAGGAATCGGAAGAAGACGAGCAGTTCGTCGACACGCAGTCGGTCATGCGCAAGATCATCGGCAACCCCGGCGTTCAGCTGTTCGCGGTCCTGCTCGTCGTCGCGCTGATCGCCGAGCGGCGACTGCTCGGCACCAGCCCGCTGGGCGGCGGCGCGCTCGTGCCCGCCTGGGGCGGTTCCGGCGCGCTGTGGGGAGAGTACCTCGCGGGCTTCCACGCGGTCGGCGTCGGATCCACCGCGTCCGCCCCGCCGTACCTGGCGGTCGTGGCGGCCCTGGCGACGGTCCTTGGCGGCGAGGCCTGGCTGGCGGTGGACGTGCTGCTGCTCGGCTGCGTGCCGTTGGCCGGGCTGACCGCCTACCTGGCGACGCGGCGCCTGGTCAGGGCCACCGCCGCGCGGGTGCTGCTCGCGGCGTCATACGCGCTGCTTCCGGTCGCGATCGGCTCAATCGCGGCCGGGCGTCTCGGCACCGCGGTCGCGTTCGTCCTGCTCCCGCTGATCGCGATCAGCGCCGGGCGGATGCTCACCGGCACCCCCAAGAAGGCGCGCCGGGCCGCCTGGGCGGTCGGCCTGCTGGTCGCGGTGGCGGCCGCCTTCGCGCCGCTCGCCTGGATCCTCGGCGTGGTGTTCGCGCTCGGCGTGCTCGCCGCCAGGCGCTGGCTGCTGGCGGCCGACCCGGTGAACGCCGCCATCGTCGCGGTCGTGCCGTTCTTCGTGCTCTTTCCCTGGTCGCTGCACCTGCTGACGGACCCGATCGCGTTCGTGACCGAGGCGGGCGTGCAGACAGCCGGCCTGACCACGACCGGGCTGGGACCGCGGCAGCTGCTCGCGCTCAGCCCCGGTGGCCCGGGCCTGCCGCCGTTCTGGGTCACCCTCGGATTCGGGCTCGCCCTGGTCGCCGCTCTGCTGCCGACCCGCCGCACCTGGGTGACCGGCGTCGGCTGGTGCGTGGCCATAGCGGGCTTCATCGCGGCGGTGTGGCTCAGCCGGATCAGCGTCACGCCGCAAGGCGGCGGCCAGCCCGCGGCCGGCTGGCCCGGGCTGGCGCTGGCGCTGGCGGCGCTCGGGCTGCTGCTGGCGGCCGCGCCGGCCGCCGAGTGGCTCGCCGGGATCGCCTCGAACCAGCGCCTGATCCCACCCGACGTGAACACCGCCGTCTCCGGCCAGGGCGCCGTCTCCGGACAGAGCGCGCCTGCCGGGGCCGGCCACGGCACCCTTAGCCGGGCGCTGGCGATCGTCGCACTGGTCGCCGCGGCGTCGGCGCCGTTGCTGGCCGGCCTGTACTGGGTCAAGGACGGCGTGCAGGGGCCCGTGGGCAGCGTGACCTCGCCGCTGCTGCCCGCCTTCGTCTCCGCCTCGTCCACCACGGGCCAGCAGTACCGGACGCTGATCCTGCGGCCGAACGGCAGCGTTCTTGACTACACGGTCGTCCGGCAGGGCGACCCGACCCTCGGCGAGCCCGAGCTGACCACCAACTCCGCCGCCGAGCAGGCGCTGAGCCGTCAGGTCGCGGCGCTGGGCGCGCCCGACGGGGCCGACGCGGGCGATCCCGGCCTGGTCCTGGGCTCGTTCGGGATCAGGTGGGTGCTGCTGCCGGGGCCGGTTGACCCCGCCCTGGCCGAGCGGATCGACGGGTCCCTCGGTCTGGACGTGCTGACCAGCTCGCCGAGCTACGACCTGTGGCAGGTGACCGGACCGGTCGCGCGGGCGCGGGTGATCGCCCCCGACGGGACGGTCACGACGCTGGCCGCCAACCCGGTGACCATTAGCAACGCCAGCGCCCCGGCCGGCGGGGGCACCCTGGTGCTGGCCGAGCCGTACGGCGGGTGGACCGCGACCCTCAACGGGCGGGCACTGCGCCCGATCGCCACCCCGGTTGCCGGCTGGGCGCAGGGGTTCGTGCTCCCGGCGGGCGGCGGCAAGCTCTCGATCAGCAGGAACGACCTCGCCCGGGAGGCGTCGCTACTGGCCGAGCTGATCGTGGCGCTCGCGGTCTGCATGCTGGCGCTGCCAGGAAAGCGCGCCGACCCGGCCGAACAGGCCGAGGCGATTGCCGCGCTGCGGGCGGCGAGGGACGCCAGGCGGGCAACGGGCGGTTCGCGGCGGTTCGCGCGCGGTGCGGCCCGCCCGGACATCGACGGCGCCGGTCTTGCCGATGACGGTCTTGCCGATGACGGCCTCGCGGCGGCCGGGGCGGCCACGGCCGACACGGCCGACTCGGCCGACTCGGCCGACACGGCGGACCGCCGCGGGCGGATGCGCCGTCCCGGCGTGGCGATCGCGAGCCTTGGCTCGTCCCGGCTGGCCACCACCCGCAGGCGCGGCGGCAGGCGGAAGGCCGATGGCAAGGACGACTTCCGCCAAGACGACTTCGGCCAGCACGACTTCGGCCAGCACGACTTCGGCCAGGGTGAGCTGCCGGAGACCGTTCCGGCGGCCGAGTGGCCCGTCGGCGCGACTGCGGGCGGCCACGGCGGTGCGGGCCTGGCGGCGCAGGATCTCGCTGGTGACGGTGCGGGGCGACAGGCACCATGGGACATGGTGGGCGACTGGGACAGCGCCGGACGACATGAGAGCGCCGACCCGTGGGCCGACAGCGTCCAGCGGGACGCCCCGGTCCAGCGGGATGGATCAGACCAGCGGGACGCCGCGGAGCAGTGGGGCCGGACGGCTCCATGGGCTGATCGGCGGACCGCGACCGGGCCGCAGGCCATGCCGGCGCGGCCGACCGGTCAGCAGCCTGCCGGGCCGGCGGAAGCCGCGCCGTGGGAGTCAGAGTCCTGGGAGTCTGGGTCGCGGGGGACCGGGCAGCAGCCGCTCCCGTCCGGAACCGGCCCGCAGCGGTCGGCTCGCTGGCAGGACTCGGGCCACCTGGCCGGTGTGCCAACGGGCTGGAACCGCGACACCGGCGAATGGGAGCGAGCCGCCCGGGCTGAGCAGCCCTCCTACCTCGGCGAGCCCGCCTATCCGGCTGAAGGCGACTATCCGGCCGGGCCCGCGGACGGGTCTGGGCCATTCCCGGCGGACGGGTCTGGGCCATTCCCGGCGGCCGGGTCCGGGCCATGGCCCGCGGCCTCGACCGTGCCCGGCGCGCCGAGCATGACCGGCTCCGCTGGCGGCACTGGTGCGACCGGCGCGACCGGCGCGGGCAAGCCCGAGCGCCACTCGCACCGGGCGAGTAAGCACGGGAGGCCGAGCCGGTGGCGCGGCTCGGCCGATCGCCCTGGTCGGGACGGGGAGTCATGATACGTCGTCTCGCGCTCCTCGGCGGGGTGCTGCTCGCTCTGGCCGCGGTCGCCGGGTTCGCCTTGTCGACCAAGCCGGCCGCCAACCACGCCACCGTCTCGGCCGGACAGGCCGCCGCGGTCACCTCGGTCACGAGATCGTGCCCGCCTTCGGCGCCGGGTGCGGGCACCGCGCACATCGCCATGATCGCGGTCCCTTCGCAGGCGGCCTCGTCATCGCCGGCCAGCCCGGCCAAGACGGGCGGCGCGGTCCCGGCCGGCTCCGCCACGGTGAGCTCGGTGCCCGCCGCGCTCGGCCCGCCGGCCGCGAATCCGGCCAAGGGCAAGCCGACCGCAGGCGGCACGCCGACGCCTGGCAGCACCACCTCGACCAGCAAGAACGCGTCAACGGGGAAGAGCGCGCCGACCGCGCGGGCGACCGTCACCGTGCCCGGCGCGGCGTCCACCGTTACCGCCCCGGGCGGGGGCGCCGGCGCCGGGACGTCGGTGTCGGCAACCGGGCAGATGGCCGAGGGATTCGAGGCGGAGCAGGCGGACTCGACGGGCATGGGCCTGGTGAGCTGCTCGCACCCGAGCTCCGACATGTGGTTCGTGGGTTCCGGCGAACCTGACGTCTGGCTGTACCTGACGAACTCGGGGACCGCCCAGGCCAGCGTCGACGTGACTATCCTGACCGACACCGGTCAGCAGAGCGGGCTGGCCGACGCGATCACGGTCGCACCGAACCAGGTCACCGCGGAGAACGTCTCGCCCTACGTGCACGGCGCCCAGGCCATCGCCCTGCACGTGCAGACGAGCTCCGGCCAGATCGCCGCCTCGGTCTGGGAGGGCGCCGGGGCGGGCAACGGTGCGTGGCTGCCGCAGGCCGCCCCGCCATCGACCACGGTGGTGATCCCCGGCCTGACGGTGGCGAGCAGCTCCGCGCGGCTGTTCGTGACGGTGCCAGGCTCGGCCGACGCGAAGTTGAAGGTGGTCGCCTACACCCCGGCCGGCGCGTACGCCCAGTTCGACAGCACTGCCACCCCGGTGCAGGCGTCGGCCGCCGCGACCACCCCGGTGACGCTCAGCTCCCTGGGGGCGTCGGCGGCTGGGCTCAAGCTGACGTCGAACGTGCCGATCGTGGCGGGCGTGCTCGTCCCCGGGGCCGGGATCGGCTCGTTCACCGCCGGGGCCGACCCGGTCACCGATCAGGGCGTGGTGGCAGGAAATCCGGCCAGCCGCGGTCTCACCATCGGCCTGCTGCTCACCGCCCCCGGGAGTGCCGCGACGGCCAGCGTCAGCGTCATCGCCTCGGACGGCACCGTGACCTCGCCGGCCGCGCTGCAGGACGTGGCCATTGCCGCCGGGCACACGCTCGCCGTTGCGGTGCCGCGACCGTCGGGCCGGCAGTCGTTCGCGATCGTGCTCACGCCGAGGCCGGGCTCCGGCCCGCTGTACGCCGCCCGGGTGGTGACCTCCGGTACCGGCGGCCTCTCGGCCGCGGTCACGTCGCTGCTGCCGGTACAGAGCGCCCTCACCGAGATCACCCTGCCGCCGGTTCAGAACGCCTACACCGCAGTCCTTCCCTAAGCCCTAAGCGAGCTAAACCGGGCGCGGACGGGCAGGCACCGGGCCGGGACTCGGTCAGTCGAGGCCGCCGCGGTAGCCGGGGTCAACCGAGTCGGGCTCGATTCCGAGGAAGTCGGCGAACTCCTCGACCACGACGTCGAAGACCAGATCGCTGAGCTCGCCGTCGTTATCGGCCCTGGCTAGCAGCGGGCGCCGGTAGACGATGATGCGCGCGGGGGTGGCCGGGCGGGCCGGGTCGCGGGACTCCGGCGACCCCGGCACGGTCCTGGCCAGGGGCAGCGGGACGCTGTCGTCGGTGAGCTCGTCGGCCTCAGGCACCTCCTGGACGGCGAACTCGACCCCCGCCAGCTCGGCCTCCCAGCGCCCCTCGAGGCGGGCCACGGCGTCGAGCACCATGTCGTCGAACTGCTGCGACCTGGTCCGGTAGAGCGGCACCGCAGGCGACACCAGGCGGCCTCGCAGACCCCGTCCGTGCCGGTCGCGTCGCCGGATCCTCGGGGATGGCACGGGCCGGCCGACGCCGTTCTCGCCGCTCTGCATAGTTACTGAGAGTATCGCCCGGTGATGTCTCCCGGGTACTGGCCGGCCGGACAAGAGACAGACAAAACGACACGATCGCGAACCGTGGCTCGGGTGGTGGCGAAAACGGCTCCGGATAGGTACCGTCAGCCGTTGTGAGCGACAACGAAAACCTGCCGGCGACCCGGGGGGCGGCGCCGGCCGGACAGTCTGACGACTGCGCGAATGCTCACACGGTTACGCGTCGTTCGCGTGCCGTTAACCGTCTGGTGAGCGAGGTGGGCTGGTGAATACCCGTTGCTGCTCGCGTACCGCGTGCAAGAAGCCTCCCGTTTACACGCTCACATACGTGTATAGGGACTCGACTGCAGTGCTCGGGCCGCTTGCGGTCTCTGTCGACCCGCACTCCTGGGACCTGTGCGAGATGCACGCCGGGCGGCTGGTGGTGCCGCGCGGCTGGGACGTGGTCCGGCTGCCGGCCGACCCGGCGCAGGAGCGGGCTGACGATCTCGAGGCGATTGCGAACGTCGTGCGTGAAGTCGGATCACGTCCGGTGCCGGCGCCGTCCCGGGCGGCCGCTCAGCCTCGCCCGGTCGGCCAGGCACGTCCGGCGGCGCAGCAGCGCCCGGCCGTCTCCGAGCCCGTCGGCCAGGGCGTCGAGGTCGGCCGGCGCGGTCACCTGCGGGTGCTGCGGTCGGCCCCGTCTCCCGCACCGGAGGCGTGACTCTTTCCCGTTCGCTGATCCGGGTCACCGAGGGTCGTCCCTGGGGGGTAAACACCTCCCGCGACCGATAGGTTTGGTGCAGGGAAGAGTCTGTTAGACGGGATCAGTCACAAGACGGGACTAAACGTGAGCGACCTTGACAAGATCTTCAAGGCATATGACGTCAGGGGTGTCGTCCCTGACGAGCTTGACGAGAGTGTGGCCGAGGCCGTCGGGGCGGCCTTTGTCCGATTGACCGGGGCGAAGACGATCGTCACGCTGCACGACATGCGCGCGAGCAGCGGACCGCTGGCCGACGCGATCGGCCGTGGCGCCACGTCCCAGGGAGCGGACGTCATCCGGGGCGGGCTCGGCTCCACCGACATGGTGTACTACGCCTCCGGGTCGCTCGGCGTGCCCGGCGCGATGATCACCGCCAGCCACAACCCGGCCCGCTACAACGGGATCAAGCTCTGCAAGGTCGGCGCCAAGCCGGTCGGCGTCGAGACCGG
>Ga0335075_10015062_pt1 | contig 11591 bp, 13 predicted proteins | sample Lox_Sample_24_FD_206723 | JGI IMG/M metagenome (GOLD analysis project Ga0335075, IMG submission 206723) | Soil microbial communities from Loxahatchee National Wildlife Refuge, Florida, United States - Lox_Sample_2.4 | ecosystem: Environmental > Terrestrial > Soil > Wetlands | place: USA...
GCGGTGGACCATGAAGATGCACGGCGCGAGCAGCATGCCCGGCCGCACCTGGTAGCCGCCGATGTCATACGGCTGCTTGACCATCCGCATCGCCAGCCCGACGGGCGGGCGCACGCGCATCGCCTCCTTGATGACCGCGTCCAGGTACTCCTCGCCGTCGCCGTCCTGCACTTCCGCGACCAGCCGTTCCAGCGCCTGCGGGTGGCGGGTGAGGCGCTCGAGCGTCCACGCGAGCGCGGTGCCGGTCGACATATGCCCCTGCATCAGCAGCGTGACGAGCACGTCGCGCAGCTCGCGGTCGCTCAGCGGGCTGCCGTCCTCGTGCGTGGTGTGCAGCAGCATCGCGAGCACGTCGTCGCGCTCGTCCAGGCGGGGGTCGCGCCGCGCGGCGGCGATCACCTCCAGCAGGGCCACGTCGAACGGGTCGCGCACGCGCAGGAACGACCGCGGCAGCCGCCCCATCCGCCCGGCCACGTGCATCATCATGATGTTCCGCTCGCTGGAGGAGAACGCGACGAGGTCGGCCACGCGCGCGCCCAGCCGCTCCAGCTGCTGGCCGCTGACGCCGAAGACGCACGCCATGATCGTGTCGAGCGTGATCTCCTGCATGCGCGGCAGCAGCTCGATGGGGGTGTCCAGCGGCCAGGTCGCAAGGCTCTCCTCGCACGCCCTGGCGACGTGCTCGCGGTAGCGCTCGACCTTCTCGCCGTGGAAGGGCGGCAGCAGCAGCTTGCGCGCCTGCAGGTGCTCCTCCTCGTCCATCAGGATCACCGAGTGCTTGCCCATCAGCGCGGTGCCGATCTGCGCGTTGGCCTCCCCCCCGCGAAGCACCGCGGGGTCGGCGAGGAACACCTGCTTGACGAGGTCGGGGCTGTTGACGAGCACGAACGCCGTCTCGCGCTGCATGTCGAGCAGCCACACGTCGCCGTAGCGCTCGCAGCCTTCGCGCATCACCGCGGCGGGCTCGCGAAACCACTTCATGCTCGTGCGTATCGACTTCTTGGGGCCCGGAGGAAGCGGTGGCGTCACGAGGCAAACCTTACGCCGGTGGCTCGACCGTCGGAGTGACCAGCGACTCCGCGACCGTCTCCCGCGCGATCGCGGCCGTCACCTCTGCGCCCGGCGCGCTCTCGAAACGGCGGCTCTGACGACGCATCACGACCACGGCGACGACGACGCCGACGAGGACGATGAAGATGCCGAACACGCCGACCTGGTGCAGGACTTTTTTGGCGCTGTCGCCGACGAAGTAGCCGAACAGGCCGATGCTGGTGGCCCACGCGATGCCGCCGAGCGCGTTCCAGAAGGCGAACTTGCGCCACGGCATCTCCGACCCGCCAGCCAGCCACGAGGCGTACACGCGCAGCACGGGCAGCCAGCGGCCGATGAACACCGCCTTGGGGCCGTGGCGGTCGAAGAACCAGTCGGCCATGCCCAGCACCTTGTGGCGCTGGCGGTAGAACAGGCCGGGGCGTTCCAGCAGCCAGCGCCCGCCGCGTTTGCCGACCACGTAGCCGATGTTGTCGCCGATGATCGCCGCCACCGCGCCCACGACGATCACCGCGACGATGTTCAGCTTGCCCGACGCGGCCGCGATCGCCCCGGTCAGCACGGCGAGTTCGCCGGGGGCGACCGGTATGCCGCAGCCGGTCTCCATCACCACGATCACGAAGATCAGTGGCAGGCCGATGTTGGTGGCGACAGAGAAGATGGACGCAAACATCATTGGCGCCGGACCGATGGTCCCCCCGGTTTGCGCGAGCGACCATATCACGGGCCCATCCCGCCGTCAGCTGGCTCCGGCGGGCGATGGAGGCGGAGTTTGACGCGATCCGCCGCCACCCATTACCCTCCGGCAACGCGATGTCTATGTTGAGGATCACGAGCGGTCCCGCGGAGGGACAGCGCATCGAGTGTGAGCGGGAGCTGGTGATCGGCCGCGAGGGAGCGGACGTGATCGTGGAGGACTGGGAGATGTCGCGACGGCACGCGGCGATCCGCCCGGTCGCGGCGGGCCTGGAGGTCGAGGACCTGGGCTCGCTCAACGGCACCTTCGTAGACGGCCAGCGCATCTCCGCCGCCACGCTGCTGACGGCAGCGACCACGCTGAAGATGGGCACCACGCACTTCGCCGTGGAGATCACCGCCAGCGACGAGCCGCTGCTGGACACGCAGCGGACCGTCGTCAGCCAGGCCGAGCGCGAGCCCGCCGCGGGCGACGTCGCCGACCGCACCACCGTGCGCAAAGTCCCCACGGACACGCCATCGCCCGAGCCCGTGGCGGACGTCGCCGACCGCACCACCGTGCGCAAAGTCCCCACGGACACGCCATCGCCCGAGCCCGTGGCCGAGGTCACGGACCGCACGACCGTGCGCAAAGTGCCCGCCGAGACACCGTCGGACGCGCCGATCATCGACGTCGCCGACAGGACGGTGGTGCGCGAGATCGTTCCGCAGATGCCCCCGGCGCAGCGCGGCGGCGCGGCCGCGGGCGGACCGCCGGCAGGCGGCGCGCCCGGCCACCCGCCGCAGGGGGGAACACCGCCTCCCGGGCCTCCCGGCGGCTTGCCGCCAGGCGGCGCACCGCCGGGCTTCCCGCCGGGCGGCCCGCCAGCGCCTGTGCGGCTGCTGCTGAAAACGCCGTTCGGCAGGCGGCTGATGCCGTTGTTGTTCAAGATGCGCCAGCGGCGCGCGAGCCGGCGCGGGTCCTGACGCGGGCGCGAGCCCTCACCCTCTCCCCCGCGGGCGCTACGATCCGCAGTCTCAATCTCGTTCAACGTCAGTCGAAAGGGGGCTCGCGTGTTCTGTCGCGTCACCCATGTTCAGGCACCCGAGGGCAGGGTCCACGAGGGTCTCAAGCTGTGGTACGACAACGTGCTGCCGGTCACGAAAGCGCGAGAGGGCTTCAAGGGCGCGCTGTCGCTGGTGGACTTCGACTCTGGCAAGGCGCTGTCGATCACCTTCTGGGAGGGCAGCGAGGACCTGGTGGCGAGCACGGAGGCGGAGTACCACAAGAAAGCGGTCGAACGCTTCGGTGAGTTCTTCGAGAACGCGCACGAGCCCGAGAACTTCCAGCTGAACCTGTACGCGGGCGACATCTTCAACGGCACGTTCGCGATGGACGAGTCAGGCGAGCGGGTGGCAGAGGCGTAACAGACGATTTTTATTGGGGGGGGTTGCGGGGTTGCGTTCCGCGGCGAGGCGCTCGACGCACGCCTGACGGAATCCCGGATTGACATGCCAGTGAAGCTTCCGCCGGGGCCGCGACTGCCCCGTCTTGCTCAGTCCTACAAATGGGCGCGCCAGCCGACGACGCTGATGGAGACGGCGCGCGAGCGTTGGGGCGACGTGTGGACGCTGCGCCTGCTTGGACCGGTGACGTTCGTCCTGGTTGCCGACCCGCAGCTGATCGAAGCGGTGTTCGCGGCCGACCGCACGCTGCTGCACGCGGGTGAGGCGAACGGCATCATCGGCGAGGGCCTGCTCGGCCCCAACTCGCTGCTGCTGCTCGACGAGCAGCCTCATGCGTCCAAGCGCGGGCTGCTGCAGCCGCCCTTCCATCACGCTCACATCGAGCGCTACCACGATGCGATCGCGTCCATCTGCGAGCAGGAGATCGCGGGCTGGCCGCTTGGCGAGCCGCTCGAGCTGCTGCCGCGCATGCAGGCGATCACGCTCAAGTCGATCATGAGCGTCGTCTTCGGCGTGACGGGCGGGCCGGCGCAGGAGCGCCTGCACGCGCGCATCGGCGAGATCTTCGCGTGGGCGGCGAACCCGTTGCACATGGTCAGCCTGCATCTCGCGCACCGCCGCGACTCCGACTTGCCCAAGGGCTTCCTCGCCGTCCGCGACCCGTTCGACGCGGTGCTGTTCGAGGAGATACGCAAGGCGCGGGAGGACCCGGAGTTGGAGCGCCGCGACGACGTGCTGGCGATGCTGGCGAAGACCCGCTACGAGGACGGCACGCCGATCGACGACCGCGACCTGCGCGACCAGATGGTCACGCTGCTGATCCAGGGTCATCAGACGACCGCGGCGGCGCTGGCGTGGGCGCTGGAGCGCCTGATGCGCCACCCGGCGGCGTACGAGCGGCTGAGTGCGGAGGCGGACGGCTCCGGCGGGGAGTACCTGGACGCGGTATTCAAGGAGACGCTGCGCGTGCGCCCGCCGCTGCCGATGATCCCGAGGGCGGTGGCCAACCGCCCATATCCGCTGGGCGAGTACGAGCTGCCGGTGGGCAGCATGGTCGCTCCGTCGATCTACATGGTGCAGCGGCGCGAGGAGGCATATCCCGAGCCGGCGCGATTCCGGCCCGAGCGCTTCCTGGAGGGCGCGGACGACCGCTACACGTGGATCGCGTTCGGCGGCGGCGACCGCCACTGCCTGGGACGCAGCTTTGCGACGGCCGAGTTCAAGCTTGCGCTGCGCATGATCGTGCAGCGGGTCGGCCTGAGGCCGGTCGACCTGGAGGACGAGCGGATCGTCCGTCGCGGGATCCTGTTCGCCCCGGCGGCAGGCGCGCGGGCGATCGTGCAGGAGCGCGCGGCGCAAGCGTCGCCCGCCGCGTGAGCGCGGCGACAGGACAGCCGTGCAGCCGCTGATCCCTGCCCGTCAGATGCCGCCGTCGACGTTGAGCGTGACGCCCGAGACGAAGCTCGCGTGTGGGCTCGCGAGGAACAGCGCCACGTCGGCGATCTCGTCGGGGCCGCCGAGCCGGTTGAGCGCGGCGAGCCCGGAATAGCGTTGGCGTCCGGCCTCGTCCAGGTCGGAGGTCTGGTCGGTCTCGATGATGCCTGGAGCGAGCGCGTTGACGCGGATGCCGCGACGGCCCAGCTCCTTGCACAGCGCGCGCGTCATGCCGATCAGCCCGGCCTTGGAGGAGATGTAGTGCGTTCGGCCGGGCATGCCGCGCATGGCGACGGCTGAGGTGATGTTGACGATCGAGCCGCCGTCGCTCATCAGCGGGGAGGCGGCCTTGGCGACGAGGTACACGGCCGTCAAATTGGTGTCGATCACGCGATGCCACTCGTCCAGCTCGAGCTGGTCGAGCATGCGGTGGCTGACGACGCCGGCGTTGTTGATGACGATGTCCAGGCCGCCGAAGCGCTCGTTGGCCTCGCCGACGAACTTCTCCACGGACGCGGGGTCGGAGATGTCCGCCTGCGTGAGGTAGCTGTCGCCGTCGATCTCGGCCAGCTCGCCCCGCAGGCGCTTGACGTCATCGGACTCGCGGTTGTAGCAGGCGGCCACCTTGGCGTTGCCGCGCGCGAGGCCCAGCACTATCGATCGCCCGATGCCACGCGAGCCGCCTGTGACGAGCGCGCTTACCCCCAAGGTCGAGATCCAAGACCGTCTCCTTCCAGTCGCGTGAGCGGCAAGCGTAGTGAAACGGACGCCGTGGGAGCCGGGCGCCGTGGCGGCCGGCCGCAGCGTGCGCGGCTCAGGCGGAGTCGCGCTCGGTGGTGGCGGCGTCCTGCGCGGGGCGCCATGTGCCGTCCTCGCACACGAGCAGCAGCGGCTCGTCGGCGTCGCCCACGCTCAGGCGCACGTGCTGGGCGGAGAAGTCGATCTCCAGGTGAAGCGGCGGGGAGCTGCTCGCCGGCGCGGGCGGGGCGGGCGGCTTGGGCGCGGACGGCGGCTCGGACGCGGACGGAGGCTCGGACGCGGACGGCGACCCGGGCTCACGCGGCGGCTCGGGCGCGCGCGGCGCCGGCGCCTCTGCGGCGAGAGGGGCCGTGTCGGGCAACCCGGCGGCGGAGGCGACCGGCTCGCCGTCGGCGGCCGCCTGCGCTGACGCTGGGCTGTGGGCAACGCGGGAGGGGGCGGTGTCCTGTGCGCGGGTGGGCAGGTCGCGCACGACGAGCGTGGTTCCGCCCAGCTCGATGGTGTCGCCCTGCGAGAGCGTCTGCGGGGTGGTGATGCGCAGGCCGTTGACGAACGTGCCGTTGGTCGAGCCGAGATCCTCGACGGCGCAGAAGCCGTTGCCGTCGATGGCGATCCGCGCGTGCGAGCGCGACAGCTCACCGTCTTCTGCGAGCTTTCCGGCGCCTTCGGCGTTGCGCCCGACGACCAGCTCGTCGTCGACGACGATCGACATTCCCGCGGCCTTGCCGGCCACGACCTCCAGCAGTGCGCTAGGCGGCGCCATGGGCGCACTGTAGCGACATGCTGGCGCGCCCGTGCGGCTGTGCCCCCGGGCCGATCTGGCGGTGGATCGGCCCGCCTGTGGCGGAGCTAGGCGCTTGTCGTCGGCGAGCCCGCGGCGCGGACGCGGCGCGGCTGCCGGCGCGTGTTGGGAGCGATGGTGGCGGCGGCGACCACGCCGCCGACGCCGCCGAACAGGTGCGCCTGCCAGGAGATCCCGCTGTGCGGGATCAGGTCGTAGACGAGGGCGCCGCCGAACAGCAGGGCCACTACCAGCCCGAGGGCGATCTCGACGATGCGGCGGTCGAACAGGCCGCGGGTGATGAGGTAGGTGGCGTAGCCGAAGACGACGCCGCTGGCGCCGACGGTGACGGTGTTGGCGGGCGCGATCAGCCACGTGCCCAGGCCGCTGACGAGCGCGACGATCACGCTCACCCGCAGCAGCCGGCGCGCGCCGGAGAGCGCGATGCCGAAACCGAGGATCAGGAAGGGCACGGTGTTGGCGATCAGGTGCGAGAAGCTGGCGTGCAGGAACGGCGCGAACACGATGCCGTCGAGGTGCGAGACGCTTCGCGGCACGATGCCGTCGCTGTCGAGGCGGTAGCTGTCGAGCGCGTTGACGATCTCGACGGCCCACATGACAGCGACGAGCGCGAGCAGCGTGAGCACCCCGTCGGCCTGGGACTGGAAGCGCTCGCGGACTTTCACGTCACTCAGCATGGCAGCTTGGCTGTGCGCTCATGCGCGACAGCTGGCGCTGACGGGGACTTCGAGCGGCGCGCCGGCGGTGGGCGGCGGGTCGACTTTGCACCACGTCAGCCGCTTGGCCCGCTGGTCGGCGACAGCCATGTACGGGTAGGAGACGCCGGCGCTGTCGACGGTGCAGCTGAACGGCCGGCGGTCGGCGTGCGCGTGGCCGGCGGCGGCGCAGTGGACGCTTTGCAGCGGGCCGGTGAGCTGGCCGTGGGCGATGCGCCCGCGGGCATCGGCTGCGATCGCGCGTTCGAGCGCCACCCGCGCGCTCGCGCCGGCAGCGAGCGATGCGACGTGCGGCGCCTCGTCCTGCCTGATCGCGACCTGGCCCTCGCGGTCGGCTTCGGCTTCGGCGTCCGCTTCGGACGCGCTAGCGCGATTGCTGGTGTTGGCGTCGTGCACGACGATGACGATCGCGGCGGCGGCCAGCGCGAAGACGAGGATCGTGAGCAGCCAGCGACCCCACAGCGGCAGCTCGCGCAGCGCGCGCACGGGGCCGCGCGAGGAGCCGCCGCGCGCGGCGCCGCGCTGGCTCATGCTGCCGCGAGCGCGTCGGCGGCGGCGTGCAGCCGGTCGTCTCCCCAGAACAGGTCCTCGCCGACGGCGACTGTGGGTACACCGGTGACTCCTCGGCCGATCGCGTCATCGGTGGCGGCGCGCAGGCGGTCTTTGATGTCCTGGCGTTTGAGGCCGGCGCGGACCTGCGCGCGGTCCATCCCGGCACGCTCGACGGCGTCGAGCGTCGTCTGTACGTCCGCGAAGCTGCGCCCGTGGACGAACATCGCGCGGTACAGCTCGATCGAGACCTGCCGGAGCATGTCCGCCTCGGCGGCGAGCAGCGCGGCCAGCAGCGGGGTCAGCGAGTAAGTCTCGCGGGGCCAGCCCTGGGGATAGCGCAGCGGCTGCAGGCCGCGCGCGGTGGCGCGCCGGTCGATCTCCTGGAAGTGCGCGCGACGGTCCTCGGCGAACGACCAGGGAACCCTGCCGCTTCGCTGGACGATGACGCCGAAGGCGATCGGCTGCCAGGCGGGCTGGACGGGCAGGACATCATCGACGCGGCTCGCCGCTAGGTAGGAGTACGGCGAAGAGAAGTCGTAGAAGAACTCGCACGCTGGCGGGCGGATGAGGGGAGCATAACCTAGGGCTGGACGCGCGCACGGCGCTTCGCGGGCAGCCCGGCGTGGCTCGCGGGGGCGCCCGCGGGCTGGCTTTGCAGGGGGTATAACGACGTGCCAGTGGCAGGTTCGTCGCACGAGACAGGGGATCGATGATCCGGTTGCCGGCCCGATGGGCAAATGCTCGCCAGCTCCGAGCGCGCTGGCAGGCTTGGCCGGTGGCGCTGGGTGCGATAGCGACGCTGGCAGGATGCGCGAGCACGCCTGCCGGGAAGGGCGCTCACCGGGCGTCTGCCACCCCCGAGCTGCACGTCGGAGGCAGCGCGACCGTCAGCGGCAGCCACAGCGGCGAAAAGCTCCGGGTGACGCTGCTCGCGTTCATGCCCGACGTGGCCGGCGGGGCCGACGACCACCCGGAATTCGACATGCAGTACGTGGGGGCGCAGCTGAAGCTGACGAACGTGGGCTCGACGGCGTACAGCGGAGCGCCGGGCGACGACGTGGTCGTCTACACCAACGAAGGGCAGAAGAGCAGGAAGGCCGTGCTGCTGGAAGGGACGTGCTCGGACCGGTTCGCGCGGGAAGTGGCGATCGCGCCGGGGGGCTCGGAGCAGGGGTGTGTGGCGGCGCAGATACCGGTGGTGGCCAGCGCGACCACGCTCAGGTTCCTGGCGGGGGGTGGGTTTGCGGGGGTGGAGTGGTCGCTGGGGAGGGCGCGGAAGGGGGCGGGGTGAGGGTTTGCGTTGGTCGCGGGCGGGCCGTCCGGACGGGGCGGCACTGTCGTGAGCGTTCCGGGTCCCATCGGCCGTGCCGACCACGTCGACGAGCTCTACGGTCTACGGCGCGTCTGCCGTGCGAACAGCTTCGACAGCCGCACACACATGCGCCGCTGCAGACTCCGGGTGCTCGTGCTCCCAGACGCGGATGACCCGCCAACCTGCTGCGGTCAGCAGGTAGTCGACGCGCTTGTCTCGCTCCCGGTTGCGATCGAGCTTTGCACGCCAATACTCGCTGTTTGTCTGCGGCATCTTCCCGTGCTCGGGGCAGCGGTGCCAGAAGCAGCCATCGACGAACACGGCGATCTGCTGGGTGGGGAACACCACGTCTGCGCGGTGTCGAACGCCGCTGACCGGACGCCGGTTCTTGAAGAACCTGAGACCGAGCCGGTGGAGCGCCGAACGCAGCGCCACCTCCGGCCTGGTGTTCGCGCCGCGGTTGCCCTGCATTGCGGCGCGGATGCCGGGCGAGCTCGGCGGAGGAGGACTGGGAAGCGGCGGCAGGGCGCCGGCTGCCGGTGCCATCACCGGCACCTCGTAGTCTGCTTCGCTCGATGGACGCGATCAGCCTCTTTGCCGGCGCCGGCGGCCTTGACCTGGGCTGCGAGATCGCTGGATTCTCGACGCGGGCGGCGGTGGAGCTCAACGACTTGGCGCAAGAGACTCTTCGGGCGAACAGGTCGCTCTACTTCCCGTGCCTCCATGAGGACGCCATCTTCGCGGATATCGTGTCGCTCGACCTGCAGGACATGCTTGATGCCGCCGGGTTGGCTCCGGGGGAGGCAGATCTCGTGCACGGCGGACCGCCGTGCACCCCATTCTCGAAGAGCGGCTACTGGCTCCGGTACAAGCGGGAAGGGCGCGACCCGAAGGCGTCGCTGCTCGACCACTACGTCGAGGCACTGGAGATCGTGCAGCCAAAGGCGTTCATGATGGAGAACGTATACGCGCTCGGCTACAGGAACCAGAACAGGCCCGTGCTCGAAAGGTTCGTCGCCGGCGTGGAGGCAGCGGGATACTCGTTCGAGAAGAAGGTCTTGGTCGCCGCCGACTTCGGCGTCCCGCAACTACGCCAGCGACTGATCTGCGTGGGCTTCAGGCGAGATGTGCTCGACCTGCCAGCCGCCGCTTATGGCTTCCCTTGGCCGGCCGTGACTCACTCCGGCCCCCACGAGACGAGGACGAGCTACGACCGGACGCTGCCGCGGCACCCGACCACCTCCGAAGCATTCGCTGGTCTCGATGAGCGGTCGAACCCTGCGGAGCAGGAGGAGGTCGTCTCCGGCACCTTCGAGGAGGAGCTTCGCGGGGTGCCGCCCGGCGATAACTACCTGTTCTGGACGGCACACCGCGGGCATCCGGAACCACGGTTCGAGTGGCGCAAGCGCTACTGGACGTTCCTGCTGAAGCTGCACCCCGACCGCCCGGCGCCCACCATCCAAGGGCAGCCGGGACCATGGGTCGGGCCGTTCCACTGGGACAACAGGCGGCTGCGGGTCGCGGAGCTAAAGCGGCTGATGACGTTCCCCGACGACTTCGAGGTTTGCGGCAGCCGCCGCGACCAGCAGCTTCAGCTCGGAAACGCGGTACCTCCCCAGCTCGGCGAGATCATGGCCGGACAGATCGCGCGCGAGTTGGTGCGGCTCGGCGCGACCGAGCCGTTGCGCGCAGCGGCGTAGGAGAGAGCCGACTTCCAGACAATCTGCATTACCGTGCAAGTTCGATTATCGGGCGCATGCAGAAGTAACCTTTCCCCGTGGACCTCAACGACGTGAGGAGCATGGATGCGCGAGAGCTGGTCACGATTCTTGATGTGCTTGGGATCGGCGAGGGATGGGCTATCGGCGACGGCCTTCGGTCCGCGCTTGGGAGCCTGCTGCCGCCGACTGGGCCTTGCCTTAGCGAGCCGGCGAAAGATCGGAGAGAGGGCTTTCAGAACCAGATCGTCGGACGGATCGCCGAGCAGGTGTTCCGCGAGAAGCATCTCGCCGCCCTCGAGGCTCAGGACTTCGAGGTCGAGGACCTCCACGAGGAGGGGGAGAACCGCGACTACGTGGTGCATCGCGCTGGCCTGGCGCTTCCCATCAACGTGAAGGTCGCAAGCACCCGCTTCGAGCATGCACGACGCTCGGTGGGGCTCGATCCCGACGACTGCATCCCGATCGGTGCCTACAAGGCGATCGGCGCGTCCGAGCGAGCGCCCGACCTTCTCTATGTGGACATGGTCGACTTCTCGCTGCGCGAGAAGGTGGACGACTTCATGGATCGGCTCGAGGGGCCCCTTGGCGTCGGATGGCACCTGTTCTCCTGGTACGGCGGCAAAGGCGCGAAGCGAGCGGAGGATCAGTACGTCGACGCTCTGTTCGCCGAGCACGCCGACTCGCTCATGGCCTTGGCACCGGGCGTCGCGCGCTACCACGCGATCAGCGCCCTGCGGGTGCTGGCAATCCTTCGCGTAAACCCACGACGTGTCCCTGGACTCGGAATACGCTGGGCCGGGCGAGGCGGCTTCAACGCCGAGGCCAACGTTCATGTCTCGGTGAGAGACGAGACCACCCCGTGGAGCGACGTCGCCTCGCGTCTCTTGACGGAAGGCATTCAGCCCATCCTCGACGCGATACGTCGCACGGCAAGCTTCACACTGCCGGACCCGCAGATCTGAGCGCTAGGAGAAGCCTCCTAGGTGACGTGCCTACACAGGTTGTGAACGGCTGAGGAGGCATCCGGGCCTCATCCCAGGCTGTGGGTCTGCGAAGGCTCACGACCTAGGAGGACCCGGATGCAGATCCACGGTAGAGCGAAG
>Ga0335075_10015063_pt1 | contig 11590 bp, 4 predicted proteins | sample Lox_Sample_24_FD_206723 | JGI IMG/M metagenome (GOLD analysis project Ga0335075, IMG submission 206723) | Soil microbial communities from Loxahatchee National Wildlife Refuge, Florida, United States - Lox_Sample_2.4 | ecosystem: Environmental > Terrestrial > Soil > Wetlands | place: USA: Florida...
GTGGTCCCCACACCCTTCTCGCTGACGACGTCGATGCGGCCGCCCATCAACTCGACGTTGCGCTTGGCGATCGTCAGGCCCAACCCTGTGCCCGCGGCCTTCGTCGAGAAGTAGGGCTCGAACAGGCGAGCCATCGCGGCGGCGTCCATGCCGACGCCAGTATCGACGATCGACACCCGCACCCATTCGGGCGCCGTCCGACGGGCGACCACGGTGACCGAGCCGCCACCGGGCATCGCATGCAACGCGTTCTCGATGACGTTGATCACCGCCCGACCGAGCAGCGCGCGATCGATGCGCACCTCCGGTAGCCGTGCGGCGAGATCGGCGTCCACGCGCACGTTGGCAGGAAGGCCGATGCGGTAGCCGGAGAGCACCTCGTCGACCAGTTCCGGCAGCGACACCGGTTCCGGGCGGGCGGTCGGCGACGAGGCGAAGCTGGCGAACTCCGACGAGATCTGCCGCAGGATGCGCACCTGCAGCAGGATCGTGTCGACGCACTGCTCGAGCACCGGCGAGAGCGGCGTCCCGCGATCGTGGTGCACGCGCCGCAGGTGTTCGGCCGACAGCTGGATCGGCGTCAGCGGATTCTTGATGTCGTGCGCGACCTGGCGCGCCATTTCCGCCCACGCCTCGAGGCGATGCGTGCGCTGCAACTGATCGCGCTGCCGCGAGAGCTCCGCGGCCATGCTGTTGAAGGCCTCGACCAGTCGTTGCAGTTCGTCGGCGGTACGCGCCACCACACGTTGATCGAGATCGCCGGCCGCGATCCGCCGACTCGCGCGCGTGAGGCGCTGCACTGGATCGCCGATTCGTCCCGAGATCGAGTAGCCGAGCGCCGCGCCCAGCAGGATGAAGACGACGGCGCCGAGGTTGACGCTGCGATCGAGCTCGGCGATCTCGCGTTCGATCTCGCGCTGCCGCAACGTCATCGGCACCGTGAGAATCGCCTCGCGAGCGCCGACCCGAATCGGCGTCGCCGCGAGCTGATACTGCAACGGCCCGAGCTGGTCCTGCCCGGCAAAGGTCGGGAGTCGCTGCAGCACGATGGCGCGGTACACCGTGTCGGGCGTCCGCTCCGGCAGGAAGCCCTGCGCGAACAGGTCGCGCTGGCTGGTGGCCAGCAGCGTCGGCCCGTCGAAGATGTTGACGTCCTGCTTCATCACCCGGCTGATCCACACCATCACGTCGTCGGTGAGCGCGGTGGCGGTGACCGGACCGGTCTGCTGCAGGGCGAGGGCCTCCTCGATGACGCGCTGGGCGACGGCGGCAGTGCGCGTCGCTTCGGCCTCGACGTCGGCCCGTAAGCGTGAGGCGACGAATGTGCGAACCACGAACGCCAGCGTCAGCACCGGGATGACAGACGTGGCGACGAAGGCCAGGAACAGCTTCCGGGTGAAACTGGCGCGCACTTCACGCACCAGAAGCGTGGCCGGCTGCGGACCGCGGCGGTTGACGCGGTGCAGCACCGCATGCACCAGCAGCACGACGAGCAGCGCCGTTGCCGCCAGCGTCGCCATCTCCGCGATGTGCACGAGGTGCTCGATCGGGGTGACCCGGGGCACGCCAAGCACGTAGATGCCGAGCCGATCGTTGGAGACGTGGATGTCGTAGACGCGCGTGCCGCGGACCTGCGTCTCCCAGAAGGCCTCGCGCGTCTGGTAGGCGCGGTTGAACACGTGCTGGGGAAGCGGCCAGACCCGCTCACCGAAGCTGTAGATCGGCGAGCGTCCCCACCCGTACACCACCAGGTCGATGTCGCGGGTGGCGCGATCCTGTCGCGTCGCGGCCTCGGCGACGCGGCCGCGCAACAGGTCGTAGTACGGCCCTTGCGTCGAGAGGAACGGCAGGGAGCTGTAGTCGAGCATGACGTGCAGGATGATGCCGCCCCGCACCCGCTCGCGACCGTCAGGCGTCGGCTCGCAGAGCGCGCGCTCGGCGTGCAGCATGCTGCGCTCCTCGGACCCGAAGAGCGACGCCTCGGCGAAGACGTCCCATGTACACATGGCGCTGCGCCACAACGGCACCGACGCCTGGTATTCGGGGAAGTTGAAACCGAAGCGGCTGACCAGCGGACCGTCGGGCGCATACAACTCGACGGCCGACGTCAGGCGCCAGTCCGCCAAAGCTGTCTTGCGCCACAGCGCGAACGCGGTGTCGGTCGGCACGCGACCGGGTTCGCGTGGCGCCGCTTCGATCATCGCGCCCAGGTCGCGGACGGCGTCGAGCTGGTCGAGCGACGAGTTCAGATGCGCCAGCAGGTCTCGCGGGTGTGACACCACCTGGGGCGCGTACTGCGTCATCACCAGATCGCGACGGGCGCGATCGACGGCGTCGAGGAGCAACGGATAGAGCAGCAGCGCCGGCACCAGCAACGCGCCATAGATCGAGAGGAGGCGCCGCGCCTGGGTGCCGCGGCGAAACCAGGCCAGCCCCCGGACGCTGGCGATCGTCGCCACACCGGCCGACACCGCCATCGCCAGCAGCGCCAGGTCGGGCGGATGCGCGTCGCGGGCCCGGGCAACGAGCAGTCCGATGGCCAGCGGCAGCGTCCACAGCACGAGTGGCCAGATCACCCGACGGACGACCCCGAGGCCCACCAGGCTCCAGCGCAGCAGGCCGACACGCAAGGCAACGACGGCGCCCCAGAACACGGCGGCGACCAGCCCGAGCAGGCCGAGCAGCACGAGCACGCGGCCCGGCTCCACCGGCGGCAGCAGCGCCAGCATCAACACGTCGAGCTCGGTGTGCGTCACGGTGTCCTGCACGAAGCGCGTCAGCGCCGCGACGAGCACCGCCAGCACACTGCCCACCGCCAGCTGCGTGGCCGTGAATGCGGCGACGCGGGCCGCCGTTCCGGCCGGGCGCTGGCGCACGTGCCGCATCGACAGGCGGATACGTCGCAGCGGATCGACCACCAGCATCACGGCCGCCAGCAGCAGGAACGCGGTAACGCACAGATCGAACGGCGTCCGATGCAGCCAGCCGAGCGCGTCGTCCAGCGGCAGGCCCATGCCCGCCGCGCCGAGTGCGTCCTGCAGTGGCGGCCACGCGATCCACAGCAGCACCCGCGCGACGAGCAACGCCAGGAAGGCGAGCCATGTGAACTGGCGGTAGCGCAGCGGCGACAACCACCGGCGTTCCCAGGCGCACACGCCAGCCAGCACGAGCATGGTTGCCGCCAGGGTCACACCCACGAGCGCGAGCAGCCGACGCCACCAGGTTGCGCGCAGGTCGAGTACTGCGCTCCGGCTGATGGCGACGTCGACGAGCGGCGCCCCGGCCGGTCCCTGGATCGTGAAGGTTCGAGCGTCAGCCGGGACGGCTGTGTCGCCGTAGTAGCGGGGCAGCAGCGTGACGTCGAGCAGCGAGGTGTCGAAGGAGGCCGGCTCGGCATCGCGGGCCTCGACCCTGGGCGCCCGCGACAACAGATGTTCCGCGGCGATCGCCCCGAGCAGCCGCGTCGTCTTGCCTTCGGTGCGGCGAACCGGCTCGATGTAGACGAGGCGGAGGCCGAGTGCGCCGGGGGCCAGCACGAGCGCCGCGGAATCAGCGGCGCGTCCGGGCGGGACGGCTTGCGGACGGCCGGCCCATGCCACGGCGGTGCCATCAGGCGCGGCAATCGTGATCGCCACGTCGCGGACGGCGCGCCGTGACACGACATCGAGCGCTTCGAACAGCACGCGCGGATCGCGGGTGCCGGCGTCGAGCGACTGCACCACGTCCGGCCGCGCCGCGAGCTGCGCCACGATGCCCGACAGCGAAGCCGTGTGGGCCGCGAACCGGTCGCGGACGTCGGCCTCGATGCGCCGGGTGGTCGCATCGGCGTCGGCGCCCAGCCGGTAGAGCACGACACCCGCACCAGCCAGCCCGACCAGCAGCATGGCCAGGGCCCCGGCCAACAGCACGCGCGGGACGAGGCTGCGGCCGCGTTCGTCTCGGCCGTGGTCGTGGCGCGCGGGGACGTCGGTCGCGGCGGCGGAGGGGCGTGACATGCAGGCGGGTGACGAGGATCTTACCGGCTCTTCAGACGCCGGCGGCGCCGATCTTGGCCGCGTCCCGCCAGCGCACGCCGGCGCCCGGACCGACCCCTTCGCTATAGTGGAGCGCGCGGGCACGCCCGCCCACCATGCGGATTCCTGCCCTCAAGCTTCCGATCAAGCGCGGCGCGCTGCTCGCGCTGGCCAACTGGCCGGTGGTCGTCCTCCAGTTCATCGCCGAGGCGACGTTCAAGATCCTCCTCGCCGTGCCCATCGTCGGCGGAACCTTTCTCGTGGCACTGGCGCTGAACGAGGACGTGCAGCAGGTGCTCGGCGACGAGCTCGACTTGCGGGAGAGCGCCACCGGCGTCGCCACGTCGCTACTCGAGCATCCGGTGGCCTTTGCCAGCTTCCTGCTGGCGCTCACGATCGTCGTGATCGGCGGCTCGGCGCTGATGTTCATCCTCAAGGGCGGCACCCTGGCAGTGCTGGTGGACGCGCAGCGGCACGCCGGACCACTCGAGCGCTATCCGGTGCGGCTCGTCCTGCTGCGTCGCGCGTCGCGCACCAACGTCGACGTCTTCATCGAAGGGACGCGTCGCCTCCGCCGCCGCTTCCTGCGGCTCGGTGCCTTTCTCCTCAGCACTTACGTCGTCTCCGGCCTGCTGTATCTCGCCGTCGTCCTCGCCGGCTACCGCGCGGTCGGCAACGACGGCTTCCTGGTCGGCTGGACGATGATTGCGGCGCTGTGCAGCGGCCTCCTGGTCGGCTGGATCACCGTCGTCAACACCGGCTACCTGATCCTGCAGGTCGTGATGGCGGCCCGTGACGTCTCGCTGCGGACGGCGGCGCGCGAGACGCTGCGGCTGCTGCGGGTCGACACCGGACGCATGCTGGGCGTGTTCGCCGTCACGGCAACGCTCGTTGGCGTCGCGACACTCGCATCCTGGGTGGCCACCGCCGGTCTCGGGCTCATCTCGTTCGTGCCGTTCGTCGGGCTCGCCGTGCTGCCGTTGCAGGTGCTGGCGTGGCTGCTGCGCGGTCTCGTGTTCCAGTATCTCGGTCTCACGTCAGCCGGTGCCTACCTGTCGCTGTACGACGCGCCGGCCAGTGCATCGATGGCGACGCCGGTCGCCGGGGGAGTTCCAGCGTGACCTCGTACGATGCGGCGTTCTCCCGCACGGGCGCGCAACTGGCTGGCTCGGCGATCCGGCAGATGGGCATCCTCGCGGCCGGGCGGCCGGATCTGATCTCGTTCGCACCCGGCTATCCCGATCCCGGCTCGTTTGCGTGGGAGGCCTACCGTGAGATCACCGACGACCTGTTGCGGGAGCGCAGTGACGACACGTTGCAGTACGGGCCCACCCGCGGCTATGGGCCGCTGATCGAGGCGGTGGTGCCGCGGCTCCGTGCGCGCGGCATCGAGTGCAGCAGCGACAACGTGTTGATCACCAGCGGGTCGCAGCAGGGCCTCGATCTGGTGACGCGTCTCTTCGTCGACGCCGGCGACGTCGTCCTGATGGAGTTGCCGACGTTCACGGGGGCGATTGCGGCGTTTCGCGCCGCCGAGGCGCACCTGGTCGGCGTGCGGCAGGAGGCCGACGGCATCGACCTCGGGCATCTCGACGCCGTCCTGACCGAACAGCGGGCCGCAGGCCGGCGGGTGAAGTTCCTCTACGTCATCCCGAATTTCCAGAATCCGACCGGCGGGTTGTTGGGAACCGCCAAGCGGCGCGCACTGCTGGAGTGGAGTGCGCGCGAGGACGTGCTGATCGTCGAGGACGACCCGTACGGCGATCTGTGGTTCGAGGGCGTGACGCGGCCCGAGGACACGCGGCCGATCAAGGCCGACGACCACGACGGACGCGTCATCTATCTGCAGAGCACGTCGAAGACGCTGGCGCCGACGTTCCGCACCGCCTGGGTCGTGGCGCCTCCACCCATCATCGCCAGGCTCGACGTCGCCAAGCAATCGGCCGACCTCTGTTCGAGCACGCTCGACCAGCGCATCGTGCTCGAAGCGATCACCCGCGGCGTCCTCGACGTACAGGTGCCGACGTTGCGCGAGACGTACGCGCACAAGTGCGATGTGATGGCGCGGGCGCTCGCGCGCGAGGCCGGCGATCTGGTGCGCTGGGCGCCACCGCGCGGCGGCTTCTTTCTCTGGGTCACGCTGCCCGACGGCGTCGACACCCGCGCGATGCTGCCGCAGGCGATCGAGGCGCAGGTGATCTACGTCGCCGGCGCGCCGTTCTTCGTCGACGGCACGGGCGCCAACTCGCTGCGTCTGGCCTTCTCGGCGGCGTCGCTGCCGCGCATCGAGGAAGGGATGGCGCGCCTCGCGACGGTGATCAGGATGGCGGCGGCGTGAGCGCCACGCGTTCACCCGGGATGTCGGTGAGCGGCCTGCCGGGCAGACCGAAGACGTGCTCGAGCGCCACCAGCCGGCCATCGGCAATCGCCGCCACCACGTAGTCGCCCGGCAGCGTCGTCCGCGTGATGACGACGGGCTGGCCTTCGAGCACTTCCAGCCGGCTCGCACTCAGGGCGAATTCACCGACCGGCTTGCCCGTGTCGAGTGCATAGCCGCGCAGGTCGAGGGCGATGCCGGCCGCCACCAGCGTGTTGCCGACGCGCATCGGACCGGTGCGCGGCCGCCACGGCAACGCCTGCCGCCAGCGCTGCGCTCCGTGGCCACGATCGAGGGCGCGGATCAGGCCGTCGAGTGCCGCGAAGAACACGCGCTCGTCGTCGGCCATGGCGGCACCGACCGAGTCGGCCCCCGCGCGCCAGCGCCAGCGCACGCGCCCCTGCTTGTCGTCGAGGCAATAGAAGTAGTTGTCGGTGGAACCGACGTACACGCGCGCACCGAGTGGCGCCACGGTGACGATGGCGCCGCCGATCGCGCGTGACCAGAGCGCCTCGCCGGTGGCGACGGCGACGGCGCGCACGATGCCGTCGGCGCCGGGCAGGTAGAGGCGATCGCCGTTGATGGCTGGCGGCGCTACGATCGGGGCGCCGAACTTCTGCGTCCACACGACCGTGCCGTCGCTGCCCCTGAGAGCCACAACGTCGCCGTTCTGCAGCGCGGCGACGATCCAGCCGGCGCGCGCGACCAGCGGAGCAGACACTGCGGCCGGCAACGGTGTCCGCCACAGGGCGCGGCCGGTCGTGCCCTCGAGCGCCTGCAGTGTGTCGGCCGCCACCACGTAGACGCGCTCGTCGGCGGCCGCGGGCCGGAGGGTCGTGGTCACGTCGGCCTTCCAGCGCGTCGCCCCGCTCTCGGCGTCGACGGCGACCAGGCCACCGGAGGACAACGGCACGTACACCCGGCTGTTGTCGGTCGCGACACCGCCGACGGGAGGCCCGTCGAGATCGATCGACCACCGGACCCGCAGCGGGAAGAGCGGCAGGCCGCCGGTACCGGTCTTGCGCTCTTTGTCCTTGCGTTCCGCAGCCGGGCCGGCCGGTCCCGCCGGTCGTCCCGGCGCCCCGGGTCCCGGGTCCTGCAGCGCATCCTGGACCACCGACGTGGGCGGCCGCGGCGTCTGCGCAGCCACCTGGGGCGCGCACGTCAGCGACGCCAGGGCGAGCGCCAAGGAAATGCGGTGAATGCCCGAAAGACCCCGAGATGTTGTGGTCTGGCAACCCGTCACAGGGCTATAATAGCCACTTCGCGGCGCTGGTTTTCGTGGAATCCAGCATTCGGCAATCCGCTTTCGGCCCCTCGTCCCGAATGTCCCATCAGACCGTCCTGATCCTCGACTTCGGATCGCAGGTGACGCAGCTCATCGCGCGCCGGATCCGCGAAGCGCACGTGTATTGCGAGATCCACCCGCACGACGTCTCCGAGACCGTGCTGCGGGACCTCGCGCCCATCGGCGTCATCCTCTCCGGCAGTCACGGCAGCACGTACGAGGACCACCAGCTCCGGGCCCCCGACGCGGTCTGGCAGCTCGGCGTGCCGGTGCTCGGCATCTGCTACGGGATGCAGACCATGGCCGCCCAGCTCGGCGGCACCGTCAGCTGGAGCGATCACCGCGAGTTCGGCTACGCCGAGGTGCGTGCGCACGGCCACACGAAGCTCCTCGAAGAGCTCGAGGACTTCCGCACCGACCAGGGGCACGGGATGCTCAAGGTCTGGATGAGCCACGGAGACTCGGTGTCGGCGCTGCCGCCGGGCTTCTCGCTGATGGCCTCCACACCGAGCTGCCCGATCGCCGGCATGGCCGACGAAGCACGCGGCTACTACGCCGTGCAGTTCCATCCGGAGGTCACGCACACGCTGCAGGGCCAGCAGATCCTGACGCGCTTCGTGCGCGACATCTGCGGCGGGCGCGGCGACTGGCGGATGGGCGACTACGTCACCGAGGCGATCGCCCGCATCCGCGAGCAGGTGGGGCAGGATGAAGTGGTGCTGGGCCTGTCGGGCGGGGTCGACTCGAGCGTCGCCGCGGCGCTGATCCATCGCGCGATCGGCGATCAGCTCACGTGCGTGTTCGTCGATCACGGGTTGCTGCGACTCAACGAAGCGCAACTGGTGATGGACATGTTTGCCGGCCGCCTGCACGCGAAGGTGCGGCACGTCGACGCCAGCGCGCAGTTCCTGACGCAGCTCGAGGGCGTCGAGGATCCGGAAGCCAAGCGCAAGATCATCGGCCGCGAGTTCGTCGAGGTGTTCCAGCGTGAAGCCGGTGCACTCAGCCACGCGAAGTGGCTCGCGCAGGGCACGATCTATCCCGACGTCGTCGAGTCGGGCGGCGCCAAGACGAAGAAGGCCAAGACGATCAAGAGCCATCACAACGTCGGTGGCCTGCCCGAGACGCTCGGCCTGAAGCTGCTCGAGCCGTTGCGCGAGCTGTTCAAGGACGAAGTGCGCGAGCTCGGTCTCGTGCTCGGCCTGCCGCCGGACATGGTCTATCGGCATCCGTTCCCGGGACCGGGCCTGGGCGTTCGCATCCTCGGTGCGGTCAAGCCCGAGTTCGCCGACCTGCTGCGTCGGGCCGACGACATCTTCATCCAGGAACTGCGCGCCACTCGCGACGAGGCGACGGGCAAGACCTGGTACGACCTCACGAGCCAGGCCTTCGCCGTGTTCCTGCCCGTGCGCAGCGTCGGCGTGATGGGCGACTACCGCACCTACGAGCACGTGGTCGCGCTGCGCGCGGTGCAGACGAGCGACTTCATGACGGCCGACTGGGCGCCGTTGCCGATGGCGTTGCTCAAGAAGGCGTCCAGCCGCATCATCAACGAGGTGCGCGGCATCAACCGCGTCGTCTACGACATCAGCAGCAAACCACCCAGCACCATCGAGTGGGAGTAGCGCGCGCGTGAAGGACTTCGTCCACCTCCATCTGCACACCGAGTATTCGCTGCTCGACGGCGCCTGCCGCGTCGACGAGCTGATGAAGGAAGCGGCGCGCCTCGGCATGCCGTCGCTGGCGGTGACCGAGCACGGCAACATGTTCTCGTCGGTGGTCTTCTACGACACCGCCAAGAAACATGGCGTCAAGCCGATCCTCGGCTGCGAGGTGTACGTGGCGCCCGGTGATCGGCGCGACAAGAGTGGCGTGCCCGGCGAGACGCAGAACCACCTCGTGCTGCTCGCGGAGAACAACGAGGGCTACCACAACCTGATCAAGCTGGTGTCCTCGGGCTACACCGAAGGCTTCTACTACAAGCCGCGCATCGACAAGGAGCTGCTGCAGAAGCACAGCGCCGGCCTCATCGGCCTGAGCAGCTGCCTCAAGGGCGAAGTCGCCGAGGGCATCTACAAGGACAAGATCGAGAAGGCGCGCAAGGCGGCGGGGCAGTACAACGAGATTCTCGGGAAGGGCAACTTCTTCCTCGAGATGCAGTACCAGGGGCTGCGCGAGCAGAAGATCGTCAACGATGGCCTGCCGGGACTGGCACGGGAGCTCGACCTCCCGATGGTCATCACCAACGACGTCCACTACCTGCGCAACGGCGACCACAAGCCGCACGACATCCTGCTCTGCATCGGCACCGGCAAGAGCGTCAACGACGCGCACCGCCTCAAGTACGGGTCCGACGAGTTCTACCTGAAGACGCCCGAGCAGATGTGGGAGCGCTTCGGCGAGTATCCCGACGCGTTGACCAACACCGCCCGCATCGCCGAGCGGTGCCACGTCAATCTCGACTCCAAGGTCTACCACCTCCCGAACTTCGACGTGCCGGAGGGCGAGACGCTCGACGCGCACTTCGAGCGGGTGACCCGCGAGGGCTTCCAGGTTCGCCTGCCGCGCCTGAAGGAATTGATGGCGCGCGGCGCCCTGCGCCACACGATCGAGGAGTACGAGACGAGGCTCGACTACGAGATCGCGATGATCCAGAAGATGGGGTACACCGGGTACTTCCTCATCGTCTGGGACTTCATCCGGTACGCGCGCGAACAGACCATCCCGGTCGGGCCCGGCCGCGGGTCGGCGGCCGGCAGCGTCGTCGCCTGGTGCCTGAAGATCACCGACGTCGACCCGATCGAGTTCGACCTGATTTTCGAGCGCTTCCTCAACCCCGAACGCGTGTCGATGCCCGATATCGACATCGACTTCTGCGAGCGCCGCCGCGGCGAGGTGATCGACTACGTCACCCGCAAGTACGGCCGCGAGAACGTCGCGCAGATCATCACGTTCGGGACGATGAAGGCCAAGGCCGTGGTGCGCGACGTCGGACGCGTCATGGACATGACCTACGCCGAAGTCGACAAGGTCGCCAAGCTGATTCCGCCAGCCCTCGACATGACGCTGGAGAAGGCGCTGGTCGAGAACCCGGCGCTCAAGCAGCTGCGCGACACCGATCCGCGCGTCAAGGATCTGCTCGACATCGGCCAGCGCCTCGAGGGCATGACGCGGCACGCCTCGGTCCACGCCGCCGGCGTCGTGATCGCGCCCAAGGCGATCACCGAATACGCGCCGCTCTACAAGGGGGCGCGCGACGAAATCGTGACGCAGTGGGCGATGAAGGAAATCGAGAGGATGGGTCTCCTCAAGATGGACTTCCTCGGCCTCAGCACGTTGACGCTGATCGACGATGCGCTGAAGGAGATCAAGCGGACCACCGGCGAAACGCTGGACATCGACGCGATCCCGATGGACGACGCGAAGACGTTCGCGCTGTTTGCCGACGGACAGACGGCTGGCGTGTTCCAGTTCGAGTCGTCGGGCATGCGCGAGGTGCTGCGCAAGGCGAAGCCGTCACGCTTCGACGACCTGATCGCGCTCAACGCCCTGTACCGCCCCGGCCCGCTCGGCGCCGGCGTCGTCGACAGCTTCGTGAACCGCCGCCACGGCCGCGAGGAGATCACCTACATGGTCCCGCAGATGGAGCCGATCCTGCGGGATACGTACGGCGTCATCGCGTACCAGGAACAGGTGATGCGCGTCGCCCGCGACGTCGGCGGCTTCACGATGGGTGAAGCCGACCTGCTCCGCAAGGCCATGGGCAAGAAGGACCCCAAGGTCATGGCGGCGCAGCGCGATCGCTTCGTGGTCGGCGCCGTCGAGAACAAGCTGACCCCGAAGAAGGCCGGCGAAATCTTCGACCTGCTGGCCTACTTCGCCGGCTACGGCTTCAACAAGTCGCACTCGACG
>Ga0335075_10015064_pt1 | contig 11589 bp, 13 predicted proteins | sample Lox_Sample_24_FD_206723 | JGI IMG/M metagenome (GOLD analysis project Ga0335075, IMG submission 206723) | Soil microbial communities from Loxahatchee National Wildlife Refuge, Florida, United States - Lox_Sample_2.4 | ecosystem: Environmental > Terrestrial > Soil > Wetlands | place: USA...
TCGTGGTGTGCGGTCGCGTCAAAGACGTCATCATCATGGCCGGCCGCAACATCTACCCGACCGACATCGAGCGGGCCGCCGGCCGAGTCGCCGGTGTTCGCCCGGGCTGCGCGGTCGCGGTGCGCCTCGACGCCGGGCATGCGCGGGAGACCTTCGCCGTCGCGGTCGAGTCCAACGCGTATCAGGATCCCGCCGAGGTGCGTCGCATCGAGCATCAGGTTGCGCACGAGGTGGTCAGCGAAGTCGACGTGCGCCCGCGCAATGTCGTGGTGCTCGGTCCGGGGACCATCCCGAAGACCCCGTCTGGCAAGCTGCGACGGGCCAACTCGGTCACCCTGGTGACCTAGCGGCCAAGCGCCGAATTACCAGGCGTGGACTCGGTTTTGGGCCGGCTCCAGCCCCAGTTCGATGAGCAGCTCGGTGGCGTCGGCTGCCTGCTCGCACAGCGTGGGCACCTCCGGGCGTTCGGCGGCGGTGAAGTTCTCCAGCACGAATGCAGCCGGATCCTTGCGCCCCGGGGGTCGGCCGATCCCGACCCGCACTCTCTGAAAGTCCTTGGTGCCCAACGCGGATGCAATCGAGCGCAGGCCGTTGTGACCGCCCTCGCCGCCGCCGATCTTCAGCCGGATCTGACCGAAGTCGATGTCCAGCTCGTCGTGGATCACCAGCACGTCGGCCGCAGGCACCGAATAGAACTTGGCCAGGGGCCCGATTTGGCGCCCGGACTCGTTCATGTAGCAGCGCGGCTTGGCCAGCACCACCGAATGTCCGCCGAGCCGCCCGGTGACAATCTCCGCGCCGGAACGCTTGTGCGCCTTGAACGCTGAACCCAGCCGCGCGGCGAGCCGGTCTGCGACCATGAACCCCAGATTGTGCCGGGTCTGGGCATAGTTTGACCCCGGGTTGCCCAAGCCGACCACCAATAGCGGTCCGGCCATTGATTATTCGGATTCGGTCTCGGACTCGGACGCCTCGGCCTCCTCGGCCTCTTCGCCCTCCTCTGCCGGCTCCTCGCCCTCCGCGACCTCGCCGGCGCCTTCGCTCTCGAGCTCCTCGGCGGTCGGCGCGACGACCACGTTGACCACCAGCATGTCCGGGTCGTCGATCAGGGTGACCCCCGGAGGCAGCGTGATCTGACCGGCGGTGATCTGGGTGCCCGCCTCGGCGCCCTCGACCGACACGACCAGCTCTTCCGGAATCGATGACACGTCGGCTTCGATCTCGACAGTATTGGTCTCCTGGGTGACCAGGGTGCCGTATGCGGCGTCGCCCTGGACGTCGATGCCGACCTCGACGACCACCTTCTCGCCGCGCCGCACGACCAGCAGATCGGCGTGCGTGATGGTGTGGCGGATCGGGTGGATCACCAGCGCCTTGGTCAAAGCCAGCTGCTCTTTGCCGTCGATGTCGAGGGTCAGCACCGCGTTGGTGCCGGAGTGCCGCAGCACCGCCGCGAAGTCGTGGCCGGGCAGTTCGAGGTGCCGCGGGTCGGCGCCGTGACCGTAGAGGACGGCGGGAATCCTGCCTTCGCGCCGGGCCCGTCGGGAGGCGCCCTTGCCGGTCTTGGTGCGGACCGTGACGGTCAGCTGATTGACGGCGGATTTGGCCATGATGTCTGTCGCTCCTGTGTCAGTGTTCCTGCACGGCGAGAATCGCGACAAACCTGAATCGGTCTGAAACGGTCTCCGTCGATAACGGTGGCCTGTAAAGCCACCCTCGCCGTGACGCCCGGTCAGGTTAGCGCATCAGCACCTCAGAGCGGAAATTTGGTCTCCGTGAGCCGTTCGGATAGCTCCCACAGGGCGCTGCCGGTGTTGCTGCGTTTGGCCAGCGGGCTACGCCCGACCGGCCGGCTGCGTCCGGCCATGCCGAAGCTCGGGCCGATGAAGCTGTTGCCCGGCACGTCCTGCGAGGCGGCATACAGCGTTTGCCGGGCACCGAAGTCGGCGTCGGTGGCCAGCACGCGGGTGGCCGCGGACATCACCGCGTCGCCGAACTTGCGGCCGGTGCGGCCCTGCAGGTTGGTGTGCGAGTAACCGGGGTGGGCCGCCATTGCGCGCAGCGGCGAGCCGACCGTTGCGAAGCGCCGCTGCAGCTCGCTGGTGAACAACAGGTTGGCCAGCTTGGATTGGCCGTAGGCCACCCACGCCGAATACGGCCGCGACCTCCAGTTCAAGTCCCGAAGGCTGATATAGCCCATCCAGTGCATCAACGACGACACGGTGACCACCCGGTCGGTGATCTTGGGCAACAACAGGTTGGTCAACGCGAAATGGCCGAGATGGTTGGTGCCGATCTGGCTCTCGAAGCCGTCGGCGGTCACCGCGTGCGGTACGGCCATCACGCCGGCGTTGTTGATCAGGACGTCAACGCTGTTGACTCCGTCGGCGAACTGCCGGACCGAGGCCAGATCTTGTAGGTCGAGGCGGCGGACCTTGACGTTCCCCTTCATCTCCCGGGCGGCGGCCTTGCCCTTTTCGGTGTTGCGCACCGCCAGGGTGACCTGAGCACCGACGCGGGCCAGTTCGCGGGCGGTCACCGCGCCGAGGCCGCTGTTCGCGCCGGTGACGATCACGGTGCGTCCTTTGAAGGAGGGCAGGTCTGCGGCGGTCCATGACGTCATGGCAACCACACTAATTACTTGGCCGCGACGGTGAGGCCGTGGATGATCGCCTGGATGTCGGCCGCGTCGGGTGCGGCCTGCACGGCCAGGCTGGTGACAGCAAGCTGGACCATGTAGCGCTGATGGGCGGGCGCCGGCCCGGTCGGAATGACGATCCGGTTGTAGGTGTGCAGCCGTTGGCCGCCGAGGTCATAGCTGCCTTCGATCATCGTCGATGGAAAGCCGTGAAAGTCTGCGCCGGACTGGTCGAGCAGCTTGAAGTTCTTCGCGAGCCTCGCATCGGAGTTCCCGTGCTTGACCAGGTCGGCGGGGTCGAAATCGCCGTTGAGTTTGAACACCATCAGCATGGCCTCAGGAAAGTTGCCGTCCTTGCCGATCACCTCGGTGGTGGGCGGAATATTCGGCTTGTCGACCGGCTTCCAGCCCCGCGGTGTCGGAATCGACACGGTGAGGTCGGTCAGCTTGTCGGGTGCAACCGCCTCCCCGGTCACCCCGCTGCTTTCCAGGTACTGCGCGAACGGTACCGGCGCTTCAGTCGACGTCGGCGTCGTCGTCGACGACGTCCAAATCGATTGATAATCAGGGGTTTTCGGTCCGCATCCGACCGGTAACACACTCAGAGCCAGGGCCGCCACTGCTGCCCTGCACAATCCGGATCTCACAGGATCTCGCGAACCCCGTCTAACGGACGGGCCAGCCGTGTGCCTTTCGGGGTGACGACAAATGGCCGTTCGATGAGGATGGGATGTTCGGCCATGGCGTCCAGAAGTTGCTCGTCGCTGGCGTTGGCCAGGTTCAGCTCCGCATACAGCGATTCGCGTTTACGAACTGCGCTGCGCACGTCGATCCCGGCATCGCGGATCATCTTCACCAGCTCGTCGCGGGATGGCGGAGTCTTGAGATACTGCACGATCTTGGGCTCGATGCCGTTGTCCCGCAACAACTCCAGCGTTTTACGTGACGTACTGCACTTGGGGTTGTGGTAGATGATGGCCTCACCTGCCATCTAGGCATCCCCGTCGAACAGTCCTGTGACCGAACCATTTTCGAATACCGCGCGGATCGTGCTGGCCAGCAGCGGGGCGATCGACAACACCGTGAGTTGCGGGAACCGCTTTTCCTCACCGATTGGCAGCGTGTTGGTGACGATCACCTCGCGGGCCCCGCATGCCGCGAGCCGTTCGGATGCCGGGTCGGACAGCACGCCATGGGTGGCGGCGATGATCACATCACCAGCGCCCTCATCGCGCAGCAGCTTGACCGCGCCGGCGATGGTGCCACCGGTGTCGATCATGTCGTCGATCAGCACGCAGGTACGCCCCTCCACCTCGCCGACCACACGGTTGGAGACCACCTGGTTGGGCACCCGCGGATCGCGGGTTTTGTGGATGAACGCCAGCGGAACGCCGCCCAGCGCATCGGCCCATTTCTCAGCGATGCGCACCCGGCCTGAGTCGGGGGAGACGACCACCATGTTGCCGTCGGGATAGTTGTCCGCGATGTAGCCGGTCAGCAGGTTCTGCCCGCGCATGTGGTCCACCGGCCCGTCGAAGAAGCCCTGGATCTGGTCGGTGTGCAGGTCGACGGTCACGATCCGGTCGGCACCGGCTGTCTTGAGCAGGTCGGCGACCAACCGCGCTGAGATGGGTTCGCGGCCGCGGTGCTTCTTGTCTTGGCGGGCATAGGGATAGAACGGCATGACGGCGGTGATCCGCTTGGCGCTGCCCCGCTTGAGCGCGTCGATCATGATCAGCTGTTCCATCAGCCAGTTGTTCACCGGCGCCGGAGCCGATTGCAGGACGAACGCGTCGCAGCCACGGACCGATTCGTGGAAGCGCACGAAGATCTCGCCGTTGGCGAACTCGCGCGCGGTCTGCGCGGTGACGTGAACGTCGAGTTCTTTGGCCACCTGCTCGGCCAGCTCCGGGTGCGCGCGACCGGAGAAGAGCATCAGGTTCTTGCGGTTGTCGGTCCAGTCGTGGCTCACCGTGCTGCCCTCGCCGTAATCGGGGTCGGAATTAGGAAATCGAGGACCCATGGTAATTGAAGTGCCTGGGCCGGTTGCCGAGTTGTCACCTGTGGTTCACCGTGTCTGATCGGCTTCGGGTGCTTGGTTGGCCGTTTCGGCGGCGGCTGCGGCCTTTGCGGCCGGAGTCCCCGGCCGCTTGCGCTCGACCCAGCCCTTGATATTGCGTTGCGGGCCGCCGGAAACCGCTAACGCACCCGGCGGAACATCCTCGCGTACCACCGTGCCCGCGCCAGTGTAGGCGCCGTCGCCGACGGTGACCGGCGCGACGAACATGGTGTCTGAGCCGGTGCGAACGTGCGAGCCGACCGTCGTGCGTTGCTTGGACGTGCCGTCGTAATTGACGAAAACGCTGGAGGCGCCGATATTGCTGTGCTCGCCGATGTCGGCGTCGCCGACATAGGTCAGATGCGGGACTTTCGTGCCGGTGCCGATCGTGGAGTTCTTGGTCTCGACGAATGCGCCCAACTTGCCTTCGGCACCCAGCACGGTGCCGGGCCGCAGGTAGGTGAAGGGGCCGACGGTGGCGCCGTCACCGATCGTCGCCGACGTGCCGTGGGTACGGACCACTGACGCGCCGTCGCCGACGGCGACGTCAGTCAGTGTGGTGTCCGGTCCGATGGTGCAACGCCCGCCGATACGGGTGCCGCCCAGCAGCTGGGTTCCGGGTTGGATGACGGTGTCGCGGCCGATCGTCACGTCGACGTCGATCCAGGTGGTGGCGGGATCGACGATGGTCACCCCCGCCAGCTGGTGGGCGGCGACGACCCGGCGGTTGAGTTCGGCACCCAATTCGGCCAGCTGCACGCGATTGTTGACGCCGGCCACCAGCGCGCTGTCGTCGACGTGCCGGGCCTGTACCGCCTGCCCGTCCTGCCGGACGATCGAGACGACGTCGGTGAGGTACAGCTCTTGCTGGGCGTTGTCGGCCGACAATCGGCTCAGCGCCGAGCGCAGCGCGGCGATGTCGAAGGCGTACACACCGGCGTTGACCTCGCGGATTTCCTGTTGAGAGGGAGTCGCATCGGCCTGCTCGACGATCCCGATCACCTCGTTGTCCTGCGTACGCAGCGTGCGGCCGTAGCCGGTCGGATCGCTCAGCGTCGTGGTCAGCATGGTGACGGCCGCGCGCCGGGAGCTGTGCACGGCGACCAGATCGGCCAGCGTCTCGGCATCGAGCAGCGGTATGTCGCCGGAGGTGACCACAACGACGCCGGCGAAATCGTCGGGCAGCGCTGACAGGCCGCACAGCGCCGCGTGACCGGTGCCGAGCTGGCGATCCTGTATTGCCACGTCGATGGGACGTCCTAGCGTGCCGGCCAATTCGCCGACGACTTGTTCGATTCGGCCATGGTCCTGGCCCAGCACCACGACCAGGTGTTGCGGCGCCATCTTGGCGATCGCATGCAGCGAGTGCGCCAGCATGCTGCGGCCGGCCAGAGGGTGCAGCACCTTCGGGATGTCCGAGCGCATCCGGGTCCCGGCCCCGGCCGCCAGGACGAGGACCGCCGATTCGCCTTGCGATGTCAAGAGAACCTCCTCGGCTTCTGGCTGCTTACTACCGCGATCGTGCACGTCCATACGCCGCCATTGGTGTTCAGCGTGTCATTATCCGCGCGCCTCCGGCAAAGCCGATGCAGCGCCCCCGAGGCATGGACAATAATCAAGCAATGGAGCGCCGCCGAAACGTACAGGCCAGCCAGTCGCCGATGGCGACCCTTGAGCAATTGCCTGCCCTGGTGCTACTGGAGCGGATCCCGATTCCCACCCTCGCCGTCCTGCGGGACGGCACCATCGTGTTCGCGAATGGCGCGTTCGCCGAGATGGTGGGCCGGGACGCTGACGAGGTTGTTTCGCTAAAATTCCACGATTTCTTCTACGGCGCGTCGGCCACGGAATCGGCGCTCTCGGTTGTCGATGGACTGGCGAACATGGTCGTCGAATTAGCCCACAAGGACGGCTCGACCGTGCGTGCGCTGATGAGCAAGTCGGCGCTGAGACGCAGCGACGATGAGATCGCGCTCGCGACGTTCCAGGATCTGACCGAGCATCTCTGGGTTAACGAGCACTGATTCGCCCTCGGCGCCGCCCGTCAGGTCGACGGGTCGTGATTGATATGCCGCAGGGCCTCGCGGGCCAGGTACTCGCGGTAGTAGGCCAGCGAGCTATCGGTCACGATGGCCGGAAACAATAGCTCCCACATCTGGGTCAATCGCCCGATGAGATCGTCGCCGGCCGGTGCGGACTGGGACAGGATCCGGGTGCCGAAGGTTGCGCCGATGATGGCCTCGCTGACCCGTCTCGGGTCTAGGTCCTCTCGCAGGTCGCCCTCGGTGATTGCCCGACTCACCTCGGCGGCCATGCCGTCCACCCAGTTGGCGTAGACGCCGGCACCAGTTTCATTGAACTTGCCGAAAGCAAGCGTCAACTGCTCGGCGGTACGTGCCGCCTTGTCGGAAGCGAATAGATCGGCAGCCACGAACGACCCGTGCACCATGTTCTCCAGCGCCGGCGAGAACGAGTCGGACATCCCGTTCAAGACCTCGAGGACCAACTTGGCGCCTTCTTCGATAATCGCGGATGCAAGCGATTCCATCGAATCGAAGTGGTGATAAAAAGCGCCCTTGGTCATCCCGGTGCGTTCGATGATCGTGCCCCGGTCGGCGGACGCATACCCGACCTCATTGAAGACGTCGATCGCGGCGTCGAGGATCTTTCGCCGTGTCGCCTCGGATCGAACCTGGCGGGCCATCGCCTATACCTCCGGAGTTCTGCTCAGACTCCGGATCGTCGGCGTCTCACATGTCATGACTCGGCCCGGAAGCCTAGCAGGCGGCGGTCGCGTCTCAATTGCTCACGCAATGGCCTGACCTGCGCCGCGGTCAAAGCGAACTCGCTAGCGCTGAGGTGGAGCCGATCGCGATTGCCGTGCGTCGCCTGATGAATTGACGGAAGTAATCGATCCGTTCCGGGCGCACGATTCCTGGGAGCACCAACACCCATGTTTTCTCGAGGGCCAACAGGAACTGCTCCGGGTCGTCGAGGTTGCTGGTCTGGCGTAGCCCCATAAAAATCGAAACCAGAAGACGTGCGACTTCCTGCGGGTCGCTCTCGTCCGAGATGTCGCCCTCGTCGATGGCACGATCGGCGATGACGGTGAGGCTCTGGATCCATCCCTCTAATCGTTCGGCCTGGAGGCCCTCGATGCGCCCGATCGACTCGAGGAGATTGAAACCGGCTCGGGCCATGTCTGTGCTGATGTCACGAATGGCGATCTGGTAGGAGAAGTCGATCAGCGTTTCCAGTCCGGAGAACTTCCGGTTCACCAGGCCTTCGATCACCGCTCGAGCCTCGGTGGCCTGGTCTTCGATGATTGCCAGCGCCAACGCGTGCTTCGAGCGGAAATGGAAATACATTGCGCCTTTGGTCAATTCGGCTTCCGCGAGGACGTCGTCGAGACCGACCTGGTGGTACGGCAGCCGGGCGAACTGACGCGCGGCGGCACGCAGAATCTGCTGGCGCGTGGAATCGGCTCTGGTGTCGGGTGTCTCGGTCATCCTTGGGCCACCTCGTCATCGTGCGCACCGGTTGGTTGACCACTATCGCGGCGCATATTTACGCTCCGCCGAGATGGCCGACAACCGGGACCCCAGGTCTCGAGGCATCACTTAAAAGCTTAGTCCAGTAGCACACCGGGGAAGGTGACCGACGCGGCTCGGTGCCCCATCCGGGACCGCGCTGCATCCCGCGGTTTGCAATGAATGAAAGCTAACAGCGAACGACCGAGTATTGCAAGTGTGCACAACTACTAGTCTGTCATACTCTTCACATCATCCCAATAGTATGTAAAATGTCCTTCATGTGGTCAGTAGGTCTGTTCGCCACGCTACTGCGCGAGCCCCAGGCGGCTTCGCCGAGGTCGTCTTCGCCGCCGCCGAGTCGGCGACCGCGGACCACAGCTGTGCGCCGCGCTGGCAGCGCCGGTGCTGCTAAATGCGGTGGTCCGTAGATGCTGGAGTTCGGGCTCTTCCCGCCGGAGATCAACTCTGGGCTGATGTACGCCGGCCCCGGCGCGGGGCCGATGCTGACCGCCTCAGCCGCCTGGAACGCTTTGGCCGACAACCTGTACTTAACGGCGATTGCCTATGGATCTGCGATCACCGACCTTCAGTCGTTCTGGCTCGGGCCATCGGCCGCCTCGATGGCGGCCGCAGCCGCCCCCTACGTGTCGTGGATCAGCGCGACCGCGGCCCAGGCTGAACAAGCTGGGGCTCAAGCCATGGCGGCCGTCGCCGCCTACGAGGCTGCGTTTGCGATGACGGTGCCTCCGGTGGAAATCGCCGCTAACCGGGCCCTGTTGCTCATGCTGGTTGCGACCAACTTCTTCGGTCAGAACACCCCGGCGATTATGGCCACCGAGGCGCTGTACGCCGAGATGTGGGCGCAGGACGCCACGGCGATGTACGGCTATGCCGGCGCATCTTCGACCGCATCGACGTTTACGGCGTTCACGACCCCGCTGGAGACCACTAACCCAGCCGGGTTGGCGGGCCTGAGCGCGGCGGTGACGCAAGCCGCCGGCACCTCGGCCGGCACGGGCATGCAGGTGGTCTCACCGATGAGCTCGATGTTGTCGGCGCCGCTGTCCAGCGCTGTGATGCCGGGAGTCGCATCGGCGGCCACGTCGACCTCGTCTTCAACGTCGCCGGTGTCGTCCTTGACGACCCTGGGCTCGTCCTCGACGGCAGCAACGTCGGCGGCGAGCCTGCTGTCGGGCACGACATCGTCGGCATCGCTGGTTACGTCGGGCGTTTCGGCGCTCGGTTCGGCGGGTTCGCTGATCAACTCATTTGGTTCGGCGACCAGCGCCTTCGGCAAGGGATTCGGAGCGTTTGGTTCGACGCTGAGCAGCGGCGTTAATTCGGGTGCGGGCGCCTTCAGCTCATCCGGGCTGGGAGACGCCGCGGTGACCGCGAGTGCCGGTCGGGCGGCGTCGCTCGGCGCGTTGTCGGTGCCCCAGGGCTGGACCTCTGCCGCTCCGGCATTCGGCCAGGCTCCCTCGGCCGCGTTGCCGGGCGCCAGCGGGCTGGCCGGCACGCCACCGGTCGCATCGGGCGCACCGGCGGCGGGCCCCGTCGGTCCTCCGATGGCCAATGTGGCCGAGCGCGGAGGCCCGAGTTCTCCGCTGGCTGCCCGCTATAACGTCCGTCCTGCTATGACGCAACGCCCGGTATACGCCGGTTAACGCTACTGGAAGTCCGTTCGGCGCCGGCTGAGGCTGATACTAGCAGTTTAAAAAAAGCCTTAGCATCGTGCAAAAAGTATGTATACTGCTCCTTATGCCGAGATCCGGTTTGTCTGGAAATCCACACAAGGGTCGTCCTGCTGACATGCGCGGTGCTGGGTGGCCGCCGTTCACCCTCCGCTTGCCGCCGCTGTGGGAACCGCGCGAACGCGGGGAGCGGTCGGCATGATCTCGCTGACGCCGATGAGCCTCAATTCTGTTGCTGTCATCGGAGCGCACTGTGACGACATCGCCGTCGGCGTGGGCGGCACGTTGATGGAAATTGCCCGGGACAACCCGAATGTCGTTGTTCACGCGCTGGTGTTGACCGGTGGCGGCACGGAACGGGAAATCGAGGAGAAGAACGCATTCGCGGCGATTTGCGAGGCAACGGAGGTCCGGTTGACGGTTGCCGATCTGCCAAGCGGCACCTTGTATGACCACCGCGCATCGGTGAAAGGATATATCTCTGAGTTGCGCCGCGAATGCCAACCAGACATGGTGTTCGGTCCGCAGCGCCATGATCACCACCAAGACCACCACTTGGTCGCGGAGCTGGTGCTTAACGAGTTCTCCGACCACCTTCTGCTCGGCTACGACATCCTCGAATGGGAATCAGACCTGCCCAATCCCGCACTCTACCTACCGATTCCAAATGAGACAGCCCACCAGAAGGCAAGACTGCTGGCGGAGTGTTATCCGTCCCAAGCCGGCCGCGGCTGGTTTGACGACGAGGTGTTCCTCGGCTTGATGAGAGTCCGTGGGGTTCAGTGCCGCGCTCGCTACGCCGAAGCCTTCACCGTGGAGAAGGCCGAATTGCCCGCCGACGATAGCTATTCGGTCAACTAACGCCGGCCGATACGAGACGACGGGAGGAGAGCTGCGGTGAAATACACGCCGACTGATGTCGATGGCGTCACGATTGTCGACCTCGAACCGCACCGCGATGATCGCGGCTTCGTGTCACGGTGTTTCTGTGCAGGCGAATTCGCCGCCAATGGACTGAGTTCGTCTGTGGTGCAGACGAATATCTCCTACAACTACACCCGTGGTACGCTGCGGGGTCTGCACTCGGATGCCGAGGCCAAGTTGGTGCGTTGTACCCGAGGTGCGATTGTCGAAGTTGCGGTCGATATCCGGCCCGAGTCGCCGACCTACCGCAAGCACGTTATGGTTCAGCTCAGCGCCGAGAACCGCCGAGCACTCTTCGTGCCGCCGTATGTCGCACACGGCTTCCAGACTTTGACCGACCACACCGAAGTCGTCTACCAGGTCAGCGCTAGCCACGCACCCGCGAGTGAGCAGGGCTTCCGTTGGGACGAGCCGGAATTCGGCATCGCTTGGCCGCTGACGCCCGCTGCCATCTCCGAGGCTGACACCAGCTGGCCGCTGTTGTTATCGGTCGCGAGCGTGGCGTCACGATGATGGGCGTCGAGAAACTACTGGCCGAACGGGCGATACAAGGCGATCCAGTGCGCGTTGCTATGGCCGGTTGTGGGTTCATGGGCCGCGGCCTGGTCAACCAGATAGTCAACAATGTCCCCGGTATGACGCTGGCCGTGATCGCCGCGCGAAATCCTGACAACGCGTTCAAAGCGCTGATCGACGCCGGTGTCGGCGATGCCATCGCTGCGGAAGGGGCGCCGGCACTGAAGC
>Ga0335075_10015065_pt1 | contig 11589 bp, 10 predicted proteins | sample Lox_Sample_24_FD_206723 | JGI IMG/M metagenome (GOLD analysis project Ga0335075, IMG submission 206723) | Soil microbial communities from Loxahatchee National Wildlife Refuge, Florida, United States - Lox_Sample_2.4 | ecosystem: Environmental > Terrestrial > Soil > Wetlands | place: USA...
ACAGCAGAGCTTATTTGCCTAGCAGGCTACGGTTGTGGATGGGGGGGTTAGGAGAAAGCCAAGGTGTTGGAGCCAGGTACAAGAGGAAGTGACTTGCGTGAGCAGATCGTGGCTCGAGTCAGCAAGTCCAGTCTTGGCGCTCTCCCATATTATGATCACTGCTTAAAGGAGAAATAATCTCAACAGTAGTATAGAATAGGTTTACAACCCCATTTTCTATGGGACTTTGCCCGCGAGCTTTGGTATAGTGTCCTGCGATGGTAGGAACTCCGAAAAGCACTGGCTGCGATAATTGTCGAAAACGAAAGAAAAAGGTGAGACCCTTTCGGCCCATGTTGGCATGAGTCCTTGGGAAATGCACAAGGGCAACACTAAGCCATATTACCAAGTGCGGAGAGGAACGTCCTGAATGTCTAGCTTGTGTCGCAGCAGGTTGGAAATGCTCTGGATTCACTAAAAGATGGAAGTTTGTCGATGAAAATCCACAGCTATCGTCCCATTACCAGAAGAAGAGGTATATCTTCGAGGAAATTGATCTCGTACCGACTCCCTGTTCAAAAGGGCCTCAAAGCGATCCTCAACCTGATTTTGGCTCCTATGAGGAATACGGATCTCGTTGCAGCAAGTTTCGCCTGGGGATATTTCGGTCCCTAAGCTCGGAGCATGAGCGGAGTGGCTCTATTCTTGCCTATATGCTGAATGATCCCAAAAGCCAGGCTTTGTTCCCACTTAAGTCGCACGGGGACTTCTATGACTTCATTCCGAGCCGTCTCGGTCGGAACCTGGCTCTTGACGATACGATATCATGCTTGTGTGGCATCTACGCTGACACTCTTACGAACAATCCGACGACCTCAGAGATTGCTATTCGACGGTATGCGAAGAGTTTAAGCTCCCTTCGGACTTGTCTCGAAGAGCCACAACTTCGCACCGAATCTGAGACGATTTGCGCATCTATCGTACTGCAACTATGTGAGGTAAGCTCTTTGGGGGGGTATCGTAGCCTAGCAGTCGGAACCCTGTAGACTTGATCTCGAACTAATCGCGTCTCAGCTCGCAATGAATGCAGACCATGGGCGGTGGAATCATCTTTCAAGAGGCTCGAAACTCCTCATTCAAGATCGTGGACCGGCAAGACATGTTGCCCCATTCGAACGCGCGATGCTTGAGTCGCAGCGAGCTTTCTTTGTGAGTGCAAGTCCGTTTCTGTTAGGCTAGTTGTGTCATTCAACTTGTGCGAATTATTGCTTGTTAAACGCTAACCTACTTCCAACACGCAGATCGTACAAGATGCAAACGCAGGTCAAAATTGCTTTCTTTCGCAATCACAATGGCGACAGTTGCTTCAAAATCCGGCCGCGTCGCCTGTGACCCAGGGGCCTCCAAGCATTTCCTTACGGTCTAAGCTCTGTGACCTCCTCGTGGACATTCCAGACCTGCTTTCAGAGTTATCAAAATCGTCAGACCTAGACGGGAGCCGCTCGCTTCATCAAAGTGACCCTGAGAGTCGACATGAACGCATACTGCTCCGTGCCATCGCCATGAACGGCAGCATTGAGACTTGGTATGCCAACGAACTTGAGCCTCTACTATTGGCTTGCGGCTCTCCACCCAATGCTTCACTAAAGTCGAACGGCCCAGGTTGGGATATACATACTGATACTGGAAAAGTTTTCGAATATCCCGAACTCCTACTTGCTGTCTTAGACTGCGTTTCTAACTCAGTTCTTGTCAGACTTGAGGAGCTACTTCTTACCCTTACATCAGCGTCGTTACAACAGCACAAAAAATTGAACTTTACCTTCTGTCCAGCCACAATCGCGAGACGACAAGCAACTATTCGCGAGTCTTTCAATTTCGTAAAGAGACACTCAAAGGTGGCTGCAAAGCCTCTCGAATTCGGACTGCAGCAGCTCTGGTCCACCGACTGTGCCTTTGGTCAATATTCCATCTCTGAAACCCCTAAAAAGCGAAGCTCAGCAAGTTCCTGAGCAAAAATTATCTGCCTGGAAGGCTGAATGGTCACTCAAGACAAGCTTGGCCCCAAGGCTACATAGGCCTTGCTGAGAATATTGAGATGAAGAATTTTGATTGACTTGCAGGCGCTCTTTGATACGCCGTAGCTCGGGAAGCTGTTCTGAAGCTGTGTCTGAAGAGGCTGTGTCTATTGACTCTTTGTCACATGTCCTTTCAGTATCTGTGCACGTTCCTCGCCCCCATTGGCGCTGAAATGAGACTGCATATTGTCCCATGTCTTCCGCGCGTACTGCTCTGCACGCTCGAACATTTCGGCCTCGAATTCTCTCATTGCGGCTAAGAGCTTTTCTTTCTCACCAGCGTACCCAACCAACACCTTTGCCAGTTTCAATGCATCGATCATGGCGAGATTGACTCCTACTCCGGCGAAAGGAGTCATTAAATGGGCACCATCTCCCAGCAGAGTCACCCCAGGACATGCATCCCACTTCATGCCTATAGGTAACATCCACGCAAGTCGGGGAATGACTTGATCGTTGCTCTCGCTGATGACGCGTTTCAAATCCTCTCCGCAGTCGGCGAAATATCGTTCAATGAGCTCCTTCCTTGCATCGTCAGGGTTCGACCAGTCAATTCCGCAATCATTAAGCCATGTCTCAGGTTGCCGTACGGCAGCATACGCCCGTATACTGTTGTCGCCGTTTCTCTGGCACATGAGAGCACGACCTTCGTCGAACATGAAGCAACTCCCCTTGCCAACAAACTCCGCTAGCCAGGGCTTGCGCTCATCAACTTCCAAAGCCCAAAGCTCGATTGCGGTAATACCCGAATAGAATGGTTGCTTCTCTGTAAGGAAGCTCCGCACTTTCGACCATGCGCCGTCTGCGCCAACGACGATGTCAAAGCCTTCTTCAACGCCACTCACAAAGTGAAGGTCATATTTCGCCGTTGTCGTGGAAGACTTCTCCACAGAACGAAGCTTCTTGTTCCATATTACAGTCCCAGGCTGGAGGGAATCGAGAAGCATCCTCCGCAGCTTCACGCGGTCGATTTCAGGGCGGTCGCTGTATTCAGCAGGTCGGGAATTGCCAGTCACGTTCTCATCGAAGAGTACAGTACCGTCACTCTTGACCAGCTTCATAGCTTCCCCTTCCGGACGTGAGTGCCGTTTGAATTCGTCGATCAGGCCAGCTTCGCGGAGGGCAAGCTGGCCGCCGCGAAGGTGAAGATCGATCGTACCGCCTTGGTCTCTCTCATTTGGACTGGCATCGAGTTCGAAGATTGTACAAGGTATGTTGTTGATCTGGAGGAGGCGCGCCAAAGTAAGGCCTGCGGGGCCAGCGCCAATGATTGCAATTCGAAGATTAGGCATTGTTTAAGCGCGAAATGTATGAACTGTGGTGCCATTTCGCCGTAGGCATGATGACCTTTATAGCTTTCTCAATGTGACGCTCTGAGGATAACCTGAAGTTGAATACTATCCCCTGCTCAAAGCCGGACGTTGGCGCTGATTGGGCGGTGCGCAACATGGACCTTCATTTACCACGCTATCCCGGGAATTTTCGCGCCAAAAGGGCAGCACCCGAGCATGCAAATGAGGTAATTCGTCATCTCACCCCGGGCTCTCTCGTAAACTGCTCTTTATCTCGGTCTCCGGCTGCCCTTTTGCACCGACTCAGCAATCAAACACCAGGCTAGCCTATATACCTATCCCCTAACGCCGACACCGATGTCGATGGGTTTTCATGAAGCTTGCGTCGCAATTTTCTGGGCGTCTCTCTGCTGAGCTGATGATTGGAGCGCATCATCGACTCCTATCCACTCTGCAGGATGGGCGAGATGCTCCGTTCCGCTCACCCCGAGTTTGCTGCTCTCTGCTCGAGAGCCATAAAGCAACTGCTAGAAATAGATAGCTCCGGTATTTCGTCACGCCGACGTCAACTATACCTTCATTCGGTGGGTTCTTCATTAAAATGGCGTTCCCTTCTTGATATAAAGAGCATGTAGACATCTGCGCTGTATTGTTCCCTCCATCCCATTCCAATTCTGTGCACATTCGAGTCCTCATTCGGGAAAGCTAGCTTTGCGCCAATATTGGTCATCCACACAAAACATTAGCCGTCTTCTCTTTTTCCTAGTTCTAACTTGACCACGGTCTCAAAATGTCAACCACAACACCAGCAAAAGTCGGAGTGATAGTCTGCAGCCAGCGTGTCCCCCGGGCTGGCCTCCAGATCACCGAATTCGTCCTCAAGACCATCCAACAAACCAATCCATCAGTCACTCTCTCCCTCATCGACCTCTCCACCTGGGACCTCCCACTTTTTAACGAGCACGGAATACCCTCCGAAATCACCTCTCCCGATCAATACACTCACACCCACACCAAGCGCTGGTCCGCCGAAATATCATCCCATTCAGCCTTCGTCTTTGTCACCCCGCAATACAACTGGGGCTACCCGGCCAGCATCAAGAACGCAATCGACTACCTCTTCAACGAGTGGAAAGGCAAACCTGCCATGATCGTCAGCTATGGTGGGCACGGGGGTGGCAGGGCGGCGGGGCAGCTGAAGCAAGTGCTGCAGGGAGTGAGGATGCGGCCGACGGAGAGGATGGTGGGACTGACGTTTCCGGAGAGAGAATTTCTGGTCAAGGCGGCGAAGGGGGAGGAGCTGGGATTGGATGCTAAGAGTGAGGAGGGGGTTTGGAGTAAGGAACGGGAAGAGATAGTTAAGGCATTTGAGGAGTTGGTTGGTTTGTTGGATGCGTGATGAGGCGGATGGGACCTACAAATATCGGACTAGACTCTAGGGTTTAAAAATGTCTCTTTCCATTCGCACAGCAATGAAAGCTGCCCCCGTCACATTGTTCCCGGGAACCTGATTGTACAGGCATCGTTTAGCTGGTCAAAAGCGTTCGGGGCTCGCCGTTGCGAAGAATGGTCGGTTCAGCAATGGTAGCTAGTCATGATATTTCTTGTCACTTCGTTGAGCAAAAATATTGTACGGCTCGAAAAAGTCTACAAACACTTTTTCCATCACGACACCCTCATGGGCCTTTTCAAAAGCCGTCTAAGCTGCAGGAGGATCCAAAATTGGAGCAAAGACGCCAAACCGTGCCCTAGGAATACGTAACGCCGATAAGCGGCGTGCTCGAGCTGGAGAGGGGCGACGGCTAAGAGGTGGAAGGAAGGCGAAGATAATCCAGTCATTGACCCATAGACCAAAGATTCAAGCCAAGTCTGTAAGCGCAACTTACACATGTGGATGCAGATAGCATACATTGCCAGAACACCGCCGACACAGCATCCGTCACAGCGCAGCACCGGAGCCATCGCGCTGATTCTGGCGAGCCATTTTCCTAAATTGGATGCATCGCACCAGACAGGATACTTCCATCTCATCGCAGCACCGCCTACCCCGTCTGTCCCGCCTGTCTCGCCTTTGCCGCAGCATTCGTGGGTCCATGTAACGGCCAGGCAACAATCCCCGAGATTCAGCTGAAGCGATTACGCCGGCGCTTGATCCCTATTAGGCCTTCCTCCGTCTATCCTTGGACCGTGACATGGCAATCAGGGCAGGCTCACACCGGAAGTAGAGAAATGCAAGCATTTCGAGCCGCCACATCAAGTAGTGGGATCGATCCAGTGATGGCAGAGTGGCTTCGAAAGGGAAGCCTCGACGTTAGACTTAATCGAGCGCCTGTTCGAACCCGGTGTAGTAGCTGAACAAATGCAAGTGGCACATAGCGATGCCGCTAGTCTACCGCTCATATGCCACCCGTCTCTGCCAGCACGGGCATCCGATGACAACACAGCAAGGCAGACATCATGCCAGCCACAACGAGGCCTTTCTTTGATTGGACGTGTCGTATATCGGACGCCTCAGCCTTAATCGGTCCGTCATTTTCGTCTCGGCGCACAACGTGTTGGCCTACAGTTGTAGAGTAAGAATGGGGTTTGCTGTCACGAAGTAGCAGTCTTCGATGTTCAGCTGAAACGACTCCGTCGCGGCGCTCGATCCCTGTCAGGCCTCTTGCCATCCATCCTTATCGCGTGACGACGCCTCCATCGGGGCTGTCCTAAGCGGACGAAAGGGTAGTGAAATCGAGAAAGGAGAAACGATCGCTGTGGAAGGAGGAAAGCCCCACGCACGGATTAAAAGGGATAGGGGAGATGTTTAATGGTGTTGAGATGTCCATCGGATTTCATGCGGCAAGTGAATGACCAGGGAAATCAGGGTTTCAGGAATGAGGCAGGGCGGAGCGTAGCGTGTAGCAGGAAGGGTCGGTAGGTAAGAGGGAACATAGAGAAGATGAAAAGGGGCGGCAGTAAGCCCGGTCGGCGCCAGGTGGCTGGCGCGAAGAGAGAGTGGAAGGGAAGGGAAGAGAAGGGGGACTGGACGACGAAGGAGGGATTCTTATAGCCCAAAAGCGGCCAGGTGTCAAGACCGGCGCCTGGTGTGATCTCGAAGGGTGTCGCAATAGGGCTTAGCGGCTGTAGCAATTATGTGATTGATGTATCTAATGTATACGGAAAGTGGGTTACTAGTAATGGTCTGGCTATATGGGACACTCAGCTACATTAAATCCAAGAACCGAAACACGCCCAGATGCGTGTCCTATTGCCAGAATATCATTCCAGACAGCAGCATATGTCGCTCGATAATCAGAAGGAAGCCAAAGGATTTGTTTTATCCCTTGGACTACCCAGGCTTCATTCACAAACAGTCCCCCCTCCCTTCCCCTTCCTTTTGGTTGGGGAGAAGTAACGCTAGGGCCTAGAGGGCCGATACTTAATCGTCCCCTATCTGTATAAAGATATTGACTATTACTAGAGAAGCATAGTTCTCGAACACCAACGTCAGTCTCGAGCTTCCCAAGTGACGCTCCTGTGGCTGGGTCCCACAGCCTGACGGTCTTGTCGCCTGATCCCGACACCAGCAGCTTATCGCCCAGCGAGAATGCGACGGCGCGAACCCAATCCGAATGGCCCTCGAGAGTCTGCAACATCGCTCCCGTGGCCGGGTCCCAGAGCCTGACGGTCTTGTCGCCTGATCCCGACGCCAACAGCTTACCGTCCAGCGAGAATACAACGGTGCAAACCCAATCCAAATGGCCCTCGAGCGTCTGCAACAAAGCTCCCGTGGCCGGGTCCCAGAGCCTGACGGTCTTGTCACGTGATCCCGATGCCACCAGCTTACCGTCCGGTGAGAATGCGACGGCGCGAACCCAATCCGAATGGCCCTCGAGCGTCTGCAACAAAGCTCCCATGGCCGGGTCCCAGAGCCTGACAGTCTTGTCGTCTGATCCCGACGCTAGCAGCTTACCGTTCGGCGAGAATACAACGGTGCGAACCCAATCCGAATGGCCCTCGAGCGTCTGCAACAAAGCTCCCGTGACCGGGTCCCAGAGCCTGACGGTCTTATCGGATGATGCCGACGCCAGCAGCTTACCGCCCGGCGAGAATGCGACGGCGCTGACATGAAGTGAATGGCCTTCGAGCGTCTGCAACAAAGCTCCCATGGCCGGGTCCCAGAGCCTGACGGTCTTATCGGATGATGCCGACGCCAGCAGCTTACTGTCCGGCGAGAATACGACGGTGTTGACCGAAAACGAATGGCCCTCGAGCGTCTGCAACAAAGCCCCCGTGGCCGGGTCCCAGAGCCTGATGGTCTCGTCGTATGATCCCGACGCCAGCAGCTTACTGTCCGGCGAGAATACGACGGCGGCTACCGAAAACGAATGGCTCTCGAGCGTTAGCAACAAAGCTCCCTTAGCCAGGTCCCAGAGCCTGATGGTCTCGTCGTCTGATCCCGACGCCACCAGCTTACCGTCCGGCGAGAATACAACGGCGTTGACCGAAAACGAATGGCCCTCGAGCGTCTGTAACAAAGCTCCCTTAGCCAGGTCCCAGAGCCTGATGGTCTCGTCGTCTGATCCCGACGCCACCAGCTTACCGTCCGGCGAGAATACGACGGCGTTGACCGAAAACGAATGGCCCTCGAGCGTCTGCAACAAAGCTCCCTTAACCGGGTCCCAGAGCCTGACGGTCTTGTCGTTTGATCCCGACGCCAGCAGCTTACTGTCCGGCGAGAATGAAACGGCGTTGACCGAAAACGAATGGCCCTCGAGCGTCTGCAACAAAGCTCCCGTGGCCGGGTCCCAGAGCCCGACGGTCTTGTCGCCTGATCCCGACGCCAGCAGCTTACCGTCCGGCGAGAATGCGACGGCGCGAACCCAATCCGAATGGCCCTCGAGAGTCTGCAACATCGCTCCCGTGGCCGGGTCCCAGAGCCTGACAGTCTTGTCGTCTGATCCCGACGCCAGCAGCTTACCGTCCGGCGAGAATGCGACGGCGCGAACCCAATCCGAATGGCCTTCGAGTATCTGCAACACTGAACTCCACTCTTTTTGTACTTTTGGCAGCCTGGTGAGCCAATTAGGCATCTGGCGTTCAAACAGTTTCCGAACTAAGCTCATCTCTGGTGCGAATACCAGAGCTGAGCAATATATTTGAAGAGGCGCCTTTTCAATTATTGATCGATTGCCGAGGACGAATCGTTTGGCATCGTGGACAAGCGCGTTTAGAGAAGGGCTTTGGTCAGCCTGAGTGACTATTAGTTGGAATCCGTCTATGCGCTTGGACTGTCACTTACCACAACTAAACCCCCCAAGGAAATTACTGCAAGCACGCCTTCAGAAGTCTTCCGCATCAAGCTAAGAGCTTCAAGCCAGTTGAGCAAGCGCTCCCGCAAAAAAGCATGCACTGGCCCATTATCAAGAATTAGAACCTGGCTCTCCTGGAGATGCCGGACCCAGTACCGGCACGCATACTGGAGCTCTGGAGGTAGACATTGCCCTATCCGGTCATTTTCAACCTCTTCAACAAGCGCACCCGGTAAGTGTAGGCCACAGATATCCCTTCTTAACTTGTCAGACATAAGTCGAATGCACGCACCAGCCAAACCCTCGTGCATCTTCTTCTCGTCTACCCAGAACTGGTCAGAGCACCTCTCCTTATCCAGAAGGAAGTCGCGGAACGAAGGGTGGAGCAGCCGGAGGGGCTGTGATTGACTGTCGGGGACTTCTAAAACGGAGTGTAGATGACGCAACCTCATCTGTATTCTCTTGCCGTCTACATCCAAAAGTCTGGCGATGCCGATAGCAGAAAGAGGGTTGAAAAGAACAACAATCGTGCCAACGACTTGTCTAAATAGTGACGCAACCTGCTGCCTATCTTTCAAACTTTTGACGCCCTTATATGAATGCTCCAGAATCCGAGAGTACATCTTATCGAGATCCTTAGTCGGAGATTCATCAGTAATGATCATATTGTCGCCATCCCTTTGCGTGGAGTTGTCGGTGCTCTTGTTCGCAAGAAGAAGGTGAAGAAGGTCGTCTGGAGGCCACTGCTCCCCACCTTGCTCAATAAATCGACACACTGTTGCAGCATAGATGAACAAGCCGTGAGCTTTTAGAACGAGAATACCAATAGTTTCCTTGCCTGGCCAGTCAGCGGGTAGATCGTCAGAGGCACTTCTAATTTCTTTCAGTCTGTGCTGAAAGAAGATTGAAATATCGTTGTCAACGATGGTGGACGAGATCTGATGGAGGGCGAGGTCTCGATGTAGAATCCCCGGCATATTGCGGAAGCCAAATCGAATCGGGGTTTCTGGTCTACTAGTAACGAAGATTCGCAACCTGACTGAGTTAAGAGAATTTGCTTCTCCAACGAGTTCAAGAATTACTTGAACGTCTTTGTCGCCGTCGCACTCGTCTAGTGCATCAATAACAAGGATTAACGGTGAGTGAGATGAAGGGACCGTCCACATAGAAAGCGGTTGAAGAATGAGACATTTCCATTGGTCCCGTAAACTCTGGTCAGCAATGTCGTTGCGTTCAGCTACTGCCGTAGAAATAAGCTCTTTAAGCGCAGGTGATATTTGTGCCAGCTGCATAGCAATGGTGGCAAAGAACTTCCCAGCGTAACTTCGATCATCCGTACCTCTAGAGAAGAAAAAGCTTGCCCCAAGGCGTTTCCGATTGTAGTATTCACGGGCGATTGTGCGGGCGATTGTGGACTTTCCGGTACCGGCCATGCCATTCAGCCAGAAGATGCACCTTTCATCGCTTCCATCAGCCCATGTTCTTATTTGGCTGAGAACGTCGACTCGAGTGTATTTGAGGCATAGGGGATCGTGCTGGTTGTCGGTAGAGTTGAAGGCCGCCTGAGCAGCATGAGGTAGCTTCGCTAGGCTCTGTTGCTGTTCGGCAAAATTCATGTTCTGCTTTGGTTGCTGGAAACAGTTAAGAAGTGTGGTAAATAGACCGGGAAGATGCCTTACCCGAAGCTCTCGTATTATATCGCGACGAGTGATTGCATGTTCATCTCGGATACTTGATACCGTCTCTCCAATTATCTTGTGACGGCTGATTGCATGTTCGCTCTGGATCATTGATACCGTATCTTGATGTATGGTGTCCATCAAAGCGATCTGTGTATCGTGCATTGCCTCAAAGATGTCCTGTTGCTGGATAATAGCATCAATGATTGTCCGAGTTGTCAAGTCAAGGCCCTTAAAGCGAACTGATTGTTCTGACTTGAGCTGGGAGACTTGCTCTCTGTAGGGCACATAGAATAAGTAAAGCTAATGCGTGATGACTTATACACATACCTTAGGTCTACGACAATGTGCGAGTTCAGCTCCTCCCTGAACTTTGACAGTCGTCGTTCTAACTCCCCAATCTCTTCCTTGCTCCATACACTCCGTAGGGCCTTTCTCATACTCTTCCACTTCTGTTGTTCGCCGTTGACTTTGACCTTGGCCAGCGCGGCCAGCAGCTTCTCCGCGGCAGTATTGCATGACTTGCAGAGATTCTCAAGCGCGCTATCGCCGGTAGCAGTGGCGGCATTTTTAAGCTTGCTGTTCAATAGAACCAGGTGATTTGTTGTCGTCTCGATGTCGATGTTCTCTGCGAGTGCGCCTTCGCTGGACCGGTAAAGCTCTGTCGACTTCGAGATAAGCTTGCCGCTAAAGTCAACGAACTGAACGATGTTTCCGACAAGGCCGATGATGGCAAGGGCCTCCATTCTGACGTCACCTAGGTAGAAGAGGAAGGGAAGGAATTTCACAAATATTCGTGGCTTCCAAGGCCAGTAATGGAGCGGTGCGGGGTTCAGATGCGGGCCTCTTGGCCCCAACTTGAGGGCAAGCTGAGAGCCATACCTGCAGCAGAATAGGGCCCGAAACTGGGAACTTTACTAAAGGAATCATCTACTACCTAGATAGAATGGACAAGCAATTCAGCACCTTCTGAGTCTGACACAATTCAAAAAGCGTGATCCTTGCACTTTCACTGGGCGCTCAGGCAATGAGTTGTAACCCTGAGAGTTGATTTTCAATGATATAGCCTTTACCGAGCGCTGAAAGGCGGGATGTATCGGAGGGCCCAACTCGAGGCCTTATCCAAGGGACGCCCAACAGCGCAACGCTCCTTTCCGGGACAAAAGGTGCCGTTTTTGGCACCCTTTGACGCTGTTTTTGACGCCTCTTGCACCCCGTCAACCATGTAACCATGAGCTGTAGTGTCTTGGCTCGTGCAGTCGAATGC
>Ga0335075_10015067_pt1 | contig 11589 bp, 12 predicted proteins | sample Lox_Sample_24_FD_206723 | JGI IMG/M metagenome (GOLD analysis project Ga0335075, IMG submission 206723) | Soil microbial communities from Loxahatchee National Wildlife Refuge, Florida, United States - Lox_Sample_2.4 | ecosystem: Environmental > Terrestrial > Soil > Wetlands | place: USA...
TTCACCCGCCTGCACGGTCGGCAGCGAGACGGTGGTGAGCGGCGGGGTCACCATCGCGGCCAGAGGGATGTCGTCAAACCCGACCACGCTGAGCTGCTCGGGAACTCTGACCCCGAGCTCGGCCAGGCGGCTGAGGATTCCCACGGCGACCAGGTCGTTGTACGCGAGCACGGCGGTCGCACCCGTCTCCAACACGCGCGAGGCGCACTCGACGCCGCTCTCGAACTGGGGCGCTACCGGGCCGAGGACCTCGTACTCGATGCCGTGCGCCCGCGCGGCCGCCCGCAGCCCGTGCTGACGCTGCTGGTTTGACCACGAACGGCGCGGCCCCGACACGAACACGCATCGCCGATGTCCGAGCTCGGCCAGGTGCCCTACCGCTTGCTTCATCCCGTCGGCACTGTCGAGCTCCACCGACGCGCGCTCGGGCGAGCGGCGGTTCAGCAGGACCACGGTCGGCGGGTTGGCCAGCGATTCCAGCTTGGCGGCGGGGAGGCGCGAGGAGCAGAGCACGATCCCGTCGACCTGCTTGCGCATGGCGCTGATGAGCGCCTCCTCCTCGGTGGCGCTCTCCTGCCCGTCGGCCACGAACACGGCGTAGTCGGCGCGTCGGGCGCGTGCCTGCGCGCCCTTGAGGACGGCGTGGAAGTAGGGGTTACCGAGATCGGGCACGATCACCCCCACGTTGCCGGTTCGGCCCGTGATCAGGCCGCGTGCCGCTCGGTTGGGTTCGTAGTGAAGCTCGGCCGCGATCGCCAGCACGCGGGCCCGGGTCGCCGTCGCCACCGAGTCGGGGACGGTGAATGAACGGGACACCGTCGCCACCGACACGCCGGCGGCGCGGGCGACATCGTGAATGCTGGCGGGCAGGGCTCCCTCCTCGTCGGATCCGACCGTAACGGTTTACAGCGTAGTCCGGCCGGCAGCCGGATCGGCAGCGCTCGCCGGCCCTGCCGTCCGGCTCCCTACGACGCTATTGCTTCATCCCGACTACGGTCTGCATCATCTGATCGGCGGTCGTGATCGTGCTCGCGTTGGCCTGATAGCCGCGCTCGGCCTCGATCATGTTCGTGAACTCGGTGCCCATGTCGACGTTGGACTGCTCGAGTTCTCCACCGATGGTCTGCCCGAGCGTGCCGGTACTCGGCTGGCCTACCGTCTCGGCTCCGGAGGCGGCGGTGCTACCCCAGAGCGAGCCGCCGTTGCGCTGAAGGCCGGCCTGGTTGGGAAACGTGGCCAGCGAGATGTAACCCGCGGTAACCATCGTCCCGTTCGAGTTCTCGTAGTTGACGCTGCCGTCGGCACCAATGGTCACGTCGGTCGAGCCCGGCGGGACGATGATCGGGTTGCTGGTGCCGCCGCTGGGCGCGTAGGTGCCCGTGGTGGCGTTCAGCGTCGCGCCGTAGCCGAGCACGTACTGGCCTGTCTGCGTCGTGAGGTAGCCCGACTGGTTGAGCGTAAGGTCGCCGGCACGCGTGTACTGGGTCGCGTCGAACGTGGGCGGAGTGCTGGATACGTCGCCGTTGGCGACGCGCAGCCATCCGTCGCCCTGGATGGCGACGTCGGTGGCGTTGCCGGTCGTCTCGACGCCGCCGGCGCTCATGTTGTTCTCGATCGAGCCGACCTGGACGCCGAGGCCGACCTGTACGGGGTTCGTGCCGGCGGTGTAGCCGTTGGGGGTGCTTCCGGCGCTAATGAGCTGCGATAGCTCGTCGGAGAACTCGACCGATTGCGCCTTGTACCCGGTCGTATCCACGTTGGCCAAATTGTTGGCCGTCACATCGAGCATCGTTTGATGCGCATCCAGGCCGCTGATAGCGGCATACATGCCTGACATCATCTAAACATCCGGTCCCTTCTGCGGCCCCTGACCTTCCACGTATGTGTTTGGCCCTCCCGCTTCCCTGGGTGATCGGCGGGTCGGCGCGGTCCTTGACCGCGGGGGTGATCTGAGGCATCCACGTGGGACACCGCCGCGAGGGCTCCATTTCCCGCGGCGGTGCCCACGTTGGCGATGAGGGAAGGGTCGGGTGGGCGGTAGGCTCCGTGCCGCCGCTCGCCGACCTCGCGACCGCATCGGTGTGATTCCCGCTGCCGCGGGGGTGCTAACGCGTTCTGGACGCCCGTTCTAGTGGCGGGTGGCCCAGGGGCCGACGCCACCGACGCGCTCGATCGAGTACCGGATGATGAAGCCCGGTCCCCGCGGCGCGGGGAACTCGGCGTCGGGCGACATGTAAACCTTCGCGAGCCGGTTCAGGAGATCCCAGGCCTGGCCGGTCGGCTCGATCGTCGCGTGCGCGCGCAGCGTGGCGTACGGGTTCATGAAGGCTCGGGGATCACGGGGCGCGTCGAAGGAGAGGACGACCCGGGGATCTCGCTCGATGTTGCGCAGCTTCTTCCACCACCGCATGTGGCCGCTGACGAGGTCATCGCCGTCGAGCCCGACCCAGATGACCGTCACCTGCGGGCTGCCGTCGGGATTGACCGTGCTCAGATGCGTCATCGGGCCCAACTCGATCAGATCCCGCAGTTCGCCCGGTAGACCGCTCACGAGGAAAGACCATACCTAGGACGGCCCGCGCGCTCCGACGAACAGCTCGTAGTGGATCGGTTCGCCGGTGGTCGTCACCCGATGATGGAAGCGGGACCGGCGAATCAACCGCAGCTCGCCCGATTCGAGCAGATCATCCACCGCGGTCCGATAGCCGCCCGGGCCATCGGTCTGCATCCAGCGCTCGTCGATCGTGAACACGACGGGGGAGCCCTCCGGCAGTGCGGCCAGCGCGTTGACGAGGGCGCTCGGAGGAGCGTGCGTCCCGCCCATCGCTCCAGCGGAGATGAGCGCGGTCGGCCGGTAGCTCCCGATCTCCGCCAACAGTCGAGGCTCGCCGGCCGCCAGGTCGCCGACCAGGTAGTCGCGATAGACACCGGGGCGGTCGCGCAGGCAGGCCGCGCGGGCTGCGGGCAATGCATCGAACCCGACGATCGTCAAGATGCCGATCCCACTCGCGAGCTCGCCCACGAGACCGGTGCCCGCGCCGAGATCCAGCAGGACGACTTCGCGCGGATCGGCCTCGAGCTCGGTCAACGCTTCGGCGAGTCCCTCGGCCGCGGCCTGCGGCGAGCGACACCCGAGGAGGTCCTGGACGATGTGCTCGTAGAGCCCGGGCACGCCGTACAGGCGCTCGTAGTCGTGGAGGTGAACGAGGTCCTCGCCGCGCCCGGACTCGCGGAGGGCCACGTACTCGCCCTCGGTGTCCGGCGGCCCGAGCAGACGGACGGTCATGTCCGGCGTCATTGACCGGAGATTAGGCCCCGGCCGAGCCGACATCACCCGGGGCCATTTGCACCGAACTCTCGGACCGTTTCTAAAAAGTAGAGCGCGGGTATATGCCTGGCGGCAAATCCGGGGTACACGCGAGGAGGAACAGTTGAAGATGTCCACGGGTCCGTCGTCCACCACCGACCGGCGTGCGGCGTTCGCCCGAGCCCGGGCGTGGTTCTTACGTCACTGGCGGCGATCTAGCGGGCTGCTGGCCGCGGGCCTCGCGGTCGCGCCGGTGGTGCTGCTGAGTTCGGGGACGACATCGCAGGCCGCCAGCACCGGCACGCAGATGGTTCCGACCGTGCTGGCCGGACTTCCGCTCGCCACCTCGCTCGGGGCCGCCCCGGCCGGCCAGGTGCTGACGATCGGCGTTTCGCTTCAGCGCCCTAACACCGCGGGCGAGCAGCAGCTCTACAGCGAGCTATACAACCCCTCGAGCCCGAACTACGGACAGTTCCTCACACCCGCTCAGTTCGATCAGCAGTTCGGAGTGCCGGCGGCCACTTCGTCCGCGGTCGAGAATTGGCTTGAAAACGGCGGGCTGACGATCGACACGACCTCGGGCGCCGGTGACTACTTCACCGCCCAGGGGACGGTCGCACAGCTCGACCAGCTGTTCGACGTGCAGATCGGCAGTTACAGCTACAAGGGCACGGACTTCGTGGCCAACAACGTTCCGCCGTCGGTGCCCGACGATCTTCCGATCGACGCCGTCATCGGCCTCGACAACTACCGGGCATTCAGCCTCGCGTCGCTCACCGGACCGAGCAAGACCCAGACCTCGGTCGGGCCACAGAGCGGAACCGAGGGCGTCCTCACCCCGCAGGATCTGTGGGGCGTTTACGACGACCCCGGAGCGGCGGCGCTCACGAACTCCTCAGGCGGCAGCAGCGCAGCTGCGCTCGAGAGCACGAAGGTCGACTTCGGACAGGGACAGTCGATCGGGATCTTCGGCGAGGGGGAGACCTCTAGCGTGGTGGCCCAGCTGCGGCTGTTCGAGCAGGCGATGGGCTTCCCGAAGGTTCCCGTGCGCGTGGTCCACACCGAGGGAGGACCTGACTCCGACTACGGCGACAACACCGGAGCGATCGAGTGGTATCTGGATTCGCAGGCGGCGACGGGCATGGCCCCCGACGTCTCCCAGCTCAATTACTACTTCGCCAAGTCGCTGTACGACGCGGACATATTCGAGGACTTCGACTACTGGGCCAACGACCCGAACGGGCCTCGCGAGATGAACGCCAGCTTCGGCGAGTGCGAGGAGAACCCCACCAACCCCGTCACCGGCCCGCTCGCGCAGCAGCCCTATGGCACCGAGTTCGGGGACGAGCTCGAGGCCGTTGGCAACCCGATCCTGCGCCAGGCGGCGATCGAGGGACGGACGCTGTTCAGCTCCGCGGGTGACAACGGTTCGGGCTGCCCCGAGCTTGTCGCGCCGGTCGCAGGCGCCGGCAACGGCGTCGCGCCCCAGCCGGTGCCGATGGTCAACTTCCCGTGTGACAGCGAATATGCGGTGTGCGTCGGGGGCACGGTCGTGTCGGTGAACGGCAGCTCCTACCCGCAGTCGGCTCAGCGCGCGGCCGAGACCTCGTGGACGGACAGCGGCGGGGGCAGCAGCTACTTCCTCCCCGAGCCCGGCTTCCAGAGCGCCGTCGCGAACGTCAACCATCCGTGCCTGAGCACGCCGACGGGAGACGCGTACCCGCCGGGCTCGGCGCCGACGTGCCGCGGCGTGCCCGACGTGGCCGACATGTCCGGCAACGTCACCGGCGATGCGTACTTCATCTACATCGACGGCGAGCCCTCGAGCGAGGGAGGCACCAGCCTCTCGAGCCCGCTGATGGTCGGCCAATGGGCGCGCGTGCAGGCGGCCGCCTCGAGCGCGATCCAGAAGCGGGGCGGGCTCGGCTTCGCGGACGAGACGATCTATCGCCAGGCCGCCAGTGCCGACGCGTGCACAAGCAGTGACACCACGCCGTGCACCGGTGGCTCGTACGGCAGGGACTTCTTCGACGTCACCCAGTCGGAGTACGGCGCGGGCAACGGCGCCTACCAACCCGGTCCGGGATGGGATTACGCGAGTGGGTGGGGAGCGCTGAACGTCGCCAACTTCACCCAGGACGTCGATGGCTCGACCAACGCTGCCGATGGTTACACCGGCACGGAGAAGCCGGCGGCGGTGGTGAGCACGGCGTCTTCGACCAGCCCGACGGGCAATGCGACCGACCCGGTCGACGTGAGCCTCGGCAACGAGCCGTCGCTCGACCTGACCGGCGCAACGCTGTCGGCGTCGGCCTCGAACGGGATCACCGCGACGCTCTCGGGTTCGGGCATCGGCGCCCTGCCGCCGCCCGACGCGACCAACGGTTCGAGCTTCTTCGTGACCTGGCTCGACGGCGCCACCGTGTATTACGCGCGCGCGAACGAGTCGCCAACCGGGAGCTGGACCTACACGTCCGGCAACACCGGCACCTACGGTCAATCCTCGACATACGGTTACAACGACACCTCCTCGAGTGCTGCCACCGGGAGCGTGAACACGGACACCGGGACGATCACGATTCACATCCCGGCCTCGGAGGTCGGCTCGCCGTCCACGGGGACGCTGCTGACGGTTCCGCAAGCGTTTGATCAGCTGGACGCGGGCACGCCGGTCGTGTCGCTTGACCTGACTACAGACAGCGCCGACGATCTCGTGCCGGTGTCTCAGGACCAGGGCGCCTCAGTGTCGATCGGGCAGGCGGTGAAGGTCAGCCCCTAGTTGTGCGCGAGCGCTCTCGCGAATCCGAAAGCGTGGTCGGCCGATGAGTCGGCCGCGAGCGGGTCATCGCTCGAGCGTCCGAAGAGTTCCGCGAGCGGGGTGGGACGATCGACCCGGCGTCCCACTCCGCGCGCGGTGAGCCAGGCGTTGGCCTCGGCGACCGACAGCGGCGTGAACTCGATGTCCATCAGGCAACGGCCGGGACGACGGGTCGCCGGGTGAAGCCGCCCCACGGGCTCGTTGGTCGTTATCAGCAGCAGCGTTCGAGTGCCCTGGCCGATCAACCCATCGGCGACGTTGAGCAGCCGCGACAGTGCCTGACCTGCCACCGAGCGAGCATCGGGCGTGATCAGCTCGCCGGCATCCTCGAGGATCAGCAGACGCCAGCGGTCATCGTCGCTGTCGCCCCACGTGAGCAGATCGAGCATGTACGCGCCGCCGCGGCCGAGCAGCTCGTCGGGATCCATGATGAAGTGCGCCGAGCACCAGGACGCCCACGCGCGGACGAGGGCGCGCAGCGCGTGGGACTTCCCGGTTCCCGGGTCGCCTCGCCAGAGGATGAGACGGCCGCGGTCGGGGGCTCGCGTCGCCATCAGGTGCTCGAGCGCTGCGCGCACCGGCGCGGAGTAGTTATCGGCGAGCTCGTCGAAGCCCGCGGCCTCGATCTCGCGGTGGCGGACGTCACCGCCGCTGTCGCCGCGCATCCAGAACGCGATCGAGACCCGCTCCGACACGGGCGCAGGACTCTCGAGCGCCTCCCGGAGCATCGCGACCACGCGGCGGGCCGCTGCCGCCGTGTCCGCGCCGGCTTCGATCCAGACCTGCCCGTGCCCGGTGTCGACATAGACGACCTCGCCGCCGCGCAGGCGCACGAACGCCTCGACCTCGCTCCCCTGCGGATCGGAGCGGACCAGCACGGGCGAGGCCAACTCACCGAGGCGGGCAGGGGTCGGCTGTCCGCGGAAGCTGTCCTGCGCCACGTGCGCGAGCCTGCGCGCGAGCAACTCGGCGACGAACAGCGCGCGCGGAACCGCGTCCAGGCGAGCGTAGTGCGCCGGGCGCGCCTTGAGAGCCCACGGCCGCAGGCCGGTATGGGTGATGTTCATGGTGGTGTCCATGGCAGTTCCCCCGCGAGGAATCGAACCTCCGCATCTGCCCACGGCCACGCACGAGTAGCGTGAGGCCGCGCAGCGAGGGCGGTATTCAGAAGGTCACCGGGCGAGGCCCGTGCATGACTGTCAGCTCAGAAAACCGGCAGCACAACACGGCCGTCACCCGACGGCACGTTTTCTATGTGTTGCGTGTGGCTGAGCTGCATGACGGACTCACAAGGTACCGCGCTGACGGCCTGTCGGCAAGCCGTCCGGTCGATCTGTGTCAGGCGTTCCGGCCCCGACCGCGGGGCGAAGTGTCATTTGCCCGCATGGAAACCAGCAGCTTGGACAAGAGCTGATTGAGCTGATGTCTTTCGGCCGGGTCGAGGCCGTCCAGGAGTTCGCTCTCCTGTCGAGCGCTAATGATGACGTACTCCGCCATCCGGTCCGCGCCGGCGGGAGTGAGCTCGAGCAGCACGCCGCGGCGATCGTTCGGGTCGGGAGCGCGCCGAACGAGGCCGCCGCGCTCGAGCTTGTCGAGCCGGTTGGTCATCGCCCCGGTTGACACGTCCAGGTCGCGACAAAGCCAACCATGCGATCGCACGCCTCCGTGCAGCGCGATCAACACCTTCCACTCCTCCGTGGTGAGGTTGGCCTCGCCCAGGCTCGAGCGGAACGTGTCCTGCACGTAGCGGTTGATCTTGTCCACACGGTTGACGATCCCCTGGACGTCGGGATCGATCTCCGGCCAGTTCTCGACCACCCAGCGCACGTGCTCGGCGACGGGGTCCTCCGCCTCGGATGCAGCCTTCTCGCTCAACGCCTTCCGCTCGCTCATTGCGACAGAGAGCTTAGCTGCGGCAGCAGTAGCTTGACACACAGCTTTCTATGAAGTAGCTTTATAGACAGCTACTTTGCCCAAAGCTAAAAGGAACAACGATGTCTCTCCATCCTGAGATGGCCTGGCAGCTAGCCCGAGCGAAGCTCGAGGAAGCGCGCTCCCGGAGCTCGCTGGCCCCGGCGCTTCGGGCAGCCTCGCTCGAGCGCGAAGGCCCGGCGGACACGCTCCCTCGCCGCTCCGTCTACGCTTCGGAGTCGTGCGGCCGCGCGCAGGGAAGCCCGTCCTCGCCCTTGTCGCCGTCTTCGTCGGTCTGACCGCTTCGGCGTGCGGTTCGAGTCGTGCCACTAGTACGACTCGAACGGCCCCGGTCCCCGCGCCTCAGACGACGCAAACGACGGCAACGGGGACCACGACGTCCACCCCCGCGCACACCGTGCCGCCCGTCCCGTTGCTGCCACACATCGGCGCCAGTCAAAAGGTGCGAGCGCCGGGCACGACGATGGTGGTGACGATTCGCTCGCTGATCGATCCGCTGCGCGACTCGGGCGCGCACCTGATCCCGGGGATGAAGCCGGTGGCGATCCTGGTCGCCGTACGAAACGCGGGACCGGGTGGCTATGACAGCTCGAGCACCGGCGACTTCTCGCTTGATTCCGCCGCGGGTCAGGCAAACCCCGTATTCGTGCCCCGGGGGGTGTGCCAGACGCCGCTTCAGGACTTCATGAACGCGATCGGGCCCGGCGAGGTGCGGACGGGTTGCGTGGCCTTCTCAATCCCGAACGACCAGCGACCCACCACGGTGGGGTTCGCACCTGACGGTGGGTCCGGTGGCCGGCGCCGGTTGTGGGCGGCGGGGTGAGCCGGCGGCCGGAGACTCCGGGCGCAGACCGCGCTAGTCGACCATCACGTCGCGAACCTGATACGGCTGCTCGAGCGCCGCGGTCTCGGCGGGAGTGAGCTCCAGCCGGGTGGCGGCGGCCGCGTCGTCGATGTGCTGGGTGCTGGTGGCACCGATGATCGGCGCGGTGATCCCTGGCTTGGTGAGCAGCCAGGCGAGCGCAATCTGGGCCGGTGCGACCCCCCGCGCGTGGGCGATCCCGCTCACGCGGTCGATGATGTCGAAGTCGACGGGTCGGCCGTATAGCGTCGGACCTGATCGAGGCGTGGCCGCGCGCACGGTTTGACCCTCGCCATCCCGGGTGTGTGTCCCGGCGAGGTAGCCCTGGGCCAGCGGGCTGTAGGGGATGATCGCCACGCCCTGGTCGAGGCACTGGGGGATCATCTCCCGCTCCTCCTCGCGGTAGAGGAGGTTGTAGCGGTTCTGCATCGAGACGAATGGCGTCCAGCCGTTGCGGATCGCTATGTGCTGGGCCTTGGCGAACTGCCACGCGCGCATCGTGCTCGCGCCCAAATAGCGGACCTTGCCGGCGCGGACGATGTCGTGGAGCGCCTGCATCGTCTCCTCGAGCGGGGTGTCGGGGTCGAAGCGGTGGACCTGGTAGAGGTCGACGTAGTCCATTTCGAGGCGGTTGAGCGATGCGTCGATGGCCGCGAGGACGTGCTTCCGCGAAAGTCCGCGGCCGTTGGGGCCCGGCGTCGACTGGTAGTAGACCTTGGTGGCGACGACGCACTCCTCGCGGCCGATGAGCTTTCGCAGCACGCGGCCGGTGACTACCTCGCTGGCACCGCCCGAGTACATGTCGGCGGTGTCGAAGAAGGTGAAGCCCGCCTCGATGGCTCTGCGGATGATCGGCTCGGCGGCGTCCTCGTCGAGCGCCCAGGCGCGCTTGGGGTCGGCGCCGTAGCTCATCATCCCCAGCCCGAGGCGCGAGACGAACAGGCCGCTGGCGCCGAGCGGCAGCTGGGCGATCGTCGATTCGCCGGGCATCGACACATCGTGGCGGAAGCGAGCCGAGCCGCACATGGAGGATGCAAGGCGTTATCCGGCCGCGGCCTCAGAAAGCAAAGGGAGAGGGGGGAAGTGTCGTCCCAAAAAAAGAAATATAAGAAACGCCTTGACTCTTATGGGCAGATCTGTTTAGATACGCGATGCCTCTAATGAACCAGGTCCCAAAAGAGGCAGTCCGCCACCACAAGGAGATCACCATGATCCTGCTCGTCAAGTACATCGTCCGTGGGTTCCAGCGCCTGCAGGCACGCCGCGCCGCCCGCTGATCACCACCAGATTCCTCAGGCCCAACCCCCAAGGCCCGGATTGACCGAGAGTCGATCTGGGCCTAAGGCGTTCTCAGAACGAGCGGGAGAAACACCTCGTCGACGATCTCCTCGAGCGCCTGCTGCGACGGGGGCTGGTGGGTGATGATCAGCTCGTGGCGGAGGAGGTCGAGCGGGAGCCGGGCGACGCGGGGACTGACGTCGGTGCGAGCCTCGCCGCGGGCAGCGGCCCGGGCGAGCAGCGTCGCCATAATTTCGCCGCCACTGCGTGTGATCTGCTCCAGCGTGGTGTCGAAGGAATCCTCGTCGGCGAGCAGGTCACCGAGCATGCCGATGAAGGTGTCGGGACTGAGCTCGGTGAGGCGCGCTGACGCCCGGCGGAGGATGGCGAGCACATCACCGCGGAGGGTGCCTGTATCGGGAATGGTCCCGGTCAGCACCGGCTGGCGGTGCCGCCAGGCCGCGATTGCGAGTGCGGCCCGATTGGGCCAGCGGCGGTAGATGACCGCGCGGCTGGTGCCGGCCCTCTCGGCTACTCGCTCCATGGTCAGCTTGGCGTAGCCCGAGGTCTGGAGCTCCTCCCAGGCGGCGTCGAGCAGCGCGTGCTCGAGGGTTGCCCCGCGGCGTCGGGTGGCGCCCGCGGGCCGTTCGGCCTTATCCGCGAGCTCCGCGGAGCGGCCTCGCGAAGTCGGCGTCGAAATTTTCTTAGGAGACATCTTGACTCTTATCTGTCCCGTGTGATTAGATGCAGTACGTCTCTTATCTTACTGCCAAGGATTCTCGAATGTCAATCATCACAGAACCGATCCGGGTTCCGGCACGCGGCCAAGACCACGGCGCCGAGCAACCCGCGCGGCGGTGGTGGCCGCTGGCGGTGATCGCCACCGCCCATCTGATGGCTGTGCTCGACATCACCGTCATGTTCGTCGCTCTGCCGTCGGCACAGCACGCGCTGGGTATGTCGATCGCCGCCCGCCAGTGGGTCCTCACCGCCTACACGCTCGCGTTCGCCGGGCTGCTGCTCCTCGGCGGCCGCCTCGCCGACCGCTTCGGTGCGCGGCGCACGCTTGTGCTCGGGGTGATCGGCTTCGCGGCCGCCTCCGCGGTGGGCGGCGCGGCCGCCGACGGGGGGATGCTGATCGCCGCGCGCGCGGTGCAGGGGGCGTTCGCCGCCGTCCTGGTGTCCTCGACCAAGTCGCTGCTCGTGACCGTGTACCGAGACGAGCGCGAGCGGGCGCGGGCGATGAGCATCTTCGGCGCGACCCTGACGGCCGGGATGGCGCTCGGGCTGATTCTCGGCGGGGTGCTCACCAGCGGCCTGGGGTGGCGGTGGTGTCTCTACATCAACGTCGTCGTCTGCATGTTCGCCGTTCCCGGCGCGCTTCGGGTGCTG